>Ga0208375_1000653_pt1 | contig 47437 bp, 15 predicted proteins | sample RifOxyD1_FD_184038 | JGI IMG/M metagenome (GOLD analysis project Ga0208375, IMG submission 184038) | Soil microbial communities from Rifle, Colorado - Rifle Oxygen_injection D1 (SPAdes) | ecosystem: Environmental > Terrestrial > Deep subsurface > Rock core/Sediment | place: Rifle, Colorado... | reverse complement strand
TAGGTTTTATTTCATATGAGGGTTTGAGTTTTGTTTGGTTCATATAATTCAAAACAAGAACCCTTACTTTTATTTTTCGGTTTTAGAATTATTATATTTTAGAGTCTACCCAACTGTCAAAGTGGGGTATAGATATTAGTTTTGATAAAAAAATTTATTTAAAAAATTCCCAATAACCCTTTAATATTATACCATTTATAAAATTATTTAATAACTCTCTATTTTTTATTTTCATTGATTCAATGTCTTTATTTGAATATAAATGAAGCTGAATAGGATTTTTCTATTTATATTTCAGAATTCTGCTAATTTCAGGGCTCTTCCTCTTTTGATTCAGAGGAAAAATCATAAGAGCCAAAACTTCCTCCTCCGCCTTTCCCTTTTCCCCTGAATAACCATAAGTATAAAATAATAATTATGATTACTATTAAAATAGCTATCCAAAACCAGCACCATGAGCATTTTGAAGATTTGCATATCTGGGATTCTTCACTTCCCACACCTTGAATTATTGTAAGCATTCCAGTTCCCCTTTCAATGCTGTTTCCATAAAATACCTCTGCATTCAATGGCAGCGATGTAATAGGAAAACTATTGGTATAGAAAATAGCTGTTAAAACTCTTGTCTCTCCTGGAAAAATATCCTCTATTTTTGTATCAGCGCTTGCTAAATCTTGTCCGTTATAAACCAGCTTCACTCTTCCATAAACTTTTTTTAAAACTTCTTCTGCTTCGCTTTTTATCTGAATCTCAACTTCTGCTTTTTCACCTTGCTTGACTGGCTTTGCACTCACGCTTAAAATGCTCAATTTCTTTGGAATTGCAAACCTTGGATTTGCATATGCATCAGAGACATTTAAAAAAACTCGAACCTCGCTTCCTGCACGAGTAGCAAGCCCTTCCCCTCCCTCAACAATAGGCCTCGCTCCTACGTTTAATTCATGAATTCCTGCCTTGCTGAAACCTTTTGGATATTTTACTAAAACTTTAATTTTTTCAGAAGGAATATCTTTTGTAAAAGAAATCTTGGTTTTATCTAGATTTAAAACATCTTTAAATTCTTCTCGGATAGTTTCATTTATTGCCAAAAAACTTATATATACCTCAACATCCCCGTCTTTTGGAGGAGAATTTACAACTTCAATTTCAAAGCTTCCTATATCTTCGGGTTTAAAATTAAGATTAATTGAACCAGGACTGACTCCCAAAGCATAAACATTATTTAAAAGAAGAAAGATAAAAATAATAATAAACTTAAGTTTTATCATATCATTATAAAATTTTTAAGATTTATCCAACAGAGCATACTGCTCCAGATGCATCATAACCGGTTATAGTAAGTAGAGCTTGTTTAGATCCTATTCCTTCTTGATTACTGATCTTAATCTTAACATTCAGATATAACTCATTATTGATTTGTAAATTTTGAAGACCCCTTATAGTCCCTGCAGTATTATCAATTAATCTTTTCTGGCTACCAGTGCCTATTGCATTTTCAATATTCAAACATGAGGAAGGAGTTATAGTACACTGCAAAGTAGCTGATGGTTGAGAATCCCCAGGAAATTTATTATCAGCAGTTTTAAAACAATTAGTACCGCAATTATCCGCTCCAGTCCAGCCATTAGAATCGCTGGTTGCAGGAGCTGAAATCCAAAATAATGTCCTACTTGGATCAGTAGGATTTACAGTAGATGTTTGATCAAAAGGATTTTTATCAGAATATAAAGTAATACATATTGGAGTGGTTCCAATATTCCTTATTAAAAAAGGTTTAGTAAGATCAGAAGACACAGCTTGTGCCCAATAATTTGATCCCCTTGAAACTGTTAAACTCACTGTGTCTGCAGCTATCTCACCAACATCATTTGCTACTGTAGCTAAACTGCTATCTACAAATATAACATTGACAGTTCCACCAGTCTCAAGCCCCCCAAAAGATAAAGTTCCTGCCTGCCCAGCTCTTCCGCTAATGCTACCTACCCCTTTTAAGAATAAGAACGTAACATAGCTTGTTAATATTGAAATAATTATAATAACCACGATAGTTATTATAATAAAATTTGTTTTTTTCATTTTAATCTTTTATTCAGTTACATTTATATTTAATTTTCCCTGGCTTTGGTCTCCTTTTACTTCGATATTCAAAACCCCTGTTGTCCTGTCTCTTTCTGGTTCTTTAAAATAATATTTGTAAACAGCAACAGTTACAATAATAGAAATAACGATCGCAAAGATAATTGCAATTACAGCCCATTTTATCCAATTGCTCTCAACACCTTTTTTATTCATGCAATTAAAAAAATTCTATTCTTTATAAATGTTTTGTTTTTATGTCTAATAAATAATGCTTTTGCATTATTTATTCTAATCAATAATTTAATTTGATAGCACAATATCCTCGTTGCTATTCTTGTTTTCATAACAGATGTTCTTCTTGCATTAAATCTATCTCCGTAACAATTTGTTAAGCTTCCAAAAACACTTTCACCTCTTCCCCTTTGTTTGTACCCTAATCTGTTTTCAGGCATTTTATATAATTGCCTTGCTTTTCTTCTATAAAATCCCCTATATCTTTTCTTATTCGGGCAGATTATTAGGATATAACCTTTTTTGAATAAACTCTTAATTGTTTCAATTTCATCATACCAAGCATCTGCATATAATTTTCCATTTCCATCTGGAACTGCCTCATTAACGGGGGATACAACATCAACTTTTTTGAAACTAATACCTATTGGATAAACAGTTTGGTTTGCAATCTTATTGCAAACAGTAACATTAATTTCATTAATATTCCAGCTGGTAAATTTAGTAGAGTCTACAAATGTAAACAGCAAGGATAAAGCTTTGTTTAATAGAGCTCCTGCTATGCAGATAAATTGAGATATCAAAGAAAGCATTTTAGGATTCTTTTCCCAATAGGCAATAACAGAATGGTCAACTCTCTCATTAAAAACAAATTTTGAAAGATGTTCTTCTGCCCCTCTTAAAGTTCTTTTATCAAATTCTTTTAAAGAAATAAGAAAGGCGTAACCTTCTATCTCTCTTTTGGGTTTCCTGCCTCTTCCTCCTTTCAAAATATTGCTTTTTCTACAAATCCTCTTCAAATTAAAAAACGCAAGATTTATAGAATTAACTTCATTACACCATCTATTCAACATTTTAATCACCCCTTTGCAATATAAGGGGTGATTACTTAATTAATTTTTAGACACGCTCTGTTTTTATTTTCATCAAAAAAATAAATAAAAAATTTTAAAAGGAAAATTTTAGAGGAAAAACAAATATTTTTAAGCATGAATTATTTATCTAATTTATGAATAATGAAAAATTAGATTATGTCATAAAAGGGCTTTCAAAATTAACTTTTGTTAAAGCAGTAATTTTATTTGGAAGCCAGGTAACTGGAAATGCAAGACCAGATTCTGATACAGACATTGCAGTGTTAACAAAAGAGATAGATAATGATAAAGAAACGCAAATATTGGGATTTTCAAGTGAAAAATTTGATATTTCCATTTTTAATAAACTTCCTTTGATAATTCAATTCAGAGTTATAAGGGATGGAAAATTAGTATTTTGCAATGATAAAAAGTACTTTCATAATATAAGTTACGAAGTTATAAGAAAATATCTAGATTTTTCTGTATTTATAAACAATTTTTATAAAAAAATAATCAAAAATGTATGACTTACAAAGGGTAGGCAAAATAATAAAAACCTGATACACTTAAAATCCTTTTTATAATAGCTGCCATTCGGCAGAATATTCTTGCTCCTTTGTTTCGGTGCTCAACAAACTCGCTTATTTTTATTATTAGTTAATAATGGAAATCAGCGAAAAAATTAGCAGGTGGCGAGCATTTGTATTTTAGTAATAGAAATAAAATAAGAAAATGCAAGTGTGAGGAAATTTTTGAGCTTTATTCTCTAGTAAAAATATATTTTTACTAACAAACTTAAAAGTGTATTTATAAACAAAATTCAGAAAGTTTAGAATAAGAGAATATTTTCAAAAAAAATAAATCTTCAATTAAATTTTAATACTTCCTCTTCTTATTTCAAGCATGATAAAAATAATTTTAGGATTGATAATTTTATTAATTCCTTTTTTATTGACTTTAAAATTTCAAGACAGGAAAAAAGGTTTTTTTTCTATCCTGGCTTTTTTCATATTTTTTCATCTTATAACAGCTTTAATAACTCAATTCTTTGGAATTTTTAATTATCCTATTATCCTCTCAATAAATATTCTTTCAGGTTTAATAATAATTTTAAAAACAGACTTCAAGGAATTAAAAGAAAAAATTGCATTTAAAAAAATAAAAATTGATTTTATCCTTATTTTTGTTTTGATAGTAGTTTTTATCGAGCTTTTTTCAGTCCATTTTAATTACACTGGAAAAATTTCTGATATTAAAAATCCTTATGAAAATTTAAAAGAGGTCAAAAACATGAAATATGTTTATCCTTATTTTTCTGATGAATGGGTTGCTGTTTCCTTGATAAAATATTCAACTGAAACTGGAAAACTGCCTTTTGTCAATCCTTTATGGAAAAATTCATATTTTCCAAATTTGGAATTTGCTTTTCATTCTTTTTTGTCTGAATTTTTTCTTATTCTTAATCTAAATCCTTTAACCTCTTATGTATTTTTTGCAATCATCTTCGGATTATTAATCTGCTTTTTGGTTTATTTTCTTTTAAGATTCAATAAAGTGGGAAGATTTGCCTCTGCAATTGCTGCATTGAGCATACCTTTAATTGTTAATTCAGGAACTTTTCCAGGCATTTGGTATCTTATACCCTTAATCATAGGATTAATCTGTATGCTCCTAACTTTTATTTTTATTTCCATTAATGATAAAAAAATGATTTTTCTTTCAAGTTTTTTGACATTAATTTTTTATCCTCCTCTATTCATACTTTTAATTTTCTCAATAATTCCTTATTTTTTATTTTATGATAAAAAATATGCAAAAAACTTTTTTTTGTTTTTTTTTATATGTTTTTTAGCTATTTTATTTTTAATTTTTAATCTGGAAAAAAATGCAAATAGTTTTAATTTTATAATTTCAAAGATTTTTTATCTTTTTGTAATATACTTGATTCCAGATTATTCAATCTGGAAAATCATTCCTTTGTTTTCAATTATCTTCGCAATATTAGGATTAATAAAATTTCGGAAAAAAATATGGATTTTTCTTCCTATTTTTGTTGGGCTTGCATTTTGGTCTTTGTATTCAGTTATTTTAGTTAGATTCATAATAGACTATGACAGGCTTGTCTTTGCAACTTCTGTTCTGATTATAATAGTTTCTGGATTTGGAATGGATTTTCTTGTTAATCAGTCAGAGAAGTTTTTCAATAAAAAAACCATAAGAATTTTAGAGGCAATAATTCTTGTTTTATTCCTTATTTATGCTTTTAATTACACCTCTCATGATAAATGGGAAAATATAAAATTCTATGGAAATGGAAAGGTTTTCAATCCTACCTCTCCTGCAACAGTTTTTCTTCAGGAAAAAGACTTGGAATTGTTTCAGAATATAACTGAAAAAGTCTTTATTGCCCCTCCTTGGAAAGGATTGGTAATTGGAGTTGCAACAGGCAATTATCCTTTGGAATCTAAGGGGTCAACAATAACAAATCAATTTTTTACCTATAACAAATTTATGGAATTAAATTGCAAAGAAAAAAAGCAGACAGCCCTTGATTATGATATCAGTTATGCTTATTCTGAAAATTTTTCCTGTGATTCCTTCAGGCGGATTGGAAAAAGCAAAGAGCTTTATTTGTATGAATTTGAAAAATGAGTGAAGTCAATCTTCAGTTTCCCAATTAATCTTTTAAATACTAAGTTATGTCTTCTGAAATATTGCTTTCTCTTTATTACTTGAAGTTTTACCTCTTAAAGCGAAAGTTTGAGAAATTTGCAGAATTCTTAATATCATAAATAATAAACTTGCTTTTTTACATGCTAAAGCATACAGATTTCTTCTTAATTAATGTCAATAATCACAAGTTTTGTAAATAAAACTCTTCTCTTAACTGATTTATCAATACGTTAATGATAGAGAAAAGAAAAACTTGATTGGACTATGGACAGCAAGTTTTTCAAAAAGAAATGTTTATTCTAAACAGGTGTCAAAATCAAACAAACTAAAAAATTAAATTTATGCTTAACTATCCAGCAGGATTAATATCTTTTTTATTTATTTTTAAAGTCTCTTTTGTTTTTTTAACAGCTTTATTTTTTCTGTTTTTTGTTGTTTTCCTTAATAGTATTATTTTTATTATAATAAAAATTATCAAAACAATAAAAATCAAAATTGCTGAAATAATTATCAAGCTTTTCTTTGAGAATATTTCAATCTTTTTAACATTAAGCAATTCTTCAGATTCTTCAGAAGCTTCACATTTTATTTCTAATTCAGGAACCCTTTTATTTGTTCCGCATTTATTATAATCATAGCATTCTCTCTTTAGTTTTCCGTTGGAGCATCCTCCATAATTTGAACAAACCCAGATTTCTTCGCAAATCTTTTCATTATTATTTCTAGGGATTAACACTGACTCTACGCTGGATTCACTGCCTCCACCGCCTCCGCTTCCTCCTCCACCAGAAGAAGCAGGGCAAGCTCCGCAATCTCCTGTGCAAGAAGAGCAGGTTTCTCCCCCATTGCATATTCCATCTCCGCAGTAATCTCCTTCTTTAACCTCATAGCTGCTGAATCCATTAACTTCAACCTCTAATTTAACTCCTTTTATGTAATTTATAATCTTGCAATCATTGCATTTTATTTCATCTCTGTATATTTGGGGGTTTATAAAATCAATATCTGAAAATTCAATTTCAGCAGGTTTTTTAAATTCCTCAAAAAAAGTTGAATTTAAAAATATTTTTTTGTCTCCAATTTGAATAAAAGCAGGATTATCCAATTTTATTCTTTCAAAGCATCCACTCTCATTTATCCTGACCAGTTTTATTCCTTTTTTAAATTTAATTTTAAATTTTGTATGCTCTATTGTAAAATTTTCAAACATCAAAATATTACTTATATTAATGCCTGAAATAGAGAAGATTCCTTTTTCAGGAAGATATTTTTCTAATTCAGAAGGATTATTAATAAAATAATTTTCATCTGTATAATTACATAAGTCTTTTCCACCTGGGCAAAAATGAACATCATAATCATATAATTCATCGTTATCAGAATCTATGCAGTTTTCTGCAAATCCGCATCCAGAAGGAAAATTAAGAATATCGCATGTCTGTCCATTTAATAGGCAGTTATCATTATTTTCTGTATATTCACATTCATCCAGATTTTCATTGCAGATATCATCAGTGCATAAATAGCTGTCTTCACATTCAACAGGATTTCCATTAATGCATCCATTATCATTGATGCTGCAGATTTCAGTTCCATCACAATGTAAATTATTATCACACCTGCTATGGTTCTCCATATAAGCACAGCCAATTGCTCCCAAACATAACTCTTCAGTGCATCCGATTCCATCATCACACATATTATTATTTCCCAAAGTTATAAAAACAGGGCCGCTGTCAATAACTCCATTGCAGTCATTGTCTTTTCCATCGCAGGTTTCATTAATAGGCTCAATATTTCCATTACAATCTCCCCATTCTCCATTAACACAATTTTGAGTTCCATATTTGCATTCTCCAATATTGCTTGTACCGCATGTTTGTGTATCTCCCTCAGTGCATTCGCATCCTGCATCTATTTCTCCATTGCAGTCATTGTCTTTTCCATCACAGATTTCAGCAACAGCTCCTGCAAAAGGATTGCAATTATCAGTTTCAATTCCATTTATGCATTGCATCAACCCTTTATTTCCGCTGCATTCTCCAATGCCGCATAAAGTTTCTTCTGAAACATAATCATCATCAATCAATCCATTGCAATTGTCATCAAGGTTATTACAGTTGTCATCAGGATTAAGCTGTTTAGCAGTAGCATTGCATATTGTTGTTGATTCATCAGCAGAACAAACCATGATTCCATTGCTTAAACATTCGCCGATTCCAATTGAACAAGGATTCCCTTTATTAGAAAAGGTTTCATCAATTAAGTCATCGCAATCATCATCAATATTATTGCATTTCTCATCAGCACCAGGATTAATCAAAACATTATTATCATTGCAATCAGCAATCCCGCATCCTGTTGCTGATTGGTTATATCCATCTTTGTCATTGTCTATACAAATCAAAAAGAAATTTATATTCAAAATGTTTGACACGCTCTTTCCAATATAATTCGCATTTCCGCTTGTATTATAAACATAATTATAGCTTCCAGCAGCAAAAGTTTGCACATCAGGATTAGAAACAAGAATTCCATTTCTGTATAAATTACAGGTTAATTGAGAAGGGCAATTAGCTCCCATTACACTTGTCTGTATTCCGCCACCAACATTCCAAGAAGGATTTGCATTTAATAATAAAATATAACTGTTATTTATCAAAGCAGAGCAGCTTGATGCAGAACCATCCCACCCACAATTTCCAAAACCGCATTTATCATTCGAACAAGTTGTTGAATCTCCGTCGTAATCAGTGCATGTTTTTCCTGAACATCCATAACAATTTCCTAAAGCATCTCCTAAAATATTAATATAATAACATCCCTCGTTAATGCTGTCGCATTCATTTCTGTCGCATAAATTAAATACTCCTGTTCCGCATTCAGAGCAATTCTGCCATGCAGGAATTGCGCATGAAACACTGCAGCATCTATTGCTGTCAATCGCACTTAAATTAATTCCAGAACAGTATTCATTTGCTGTACAAATATCTCCTCCTTGAGAAGAGCAGGTTAATTCAGAGAAATTTCCTAAGTATACAATTGCACCTTCATTTCCGTATCTGTCAACAGATGTTATTCCATAATAACCTGGATTAACTGGGTCAGCGAGCCAATCTAAATAAGTATGTGTTCCATCAGGCAATGATGCAATCCTATATTGTTGAGCTGCAGAAGGATTATTTACATTAGAGTAATAAAGATTATAAAATCTTATTTTAGAATCACTTGGTTCAATCCAATTTAATCTATAATGTCCTGTTGTTCCTGTAGCAGAATAATTAAAATTAATTACTGAAGCAGGAGCATTTCTCCAAAAATCTTTCTGTCCTTTTGCCTGGACAATCTGCTGACTAGAAATTGCTCCTCCTGAAAAATCAACTCTTAATATTTCAGATAACTCATCAGATTCAAGTCCTGAGTGCTCTTCGCTTGTTAAAGTATAATAATATATTCCATCACTGATTGCGTCAGTAAAAAATAATTTATTTGTTGGACTAATTTTTCTGCCAGTTGCATCCACAGGATGCAACATCATTAATTCATTATTTACATCTTCACTAGAGTGATAAGTGTAATTCTGCAAATAATCAACACTACCAACTTCACTCCAAGATCCATTTTGAGATGAAGCTCTCCAAACATGATATTTTTTAATTTCTCTTGCGTATAGAGGTTCTCCTATCTCACGACCTTGAGAATCAAGTTCAGGCCAACTACCGTTTCTTTCTCTATTCTTGGTTTCATTAGCAAAAGGCCATCCTCTTTCAGTGTATTTAGGTGGTAAAAAACTAATGCGGATTCCTGATAAATAATTTGCAGTTAAGTTTACTGGAGGATATGGGTAGGTTACAACACTCCAGTAAATATCAACATCATCTCTTCCATTTAAGAATTCAGAATGCCAGGCTACTTTTGTTCCATCAGGTGATTGACCTGGTCGAATAAGAGAATCATAAATTGATCCATTATAATATCTAGTATATGCTTTATTAATAGTAATTTGTGAATTTACATTATTATATTTCGCAGCATAAATCACTTGATTAATATAACCCCCATTGCCTCCTGATGAAACTACCCAATCACTGAATCCCTTCCAATCATGATGCTGCGCACCTCCTCCAAATGAAGGAACAGAATAAGAATGATTTTGTATATTCCAAACACCAGGTCCATAACCCATCGGAACATTGTCTGCAACATTAGAAAACAAAGCATATCTTCCCCAACGATCTGGAACAAAATGACTCCAATAAGTTGTTTTACTAGGATTATATGGATTATCCTGAACCCAGGGGCTTTCCCTGTTCCCCGAAACAAGGACGCCTCCATGATTTTCCGGCCATACTTCTCCATAATCCCAGGGCGCTGTCTCCCATGGTGCAAGTAAATCGTCGGTGTATAAAGCGCCTCCGTCAGGAGCTGATCCTATGGTCTTGATTCTCCACCAAGTGGTGCGATGGTTGGAAGGCATGACAAAGAGCCAGTCGCCAAGTCCGGCGATATACTGGTCGTGGTAGTCTGTTACGGGTGCGCCATTGTTGTTGCCGTAAGGTCCGAACTGCCTGTCCATGGAATAGCCGTCAGGATCGTCCAAGCTAGCCGAACCATCCGGCAGAATCGAGATTGGAAAATAATAACCCTGCGTGCTTGCGGGATAAAAAGGCTTTTGTTCTAAGACGATCTTCCTGCCATCGGATGAGATCATTTTGTTGATGTTTCCCCCCGCTGCGGCGGCCGGTAAAGTGAGAATCGCCTGCCGGGCGACTCTGCCATCGGCGCTTACCGTGGTGCGATACAAAACATTGCTCTGTGCGCCTGTACCTAAATGGGTTTCGCCTACCTCAAAATATACATTAGATACCTGTGGTGACCAATGAAAATAACCAGTTCCCATACGCCGACCTGCTTCCACAGCAGGTCTCATGTTAGTACCACGCGTATCCATTGTCATCCAAATTCCATTTCCCAACCATTCTTGTTGATAAAGTAAATTATATGCTTGAGTAAAGCGTGAAAAACCAAGAAAAGCCATCTTGCTTCCATCAGCATTCCAAGGAGAAACACCGATATCATTTTGATAGATAGTTCTTAATTTAGGAGCATTGCTCAGTTTCCAAACCTCATGCCCCGTGGTCACATCCCGGTACATCAATGTTTCAGGCTGCCAGATGTAAGTTGAAGAGTTTTCAAAATATGTTGCATTCCATATTCCTATCGCTCTTCTAGAAACCCTATTAAACATCTCATTAAGATTTTCAACAACATTGCCTCCGCTTCCATTCACCGCATAATTCCTCGTCGCAGATTGATTATAATTATGACTCGAACCATTTCCATAAGAGAACCAATAATAATTATAAGTTCCTGCAGAACTTAAGTTAACAGAAACATTATATCTGTTTGAAGTTAAATTCCTTGCCTGATAATTATTTCCATTTATATTCAAATAAACACTTCCATTTGTATTTGCAACAGTTGCATTGAATTTTGCAATTCCTGAATTTATTAATGTGTAAGAATTGTCAAAATAATTTGTAAATATTGGATAGAATGTATCGCTTGAACAATCAGAGCCATCACAATTTTCATCAATTCCATTTCCGCATATTTCATTTGCACCAGGATGAATCAAAGTATTATTATCATTGCAATCCGCTGTACCGCAGCCAAATGCTGATTGGTTATATTCATCACTATCATTATCAACACAAACCGGAAGAGTCTTCAAATAATAAATTATTTCATCAATAGATGCACTTCCTTCATATGAATCAGTATGCGGCTCTCCAACATAAATATATTCTCCAGGTGATGCAGAACTTCCCATATTATTTATAAGTTCTTGGTCTATTGGTGCTGATTCTTCTAATAAATTTAGATTTTGATCAAATATTCTCATAGTTATGTTTCCATTTGATTTTTCAGCTTCAACCCAATACCATAAATTTGGATTAAATGTTTGCGCAATTTCCCAGTTCCAATCTTGAGTGGCCCAAGCTGTTCCATTTTCAGGCCAAGTGTTTATATAATTAGGTTTTAAATCTCCTGAAGGCGTATATGCGCTTCCGATTACAGGAACTTGATATGCTAACTTATTTGCATAAACCATATACAAAGGATTTGCAGTATGAGTAGTTCCTCCCAAATGGTCATCAGAATCCATTCCAAATTTTCTATGGTCATGCCACCAGCTCTCGTTTCCTATATCTGATACTGCATCACTGGCAACAAGCCAGTAAAATCCATTTTCAACCCAGGTTTGTGAATATGCAAAATCAGGTGAATTATAATCAGCATTTTCATAATTTAAATAATCATAATCAATATCTCCAATTTTAATTCTTACTTTATATTCATCAGGCATGCTTTGTGTAATCCTTAATAAGGCTGAATCTCTAAAATCAGGTGTTGAAAAATTAGCTTTACCATTTGATATTATTATGCTTGCATTATTAACAATATTTGCACTTAGCCAGTTTGAATCTCCAAAAGATTGATCATCAGAGAGTGCCATAGGTGTATCAAATGTTTCTTGCCTGTAGATAATCCATTCATCAGAAAAATTTGTTTGACAATTGCTTTGGCTAACATCCCACCCACAATTTCCAAAACCGCATTTATCATTTGAGCATGTTGTTGAATCTCCGTCGTAATCAGTGCATGTTTTTCCTGAACATCCATAGCAATTTCCTAAAGCATCTCCTAAAATATTAATATAATAACATCCCTCGTTAATGCTGTCGCATTCATTTCTGTCGCATAAATTAAATACTCCTGTTCCGCATTCAGAGCAATTCTGCCATGCAGGTATAACACAAGTTTGAGAACAGCATCTATTGCTGTCAGATGCACTTAAATTAATTCCAGGGCAGTATTCATTTGCTGTACAAATATCTCCTCCTTGAGAAGAGCAGGTTAATTCAGAGAAATTTCCTAAGTATACAATTGCACCTTCATTTCCGTATCTGTCAACAGATGTTATTCCATAATAACCTGGATTAACTGGGTCAGCGAGCCAATCTAAATAAGTATGTGTTCCATCAGGCAATGATGCAATCCTATATTGTTGAGCTGCAGAAGGATTATTTACATTAGAGTAATAAAGATTATAAAATCTTATTTTAGAATCACTTGGTTCAATCCAATTTAATCTATAATGTCCTGCTATTCCTGTAGCAGAATAATTAAAATTAATTACTGAAGCAGGAGCATTTCTCCAAAAATCTTTCTGTCCTTTTGATTGTACAATTTGTTGTGATGTTATAACCCCGCCTGAAATATCAACTCTTAATATTTCAGATAATTCATCTGACTCAAGACCTGAATGCTCTTCTGATGTAAGAGCATAATAATATATTCCATCAGATGGATTATCTATTAAACTAATCTTATTTGTAGCACTGACCCAGTTACTATTTACCCTCGGCTTTAAGGTATTGGTTGCAGGATCATTACCATACTCGGCAGTAACTGTCCCTACGATATCCCATCCGCTTGATTGATTTGTTGACCTCCAGATATGGTATTCTTTAATCTCTCTTGCATACAGCTCTTCGCCATTTATTTCATCAATCTGGCCTGTATCTGGATTTATCCATCTTCTTTCTGTATACTTAGGAGGAAGGAAGCTTATACTCACACCACTTGTACTTGTTGCTTCAAGATTAGTCGGTGTATATGGATAATATACAACACTCCAAAATATATCAACTGCATTTCTTCCATTGAGAAACTCGCTGTGCCAGGCCACTTTCGTGCCGTCCGGGCTTTGGCCGGGGCGAACTAGGGAACTGTAGATCGTTCCACCGTCGTAGCGGGTGTAAGCCGAATTGACCACGATTTGCGAGTCCGGATCGTCGTACTTCTGGGCCAGAATCTTCTGGTCAATGTACTGGCCACCGGAAGAGGAAACCGTCCAGTTCGTAAACCCGTGCCAGTCGTGGTGCTGGGCGCCGCCGCCGAACGACGGAACTACGTACTCATGATCCAGAATATCCCAGACGGCTGGGCCATATCCCTTGGGAAGGCCATCGGCCGCATTGGAGAACAACGCATGGCGCCCCCAGCGATCCGGCACAAAATGGGACCAATACGCGGTCTTGTCAGGATTGTGGGGGTTGCCTTGAACCCAAGGACTTGCCCGATTGCCCAAAAGGACACTTCCATGATTCTCCGGCCATACTTCTCCATAGTCCCAGGGCGCCGTGTCCCATGGTGCAAGTAAATCGTCGGTGTATAAAGCGCCTCCGTCAAGAGCTGATCCTGTCGTCTTGATTCTCCACCAAGTGGCGTATTGGGAAGGTATGACGAAGAGCCAGTCGCCAAGGCCGGCGATATACTGGTCATGGTAGTTGCTTACGGGTGTGCCATCACTGGAGCCGTAGGGTCCGAATTGCCGGTCCATCGAATAGCCATCCGGATCGTCCAAGCCGGCCGAGCCATCCGGTAGGATGGAAATCGGGAACAGACGCCCGCTTCTTTCGATGATCAGTTTCCTGCCGTCCGCGGATATGAGTTTGTTGATGGTCCCCGCCGCTGCTGCGGCCGGCAGCGTAAGAATCGCTTGCCGGGCGACTCTGCCGTCGGCGCTTACCGTAGTGCGGTATAAAGTATTCGTCTGAGCACCGGTACCTAAATGGGTTTCACCGACCTCATAATAGGTATCGGCCTCCTGAGGAGACCAATGGAAGAAGTTCCCTCCCAGCCGGCGCGCTGCCTCGACCGTCGGCCTCATAGCCGTGCCTTTGGTGTCAGCGGTTATCCACAGAGCCCTAAATTCCGCCTGATGCGTTGGGTTATAGGCTTGAGAAATCCAATCCCAGGCAGTAAATGCTACCTTGCTGCCGTCAGCGTTCCAGGGAGAAACACCGATATCCTCTTGGTAGACCGTTTTCAGCAGCGGGGTGTCGCTCAACTTCCAGACCTCATGTCCCGTTTGTACATCTTTATACATCAATGTTTCAGGCTGCCAGATGTAAGTTGAAGAGTTTTCAAAATATGTTGCATTCCATACACTTCCATTCCTTCTCTCTTTTCTATTAAACATCTCATCAAGATTTTCAACAACATTGCCTCCGCTTCCATTCACCGCATAACTCCTCGTCGAAGATTGATTATAATTATGACTCGAACCATTTCCATAAGAGAACCAATAATAATTATAAGTTCCTGCAGAACTTAAGTTAACAGAAACATTATATCTGTTTGAAGTTAAATTCCCTGCCTGATAATTATTTCCATTTATATTCAAATAAACACTTCCATTTGTATTTGCTAATGTTACATTGAATTTTGCAATTCCATTTCCTATAAGAGTTCCTGTATTGTCCCAATAGTTTGAAAATTGAGGATAGAATGTGTCAGACACAGAACCTATAATAAATGTCCTGTTTATCGAGGATTTAGAATAATTAAATTCATTTACTGATTTGCATCCCCATTTATAATTTCCATTTGGAACTCCATTAATTATAAAGTCTACTTTTGAATAATTCTTTACTAAATTGCAGTTAAAGTTATTATATAAATAATTAACTTCTGTATAAGGCAGGATTGTTTTAAATGCAGATACATTATCACCACATCTTGTAGAAGGGTTATATGTGCTGTTTTTCGTGAATAACAATACATCTGGATATGCCCAATAAGCATTTGGAGATGCATCAAATATTTTTACAGTATAATTTCCAGGGCTGTTCAATGTGTAATTTCCCCCATATTCCCAAACAAAATTATAATTTGTTCCATTGTTCCCAAAATTTTTATTAAATGTGTAATTGTTCAAAGAAACATTCCATATCCTGATATCGCCATTTTCTCTTTTAAAGCTCCTAGCCCAAAGGTAATAATTTCCTGCTCCAAAATATCTGGAAATATTCATAGGATGATTAGAGTCGTAATATATGTCATCTGTCAACATATGTTTGCCATTGCTAGCACCGCCTGAAAAATTATAATAATTGCTATCACATGAATCATTTGCCCCGCAAACATCCCAGTAATTAGAATCGTAATTAAAGTCCTCTGCTTCTATCCAGATATAATCCAGATTAGAATAACTTATATTAGTTGATTTCCAAGAGCCACTTATATTTGAATATAACTCAATTGATTTAAGACCTTTGCTGTCACTTGCTTCACAGCTTAGATTAACATTTCCTAAGGGGAAATAAGAATTATCAGCAGTCAGCAGATTCAGGGAGGTTTGGTTAATGCACAATGAATCATATCCATCACAATTTTCATCAATTCCATTTTCGCAAATTTCAGATTGTTGCCCTTGCAAAGGATTGCAGGTCTGGTTTACGCCACTTATACAATTCTGAATTGTGTGACTGCAGATTCCTAAACCACATGTTGTTGTTCCTAATACAGAAACTTCATCAATTCCATTTATGCAATTATCATCAATTCCATTGCAAACTTCTATTGCTCCAGAATGAATATTTGCATTACTTTCATTGCAATCATTTCCAGCTTCGCATCCAATTCCATAACCATCTTGGTCATAGTCATTTTGAACACATTGTGAACTTTCATTACCTAAAATTATATTTTTAATTGTGTAATTAGTTATATTTAATGAAAATAAATTAGGTTTATATCCTGCTTTAAAAACTGTAATATTGTATGGATTATGATAAGTATAATATTTTGTAAATCCAATAGTACCTGATTGGTCAAAGTCTAATAATCTAAGACTCGCAAAGCCATTTGAATCAGTATAGCCTGTGTATATATTCCCAAATCGAGAAACAGCAGATACTGTTGCATTTGAAACAACTCCGCCTGATGAATTAACATTTACATTAAGATACCATTTATAATCAAAACTATAAGAATCTCCAGCTGCAGTTGGATCAAAACAATCATTAGTTAAATTTGTGTTGATATATTTATTATTAATAAAACTCATATTTCCTGTTTGCCAATCGCAACAGCCTCCAAATCTGAAATTATGATAATTAGGGCAGCAAGAAGGCCATAAAACTTTGCATCTTTGTCCTGTAATCAAACCATCATTATTATATTCAAAAGTATTATTTTCAAATACTTGATTTGCTGCGGGGCCATAAAAAGTGGTAATCCATGCTCCTGCATCATTATAATTAATATAATTATTTCTAAAATAACCAACACCTCCAGCACTTGAACTACCAATATAAAATGCAAATGCTAATGCATGGCTGTCAGTATTTGTAATATAGAATTTATTGTTCTCTATATAATTACTACCTGCTCCAACAGAATAAAAAATTCCATTTGCAATACTCTGGCAATTAGGATAATTAAGAAAATACTTTCCTTTTATATAAAAACTATTATTATAAACATAATTTCCAAAAACACCTCCAGAATCTCCTACAGGTCTATCATAATCAGTAAATCTTATTGCATTTGTTGTAAAATCTCCACTAACATATTCAGGATCACATGTTTGAGCGGTCAAGTTAAAGAAATTATTATAAATTCTATTGTACTTTGAACCTGTAGACATCAAGATTCCAGAGCCTTTTTCAGGCTCAAAAATATTATTTGAAATTGTATGATTTCCCCCTCCATTTGAATAATACATATTAATTGAATAATGATTTGTAACTGTCTGATTATTTCTAAGATAATTTCCATCAATAGTATTGTTATTTCCACTTAAATAAATTAATCCTTGCCCTCCAATCACTTTATTATTAATAAAATTAATATTACTTCCTAAAGTTATAGAAACCTCTCCTATATCTTCTCTATTATGAACCCAGGGCATATGATTGTAAAATTCTGAGTTTTCAATTGTCCCTTGATAATATATAATAAGTGTTTTTGCATTTATTCCCTGAGTTTTGATTTTTACATTATTCATATTAAATCTATTATTAGTACCAATTAAATCTCCAAACCGTACCCCAATATTTCTCATGCTAGGAAATTTTGCTTCTATATTTCCATTAATAATATTTAAGTTTGAAGATGTTATAGAAGGATATTTTCCTTCATAATCAGGAAAAGTACATGAGCCTGAATCATCAACACACCATGCATTTGTATACACTCTAACAACAGCAACTCCAACATCTAATGCAGGAACAATATCTCCATAATCATAATATGATGCTCTTTGTGTTGGTCTTACTCTTAATTTATAATTTCCAGGAGTTGATATTTTAAAATTGCAAAAAGCAGTTCCTCCGCCCATTCTTCCTGAAAAATCTCTTGTACAAACAACCTGATTATTGCTATCTAAAACTTCTATTCTTGTTATCTGCCCCCAGCCACCTGTTCCTCTTTCAACAATCATTCCTCTATAAGTCCTGTTTGCAATAGGAAGATAAACCCAGTCAGAAATAATTGTCTGCCCTGCAGGAAGATAAATTGCATAATCACCAACCAATGGCATTTCAGTTTGTGTTGGAACTCTCCTTGCTCCAGGAGCAGATGAAATATCCCAATTTGCAGGAACATTGCCACTCCATTGCTCAAAATCTCCGTTCATAAGATGATTATAATTTCCATCAAGATATTTTACAGTATATCCATTTAAATCTAAAGTAACACTTCCACCTAAAAACAAGCAAGACATTGGATCAGAAATATCATTGGATAATAAAAGATAATTTTTTCCTCCAGAATCATCATAAAATCCACAGCTGCTGATTGATTGGCAATTGCTTCCAATATCAGCGCAGGTTTTATGTCCAATTATTGTTCCATTCACCGCATAATTCCTCGTCGCAGATTGATTATAATTATGAGCAGTCCCATTGCTATAAGAAAACCAATAATAATTATAAGTTCCTGCAGAACTTAAGTTAACAGAAACATTATATCTGTTTGAAGTTAAATTCCTTGCCTGATAATTATTTCCATTTATATTCAAATAAACACTTCCATTTGTATTTGCAAGAGTTATATTGAATTTTGCAATTCCATTTCCAACAAGTGTTCCTGTATTGTCCCAATAATTAGAGAATAGAGGATAAGTTGTATCATTAGAATCATTTCCAGAAATTCCATCCCAGCCCGCTAGCCTTGCCATCATCCACCAGAATGCTTTTGCTTTTCTTATACAATTTTCCGGAGAAGAATGAGCACAATAATCACCAGCAGGCCAATCAGGAACTGCTGACCAGTCACATTCTACAGAATAATTATTATAATTATTATGTTGGGCATTTGTTAAACAAATATTTCTATTGCTATCATATGCTTCTATATCAGCAAAATCAAACAAGATTTTATTATTATTTCTTGAATAATTTCTTATATATTCATTAGCATTTTGTAAAGTTTGTCTTCTAGAGTTAGAATAAATATAACTTGCATCACTAGATGCTGCTAAATGTTCTGTTTCATATATAAATCTCATATCAGGAAATTCTGTTTCTAATATATCAAGATTATTAACATAAGTTTGAGGATTTGCAGCTGCATCTGACATCTGGCTGCACCATCCAAACATTGAGTAATTATATTTTCCTGTTTGTGCAACAGCTCTTGTCCTATTCATTCCTGCTTGTCCATCCCAATAATCACTTGTTCCTGCATAAGTTACAGGAGGGTTTCCATCATAAATCCTTAAAGCAAGAGGGTTTTCCAAAGGTGGAAGCCCTTCTGTTGCATCGATTCTAGTTGCAAAACTATATAATGTTGAATTTATATGCATTTCAAGATATTCTAATCCTCCTGGATAATCTCCACTTCCAGTTATTTGCATCCCATGAGAAGTATGTGCATAATGAAAAGTCAATTCTTTTGCTTTCTCAAGCCAGTATTCAGGAATATTTCCAGAATCAAAATCATCAACAGCTGTATGGTTCACTATTAATGCTCCACCAAATCCGCTCGCACTCGCTCTATAAATCCTTTCAAAACTCTCGCATTTTAATGAAGAAACATTCCAATTGCAATTTCCAAAACCGCATTTATCCTGCTCGCATGTTGTTTTATCTCCATTATAATCACTGCATTTTTTTCCTGAGCATGAATAGCAACTGTTTAATAAAATCTCGCTGATTAAATAACATTTTTCATTAATGCTCTCGCATTCACTTCTGTCGCATAAATTAAATATTCCATTTCCGCATTGAGAGCAATTGCTCCAGCTGGGAGTTGTGCATTGCACATTGCAGCAACTGTTTGTATCACTTGCACTTAAATTTTGTCCAGGGCAGTATTCATTATCAGAACAAATAAATCCATTCTGCTCTGAGCATCTCATTAAATCAGTTGAAAAATTCTTCAAGCTGACAGCAGCTAAAATATTTAATTTGCCATAGCCAACTTCATTTTCATTGTAATTTAATTTGTCTGCTGTATATTTTAATGCCTGTTTTGTTTCATCAGCTGTCCATTCAGGATGTTTTTCCTTTAGCAATGCAGCAGCTCCTGCAACCATGCCAGCTGCCATTGATGTCCCGCTGTAAGAAACATAGCCTCCTGAAATTTTTAATGAATTTATATCAACTCCAGGAGCAGCCAAATCAGGTTTCAGTATAATCTCTCCATTAAAATTAACATTTCCTCTTGAACTGAATGAAGCTAAAAAATTATTTTTATCTATTGCTCCTACAGTTATTGCTTTTCTTGATGTTCCAGGGCTTTCAATTGCATTTTCAATATTACCCAAATTTCCAGCAGAAACAACAGCAATAATTCCTGAACCAGCAGCATTGTCAACTGCTTTTGAAACAGGGTCCTCTGGGCCGCAGCTATTGTCATAATTCACGCAGTCCGAGCCAAGGCTTAATTCAATTATATTCAGGCTGTCTGAAAAATCTCCGTCTGAATTTGGGTCCATGGCTTTTTCAATTGCAGAAATTATATCTGAAGAATATCCTATTCCCTGAGAGTCCAAAACTTTATAAGAATATAATCTTGCACCAGGAGCAACCCCTCTCAAAACTCCGTTTGCCCCTATTATTCCTGCAACATGTGTTCCATGCCCATTGTCATCCATTGGATCATTGTCTTTGTTCACAAAATCATATCCTCCCTCAATCTTGCAATTAGTTCCAAAACATCCTCCTAAATCAGGATGTGAATAATCTGTTCCTGTATCAATAATTCCGATTTTTACCCCCTTTCCTGTTATGCATTCTTTTCCGGAATTCATGCAGTTGTCTCCATCAGCATCCAATTTCCACACGCTATCAGCCTTGATTATTGTAACAGACTCTGACAAATCCGCTCTATACATCAAATCAGGATAAACAGCTTCAACAAAATCCAGAGTTTTTATTTTCTCAGCTTCTTCATCAGAAATATTAAGGACAACGCCATTGAAAGAATTGTAAAACTCCTTTTCAATTTTAATTTCCTCTGCATTTTCCTGAAGAACATCAAACCCTGTCAATGCTGAAGGCTTTTTGAAAAAAGCAGGATTAAGAAATTTCACTAATCTGAAAAAATTTTCTTTAGAAAGTATAAGTATATTGCTGCTGCCGTTATAAAATTCATCTTCAGGCTCTATTTCTTTAACAAAAATATCAAATCCCACTAATCCCCTGGATTTGAATAAAATAGGGAAAAAGGACTTGAAAATTTCCGGGCTTAATTTTCCATTTAATTTATTTTCCAAATCCAGCAAGGCAACATCATGCTCTTTTTTTAATTCTTCTTTATAACTGGAAATAATTTTATTTCTTTCTTTTTCCTTCTCGCTTATTTCAGAATCCAGATTTCCTGATTGAACAGAAAATTTATTTTTTTCCTGTTTTTCTCTCTCTTTTTTAAGATTCTCTATCTCATCGCTTAATGCTTTTTTCTTTTCAGCAATGCTCTGGTTTCTAAATTTAATAATATATCTTTTATGCCTGCCCCTTTCTGATTCCATGCTTGCATTGGAAACTTCTGAACTCTCATTATAAGAATCCCCTCGATAACTCCGGTTTTCTAAAGCTTTCTGTTCTTCATCCTGCTTGAAAAAATTTTCAAAATAATCCATCAAATTTTTCTGGCTTTCTTCTTCTGCAGATGCTTTTTCTTCTTCTGATGGAAATACCCAGTATTCGTTTTGCGAATTCTGGGCATTGCTGAATATTATGCTTGAAAATATTATTATCGCAAATAAAAAAAATAAATATAATACTCCCCTTTTCATGAATTTTCTAAGTATATGCCTTTTTTAAATTTTGCTTAATTTCTTTTTCAGCTTTTTATAAAATCTTAGTAGTAACAATTTCTAATATGAAAAAATCTAATAAAACTATCTAAAAATAAAATCCCAGGTTTGCAGTGCAATCCTGGGGGGTATATAATCATCATACATAATTAGTCCTTAAATAGTTTTCTATTTTATTTCTCATTTTCCTAAAGTTTATTTAATTCTTTTTTCAGCCCTTCAATCTCTTCATTTATTCCCTGGGCATCTTTTTCATTCACTTTTCCATTAAAAGGCTTTAGCCTTGCTTCCAAATCATTTATTTTCATTTCTATTTTTGAGGCATCTTTTCCCTTTCTTTTTTTGTCTTCTGACTCTTTTTTTAATTCCTTTAATTTTTCTGCAAATGACAGCTCTTTCTCGGGATTTTCTTTTATAAATTTTTTTCTTTCTTCTTTTGCTTTCAGTATTCCCCTTTCAACTTCAGTCCTTGATATTTTCTCTTTAACAAGATGCTCTGGAGTTTTCCCTAAATTTTTCCAATATTCTTCAATTGAAGGCTTCAGAGTTTCAAGATACATATCAGCCATCTGAAACTGCCCTTCTTTTACTTTTCCTTTTGCAAGCTTTATTTCCAATTCAATATCAAGCACATCAACCCCTTTCTCTTTTATTTTTTCTGCCTGGTATTCCAAATCCTCGACTATTTCAAAATACTCTTCATATTTTTTAAGCTCTTCATTTGAAAGCCTTTTTGTGCTGTGCAATAAAGGCCTGAAAGAAATAAAATAAGGCTTTCCATAATTATATTCAGAATTTACAACCATTCCAGTTCCTATAGGAGCTTTGACAACAGATTTTAAAACATCTTCTCCATATTTCATATTGATTCTTTCCAAATCACCTTCATATTTTGTTCCCATTTGCATTTCTGTTCCTATGTTTGCTTTTATTTCTCCGACAAAATCACTTAATACCTGCGAAATCAAAACCAGGCCAATTCCCCATTTTCTGAATTCTCTTACTCCTCTTTCAAGCTGTACGAAACCCTCGCCGCTTCCTCCGAATTTAGGCAATAATCTGTGCACTTCGTCATAAACAATCAAAGTCTTTAATTCTTTTGACTCCTCTGGATTTGACTTGAAAATCTGCTGTATTGTGCTTGCAACAACCATCTCAATTTCTTTTGGAGTCAGATTGCTTATATTAAAGATGACTATCTCTCCTTTTTTTCCGACATATTTGTCAATATTGATAAGCTCGTAAGGATTTCTTATTGTTTTTATTATTCCGTTGAATCCTCTGGAATCATTTACCTTCATGTCAAAATACTGGTATCTTTTTAGCATTGACTTGTCATCGCATTTTCTTAAAAATCCTGTCCATTGTGCAGTAGGGTCAAACACAATTACGCTTTTATTGTGAAGCAATGCAGATTCAACAATATCCTGGGCAGTTACTGTTTTTCCTCCCCCTGTTGCTCCTGCAACTAAAGTATGCATCTGCAGTTTATTCAAATCAATAAAGCTCCTTATTCCTGTTTCAGCTACTTTTCCAATAAATGCAGAATGAGCGCTTGGCTGGGGAAGCTTTGACACATCAACTGAAATTTTGAATCTCTTTTTTCTGTATCCTATGAATATCATGTAAAAATATGCTGAAATAAAAAATGCTATTGCTCCCAAGATTATTGCATAGGACCATAAAGGCACTCCTAAAAATTTTATGCTGAATAATGGATACTGCACTTTAATATAGGCAATTGAAGTCGCCTGCATATTTTCCTGCTCTACATTTGAATAATAAGCAGTTCCTTTTATCATATATTTTCCTGTTTCCATATATTCAGGAATAGTCAGATTTTTTATAGTTGAAATTTTTGTCTCAATTGCAAATGCCTCTTCTCTTCTTGTTATAACCTCTCCTGTATTGATGTCCACTAACTGCAAATCAAACTGAACATCAACTTTTGAAGTTTTCCCTAAATTAATTAAATCAGTCTGTATTTTCAAAACCTCTCCAGGAGCAATAGTTTCCATCAAAGGCTGTATTTTTACATCCAGCAATTTCCCTTCAGGGGAAATTATTCTTACAGTTACAGGAATTTTTGCCTCAGTTTTCCCTGACTTTAACACTAAATCCCCTTCATAATTTCCTAGTTCTATTATTTTTGGGCTTACAATTTTTATTAAAACACTTCTGGATTCTCCTGCTTTTAAAGTCACGTCAGTTAGCTCAATGAAAACCATTCCGCTGACATCTCCGTCAACACTTAGGGAAATTTTAGCTGAACTTGTAAGTGTATTTGAAAGTTTTATTCTAACTGTTGTAGTTTCTCCTGCAAACATCTCTTTGTAAATAGAAGTTGTCTCTACTTTCACTCCTTCAAGATTCACAAGATTTTTTATCAGGTTTTCCAGTCCTTCTAAGCTGACATTTTGCTTTATTGTCACTCCTCCGCCTCCCCCTCCTCCTGAAACAACAGTTGTAGTTGAAGTTGTGCAATCAACAGAGCAAGTTAAGGTTGTCTCTCCATAATTTGATTCGCAAACACCGTTTCCGCATTTATCCTCTGACAAAAAATAAGAACTGAAACCAGTTGAATTTCCGCTAACCTGCTTTGTATCCCTGTTTATAGAACTTGATATAACACTCCAGCTTCCAATGCAGTTTCTGTTGCTATAATTCCAATTAGCGCATTTTACAATTTCCAGTTCATTTACATTATCATAACTCAAGCCAGAATAATTAAAAATAACAGCAATATTATTGTTGCTTAAATTAGTTGAATTAGAAGCAACTCCCTGAAATGTTTTATGCAATTCAACTGTTTCTGCTAATTCATCGCTGGCAATCCTGTGCAGATTAAAGTTTATTCCGGAAATAGAAACATTGCTAAAATTGACATTTTTTACAATAACCTCCTCTGTGTTTAATAAGGCATGAATATCATAAGCTCTTTTATTTACATAAAAACTTGCTTCTCCTGATGAGTTGGTTGTATTTGAAAGCAGATTAGTTGTTAAATTAACTCTTGTTAAATTAATAATCACTCCGCTAACTGCCTGAAAGTTATAGTCCAGTAATTTTATATTCCATATATATCTGTCATAAACTTCAAACCATTCTAATGTTGAATTAAAATTTCCAGTTGTGTCATTTGCACTTATGTTTATTAGATGCTCTCCAAAATCATTTAAAACTAAGCTTGTGTTTATATAAAATCCATTTGATAAAATAAGGCTTAAATTTATAACAGATGAATTAGGATAAGTTAACACAGCTGAAACACTATCAATATTAACATTATCGCTTATATTAATGGAAATATTTATATTTCCTCCTTTATTTATATGATTTCTTGTAAAATTAAAGCTTGGAAACATTGTATCTCTGTAAATTATTGAATTTGAAGAGATTTGGCTAATCTGCCCATAAGTATCATGATTTAAAATCAGTGTCAGGTTATAAGTTATCCCATTTGTCAGTGAAGGAGCTGAGCAGGTTAAATTCCAATATCCTAATGCAGAAACAAAGCTGTAATTTATATTTGAACAAGAGCTTCCTCCTATTGTTGATGTGAAACTTGAATTTGAGGTTATTATTTCATTTCCATAACTCACATTTGCATGAATTTCTATAGTTTTTCCTGCTGTTACATTAGTTATGCTTAAAGCTGATGTCGGGTATAAAATAGTTATATTTATTCTTGTTGCAGTTAAATTAACAGTTACATTTATCTGATTTATTGTTGCCGATGAATTTGCAATCATTATTTTTTCCAGGTAACTTCCTTCTGATGCAGGAGTTGTATAATTTATAATAAAAGTTTTGTTTGTTAAAACAGGAACCAATAATGAACTCATATTCGGCTGTATTATAGAGGAATTTGTGCTGTTTAAATTTAAAGTTATATTCATGTTTCCAGTATTGCTTATTGTTATTTCCTCTAAAGCCCCTGCCTGTGAAATTGCTTTTGTTGAATTTACAGAAATTGGAGAAACTGAAAATGAATAAGTTGAAGGAACAGTCGAAGATATTTCTATGGTTCTTGAAATATTTCTTTCAGAAATATTTATAACTCCTGTATAAACTCCGCCTGACAAACCAGCTGGAACTGTTAAAGTTATATTCACCTGTTTTGAATTATTAGCGCTTATATTAAAATTAGTTTCATTATAGCTCAAAGTGAAGCTTGTGCACAATGCCTGTGAATAACAGCTTAAATTTATTCCAGTTAACAAATCGTTGCCAGTATTGTTTATTGTTAATATTGTTGAATTCTGGCTTCCAGAATTAACACCTAAGCTTAAGCTTTCAGGGCTGTAAACAAAAGATTTATTTGAGAGAATATTTATGCTTAAAATTGCAGTTGTTGTTGAATAGCTTGTGCTTGGATTTGTCCATCTTAAAGTTCCTGTTAAATTATACTCTCCTGGAATTGTAAAAGCACTTACGTTTATTTGTGAAACAAAGCTTGTATTTGCACCAGAAGCTAAATCAGAAAATGAATAATTAGTTGCATTAATGCTGGCATTTCCAGAAAAATTCAGGATAGGAGAATATGCATAAACCTCTCCAGTATTATTAACGCTGTAATTTATGTAAAAAGTTTTTCCATGAGTTAAATCAATATCTCTTATTGTATACGAAGATACATTCTGCACTAATGCCAAAGTTGTTGTTCCATATGAAGTGAATGTATATGTTGATGAAACAAATATTTGCCCCCCTCCGGATTTGGTGTCATAGACAACTGCCTTGACAGTGTGGGTTCCAGTAGAACTTGGAGTGAAATTAGCGCTGAAATTAGCAACAGTTCTTGCTCCGCTTGTTCCAACACATTCCCCGCTTGTTCCTTCGCATAAGCTTGTTGCATTCAAAACAACAGTTGTGCTTGAATAAGTTACATTTATTGTTGTTGCAGTTTCATTTACATTAACATCATCAATAGCTCTTAATTTTATTGTCACATTCTTATTTAATTCTGCCTTGTTTCCATAAACATTGTCTAAAATAAACCATATATATGTTATATTGGGAACAGATTCAGTTATTGAAAATGCTTCCTGGAAATTCAAAGTATTTGGAACTCCTGATTCATTATATACTTTTACATTTAATCCAACATCATCAATAGAACTTGCCCAGGAATTCTGATACAAGCTTATTGTTGAATTTCCTCCTTTTGAAACATTTAATCTTGTTGGATTTGTTCCTCCTGCATTATTTACTGAAAATAACCCAGGTTTCACACTATAGTCAGTTGTTCTTCCAGGAGAATAGCTTATGTTAAAGCTTATATTCATATTTCCAAGATTAAAAATTGTATAATTTCCAATTTCTCCAGCTGTATTCAAGCCAAAAGTCCTGTTATAAGTTAAATTATTTGAAGGAGATATATACCAGGAATAATTTTCAGGAACATTAATTGTTAAATTTAAATATCTTTCACCCCCATTAGACGAACTTACATTTATTATCCCAGAATAATTTCCATGAGAAGTTTGATTAGGAACATTTATGCTCAAAGTTGTGCTCTGGCTTGTTCCTCCTGACAAGCTGTCTGTCCAGTTAGGGCTTATTGACAGCCATGAGCTTGGCAAACCACCAGAGATTAATGAAGTATTAATATACACAACACTGTCAGTTCCAATAGAATTTATACTAAAACCAACACTGCCTGAAGTTCCATGCTGCAATGTCTTGTTTATGCTATAATTTGAAAGGCTGATATTTGCATTTGAGGAAATTATTACATAACTTATATATTGCAGATAATTTCCCCCTCCTGCAACCCCTCCATCATTATCACTCCAATTAGCTCTCCATGTTATATACTTGTCTCCTGAACTTGCTCCAGAGTGAACAGTTATAAGCATCAAAACATTGCATGATTGATTAGGATAAATTTTTGTGCATGGCGTTATTTCAGTTACATTTTTTATATTAGCATTCTTATCCGCAGCCCAGACATAAACATTATTCATGCTTGCTCTCCCGGTATTATTTAAAGTTGCATTCCAGTAAAAATTATAAACTTGCGATGGATTGTAATCAACTATAGTCTTATTTTCAACATATAATGTTCCTGTTGTATTTTTTTCTTCCAAATAAACATAATAACCAGAAGAGGAATTAACATAATAAGAGCTTTCATTCCAAGTGCTTATATTGACTGTGTAATTTCCGTATGCTAAATTTCCTGGAATAATCCAAGATGCAGCACATTGGCTTCCTGAACACTGCCTTGACCAGTTTCCAGTACTATTGCTGATGCTGACATTTATTGTCCCATTTACCAAATCTCCAGTATCACTTCTTGTAAAATTTACATAAACAGAATAATTAGCAGCACTTCCAGTATAATTAAATGCAGTATAGTATTGAGGAGCAGTTCTTGCCCAGATAGTTATATTAGTAACATTAAGCCCAATAATTCCTGTCTCAGAATTCTGGACAATTGAAACTTCTAAAGGCAAAGGTCCAAGGGAATTTGTCGGTATTGTAATATTATAATTATATCCTCCTGTTGAATTTGTCGAAGCATTAAAATACAAAATTTGAACATCATTTAGCACAGGAGTTAATGATAAATTTGAAGTTGAAAACCATGCCCTGTATTGAAGGTATTGTTTTGTAAAAGATGAAATATCGTTTGTTAAATAATTTGTGTAATTATTGCTCCATGAATCCCAGGTCACTCCATCCTCACTTTCTCTTAATTGTATTTTTATTTCTCCACCATTCAATATCCTGCCCCATTTTAATAAAGTATAAGTTACATTAGGAAGAGTTATGTTTGGAGAAATATAATTTCCGCTTGAAGGATATTCCCATTGAGTATAATTCACAATCAGGCTAGTTACAGGAGTTTCAACACTCAGGGAATTTGTGTTCGAAAATAACCTTATATAAAAGCTATTATAATTATTAACAGGAACATTTCCTGAAATCACTGCATTGTTTGAAGTTGTTGAATTAAGTATAATGAAAGTTGTCCCGTCCAAACTATAATGCATAGAAGTGTTTGCCCCTCCTGATGTTTCGCTTCCTCCTGTATATGCAAAAACACTTGCATTAAAGAATTTTGCAATTGCATTGAATTTATATGTTATGTTTCCAATTGCGTTTCCAGAAAGATGATTGTATGAGAATATAACTCCTCTTGTCCCATCATATCCAGGATTGCTCTGATTGTACTGGTAACTTTCACTAGTGTGTTTTGTAGTTGAATAATCATCACTATAAGTTGTAACATTTCCAATATTGCTTAAGTTTAATTGCACAATTGAACTTGCATTGACATTTGTTCCGCTATATCCGTTTGCAGTAAAATTAGAATGATTATAAGTATTTGAACTTACAGTAACATTATTTAATTTCATTAAAAATAAATTATTCACAATATTCCAGTAGTCAGTTCCATTTGTTCTTCTTATCAGCCCCTGAACATTAATTGTGTCTGATGTATTTGCGCTAGCAACAGAGCTTATCCTGATTGTGGTATTCTGAATTGAAAAATTGCTTTGAATATTTGGCCCGTAAATTAAATTGCTTCCATCGCTGAGATTTGCCCAGTATACCACAGGATAATCTCCAAGCAGTCCTGTATTTGTATAAGTTCCATTCCAGACTTCACCGCTGTTATTATTCATGCTTACATTTACATTAACACCATTAGGAGTTGTAATAGCAGCCCATGCCAGGCTAATAGGAAGCGAGTGGCTTGAGCTTAAAATATTCAAAGTCAGATTAACATTTTCATTATAATTAACATAAATCTTTTTAGTTGTTAATCCCAGGCTTGTCCCGTTTATTCCAGATATTACATTAAATATGAAGCTGTCATTTATTATATTTGTTAATTGGGTTATATTATAAGCCCCACCTCTGTTTATTGCACTATAACCAGAACGAGTTGCATTAATCGTATAATTATTATAATAGCTTCTTGTTCCTCCGCTATTAATATATTCAGTGATTGAAGTTGTATCTGTAAATCCTGTTGATGCAGTCAGCATAGAAAACTCAAGATTATTTGATAAATTAAATGCAGATACATTTGCACTTAAAATTGGATTTCCGTTTGTATCATTTACATATGCGCGATACCACCATTTCCTGATTAAACTCCCCCCTGCCATGACTGTTTCATTGTTTCCAGTTATTCTATAAGAACAATTAATAAAAGTGTTATTAACAGAAGTTGTTGTAACATATAAGACATCTCCTGAAAAACCAGTTACATTAATACAATCTTGAATTAAATTATTACTCCCATTAAGAAATACAATTCCTCTGCTTCCTGTAGAATATCCAGTTGAATTTTGATTTATTATATTATTATTCATTGAATCTCTTATAAAGAGAACATAATTTGAATTGCTACTAGCTGTATTATTTGTTAATATATTATTGTTTGAATTTGATAAGAGATAAATTCCATAACTTGAGTTGCTTGTTCCTGTATTAGAAGTTAAAGTATTATTTGAAGCTGAAGTAAGATAAATTCCATAATCTGAATTGCTTGTTCCTGTATTAAATGTTAAAATATTACTGTTTGAAGATAAATCAAGAAGAATTGCATAACTTGAGTTGCTTGTTACTATGTTAGAAGTTAGGTTATTGTTTAAAGCTGTACTTAATCTCATTGCATTTCCTGAAGTGCTTATTACATTGTTAGAGGTTAAAGTATTGTTTGAAGATGAAGAAAGCAGAATTCCATTACTTGAATTGCTTGTTGCATTGTTAGATATTAAAGTATTGTTTGAAGAGGAATCAAGAAGAATTGCATAACTTGAATTGCTTGTTCCTGTGTTAGAGGTTAAAATATTACTGTTTGAAGATGAAGAAAGCAGAATTCCATATAAAGAAATGCTTGTAAATTTATTTGAGGATATATTATTTCCTGATGCAGAAGATAAGTAAATTCCAGAACCTACAATCATTGTTACAGTATTATTATAAATTGTTCCATTATTTGCATTTGTAGAATATTCTATTCCAATTGCATTACTATTAGTTCCAGAAGTTCCCCCCATGCTTATATTGCAATTTTTAACTGTTGTGTTATATTTATTAGAATAAACTCCACTTTTGTTATAAACAGAAAAAATACTATATCCATTGCAATTTAGCATTACATTTGGTGCGCTGATAACCATGCAGTCTAAATCCTGGTCCTGCACAACATTTCCAGATAAAGTCCAGACTCCAGAAGCAGTAAGATTAGCGCAGTTATCAGTTGCAGAAGAATTTGCAGAAAAATGGAATTCATGATTAATATTATTTAATTCAATGCTGACATTATATGTTGTATTTGAAATAGTTGCATAACCTGCCTTGGTTGCATTTATTGTATAATTGCTGTAATAGCTTCTTGTTCCTCCGCTATTGACATATTCAGTAATTGTTGTTATATTTGTAAGTCCAGTCGATGCAGTCAGCATGGAAAACTCAAGATTATTTGATAAATTAAATGCAGATATATTTGCATTCAAAATTGAATTATTCAATGTATCAGTTACATTTGCACGATAATACCATTTTCTGATAAGAGTATTGCCTGCACCTGCAACACTTTCTTTTGAAATATTATAGCTGACATTAATGAAATAGCTGTTTCTAAAAACAGAAATATTATCATTTAAAGAAATATTTGAGTCGCTGATTAGGGAATTATTTGCAACAAGTCCATAAACACTTCCGCTTAAAGTGTTATTCATGATTTTTGAATAATTAGAATCAACAAATTCAATTCCGATTGCTTCTGCATTTACAGCATCTCCTCCACCCATGCTTATATTGCAGTTCTTCACAGTTGTATTAAATTGGTTAGAATAAACTCCTGAATAATTCTTAACAGAAGTTATTGAATATCCTGCACAATCAAGAGTAATGTTCTGGCCAGAAATAATAATGCAATCTGTTGTGATTGTGTTGTTATTTATATTCTGAATTAAGCTGTAATTTGAATTAGCAGTTGTTAATTGCTTGCAATTAACAACTTCATAATCAGCAGTTGCATTTACACTATAATATCTATTAATAGAGGTGTTTAATCCTGGCAAGCTTCCATTTCCATAAGCTGACCAGTTATAAACATAAGTCCCATTTAATAATCCAAAAACACTTACATTATAATCATTTAATGTTAAATTAGATGCATAATAATCAGCTCCATTAATAGAAAGCCAGACACTGCCATTTGCATTTTGAACACTTACATTAAATAATGCCAGCTCTGTCCCTCCTGAAAAAATACTCGCATTATTATCCCAATAATTTGAAAAACTCGGAAAAATTGTATTTATGCTGAAATTAATGATGGTTGAATTAAAATTATTGGCAGAATCATTGCAATAAACATTAAAATTATTGCTTCCTTCTTTTGTAATTACATTTGTAAAATTATTTCCAGCAGCAACAGAAGAAGAGTTCCATATTCCTGAAGAATTTGAATACCAGCATCTCAAAGGATTTACATCAATAATAGTATAATTAATAGAGGATATATTGGAATTATAAGTTATGTTCAAAGGATAAGTTATATTAATAACAGGAGCAATATTATCAAATGTAATTGTAAAATTAGTGTTATTCCAGACGCAATTCCCATTATTATCGCATAAATAATAATTCCATTTGAAATTATTATTATAAGGCAATACAATAGTTATATTAGATGAATTAGAAGTTCCTGTAATTGTCTGATTTTCAGTATTATTAATAACAGAGTCAGTTGAATTCCAGATATAAAGAGTTGCATTTTTCAATGCATTATTGTCTGTAAAATTAGCAATAAAATATTGAGCAGCACTTGAAGAAAAGGTATTATTTGCAGGGCTTATTAAATAAACAGCAGGAATTACACTATCAGTTAATGTAGTTATATCATTTAAGTTATTCAAGCTTGCAGAAACATTATAAGTTTTTGTTCCTGTTGTATAAGCACTATGGCTTGTATTAATACTATAATTATTATAATACGTTCGTGTCCCCCCACTATTAACATATTCAGTTATTTCAGTTATGTTTGTCCATCCTGAACTATTTGTCATCAGCCCCCCAAACTCTATAGTCCCAGTAACATTGTACGCAGTTACATTTGCATTTGGAACCGCAGTTCCAGATGAATCATTTACATACGCGCGATAATACCATTTTCTGATTAAAGAAGAACCAGCAGCAACACTTTCATTTGTTCCTGTTGTTCTGTAAGTGCAATTGATAAAAGTATTATTTGAGCTTATTTCTGCAACTACATTATATAAAACATCTCCGCTAAATCCAGTTATATTAATACAATCCTGAATAATTGTATTATTTGAATTTCTAAATGCAATGCCATAACCTCCAGAAGAATTTCCTATTGCAATTTGATTTTTAATTATATTATTGTTTGAATTTGATAAGAGATAAATTCCATAACTTGTATTACTTGTTCCTGTGTTAGAGGTTAAAGTATTGTTTGAAGATGAATAAAGATAAATTGCATAGTTTGTATTGCTTGTTGCTGTGTTGGAAGTTAAAGTATTATTAGAAGATGTATCCATCCAAATTCCATAATTTGAATTGCTTGAACCTGTGTTTGAGGTTAAAATATTATTTGAAGATGAAGAAAGATAAATTCCAACACTTGAATTGCTTGTTCCTGTATTATTGATTAAAATATTATTATTTGAAAATGTACCAAGTAAAATTCCATATTCAGCTAAAGTTGTTGCATTATTTCCTCTTAAAGTATTGTTTGAACTTGTTCTTAAATAAATTCCAGTTGTTGCAACACCAATAACACTGACATTAATTGTATTATTCTCTATAAGGGAATTTTCAGGTCCATTAGCACTAGGAGAAAAACTTATTCCATAATCCATTCCGCCAATTATAGTATTATTAATTACAGAAGAATAATCAGCTGCATCTGTCATTTCAATTCCTATTGCATTTGCATTTCCACCGCTCCCCATACTTATATTGCAGTTCTTCACAGTTGTATTAAATTGGTTAGAATAAACTCCTGAATAATTCTGCGTAGATGAAATTGAATAGCCATCACAGTCAAAAGTGATGTTTTGTGCTGAAATGATTATGCAGTCTGTTGTGATTGTATCATTTGAAATACTATTAAGCATATTATAAGTTGTATTTGCAGTTGATAATGTCCCGCAATTTATAACAGAAGTTGCAAGCAAATTGTTTGTTAAAACATCGCTTAACTGATTTGTCAGTATAGTTATGTTCTCGCTTTTTGCTGCATTTGTATAACCTGTTGCAGTCACATTAATACTATAATTATTATAATACGTTCGAGTCCCCCCACTATTAACATATTCAGTAATAGTAGTAATGTTTGTCCATCCAGAAGAATTTGTCATAAGTGAATCAAATTCAACATCTCCAGTAACATTATACGCAGTTACATTTGCATTTGGAACCGCAGTTCCAGATGAATCATTTACATACGCGCGATAGTACCATTTTCTGATTAAAGATGAACCAGCAGCAACACTTTCAGATGAAAGGGTATAACTGCAATTAACTGCAGTATTATTAGTTGAAGTTGCTTCAATTTGAATATCCGCAAAAAGAGAGGAAAGATTACAATTTCTAAATAAATTATTTTTTGAACCAGTCAAATAAATAGCCCTTTCTTGACTTGTAGAGATTGAAATCAAATCCTCAATTAAATTTCCATTAGAATTATAAAATGTAAAACCATAGTTATTACCTGAGGTTATATTGACTGAAATTAGGGTATTATTATTTGAAGAACTAACATAAATCCCATAATTTGAATTGCCTGTTCCTGTGCTGTTTATTACACTGATATTCAAACTTGATAACAAATAGATTCCATAACCATTTCCCACTGCTATTGCAGTTGTATTTGAAATTAGTCCATTGGTTGCAGTATCAAACTCTATGGCATCTGAACCTGTTCCTGTCATTTTCACATTGCAGTTCTTAATTGTTGTATCAAGCTGATTTGAATAAATCCCGTTTTTAGAAGCTTGTGTTGAGTTTATTGAATAGCCATCACAATCAAAAGTTATATTTGCCGCTGCAATATTTATGCAATGAGTTCCGCTGATTGTATCATTAGATATATTATCAACTAGTGTATAAGTTGTTCCTGCACTTGAAAGTGTTCCACAGTTTGAAATGCTTCCGCTAGAAAGGGAAACATTAACATTATGCTCAAGATTATTTGTGCTTGCTGTAACATTGTAAATCTTGCTTCCAGTATTATATCCTGTCTTTGTTGCATTAATCGTATAATTATTATAATAGCTTCTTGTTCCTCCGCTATTAACATATTCAGTAATAGTAGTAATGTTTGTCCATCCTGAACTATTTGTCATCAGCCCCCCAAACTCCATAGTCCCAGTAACATTGTACGCAGTTACATTTGCATTTGGAACCGCAGTTCCAGATGAATCATTTACATAAGCTCTGTAATGCCATTTTCTGATTAAAGTGTTTCCTGCAGCTATACTTTCATAAGCTCCTGTTGTTCTATAAGAACAATTAATAAATGTATTGTTAGTGCTTGCACCAGAAGTTAAATTATATGAAAAAATATCATTACTCACTCCAGAAATATTTATGCAATCCACTATTACATTATTACTTGAATTTCTTAATGTAATTCCCCTGCTATTGTCACTAGTTAAATAACCAATAGCAGTTATATTTGTAAGAATATTATTTAAAGATAATAGAAAAGTTATTCCAGCCTCTATATTGCTTGCCCCTGTGCTTGACATTAAATTATTATTATTGGCTATATTTAAATAAATTCCATAACTTGTATTGCTTGAACCTGTACTATTTATAATATTATTGTATCGTGAGTTAGAAATTTGAATACCTTGACCTGTATTGCTTGTTCCTGTATTATTGATTAAAGTATTATTATCTGAAGATATTATTAAACTAATTCCAACACCTCCAAAATAACTTATCCCTGTATTTGAAGTTAAAGTATTGTTTAAAGATGTTCTTAACTTAATCCCATCACTTGAATTGCTTATTCCTGTGTTAGAGGTTAAAGTATTATTATTAGAAGTTAAAAGATAAATTCCAAAACTATTATTTGATGTCCCATTATTTCTGTATAAATTATTATTGCTTGCTGTTTCTAGATAAATTGCATCACCCCCAACACCACTGCTTACATCAGCAAGATTATCAGATATATTTGTATTCTCGCTTCCAATCCATATTCCAGTATTCATCCCACCTCCAATTATAGTATTATTAATTATATTTGAATTATCTCCTGCATCTATTATCTCAATACCTATTGATTGGGCATTTGCATCAGTAGTTGTGGACGTTCCCATACTTATATTGCAGTTCTTCACAGTTGTATTAAACTGAGCAGAATAAACTCCTGTGAAATTCTGCGTTGATGAAATGCTAAATCCATCGCAGTCAAAAGTAATGTTCTGCGCAGAAATAATTATGCAGTCTGTTGTGATTGTATCATTGGATATTGATTGATTCAAGAAATAATACTGATTAGCAGTATCCAATGTAGTGCAATCACTAATCTCAACTCCTCCTGCAGCACCCATATTATAAATTGCCCAAACTTCATCAGCAGACATGCTCCTGTTCCAAATACGAACTTCATCAATTGAGCCATTGAAAGGAGTTGATCCGCCACTTGTTGCTCCAATACCCCAATTACTTGTATCTCCTCCATAAGTTCCAGTTGGACTAACAGAATTGCTTTGAACTCCATTTATATAAACTATTATATTGCTTCCATTATAAGTTCCAGCTATGTGTGTCCATTGATTAATAAGAACACTATTTATTGCAGATTCAGCCCTGTCATTTGCTGGATTAAAGCTGTTTAAAATAAATTGTGTGTTATTCAAATCAGGCTGAAATCTAAAAAATATTTCATAGCCCTGGCATACTACACAACGAGATGTTCCTGAATTCTGTGGTTTTGGGTTAATCCACGCTGATATTGTTATTGGATTAGTTCCATTAGAAAAATTCAAAGAATTTGCAAAAGGAATTCTTACATAATCATTCACGCCGTCAAACTGCCAGGAACCAGAGAACTTTCCAGTTGAATTCCAAATTGGACAAGTTTCGGTCTGCCCGCAGACTTGAGTTCCATTATAAACTGTTCCGTTGTTATTATTTCCACTCCAATCATAAACATAAGTTGAATTTTCATATCCAGTTGCATTATCCATATGCATCCAAAGAACCTGGTTGTCTGTTAAATTCATTTGAGCAGGGTCAACAATATAATCAAACTCAATTCCAATTGTTGAGTTTGATGGATTAGAATTTCCACTCCAGATAAGAGTTCCTTCAACTTTATGGCAAACCTGTTGTTTTCCACTCTCTTTATCCTCGTTAATCCACCAATCTTTTCCTTGCTTTCCATACAAATTGTTTAATTCATTAATTATTTTAGAAGATATTTGCTCGCTACCACTCATATTATTATTATTATTATTATTATTATTAAATTGGGTTAAGGTTGTTTGAAATCTTTCTGTTGCTTGCCCTTCAATCTTGCTTGATTTTCCCCCTTTATCATTCATAACATTGCCAATATTTTCAGAATTCCTCTTTATTAAATCAATAAATTCATTTTTCGAAAAGCTTAAATAATCTTTATTATTACTTTTTTTCATGGAAGAACTATTATTTAAATCTGATAATGAAAAAATAGATTCAGAATTGTTAAACAAAGTAGTAATTAAGCTAATGAAACAATCTATATTTGAAAGATTCATAGAGTCAAGAACTTTATCAGCAGATGACCAAGAATTCTGCGACAAAATCGACTGGCATCCTGTTGATGAATTGCCATTAAAAAAAGAATTTGTTGAAGAATTAATAAAATCTTCAAAGAAACCCCATGGCAAAGCAATGACTATTGATGAATTCAATAAACGCTGTGAATCATTATGAAGATTGACGTAACTAAAATCGAAGATGTTCTTAGGAAACTTAAGAAAAAGGATTCTGCCATGTTCAGAGCTGTTCAAAAGAAGATAACTCAAATTTCTCAAATGGATATTACTGCTGTCATGCATTTTAAAAATCTCAGGCATGACTTGAGCGACTTCAAAAGAATCCATATAAGAAGTTTTATTCTTCTCTTTACTATAAAAAATAATATCATTATTTTTGAAAAATTCTGCCATCATGACGATGCTTATTAGATTATCATCTTCATTCTCACTTTTTTTATTTCCTGCCCCAACCCCTTCATCCTGCATAACATTGCCAATATTTTTATAATTTATATTACTGAAATTTTCGCAGATAACACTATCTCTCTTGACTAAGATAATATCATTAGGAACATCAACATCATAGATTTTTCCTGAATAATTCTCTTTTGTAATTCCTAGAACTCTTACCTCCTTCATATTTTCATCTAAGAATACTAAATCAGTTGCATTAATCCTGCCTTTTTCAATTGAAGAATATATTTCAGATATTCGCTGAAGTTTAAAATCAGATAAATTTACTTTTTTATTTTTAGTTGTCTCGCTCGCACTTCGTGCTTGCTCGTTATTATAAATATTATCATTAATTAATCTATTGTCCGTTTGGATATGAGCAACATCAGTAGAAATATCTGTATCAAGAGAGGATTGAGAGTGAGTTATTATTTGTTGCTCATCAGTTATTTGAAAATCTTCTGTTGCTTCATTTCTCTCTCCAATTTCCCCCCCTAACTTTTCCTGCATAACATTACCTATATTTTCCTCTACCGAAAGTTTTTTATAATCTCTGTTTTTAGTTTCCTTCATGGCAGAAATATGTGTTAGAATACCTGATGAATTAAAAAGACAGGCTGAAGAATCCGGTGTAGATTTTTCTATATTAGTTAAAAGATTAATAAAACATTTAGAAGAAGAGGAAGAGATGATTGATTGGTCAGTTAAATTACAAAGAGCTTCAAGATATGGAAGATATGATAAATTAAAGAAAAAAGGACTAATATAAATGGAATTTGTAGTTGATACAAACATATTATTTACATTTTTTTGGAAAGACTCATTTACAAAAGGAATATTAATAGACCAAGATTTTGATTTTATTTCTCCTGAATACGCATTATCAGAATTAAAAAAGCATTCAGATGAAATTTGTTCTAAGACCAGAATTTCACAAAAAGAATTCAAAGAATTATTAAGGGAATTAGCAATATTCGTTGATTTTAGAGAACTTAAGGAATACTCAAAATTTTTACATAAATCTGATTTAATTCCAGACAAAGACGATATTGATTTTATTGCACTTGCATTAAAACATAACTGTCCTATCTGGTCAAATGATCCACATCTTAAACAACAATCCCTAATAAAAGTATATACAACTGATGAATTAATCAAAGAGTTTAGTTCAAAATAATTATTTTTTCCAGAAGCATAAACTTTATGCTTTTCAGAAACAATTAAATCTCCTTTATCTCCATTTTCATTAATAGTCTCAATCTTATACATCTCTCCACTTAATTTAGAATTATCAAATTCTTGATAAGCAGTAGGAAGTTGCCATTCCAATTCTCCAGTATTATTATTTAAAGTAGCAACACTCTCACTTCCATTTAATTCATAAAAATATTTCAATCCATTTTCAGTCATAATCATTGTCTCATTATCATAACACTCTCCAGCTGAATTCACAATCTTCAAGTCAAAAACATCATAACTCTCGCTTTCATTCAAGCCAGTCAAATAAGTCTTGTAATAATTTTCACCTGTTACGTTCTCAATTCTTGCAATTTCCTCATCTGAATCCTGCCTGAAAATAGAAATATCTGCAAAATTGTTTGTTTCATTAGAATAATTGTTTGCTCTCGCAAAAACAGTTATGTCATTATTTTTTCCAAGAGCCTGTGAGAAAGTTACCCTGGCAAAATGGCTTTCATTTATTGCCTCACTCCAGTTATTATCCAGTGTTTTAATGTAATCATAAATATTTGATATAAAGCTCCTGTTGGAATCAAGATGCTCTGCATCTGTTGCAGGAATAATAATCAAACTGGGGTCAAGATTAATTATATCTCCAACAGAAATTTTTCCATCATTATTAACATCTTGAAAATCAATATCTGCAATTAAATTTGTTGAGATATTCTCTCCATTGCTTTGTTGTTTAGTCAAATTATCATGTATAATATTATTAAATTCTGTAAAATCTCTCTCAATATAAACAGTTATAGTGTTTGCATACATTACATCTTCAATAACAAATGTTGAATTCTCATAAGAAGATGAACTTGCTATATCACCCACAACTCTTCCAGTAAATGCAAAAATTGCTTTTCCTGTTCCAGCTAACCCTTCAGTTGCTTCATTAACTGAATTTGCTATTACTTTTCCAGTTATTGCAATTATTCTTCCTGTTAATTTAAAAAATTTAATAACCCCTCCAGTTGTTGTTTCAGCAGGAGCTGATGGTATTTCAGCAGGAACTTCTGCAGGAGCTGAAACAGGTTGTTCAGCAGAAGCAGGACTTTCAGTTGTTTCAGAAGGAATTTCAATTACTGGTTCAGTTTTATCTTCTTTTTGTTTTTCTTTATTTTCTTCTTTTACTTCTGTTTTCTCTGTTTTTTCTTCTTTGTTTTCTTCTTTAGTTTCTTTCTCCTCTTGCTTTTCATCTTTTTGCTCTGCTTTTTCTTCTTTGTTTTCTTCTTTAGTTTCTTTCTCCTCTTGCTTTTCATCTTTTTGCTCTGCTTTTTCTTCTTTGTTTTCTTCACCTGCAGAACCTCCACCATCTCCACTTTCTATGTTCTCAGTATCATTAATTATAATTTCTTCTTCAATCTCGTTTACCAATGTTTCACTCTCATTAACAACAGGAATTGTTATATTAATTTCACTCTCATTAACAACAGGAATTGTTATGTTAATTTCTGTCTGATTTACAATTGTTTCATCAATTGTTGTTATATTAAGGATTTTTTCTGTCTTATTAACAACAGTTATATTCTCAGTTGTTTTAATTTTAGTTAAATTAATAGGAATCTTAACAGGAATCTCCAAAGCAGGTGTTTCAATTCTTACTCTGTATCCTGCTTGAACTAAATCCTCAAAAGATAAAACATTTCTATTGCCTATCTTCAAGCTATATTCATTATATTTTGAAAGAGATTGCTCTGAAGTGACATCAATTTTAGCCATAAACTTCAAGTCATTTAATTTTATTTTATAACCCCATTTAACTTCAGATTTTTCATCATTTATTTTTGAAGTATTAACACTAATCTCAAAACTTTCAGCAGGAATAACAGATAAATCACTGATTTCTTCAATTCTTTCATTTGTTAAATTGCTTAAGGTTTCTTTAATATCATTAATATCAACAGAAACACTATTTTCAGATGTTGGATATATTTGTGAATTTGTTTGATTAATCTCTCCGCTTTTATTCTCACTTAACTCAACCTGTATAACACTGCTTATATTTGTTTCATTGATTATATCATCAGAACCTGCATCAATTCCAATAACTCTTCCCATTAATCCAAAAAATCTAATAAAAAATCCTGTTATTGGAGCATTAGTTATTTCGTTTTCCTGTTCTGGATTTTGAACATCTTGAATGACTTTTTCAATTGCTTCATTTTCCTGTTCTTGATTAGCCTCTTTTTCAATTGTTTCATTCCCATTATTATTTTCATTAAAATTATTTACATTTTCACTGGAATTGTCAGTTATGTTTTCTATCTCATTTGAAACAGTTTCATTATATATTCCTTCTAAACTCTCATTGCCTGCCTGGCTAACATTGCTTAAAGATTCATTAGCTGAATTATCCTGTTCTTTTGTTGCATTTGTTTGAATATTTTGCTCACTCTCCTTATCCTGCATGACACTAACAGGATTATTATCTTCAGAAACAATCCCTTCAACAAAGTAGCTGTAATTCAACAAGTCAAAATACAATCTAACACTTCCCTCTTTTAAATTAAAATTCATTCTGCTGTTTTTATTCCTTGTTACTGCTTCCCCCATTCCCAGCAATCCAGAGCCAACCGGCTCTTTAATGTCCAAATTAATAGAAGAAACATTATAATTTTCAAGAACTGTTTCTAAATCATTTATCTCTTCATCGCTTAAATTCTGTTCAATTGCAAAACCTGTAAATCTAAAATTATTTGAGTTGATTAAAACAAGCCCCAGACTAAAAATCAACAAAATACTTAAGAAAACAAAAAAGCAAAATGCAGCTAATTTCATCAATTTCCAGCCTGGCTTTTTATAGAATCTTTTGGTTTTCATTTTTCACCTCTTAAAAAATAGATTTTTGCCTTTCCAGCATCTTTGCTGACAATTACCCCAAGGTCGGACAAGCATCTCAAATAACCCATAAGAATTGCGCGATTAGGCTTGCTTTTTAATTTTTTAGCGATTTCCTCTCTAGAACAAGCTCCCTCTTTTTTCAGAATTTCTATTATCTCCCCTTTTAAAGTATGGTATACCATATAATACACTTAATAATGTACCTCATCATGTACTTTATAGTATACTATAAGAAAATTAGTATTTAAAGGTTTTTATAAGACCTAATATGTAGGAGTAACTGATATTTAAAGGTTTTTATGGGATTTATTATGTAGGAGTAATCTTACCTCAAATAAAATATTATAAAAGAAATATCTGTTAAAATTAAAATAGCTATCATAATAATAAGAATTTTTAGATTAAAATTTGTAGGAGTAACCATATTTAAAAGTTTTTTTGCATCATTTTTCTGCATCTTATCATTGAAGTCGGCATTTTCCTTAAATCCTGTGTTAATTTTTGTTTCATTATCATTTTCATCAGGATTTTCTCTTCCAATATATCTTTTTTTTACTTTTCCATTTTTATCCCTATAACTTTCATAGTAATAAGGCCCGAAAATCTTTCCATTTCTTTTAAAATATCTTTTATATGCCATATGATTTAAACTTTTTACTAAAAATAAGTGGGAGCAATCATTTAAAAATTAATAGGTTTTTTAAAATTACTAAAACCTGAGGTTTTATACTCTGCACTAAAGGTTGGAGATATCTTTTTACTCTGCATAAATATACAAAAATCAAGGTTATTTCCTATAATTTAATATAGTAAGTGGCTGCATATCAAAATCTTTCTACATTTTTGTCTGCAAATCATCACATTTCTTTTATAAGTTTTTCAATTTTTTCCTTAAATCCCGGCAGATAGCTGACTAACATTTTAGCTCCTGTTGCATTCTTATGCCCTCCGCCAGTAGCGCCTTCAATTCCAGAAATAGCATCCAAAGTTAATTTTCTAATGTCTCCTTTCCCTCTTATTGAAATATTGGCAATATCCTTATTTATATATGAAACAACTATTATTTTTTCAGGAAATTCAAAACTCAGTTGATTTGCAAGATTAGCGCTTAAACTCAAGCTGCCGCCATATTGAAAATAAATAAATTTTTTTTCTTTTAATTTCCTGGCTCTTTCAACTAATGACTGATATTTATTGTCAATTTCATTGAATTTTTTCATTATCTGCTTTGTTTTTGTATTTTCCTCCAGAATATCCATAGGTCCTTGAACATTCATCATGAATTTTATCATGCTAACAACATTAGTTGTGCTGTCCTTTAAAGAAAAATCCAGAATCCTGGAAATTCTTCCAATCTCGCTCTTATACAACAGCTCAAAAGCAGAGCTTGGATTGCTCTTTCCCAATTCAGGATATTTTTTCTCAAATTCATCATAAAAATCAGGAATATAACAGTCACTTATACACCCAATTACAGCCAGCCAGATGTCCTCCTTGTTTCCAGTAATTTTTTGGCAGATAGAGGAAACAGGCTCGTAAGTCTTGTCATTTAAAAAGGGATTGTAATAATTAACATAGCCATCTTCAATATATTCTGTATCATGATGGTCAATCCAAACAACAGGAATATTGTTTTCTTTTGCTTTTTCTATGAAATCTTTTGAAACAACAGGCTTGTCCAAGATAAAAATATAATCAGGTTTTAATTCCTCAACTTTTCTATAATAAGATTTATTTAAATCAGGAAAGCTTCTTATTGCAACTCCTTTTCCCCTGTCTAAAAACCTTCTAAGAAGCAAAAAACTGCATAATCCATCATTGTCATTGTCAAAAAAGAAAAGGGGATTCTGGGCATTTTCCAAATGCTCTTTTATTTCCTTGGTTTGTTTATCTGTTAGCATAAAGTATAATAAATTAAGGATATTTAAATTTTACCTGCAGATGTTTCATGTTTTTGATTTATAGTAAAGGACGCTGATATTTTTCCAAATGCGCCTTTGCTATCAAGGGAAAGATATAGAAAACTAATAAAAAATTTATGTCTTTCACTATATTTTATTAATCAAATCACAAATACATTCCCAATTCTTAACGAATTTATACATAAAATACTGGGCAGTTTTCTTTTTACTCTGAATAAATTTACACTTTTTTCCCAACCATTATCTGGTCTCTTACATTATTAATTTCTTTTAAGAAATCATCAGTCTTATCTTTTAATATTTTTTTTAGGATTTTATCATCTGCATTCAAGATTCCTTCAAGATTTTTAAAATGCTTGATTAAACTTTCAATTTCTCCTTTATCAAGGCAGGTTTTGCTTAAAATCCTGTAACCTTTTGGAAAAATTATTGACTCCAAAGAGCTTCCAAATAAAATTCTTGCGATTATTTCCATATTTAACAGCTCGTCAAAATTTAAATCATCTAAAAATTGCTCTGCTTTTGCAGGTTTTGCAACATAATCTTTTAAAATTGCCTCTTGTTTTTTATCCATGCCCTTTATCAATTCCCTCATCCTCATTCTTAAGATTATGCCTTCCTTGCCTAATTCAATTATGTATTCATTAATAATATCAGACATTTTTTTAACCATTTCCATTCTTTGCATAATACTGCATACATCAGAAACAGAAACAAGATTTGTGACTTCAAGAACATTAAGATTAATCAAAAGTTCATTAAAAACATCTTTCTGCTTCTCCAATATTTGAAGCGTTTCTGTAGCTCTTCTTAGCAAATCTTCAGTATGCTGCAAAACATATCTTGAATTTGAGTAATAAATTGTAATTTCCCCTCTTCTTTCTGAAACAGCAATAACCAAACCTTGAATTTGTTTTGCAGTCCTTTCAGCAGCCTGATGCCTGGTTCCTGTTTCAATTGAGCTTAAATCAGAATTAGGAACAAGAAGGGTATTTGCATAAAGAATTTTCTTGAAATCTTCTGATAAAATAATAGCTCCATCCATTTTAGCTAATTCTGCTAATCTCTTGGATGTAAACTTGCAATTTACCTTGAACCCTCCCTTAAAGATGTTATTTACATTTTCATTGCTGACGACAATCAAAGCACCCATATTTCCTGCAACAATATGGTTCAGCCCCTCTCTCAATCCAGTTCCAGAGCTTAATTTTTTTAAAATCTCCAATTTAAGAATTTGTCTTTCTCTTTTCAAGTCCTGTAATCTTGGTCTTGACTTAATCTCAGTATCTATCCGAGGAACTTCTATGATGCTTTCAGAGATACCCTCCTCGGTTTTTCCTTTTTCTAAAAATTCGTCACTCATTTTAAACAACAGTTAAAACATTTACCAACATATTTAAATATTTTTATGATGGGGCATATAAAAATATTTTAAAAAAATCTATTTTTTATGCTTCAAGGCAAGAAAAACAAGGATAAATATAAATAAAAGCAGGGTTATTTCTATAACTATCAGTGCTTTATCTTTTAATTGAAGTTTTAAATTCTCAACTTTTTTTTCAGTATCTGCTTCACCAGCAGAAGAAATTTGAACACTTTCTGCAGTTGCAGAAGTCTTGCTTCCAGGATTTAAAGAAGCATTAATTTCTTTAGGCAAATTTTTCGCACTAATATCACTTTTTAAATCTAAATTTTGGTTATTAATTTCTTTCCAATCAAAATACAAAACTAATGCAATAATTGCAAAAACAGCAATTAAAACAGGAAGTATTGCTTTTAAATTATTAATATTAAATTTTTTATTTGGAGAAATTATAATGTGCTTCCTTGCTAATTTATATATTTTAATTTTCTTTCCTTTCCTGCTCCAAAAGAAATTTTGGGTTTTTTCAACTAATCCTGATTTAATCAATTTATTCAGGTTATACTCAGCTGTATTCATTGGAATTTTCAATCCTTCTGAAATATCTTTCTCACTTGACTCTTTTGTTTCAGCAAGAAAATCAAGGATTTTTTTGCAGGTTTTATTTCCAAGCACTTCTGCAATATCCTTGCTTCTTTCATCATCCAGCCCCATTAAAATAAATTTATCGTTCATATCAAACAAAGCAGGAGGCTATTTATAAAGTAAAGTATAGGTTCAAACGAATTTGAACTTAATATGCCTTGTGTAAACGAATATATCCTAAAGGATATACTTTCTAACGAGCTACTTTTTTTGATCCCCTCTTAATTTCATTATCAGATCTATCCATCATTCTTCCGATAAAAGCCCCAAAAATAAATCCTAAAATTGGATCAATTATTGTGTATAAAAAATCTGAAAGTTCAAATAATGAAACTCTGCAACCATCATAACCATGGGGTAGGCACTTTCCAGCTCCAATTAAAGATATTATAAATACAGTACCCATTACAAAAAAACCTACTTTTATCCATTTTGGAAAATTTCGGTTACCAATCCAAAACATTAAAACTACATAGAGAAATCCAATTATTGGATAAGCTATTAAATAAATAATATTTAATTGAGTATAACTGCCATATAATCTTATATCTGACCTTAATTCAAAAATACCTATGATTATGAAAATAGCAACAAATATTAACCCTGCTAAACAAACTTTTAACCAATAAGGAAAATCTTTAATATTAATCATAATATATGTTGAAATATATGCTTTAAATAATTTTCGAATGAGCGCACGCTGTTCGCAAAAGTGCTTTTTTATTTTTATCTTTTATTTACTAAAAGTCCTTTTGCTCAATCGAACCTTCTCGCAATCCTATTTTATTATTAAATTATTAGATATAAAAATAAAATTGCTCACGGAGAGCTTGGTGTAAAATTTACTTCAAGCATTTTTCTAAATCGTCTTTTTTTAAAATTAAATATCTAAATTTGCCTTCTTTTAATTCACTCGCATGCCCCATTTTAACACAGCAGGTAATTGCCTCAAATCCAGAATCTTTAATGATCTGCATAGCAGTGATAAAATCTGCATCCCCTGAAATTAGTATGCAAGCATCACATTCTTTATCCACAAGAGTTTTTCTAATCATGTCTGATGCTATCAAAACATCAATTCCTTTTTCTATTTTAATATTTAATTTTTTTATTTTCTTAAGTTTTCTTGTTTTAACCCCACTTTGACAGTTGGGTAGACTCTAAAATATAATAATTCTAAAACCGAAAAATAAAAGTAAGGGTTCTTGTTTTGAATTATATGAACCAAACAAAACTCAAACCCTCATATGAAATAAAACCTA
>Ga0208375_1000652_pt1 | contig 47526 bp, 52 predicted proteins | sample RifOxyD1_FD_184038 | JGI IMG/M metagenome (GOLD analysis project Ga0208375, IMG submission 184038) | Soil microbial communities from Rifle, Colorado - Rifle Oxygen_injection D1 (SPAdes) | ecosystem: Environmental > Terrestrial > Deep subsurface > Rock core/Sediment | place: Rifle, Colorado... | reverse complement strand
CCTGAAAAAGACCTGTTCGTAAGTGGTTGTTGAATTTCCGCACTGTCTCTTGCCTCAATAACAGTTCCCCGTACGACTGTTCCGTCATTTGAAACAACGCGCACCGAGATTGCAACAAACTGATTAGCCCTGCTGGACTCCTCGAAGGCTCTAACTTGCAATTTTAAATTTTGTGCTGATAATGTTTGGGCAGCTATCGGATCGGATATCCACTGTCCGTATGCATAATTAGTATCACCTCCGTCTGTATTTCCATCCAGCGACCTACTAGTCATAGCCGAGGATATTGTGGTAATTACAGCTTTACAAGAAGCGTAGTTATCGGCCTGCGCACTGTTTTCTATCCCGTCCCAATATGACGACTTAGTCACAGAAACCGGTGCTGCACCAGTACTTGGTAAATAAAATCTTGTTGCCATAAAAAAACATTACTCCAGGTAAAAAATTAACGACAAAACTATACACATTATAGACACTATTGTTTGCCAAGTCCCTTCAAGAATACTGAGTCTGCTAGTTAAATCTTTTAATGATATCTTCAGCTTTCCCCCATCCGGGGATGTCGTTCGATGTTACAAAATTTTTAGCAGTGGATTTATCGTGGAAATCATTAAGCGACCATCTATTTTTACTCAAATTATTCCCGTGTTTTATATCAATAAGTGGAATTTCGGATTTCCAGAACGCTGTTACATTTGTGTCTCTTCTTCCCGGCTCAAAACCCATATCATTCTGATAGCCTCGCTTCTCTATATCATCAACACGTGCTCTGTAAAACTGCAACAAATGCTCTCGGTACGCGCACAAACCCGACACTTGATTTGCATCCCAATGCACTGCGTAACCATCGGGAAGTCTTACTCTCCACCAGTTGTGGTTGTAGTAAAAGATATCTTTTCTCTCCGGAGTAAAAGCAAAATGTGATTCAGGATATAAAACGTCATGTTCACAAAAAAATATAATATCGGCAGTACTGGCCTCTAAAGCTCCAAGAATTTGTGTAAAATATGCTAGATACCCCGGCTTTAAGTCAGAAAAATGGACGTTCACGTCACCAAAATGCGGCATCGGTTTTAACGAAGAACTGACAATTGGAATGTTCAAATTCTCACTTATAGTTCTTAGTTGTTTTTGGACCGCACGAGCTATTTTTAAATTTAGTCTGTTATGTGTGTAATAGATTATGCCTTTTGACGGAGTTACAGAAGAACTTGCAGGCATTATAGATAAACTCTTTGAAGGCGTTTCATCAACCGGCTCGCTTTCTACAGGTTTTGACGTACCTTCTCCCGAAAAGGTAAATGTATTGCCTTTTAACTTAGCTAAATCGTCTTCTGTCCAGCCTTTTACCGGCCAAAACCGCTCTATAAGCCAAGACAACGGATGAATTTGCTTTTCCCATTTGTTATTAAAAAACAAGTCTCTTGCAAAATTTTTAGCGCCTTCTTGATCTTTTGCCGACATCGGATACGGAAAGCTAAAATCTCCGCCCTGCGTTCTAAACAAGTGAGCATACCAAGTTTTTTTGTTTACCATCACCCGCCCACCAGACAACCATGTTTTTACTGCAACCTCGATCCCTTGTGATCCCCAGCTTCCAAACTTCTCATCACAAATGTTTAGATCCCAATATTTTTCACGGGTAAGCATAAAACACGACCCTTGCAAAGACATAGTCTCGGTAATATCGCCTTTTCCTTCGGGACGTTTGGCGTATTCACCAAAGTATTGAAAATGTGGCGTGGAATCAAAGCAGTATGAAACGCTTTTTGGACTTTCCTTTGCAATCCACACTATATCTCTTATGGTTTCTTTTCCACATACCTTACAAGGACCGCTCGGACCCTGATATCTACGGTGTCCGTCAGGACACACCCAGTCAAATGCGTGAAGATTTCTCATTAAGGGAACCATGGTCCAATCGTCGTGCATCTCGTTCATCATCTTTACATCAAACCCCTTATCAAAAGTGCAATGCGCATCACATTTCATTAAATATTTTGCTGTGGACATTCTTGCCGCCTGATTGGTAGCTGCGCGCTGTCCAATGCTTTGCGGATTGTAAATCAGATGCACTCTTTTATTGTCAGGAATACCGGGGTTTGCCCATGCGCCGTCTAATACTGCAATAATTTCTGTATTCCCCTCAATGTTTTGAAGTATGTTTTCTATTGTTTTGGCCAGAAACATTTCATTTCTGGATGGAATTAAAATGGATAGGTCAGCCATATAATTTTAAGATCTCGTCGGCAGTTCCCCAAGGATCAACTCTGTTTGCACGAATTTCACTGTGAGCTTTTCTTGTACCTAGCGTTAGATAACCTAGAGCCTCGGATGTTGAAAACATAATATTTGGTACGGGCGAGCTATACTCCTCAGCTTTAACCGGTGTAATTCCCAAATGATTCTCAAATCTCCCAGGCTCTCCCCAATACATCTTGATAAATTCTGAAGTCACTCTTTCAACTTCAGGATATTTTGCATATCTCTCTTCTAATGTTTTAACTAAAGCATCTCTTGAAACAATTAAACTATTCATAAGTTTTCTCACTCTGTATGAAAGAAGTGGCGGCTTCAGCCATGAAAAGATGGACCATTTGTTAATGTCATAAGAGAAAGTTTCTTCATCCGGCGGCCTATAAGTAAAATGCTCGGGAGAATAAAGCATGTCGTCTTCAGCCATAGCCACATATTTTGTATCTGCTTCCCGCGCACCGATTAGAACTTGTTTGTAAATCATGTAGTTGGATCTTTTCTGTTCGCCAATGCAGATATTTTTGCTGTTGTTACCTATTAATGTAGGTTTAAAGGAAACAATAATTATTGGGGTATCTCCAATTGCTTTAAGCAAATACCGTTGCGTATTTTTCATAAAATGATCGCTGTTTAGGTTGGCTGTGTAATAAATTATTGTTAAATCGTTCATACTTTTCTAATCCACAGAATACCACAGTCGTATTTGAGATGGGTTATTTCTTTTGAACTATTGAAGTTATCAGAGCACCCCTTGGAATTGATTCAACTGTTGTAGTAAATCCCGGATAAACTTCCGAAAGCAAAAATGAATTCTTTTCTAATCCCGGTTTTTCGCTCCATATAACACAATCGTTGTTTTCTGTTCTATCAATGTACCACCTGTGTAAATTGCGGTGATTATCTCTCTTGCCCTCGTGTACAACATGTCGAAGATAAACGTACCCTCCCGGCTTGCAGACACGGATCATCTCGTTTAATGCTTTAAGAGGACTTTGCGTATGGTCGAGCGCATTCCCGCAATAAACAGCATCAAAAGAATTGTCTGCGTAAGTTAGAGCAGTCATGTCCTGCTTCTCAACCGGATTTGCCGGATGAAGATTTAATTCTTTTAACATTGCGGCGTACTCATTAGCATATAAATCTGACGAGATTACTTTTACATTTATATGTCTTAGATCATCGCCAATCAGATTCATCGGACCTGCTCCAAGATTTGCAATCATTACCTCCCTTTTGTCACTAATCAATCGTAAAAATCTGTGGTTTAACCTCCTTAGCTGTTCGTATGCTTTTCCATTTCCTTCTAGCCAGCTTCTCCAAAAGGCAAGTTCGCCTTGGCTATCTATCTGTTCTTGTTCTGGCGTAAATTCAGGCACTGGCTTTGTTTGTTCCGTTTCTTTTATTACGTCCGGAACCTGTTGGACCGGTTGAACTGCTAAAACCTGCTGAGTCGCTATCTCAGTTTTTTTCTGCGGCTCATCTTGTTTTGTATTATCTGCAGGTGCTTGGTCCTTTATCTTTCTAACGTGCATCAAATAAGGATTTTTTAGATAGTTATCGGGGATTATTCTAACCTTGCAATTTTGTGTAAATAGAACGTACGGCAGTGACAACTGATCTATTGAGTGATATCTGGATGTATGATGCCACCAATGAAACATCACGTTGTGTACTTTGGGATTATTTTTATAAACTAGTGCTGTGGAAGCAAAAAGGTTCTGATCTGCGAAACTTTTATCGGCCTTGATAACTTCCATCTGTTCGTCAATTAGTTCATTTTCGTAACGGGAAACTATGTAAGGGTCTCCTCTTTTTAGCCTCTCCTTAAGAAAATCTGCCTCCTGCTGGATAGTGCTTCTTTCCGGGTGCTTAAAAACAGCCATATCCACACCATCACACTGATCTATAAACCATCGTACAGAGTCAGGGCTGGATAAAGTACAGGATGCATCAACCCAAATGTAGTAGTCATATCCCGGAACCATCTGCCATCCAAACATTTTTACAATCCTAGCTTGAAGTCTGGAGGTCATTGCCTTGTGTCTTGGAGGAAAGTTTTCGTCAGTAAACCGATAAAAATCATGCTTCACCGATTGCTCAACATAATCTATTCTGGGATCGAAGTTGCCCAAGTTAGCTGTAATAACGGCAATTTTCATTAATCGTATCTCCTTGGCTCTGGGAAAAGTGTTTTTACCCAAAAAAATGTTCTCTCCTCCGGCGTAATTACTCCGTTGATAATAACTTTAGGCGCAGTTATGAACCACGGACGAATGCGGTAGGCTTGAGTATACCCATTAACTACTTCATAGACATGAATGATAGAACGAGGTAAGTGTTTTATATAGTCGTGACCGGCAACAATCCCGCCAACTCTAACTTTTTTTGACCATTCTACAATATCATTCGTACATGCCTGAAATGAATGATCCCCGTCGATGTAAACAAAATCTAACGATTCATCTGCAAAGTCCTTTACAGCATCAAGGCTCTTTTTTTTAATCATTTCGCAATTTCGTCCTGAAAGTCTAGCTTTAGCCATTTCAAAAGCTTTTTCAAATGTCTTGGGTTTTACAAATGCGGTGTAGTCATCGTGCGGCTCCCACGGATCGATGCTATATAATTTCGCTTCCGGGTTGGCTTTGCACAAAACTTCGGAATATTCTCCTTGGTACACTCCGATCTCAGCGCCAACTTTAAATCCGAGTTCCCTAAACATATCGGCAAGTTCGTATCTGCCAAATCCAGGGATTTCGATTGGCATTTGTGTTTTGTCGTTATAGTCAATATTAAACTTTGAGAGTATAAATTCTGATATTGTATCTGCTGACATTTTGTTTTGGTTAAAAACCGACATCAAGGTTTAATAAATTTCCAACTGGCAGGTTGTTCACCTCGATAAATAAATAATTCCTCGATTTTGTTAGCTTTTACAAAATCGTTTACGGCCTGAACAACTGCATAATACTTATCCTGGCCTTTTCTTCTAATATAATCGTGTCCGCTAATTATTCCTCCACTTTTGACTTTTTTTAGCCACATTTCTATATCTTCGGTAACGTGCTCGTAATCGTGGTTAGCGTCTATGTATACAAAATCTAAAACTTTGTCCATAAAATCGGACGCGGCCTCCGAACTAAATTTACGTACAAGCTCGCAATCGTAAGGTGATAGACGAATTTTACTCAACTCATAGAATTTGTCCAGTTTCTGTTGATGGGTGTGATCTCTATACTCTCTGTGGGACTTCCAAGCGTCTATTGAGTACAACTTCTGTACATTTTTGTTTTGACAAATTATTTCCGAAAAAACTCCCTGTTCTACGCCTATCTCGACTCCAATGCCGCTAAATTCCTGGGCAAGGTCTTCTCTTGTTTTATTAACCCATATTATATTCATGAATTGTCCAGCCAGTAATGTGTAAAGTAACTGTGTGTGCCTTTTCCAAGATGGTACTCGTCGATATAAAAAATTTTAGGAATGTCCAGTTTGTTTAATCGAGTTTTCATCTCAGCCATTAAATGTTTTTGTGAGGGTATCTTGCGGACATCAAAGTCCACCATTAGAACATTAACTTTCTTGTATTCACCTGAGTTAATCAAATTATCCAAAATAGCGCATTCGGCGCCTTCGCAGTTTATTTTTAGGTAGACCTGATCTTCGGGTTTTAAGTTTTGCGCAAACCAGTCACCGGCACTTACTAGCTTTATTTCCCTTGATTCCGGAGTATCTCTAAACTTATCTGCAAAAACAGACGCACCTTTACTTCCGGGGTTAAAGATCTGCTTTGTACAATTTTCGCTCCACAGTCCGTACTCACAGACAATAACCCTAGTATCTTCTATTTTTTTAAGTACATTGGAACACTCCTCAACCGGCTCAAAGCAGTAAACTTTGTCAAAACCATATTTTTCCTCAAGTGCAATTTTGGTTGTCTGACCAACGTGCGCCCCAATATCTAAAAATATTTTCATAGTAGTGTTTAAACAATAGCACCAACAACTAACCTTTTTATCCCTCAACCATGTAATTTATCATACATAGAGATTTAATTAGTAACTGAAAGACTGCTTATGTCTTTACAAAATACCAACACGGCGGTCTATCATCTCTTACAGGGTTGTCGCGATCCCAATCTATTACTTGCAGATGATAATTATGCTTTTTAACATATTCGTTTACGGCGTCAATTACCCCACGGTTCCCGCTATGAAGAAATACGTAATAGTCGTGCCCGGAAACGATACCACCATTTTTAACTTTCTTGCTCCATGCCTCGATGTCACTTTTGACTGATGTGTAACCGTGGCCCGCATCAATAAAAACAAAATCCAACGATTCGTCTTGAACTTGCTCGGCTACTTCTAAACTGTCTCCTTTTATTACTAATACCTCATAAGATGCCAGTTTTCTTCTGGTTTCCGCCTCTGCTGATAGATTAAGTTTGAACTCCCTTGCGCGATTACCTGCGCTGTTCCAACTATCTACTGAGATAAGTTTTAATCCCGGAATGTTCTTACACAGCACCTCGCTGTAGTACCCAAAACTTACACCTATCTCCGCACCGCGCTTGAAACCTAACTCTTTGAAGTACTTTGCCAAATCAATTCGATTTCTCATCTTAGTCTCTTTACTATTTTATCAACTGTCTTCTCTCAACTTATCGGTAATAAGGCGATTCCGCCAATCCTTTGGCCATGTAGGTACCGGCCAGAACTTATCAATCAACCACTCAAAATCATGTACCTTCTTAGGAAACTTGTTATTTATCCAATAATCTATACAATTTCTTCTTCCTCGGTCACGTTCTGCTTGGTGAAATGCATATCGGGCATTCGAAAAACCGTAATTTTTACCTGCTTTGCCTTTGTGCCAGTGGGCGTACCAAGTCTTTTTATTAACTACGACCCTTCCGCCTCCCAACCAAGTATTATTACAAATCTCCTGCGCCTCCTGAATAAACGGACCGTATAATTCCACGTTCATCGGGTGGATCATCTTAAACCACCAATCTCTAGGCATAAAATACAGCGATCCTTGAGTAGACATGTTGTCATCGATTAAAATATCCTGTCTATCGTAATAACGTTCTCTCCAGTCGTCCCCGTGAAGTCCGCATTCGGGATCATGCGTGCGAATATATGGATAAGTTAAGAATTGATAATCAATAGGAGGCCTGGCATCCGGAGCAACTTTCCAGTTTTCTACATCCAATCTGTATCGGCGGGGGATAACTACCCAATTGTCGTCGCAATCCTCAATTAATTTTTTATCGTATCCTTGATCAAATAAACAATGCCCGTCAGATTTCATCACATACTTACCTTGGGCAACAGACATGCCGGCATTTATACTTTGGCGCATCCCCATGTTTTCTTCAATTGTTCCGTGGTGAATAACAATAACATTGTCGTAATTTGGAAGAGGGGGATCCGGCCAGTAACCGTCTAAAACAACTATTATTTCGATGGAACCTTCGGCTTTAGCCCTCAAATCCTCAATTGTTTGTTGTAAATATCTTTCTTGTCTGGTTGGAATGATTATTGATAGGTCCGGCATATGTTCAAGCTGAATACTTGTGATCCTACTTTTACAGGTTTGAATTGAAAAGGTCAATACGTGGAATAGATCTATTTAGAAAAAATGTTGTGGAAATAGTCGTAATTGAGATCTCCGCGGACATCCCAGTTAGCCTGATAGTCTCCGGAACCTCTTACGTATCTGAATGTTCCCGTTGACTCGTCTTGCCTGGTAATGAACCAGCCGCCGTCAACCCTTGTGTATCCGAAGTAAGTGTAAACCATGTCATCGGTATCGATGTCGGATATTTGATACCCGTCTGTCGGCTGCACCATAGCTGGGTTGATTATGTTACCTACCGCATCCTCAATAGCTGTAATTCCACTATTCATAGCCTTGCCCAAGAAAATGGACTCAGCCCTTTTATCAAATATCGAGTATAAGAAGAAAGTAATACCTGCCGTACCGATTAGATTTAGAAATTCTCTCTTGCTGTGATCATCAACATTAGTTTCCTCAACTGCATCTCCAACTAATGGCTGCGCAGAGACTAGTGGGCAGGAGCTTGGTACAGTCTTTGGTTTCCCATGCGGGAAGAGTTTTAGAGCAATGAACACCAATACCGGGTATAGCAGTACTGCACCTACCAACTGCGCGTATGTTCCGGCAGTAGCAAACGTAGCAGCTACCGCTAGACAAGCCAATATAAACCCAATGTATATAAGCAACTTTCGCATACTAATTTACACCTCCAAGTAACTCTAAAAATGCGGCAGACATGTAGCCGATCGTCCCATCCTTCAGCCTCACGCCGCACCATCCTAAGTCCAGCGTAACAAGTTCGAAGGTTTCGCCGTTCAAAGCCACACCTATTTGTTCTGAATCAACTGAAGGGCGCTGTCTGATGTTTATGAAATCCGTATCTTCGCCTAATTTTGCTCTTACTAACATCTTTTGACTTTCATCGTTGATTCCAGCAACTTGTGGGGACGGCTGTACATCATTTATCTCTGCAACTGATTGTTCGGACGTAGAGGTTTCTGCGACATCTTCTATCTCCTTAGTTTCTGTTGTTTCCATTGTTTTGGTTTCCAAAGTACCGTCGCCAGTGGGTTCAACAGCCGAACGAGTAAATATCTTAGGCATTTCTAAATTTTTTCCAATATTAGCGCGAACATTGCCAATACCGACAGAGAAAAGCAAAATAAATACTGCCGTAAACACCGCAAACTCTGGGACACCTGCCTGAATCTTCATTTGGGATATAAAACTTTTATTCCTATCGGGAATCAACGTGTCAATATGAACATCAATCGATTCTGTCGTCTGTACCGCAGGCATTTCAACAGTCGCTGTCTGCATTACAACCGGCTCTCCGGTATCCGAGGAAGAGATATTATGGAAGGGGGCACTTTCTAACGAAATTAAATTAAGTGCAGATTGTTCTTGAGGCCCAAGTTCATACTTCTCGACAAAATATCTATAACTTTCCTGTGCCGACTGACCACTTAGGTCAGAATTTGAAAAAAGATGTATAACCGGAGTCGTATTTATCCATTGAGTAATTCTATTACCCAAGTACTCGGGGTAGGACGAAAAATTCGCTGTAGAGTTCAAAGAGTGCCTGTGAATGTATCTTGTAAGCTGGGGTAGAGTAGTCGCGGCATCCAGCTTGGAGGACTTATACGGGCCTTCAAAAACTGGGCCAGTTCGCCCGTATTTTTTATTAAAATATATTGAATACCTGGTGCACAAGGAGCGGATAAAATGCTGCAATGCCTTAGGAGCAATCTGCTTTACAACTAGATGGAAGTGATCCGGTTCAAGAGTATAAGCCAACAGCTCAACCTGACCGGCATGATTCTTAGGTAGGCGAGGGGTACCTTGATAGGTCTTGCCCCGGACATTAAATGATTTTTTTTGCTTAGAATTTAACTGCAGTGGTGATAAGTACTCATTCAAAAAAGTTAAAAAGGTTTGGTAGTCGTCTGCGTCCCTAAAAATAAGTCCTTTAGCAACACCTCTATTATAAACGTGGAAAAAAACACCTTTATCATGGACCCTGTGTGTGTTCTTGGCAGGCACGTAATAATATTAACTTTATAGGAGATACGTTGCAAGTATTTTTATTGTAAAATACAGCGCAAATAAGCAGTATTAGACCGATGCTGTAAAGGAACGACCTGCTAAGCATGAGAAATATTATTTGACATACTAATGCATGCGCATTCTAAGATACACAGGGCACTTTGAAGCTCTATCCTTACATACAAAAAATATGACAAAGAGTACGAATAAACGCCTATCAATGTACATCTACAGAACAGGGTGTAAAGATTTAAAGTACAATCAACTCACTAGATGCTTGTTCTACATAACTGTACGGAGACTGCTAAAATTCTTGGGGTATTTATTTTGGAATACACCTGAATCTCGAAGGTCCCGATCTGTACCTTTGTAAATATCAAATAAATTTCTAAAATAACTATCTGAAAATTTATCTGCCATCTCTTTACAGAATTCTCGATTTTTTAAAGATCTTCTTAAAATTTTTCTAACCAATAGAGTAATAAGAATACTCATTATCCACTTCTAACTTGTTTCACGAAGTAAAATAATGCTCAGATCTATTTGTCTTTTTTATTTAAAAGAAATTCCCCCCGATTATTCGTTTTAGCTACGAATCTATCGAGGGGTTACAAATTAAGTTGGTTAACTTAATTTACAAAAAACAAAACTACATCTGAACGTATTTTACCCTTTCTTTAAGTCTACGGATCCCAAATCATAGGTACTGTTACACGATACGCCACGTCGCCCAGGACAAACTGACCCGATAGCTCGTGATGTGTAGCCAGCCATGGTGCAGGTCCAGTCGGGTACCATTCGTTTCCAATCATAAGGTTTTCCGTTTCAGGGTAGTCCCTATACGAGTGTGGCGAATCTAACCGATAAATTACATCGGTTCCGGGAAATCCCGTAAGCTTATTCCCGTTTGTATCCTCCCACCATGAGGCAACTGGTTCTCCCCAGGTAAAGTGTAGCTCTGCGTGGCTTATGCCTGTGGGGGTGAAACAGTAGGTTTCATCGGTATCCCCAAAATAGCTACTCTTGACGTGCAGCTTGAATGGGCATATCTCCGCATCGCTTGTGACAATCAACGGCAGAAAAACCTGCTTCATACCAGTTGTCACAAACCAACTCTCAAAATGAGTTGCAGGTCCAACGTTTTCCGGCAATGCCCTCGCATTGACTTCTGCATCAAAGCGATACTGCTTGCCATCCGTCGGCCCCAACCAATTGATTTGCGTCTGCACTGCCGTAGTAAGACTTGGGTCGCCGGTAACATCGAACGCGTAAGCAGTTACCAGCTCCATCGTTGCCGAATTCCGAACAGCAACCAAGCCCCAGACACGATGTAACTGTGTGGGTTTTGCCGGGTCGCCTGGCCATCTCGAACCAATGTCCAGCAATTCCGTATTGAAAAGCGGCGACGTCCGATCCTCGCAAAATGCTTTATTTATCTGAACCACCTGGGTATTTACTCCCAGTGGACCGGCCAGATTTGAATCAGGTACGATGGTAGTGTGGGAACATCCGATTGCTGTAACACCTGCGGTTTCCTGTAGGAAATTCGGCGTGGTTGCAGTTGGATTCGCTACTTCTAGCCCCCGTTCCTCAAGCCAGCTCTGCGCTTCTTCGATCGTGTCGAATTCGACAACATCCGGCGATTTACCGCGTACTGCGGAAATGCCGTATGCCAACGCGACCATGGCGGCAACTAACAGGATAGTCGCCCAGACGTATAACTTTTTGGTGTTCAACTTATCTCTCCTTTTTTTTGGTTAGATTAGATTGGAATGACCTATATTATATCACTACTGCCCCCGTCAACGCTGCGGAATAGTCAATTACCCCATAGAGTTGAATTGGCGTACCAAAACGCTTATAATTCCGGCATCAATTAAGTAAGAACCAAAAATAATCACAAAAAAGGAGAAGATCATGTCTTTAACAGACGAGGAACTGAAAGGTTTGTTGGCGGAAAACCCGTCTTTTCAACAAGTTTGGGACGGGCTCCATCCGGGGTTACGGCGCGACTATCAAAGGGACTATAAAAATATTTCTGGATTGCGCACGTACCTGGAACGAATGGCGGAAGCTCTTCCAGCACAGGCGGCTCGGTCCGAGGAAACAAAAAGGACTCTGGCTGCTTTGAGTAGAAAAGCTACCCCTTCCGGACAGGAAAACCCAGCGAGTGACCTGTTGGGCGCAGTGCTTGCAGGCATCGGAATCACTGGTGCGGCGGCTACAACTATAATGTACCACCCAAATCCGCATGTATATTACTGCAGCATGAGGACCCTTACAGATGCCCTGCTAACCCTGGACGACAACGACACCGATCTCACATACGTCCCAAATGGACAGGGCATGACCGTCTCGATTCTCGAACTGGTCCAAGGTGATTGGGTTGATGCCATCGAGATCAGACTCACGTACACAAACGACGACGGAATAAAGGTAGAGATGGGACCTCTGGCCATCCAGGCAGGCGTCGGAAAGGCAACAGATCTGGTTACTACAGTTCTGCACACCGCTGAAAAATTAAATAACGCTCGTCGCCGTGGCATCTTGGGAAATCTGCAGGGGCTTGCGGAAACAATTGGGGACGTTTCCCAAGAAATCCGACAGAAAGTTGTTAACCAGGCACAAGGCCTCGGTCTGAAGTTTACGATCTGGAACCTCCTGGACAAAGCAGCCCGACCTGAAGAAACAGCCTTCTTTGACGCCAGAGATGCTAAAGTACGGGAAGCCTACGAGGCTCAGTGGGAACTCGATCGCAAGGAAGCACTCAAAAAGTGTATTGCCTGCGACACCATGCTTTCTCAAGAAAGCCTGGAAACTCGTCAGTGCGTACACTGCGGTGCAAATGTCACTTCAGAAGCATTCGAAGCGCTAACCGTGAAACAATAACATAACTCGTTCGTAGAATGACCCGCAAAAGTTGCACATGCAATCATGCGGGTCAAATTTTTAAGAAAAGAAATCAGACACAAAACAACCAAGAATAACCTATAACGTTGAAGGCGACCTTTACATGGTGTAAAATCTCTGCATCCAAACAGAAATCAAAAAATAAGGAGGTAGGATGTACATAGCTTTTCTAGCTCAAGCTCTTTATGAAGAATTCTCCAGTACATTATGGCCTGCGGGGTATTCAGTTGCTCCGGTTGATACACCTGTCATGTACTACAGACTGGAAACCAGTCTCAGGGGGGATTCAAGAGGAATGCCGAAGATGGACGAGAAGCATGCATCGGTTTTTGAAGGGCTTGCATTTGATCCTGAACTGATAAGGTGCCAGACAACCGTGATCTTGTTCGAGGAGCAGATCGTGGCAACAATGAGTTTTGTGATCTACCCGAAGAAATGGATTGCCCATGAAAAGTATTTCGAACGAGATGGAAACGAAGTTGTGGTACGCGGATACGAATACCCGACAGGTTCACAACCAAATTTTCTGATAGTTCCCGGCTGGACAAAGGTGGATCCCGCACACACCGTTTCTTTGGCATTTGCAGGCTACAAGTGTTTCATGCGCGTCATAAATCTGCTCATCGCCAAGGCTCCGTACAACACGCACATGGAGGCAGTTGCTAAAGGGACTGAAATTGACAAAAGGAGATCACTTCTGGAGCTGTCACAAAGAAATAAAGGTGCAGTTATCACGGCTGAAGAATTTGGCATACCATTGGAAAACATTGCGGTACCCTCAGAGGAAAGCGCAGCATCTGTTAAAATGGCGAGAATTCTGGGTCTTCGTCAGATGCCTGATATCGGATCTGCGGTCAGCTTGGGACCAGTTTTTCGAACAAGAATATCTTAGAAAAGGAGGTTTACAACTAGAACCTGACCTACGGCACTATATGACTTGGAATCTTTTCCAAACATATGGTGCCGTTTGCTTTTAAATAATCCGATTGATTATTCGGAGCTTTATGCCCTATAGCATTTGACGCTTTGGATGAGCGGGTCTATAATCACCTCCAGCACGAACGTTTACAATCTTTTGGCGGAAAGATAACAGACACAAATCACATACAAACCCCCTTAAATAAGGCTTTAAGTCTTGGGGGAACACTCTAGAGGAGGACTGAAATGGAAATTACCGTGAACAATGTCGAATGGCTGTATATGACCGGATTTTTGATAGTTCTCGGAATTGTGCAAGTTATATCCATGGTGATTCTTGCCAGGTTACGCAACTATCAGAAAGATGTCGGAAACGCCATGCTCAACGGCATCATTTCGCACCAAACCAGAGAGTTGCTGAAGACCATCGGTGCGGGGCACAATTACACGGCACCGCTCAGGTTTTTGGCCGAATCAATCGCCCAGTACGCAGCACTTACCGGTGAGCAGAGCCGAACAGAGCTCAACAACAAATTGAAAGAGGTGTGGGGCGATACGTTACCGGGCATGAAGAACAAAGCACCACTCCTGTTCGTAGGTGTAAGCCGAAAACGTGAAAACTGGGATCTCTATATAGGAGAAAAGCGATTCACGTTGGAGTTGCATAACCCGGGACATGTAGTCTCGATAAGTCTTTAAGCTGTACAAAAGCCGCCACTTTTGAACAATCGCAGGGTCATCTTGAATGGTATCTACCAACAATGTGACCCTGCTTGCGTTTAAATACCAAATTAATGTAAATAACTATAAGTTGTAACGAAAACTCTAAAGTCGTATAATTTCCCAGTCAAATCAAAACTAGCCAATATTAGGCAAAAAAAGGAGAGTAGTAAAATGCCGGATGTATTTGTTTACGCCAAACCTTTTGCACACTACGAACTGCTCAACCACCTGCGCACGTTTTCTGACACAATTGCAACACGTATTGCACCTGTGCTCTTGAAGGCGCCCGAGAACATCAAGCTACGTTTAATAGAAGTAAGTGCTTTAGACGACGTGGCTGACATACATATCACGGTAGAGCGCACCGGCCATGACTTGAGCCAGGAGGAACGATTTGCCATGCAGATCAGCTGCGATGAAGCGCTCAAAATGGCGATCCGTGATTACCTCACAAATTTCCACATACCGGGGTTGCGAAAAGTTGACGCCACAACTACTGTAAGCTTGGCCAAGTGGACCAAGATCTGGGAAATTGGAAAGTAATCGACTCAACACAGGCCTGAAAAACTAAAAATCACTGACCTTAAGGCGCTTCTTGTTTGCATCTGCAACAACTAGCGCCTTTCGTGTTTTTATTAACTTTTTACAAAATGGAGAAATTAGTTAAATTACTTCTTAACTTTAGGGGTTCTTTTCTTATAGACTTTTACTTTGGTAGGAACTATCTCTTCTTCCTCTGTAACAGTAGCAGCAAGCATTTCTAATATTTTATCGAGTTTGGTGTTTATGGCGTCAATATCCTCTTTTATACGAGGTCTAGGAGCTTCGCTTCTTTCAAAATCAGGTCTTCTTGGACCTCTGTCCTGAAAATCTCTGGAGTCTCTAGAACCTCTAGAATCCTGAAATCCTCTGGAACTGGAAGTTGAGGCACCCTCGGTCTTTTCAAAACAATCGCTGCAGAATACAGGTCGGCCGTCTCTTGGCTCAAAAGGAACTTCGCAATCTTTACCGCATTTAGCACAAACGGCTTTATACATGGTTCTATCGCCGCCGCCAAAGCCGCCGCGACCCCCACGTCCTCTATCGCCTCCAAAGCCTCGATTTCCGAAGCCTCCGCGTGATCCTGATCTGTCGTTTCTATTAAAGTTTCCCATGTGCGAGCATAGTAACACATTAATCGAATAATAACGAATTTATTAATTCCCTATAGGTTGATTGTTCTGGGGATATCGCTTATAATTCACGTCATCAAAGAATAACCCAAAACACAAAAGGAGGGGCACATGCTCTGGTTTACGCTTAAGTACAAGATTCCGAGGGATTTTTCATTGGATACAGAGATCGATAATCTGGAAAGACGAGCACGGGGAATGGCAGAGGAAATTGAAAGAGAACTCCGGATAGTTCTGAGTGAGCGCAACGTCGACTTGGCCTGGGAAGTGTTGCCATTTGGACCTGACATTTACGGCCAGCCTGACTTTGACGTGAAAGGCTACGCGATTGGAGACAGTGCGGAGGCCTTCGCCAGCATGGTTGCGCGCGAAAGAAACGCAGCCTTAATGGCTATGCAGCTCCTTGCCCACACAAATGAATCTGTCCGATGTACGTGGATCTTCGTCAACGGAGAGAGCGATTGCGCCTTCGGAAAGAAGCCGGCACCGCTGTCGTGACAAGAAAACCGCTGTAAGGATAGGTAAAATTAATTTTTTACCCATCCCCAAAGCGGTTTTGTCGTTTAAAAAAGAGAGAGGAGATTTGGTTTTGGGCCGCCTCTCCTCTTCAGGTCATTGCTTGGTCAATTGGTCGTAATAAACTACTTCGGCTTGTGCTTCAGCTATAGAGAATCCCCGGACGCAAAATGGCTATTCTTCAGTTCCGGAGGGTTCGTCCAACATGATCTCAATGGTTGTTCCGTCGTCCAGATGTCCCAGGCCGGGATCTGACTTGAACAGTAGGCCGGTGACTCCAGCTGCAGGATCGTTGTAAACTTCCTGGACAACTTCGTAGGAGCCCCACAGACTACCGCCGGGACCAACATACACGATTTTTACGAAATACGTGTAATGTTGCTCAACGCCATCAGCGTCAAAATAGGTGCCGTTCACATGATTAGTGGTCCAACCCAGGCTGGTGCCACCAACAACGCCGTTCACCAGGCCACGATCGAGTTTCCCATCTCCATTGCAATCCACATTGGCAAGCCACTCGTCGGGCCACTTCATGGACAGCGAATCATTAACGTAGTCCCCGGTAGATCCCCAGTACGTTCCGTCTAAGTTGCGGTCTGACGAGTCATATGTCCCGTTAAATAAATGGGCCTGGTAGTTGTAACCGAACTCATCGTACCCAGTGTGTAACAACTCGCCGGTGGATGCATAAATCGTGTCGTCCTGGATTTTCGCGCAAGAACTACTCGACCAGGCGGTCTCGTTGCCGCTTGCGTCAAAGCCCACAGGCTTGTCTGCCAGGGCCGTCATTGGCACACTCAGCGCCAGCATCAGTGCCAACATTACAAATACGATCTTTCCTTTTTTCATTTAAACACTCTCCCTTTACTGTTTTTGGACTTAGTTGATCTGACCAAGCAACATGCACTATAACATTCTTTTATCGGTTATTACAAGTTGTTCACATCCTATAGTGTTGACGGGATGAGGATTTTGCTGTACAATGACGCCATTAACACCTATTAACTGCCAGATATTGGGCAGACTTTTTTCATAATATCTCAATAAAATGGAGGAGATAATGAATAATAATGCGACTGAAAGTGCCAAGCCGAAGTCAACCAGCAGTAAAATTGTTGATGATGCTGTTGGGATCGCTGCTAAGGAGGGACGCACCCCCGAACATGGTGATTTTATGACTGCAGCAATACGCAATGGCTACACGTACGACCCGGAGGAAGAGGAAAGTGACCACCCCTTGGTTGATGAGGAGAAATATCCCTTCGCCGCTAACGAGGATGATGAAGAATACTACCCAAAAGAGGTCGCCCATATCGTCTACGCAGAATGCGCAAAAGGATGGTATAGCTGGACCGGGGGAATCTCAAAAACCGAGCTCGATGCAACAAAGCAGCGCTTTGAAGGCGAACACAGTTCACAGTGCGGATGCTCGGCTCAGATTACTTTCTCGATTGACGAAGAATAGGAGAAACGGGAGGAACAATGTTGCGGAATCAAAAACCCAACTTCATTGTTACTCCCTCTCACAAGCACATTTTTTAACAAAGTGTTCTTATGAGAGAACTTACACTACTCCCCTTCAAACTCTACCTGATAATAAACGGTGGCACCCCTATCTTTAAGCTTTGTGTGTCCGCCCAACTCCGGAAGATTAACGATAAATGCAAACTCTACTACCTCCCCGCCTAATTTCTCGATCAAATTTATTGCGGCTACTGCTGTTCCTCCTGTTGCCAAAAGATCATCCATTATCAAAACTCTTTGCCCCTTCTCCACTGCATCTTTATGAATTTCTAATATATCCGGCCCATATTCTTTTTCGTAAGTTTCCTGTTCAACTTCTGCGGGCAATTTCCCCTTTTTCCTAATAGGCACAAATCCCACTCCCAGCATCGACGCGAGCGCCCCTCCTAACACAAAACCGCGCGCTTCAACACCTGCTATCAAGTCAATCTTTTCATCCTTATATCTTCTGCAAAAATCGTCCATGCATAATTTAAACCCTTCGGGATCTTTAAGCAGTGTTGTAATATCTCTAAACATGATGCCTTTTTTTGGCCAGTCTGGGATTGTGCGTATTTTTGATTTTATAGGCATTTCAGTGAATTGCCGGCAACGCTTCCAGCAATAAATTAATAACTTTAGCAGCATTTTGCTCCATTATTTTAAGTATCATTTCAAATGAAACGGGTTCCTCGGTTTCTTTCCAACAATCGTAATCGGTGGACATAGCTATACTTTGATATTTTATCCCCAGTTCGTTAGCTAATATTACTTCAGGACAGGTAGACATGTTTATGATATCGGCGCCAAAACCTCTAAACATGTGGCTTTCCGCTCGAGTTGAAAATCTGGGACCTTCTATTGTAATTATTGTTGCCTTGTCTGTGTACGAATATCCTAGCTTCTTACACGACGCGCTTAAAACTTTACGTAAACCGGCGTCGAATGGATCGGGCATCGCAGTGTGCCTTACTTCCTCTTCAAAAAAAGTATTATGTCTATTTTTTGTAAAATCTATAAATTGATCTGGGAAAACAAGATCACCGGGTTTTATTTCATCTCTCAACGAACCTACTGCGGTTGTAGCGAGAATCACATTACAACCTTCATCGGACAGCGCACGAATATTAGCTCGATAATTAACTTTTGACGGCGGGATTCCATGATCTTTACCGTGACGAGAAAGTAAAATTATATCCACTTCCCCTATTTTTCCCGTCGTTAATGCAGAAGAGGGTTCGCCGTATTTATTTACAACATCTTTTATATTTGGCTGTTTTAAGATGTCCGGATTGTCTAAACCCGAGCCACCGATGATTCCTATCTTCATGTGTCTTAACTAAGTCTAATATAAACTTATAAGTAAATATAGATGGTGCAACTATGGGTTGTGACTACAGTAGTCGGGATGTATAATCTGGCAATAGATCAAACCTACAAATAACCATAAAAGAAAGGAAGGTAATATGTCCGCTATTCCTAAGATGAGTCATGTTTCAGTCGGTGTAGTAGACTTGGCACGTGCTATTGCTCTGCTCGGGATGCTTGGTTGGAAATTCAAAAATACAGTTGTGGAGTGGGGATCGAGCCATACTTTTTTCTTTGCGCATCCTGACGGCGGGCCGAGTATCCAGCTCATTTTTGAAGATACCGACGAATTCGCCGACAAAGCCACAAAAGATGACACCCGCCACGTATCGCGCATTGGCTTAGTATGTTCAAGCGTCAAAGATACAACCAATGAAATACAGCAATTTTGTGATGCCGGCAATTTAAGCTTTGGGTGCGAAACGGTCGGCAGGAACAACATGCTGATTACGGTGAAGGACATCTTTACAGATACCGCCCTTGAGCTGATCCAGGATCCTGAGATAACGATCAAGCCATAGGCCAAACGCAGATCCGAAGGAGATGAAAATGCCTGATCAAGTTAAAATCTGTCCAGCGGCAAGAGAGTGCGGAACATGTGTTGATTTAACAGATCCTTGGAATGTTTGCCCGGTACACGGACTCTCCTTAGAGATCGTTTCGCTTCTTACGCCCGATAACGTAATGAAAGATCTGCTATACGAGAAAAAACTACTCGAAAGGTGCCAACCGTGCCCGGAATGTGGTTATAGCTTTAAAACTAACGAAAAGGGATTCCAATTCTGCCCCGGCTGCGGTCGAAGAATATATTTTTATTCGCGGGTCGAGGTACCGTGGGAATCAGATCCTGAGTAAAAAGCAAAACCGCTAAATCAAAACAAGACCTTGGTTGCCTGGAAATTCCAGCAATCCGGGTCTTGTTCTTTTTTTAAAACGCTTTCTTTAATTTAATTATCGCGCTCTATCAAATCGGGAAAATTTCTTAAAATAAGGAAAAATAAAAATAACAGTAATGACTACAACGGATACAGCTGAGATTAAAGCACCACGATACAGTTGTTTTGGAAAATAATTAAATTTCACATTGTGAGTACCGCCGTCCAGATATACACCTCTTAGTCCGACGTCAGCTTTCAATACCTCAGTTCTTACTCCATCCACATACACTTCCCATCCGGGGTAATAACTGTCAGTCAAAACAAGTACTCCGGGCTTTTCATTTTCAACAGCAATTTCCACTTTGCTATTTTCATAGTTTGTTATTTCTACTTCGGATTTTCCATTAGCAATTTCCGGATACTCACCGAAGTCTCGTGTAATGATGACTTCGTTTTGAAGATCCACTTCAGTGATCATCTCCGACGCGTCCCCATCGTTTTCTGCGGTCACAATTTTTGAAATAAAAAATGCACGCGGCATCTTATCTGTGTTTTCGTAAACATATATCTTTTCTCCCGGGTTCATCATCGTACCGCTTGGTGTCATAAATTTGTATGAATCGTCATTTTGTATTTTGTATTCTCTGGCAAGTTTAATATTTTTTACAGTGCTAAGATCGACAGGATCCTTGAGCGCAAAGTACTTCACGCCTAACAAATCGTAAACGGGCGATGCAACTTTTACACTTCCTAGGTCTGTTTCAAATGGCGCAAGTGTTTGAACATAAGTATCCGGATACAATCCGTAATAACCCCAAATTTGATAAAGCTCGACATTTGCAGAATTGTATCTGGCATTTACATCATTTAGAAATACTCGGGAATTATCTGAAGTATTTTCTTTCATCCAGCGTGTCAGCTCACCGTGGGAATTGAACATTCTTGGATCGACATTTGAGTTGTGTCTGGTGCCCTTATATGTAAAGGTAAAAAGATCTAGCACTACCAAAAGTATCAAAAAAGTTTTGGTAAGGTTGTGACGTAGATTCATAAACATTAAAGTAAACAATGCGGGAAAATAAAAAAGTGCTGTGGTGAAAACTGCATCTCGCCCTCGATCAGAAGATGAATCGTTGAATAATCTGGAAGTTAATTGCAAGAAGAAGAAAATTAGCATCAAAGAGTATACCCAATATTCTTTTTTAATCTGAGAATCTACCTCATTTTGTTTCAACAATTTATCCAAACCAAATGCTGCGACAATCGCAAGACAAAGAGCAACTATATATTGAATAAAAGCAGGTCTTCTAAAAGATGCGTATTGTGGCACAAAGTTGTAAGCAATGGAATGTATGAAAGTTCCCTCACCTAAAGATAATGCCATAAAAATAAAAGCTGCAAATATGAAAAATAGAACATTTCGATTTATATTTCTACGAACGGCATAATATACAAGTATTAAAGGCGCGATGCCGATGTAGCCGTAATTATATGTAGTCGGGCTATCCCCTGGTGCATAAAAATATGGGAAGAAAAAGTAAATAATATTATTAGTCAGATAACTAAAGTATCCCGCGCCAAATACACTGTTTTTAATATGCTGACGATTGGATAAGGCCGAGTTCTCGAGATTAGGCAGAAGAGTCACAGCAGAAAGAGCTAGAGCCGTAACATTAATAACTGTCATATACAAAATAACTTTTAGAAAATTCTGTTTGTGGGTGTAAGCGAAATACATCGCAAAAAGCAGCATAAACATATTGTTATACAGAAAAACCGGTGTATATCCGGACAACAATGTTGGCGCCATAAACAATCCGGCAAGAACAGAATATTTGTAATTCTTTTTTTCAAAACTTAAATAGATGAAATATAAAATTAATGGAAGAAAAACTGATCCGCTAAAATGATTTGGTAAAACTATAAAAGTAATAAAATTACCGTTGAACATATAGGCAAGCCCTGCGATAAAAGCAGCCACTTGATGAAGACCGAAAACTTTTCTCACAAATATATAGGTAAATATTCCGGCTAAAGAGATGTGAAACAACGAATGATAGGTAATGATATACATCGCTACATTAGGATGAAAAAACTGAGCGATTACATAAAATATAAATTTAATTGGATAAAAGAGTCCTAGTCTGTCTATTCCACCGATTAGTGGAATTCCCAAAAGATTATACGGGTCCCAAAGAAGATCGTTCGGATGTTGTAACAGTTTGGTTCCTAAAGCAAAGTCCGGATAGTAAAATCCTGTAAATTCAACGTTAAAATATGTTCTATTTACACCAGAAAAATCGAAATTTCTCCAAAAAGCAAAGATTGGAAATACAAGAAATAAGAAAATAAATAACAGGTCTATCTTATGCTCAATTATTAATGCTTTTACTCTTTTATAACTTAACATGATATGTCCCTCTTAAAAACCCGCGTGATGCAAAACCTTCCTTAAAGAAAATTAATTTACGACTCGGCTCCATTGGGTTTGTAGATAGTGTATCCATAGAAACACCTAAATCAAACCATTTGTAACCATTTTCCTTGGACCATAATACAGCTTCGGTTAACAATCTGTTTACGGCTCGCAACTCCTGATACTCAAAATAATGCGAAATGTAAAATGCCAATACTGTTGTTGAGTTACAAACAAACAACAACACTCCCGCAACAGGTTTCCCTTCATGATACGCCATTAACAACTTGATATCTTCCGGAAACAATTGTGCTAGCTTTATAAGCTCTTCGTATGTATGTGTAGGAGTCGTGTTGAACTTCTTCTTATTTTCTATCAACATTGGATAGAAGTTATCTAAATCATTATTAAACTCGACCTTTAAATTTGATTTAACAGATTTACGATAAGCTCTCTGATGTGAAGAATGAAATTTGTTAAAAACATCATCGTGTTGAAGATTGGCAATATTTGAAATCAGATTTACGTGCGTTCCAAAACCTTTGTAATTTAGCAAAAACCGATCAATTTGATTTTGGGTTTTGTAATATACAACCGGAGGTGGTGTTAAATATATTTCCCTGAAATCCATTTGTTTTGCGTACTCCAAAAAAGCGTCAATAACTCCTTCCTGTTTTTCCAGAGTTAAATCAGGCATTGCAAAAGAACCATACGACGCCCCCATAGGTGATTTAAACACTCCGTCTTTTACACCTCCCGGTAAGACCGCTATCAGTTTGTTGTCGTCGTAAAAAGCTAAATTGTGAAAATCAAATCTATTCTCAGGATGATATTTAAGAAAATGAAGTTTGTGAAAAATCGTTCCATTATCGGAACTATCAACAAACTTGTCCCATTCCGGATAATCCAAAGATGTAATTTTTTTAACTTCGATCTGCATAATTAAATTTCCTTAACAATTACTGCTTCCAAGGCATCGACAGCATACTGTGAATCCTCAATCTGTCCTTTCCGAGCTATTTCCAAAAAGTGTTTGATCTCTACTTCAAGAGGTTCCTGTTTTACAATTTTGATAGTTTTTTCAACTACACCTGACGCGGCCATAAACGTGCGATAGTCCTTGGTAAAGTCCACAATCTCCTGTCTCTCCAGAATGGACAACGTCTGGTTAATATAGTCTAACTCAGCTGATCGTTTGAGACCGGTTAAATAAAGTTTACGTATTTTAGTAGGACTTATCCAATTGGTTTGCAGCGTACCGATTGTTTGTTTATATTTCAAAATTACAACGGCGGCATCAGCCCCGGTCTTCTTGAAGACTTTATCTCTCATCACTGAAACATGTTTAGGTTTTTCATTTAAAACGTAATTGAAAATGTCTATATCGTGAATACCTAGATCCAGCAGCACATCTGAATTTGGTATTTTAGGCGGACTTACACCAACACGAATTGCACCAATATTTACAATTCTTCCAAAGTAATTCTTATCAGCTAATTTCTTGAGTTTAATAATTGCAGGATTATATCTCTCAATATGTCCGATCATCAAAATGGATTTATATTTTTTTGCTGTGTTAATAATATTTCTTGCTTGGACAACATCAGTAGCTATTGGTTTTTCCAATAAAACAGCTTTACCGGCTTTTAAGCATTTGATTGAAATTTCTTCGTGACTTTTTGTTGGCGTCGCAATTGAAACAGCGTCAACATCCGTCTGTGCCAACATCTCATCACAGGTACGAAAATATTTAGTCTTATTTGCAGCGGCTACTTCTCTTCCGGACTGTTCGTTAAGATCCACAACTGCTGCCAAATTCGCAAGTTTCGAAAAAATACGCACGTGGTTCTTGCCCATGCCTCCTGTGCCAATTACAGCTACTTTGAGTTTCTTCATATATTTTTAATGGTGTTAATGATGTATCTGACTTCCTCGTCAGTTAAGTTCGGGTGACACGGGATTGATAAAACTTCTTGGGAAGCTTTAACAGTATTTGGAAGATCTTTATCTTGTGCAGAACAATGTATGTGATTTTTAAATCTATGGAGTGGCTCCGGATAATAAACTCTACAACCTATACCTCGTTCTCTGAGATATGCGCCAAACGCATCTCTGTTCATTGGGAAATCTTTTGTAACTCTTAAAGTGTATTGATGATACACATGAGTTCTATTCGGACCAACAAACGGAGTAACAAGTCCGGTTATATTTTTAAAAGCTTTATCGTAAAGCGCGGCTATTTTTTGTCTTTTCTTAGTTATTTTTGCAAGCTTACTTATTTGAACATTTCCAATTGATGCAGCAATATCCGAAAGTTCGTAATTATAGCCAACATCTTCATACTCATATTCTTTTCCTCTTATCTGTCCGTGATGTCTAAACAAATATGCTTTTTCATAAAACTCAGCGTTATTAGTTGTAATCATTCCACCTTCGCCGGTCGTAATATTTTTAGTCGCGTACATTGAAAAACAGCCGATATCTCCTAATGCTCCTGTTGACTTATTTCCATAAGTTGCACCAATTGCCTGTGCCGCATCTTCTACAACAACCAAATCATTTGCGCGTGCAATTTTATTTATTTCTTTGTAATCTGCAGGTTGGCCATATAGGTCCACGGTAACAATTGCTTTTGTTTTTTTTGTAAGAACTTTCTCAATACTTTTTGGGTCTATGTTGTAAGTTAATGGATCGATGTCGGCAAAAACAGGTTTAGCGCCTAACATGATAATCGGGTGAACTGTAGCCACAAACGTAAACGGCGTAGTAATTACTTCATCGCCTTTGCCAAGTCCAATACCGTACATTGAAGAATGGAGTGCTGCTGTTCCGCTTGAAGTTGCTGCTGAATATTTTGTTCCACACACATCTCTGTAATTCTGTTCAAGTTGCTCAACTTCTTTTCCGCGTGCAATCATGCCTGATTTCAAAACTCTGGTAACAGCATTTATTTCTTGTCCGGAAATATAAGGTTTTGCAATCGGTATTCTAAACACCATAGTATTTATAAAATATTATGAATTCGCATGAATTCCACAACCATATCTTTGAGGGCAGTTATCGCATCAGAAGTTTTGATCTTTGATGAATGATTAGATGAATCATATACAACCGGAAGTTCTTCGTAAAGGACATTTGACCTTATAGAATAAATTACAAGTTGTGTTTGAAAAAAAGTGCCATCGGATTTTAAATTAGACATGATCTTCGTCGCTAAGTCTTTATGAATTAAAAACGTTCCTTGTGAGTCAGTAACTTTCACACCGAAAAACAGTCTTAGTAGTTTATTAAAAACCCACGAAAAAATCCTGCGCTGCATAGGGGCTTTATAAATCGACTGCGGATGATTCTTTGATCCGAGAACTAGACTATTTCCTTTTATAAATCCTTTAACGCAAGCACCAACATGCTCCATTCCAAAACCAGCATCAATGGACATAAACATCGCAGCTTCATAAGACATGTTTTTCAAACCTTCTCTAAGTGCAATTCCCAAACCTCTATCTTTTATTGAAAGGTATTTTAATTTGGGCATTCTCGCACTTACTGTTTTCAAAATGTCCGGAGTTTTATCAGTACTTCCGTTTTCGATGGCAAGAATTTCGTAATCGTTTAGTGTTTCAAGGTTCGCCAAGTAGTTATTAATTAGCTCAAGTTGTTTTTCCAGAACTTCCTCCTCGTTGTGAAGCGGAATAAGTAAAGTCAAACTGATTTTATCTGTGCTCATGTCTTTAATTTGCAAAATTGTTACCAGATATGACTATAGTTAATGTTGAGATAAGGAGCAATGCTAACTTTTATTGCTCCGCTATAGGTTGCTAAATTAACCATAAAAGCATAAAATACCCACATCAGAATAAACGGCTAACGCCGATCAATAAACGAAATGAGGAGGAAAATATGCCTAATGTATTGCTTTTAGTGCTTCCTGAGTACGAAAGCGAAATCAAGCGGTTGCTGCCTTTGCTGGGAATAAGACTCCGGATAGCAACGGCTGAAGCTCTTGGTGACGTCAATCCTGAACAGGTAGGAGTTATGGCGTTGCCTGTCATAGCTAGTGACAACGCGACCCCGATGCAAATTTTTGCCATCGGAAGCGAATCGCTCGCACGGCGTAAACTTCTCGCAAAGTGGCGGTTGAACCTTGCAAAAGCGTGGAGAAAGTTTTCCCAGGAATACAGTATTCATTGGGGATCCAAGGTCGATGTCTGGCCAACCTTACCGCCCGGCATGTGGGGAATGGCCGACGACGCGTCCATAGCGAGCATGGAAAGTAAACTGGAGGCAACAACTCCCGGAGCGTCGTTAGCATACGTTTATGTTTGTGTGAATAACGCCGCGACCGCAGAGATAATCTTTACAGACGCCCTCGGTTGGAAAAGAGAGGACAACGTCTCTCTAGACATTCCTAAAGCAAGCGCTGTGATGACATTCCCCGGAGAGCAATCGAAAATTCTCCTTATCGAGGCTGCCCAACCTTGGGACAGCTACCTGGTCTTTCGGTGCTCCGATATACGGGGGATGCTAGCTTTGCTAACAGACGTCTGTGAGAAGTTGGATACCAATATGGGTGTTTCGCGCCACGGTCACACAGCCAAAGTTTTCATGAGCGAGATTTTCCCTAATGTTACGTTCGAACTGACTCAAGCAGAATAGGAAAAAGGAGGGCGCATGGACAATTATCGCATTACTTGCACACGCGACTACGAAGGCATACCTAAGTTTGCACTATATGATCCGTACAACAACCGGATCAATAGCGTCATCATGTCTTCGGAAAGCGAATTCATCGACGCAGTGAACTACTTCATTCTCAGAGGCGACCTGCCAGAAGAGATGAAGGAAAAAGTCACCTTCGAAGGCGAATAAACTGGATTTCAGCTACCTAACAGGGTTGATTGAATGGCTTGCCATCAATTGACCCTGTTTGCTTTTAAACCTGTTTTTGCAAAGTCATATTTATATACCCCAATATATATTAGAAAGTTATTTTCCATTTTTGTGGCTGTGCTAATATGTAAATTAGTATTGGTTTTCAAAACAGTTATTAATGGGAGATAAAATACACAAAGTAAAAATAAATTCAGAAAAATGTATTGCATGCGGCGTGTGCATGAGCAATGATCCGAACTTTTTTAAACTCAATGAGGAAAAGAATGTAACTGAAATTGACTACTCTGCCAAGAAACCAGACGACTACACGCTGGAAATGATTGCCCAAATGTGCCCCGTAGGTGCTATTGAGATCTACGACGAAAACGGTAATTTGATCACCCCAAATATCTAACATGGATCAAGATAAATTTAGAATAAACATTGGCTGCGGAAAAAACAGAATTTACGGAGCGTTAAATGTCGATACGGTTCAAACCGGCTATTGTGACTCAGTTGTTGATCTACTATCTTTCCCATGGCCTTGGGAGTCAAACTCAGTTGATGAAGTATATATACCAAACTTTCTAGCCAGATTAGATACTAATCAAATCGTAAGCGTCATTAAAGAATCGCATAGAATTCTAAAAGAAAACGGACTGCTGCATATCCAAGTCCCTCACTTAAGACACGTTAAGAAAAATTATGATCCGCTAGTTAAAACAGGCTTTACTTTGGACTCTTTTGATTTCATCAAAGGAAACAATTATATTTTTCCAGAGGCATTGTTCGCAGAAGAAACTTTGGAACTAAATAGTTTTGGTTTAAGCGAAGGAAACAACCCGTATATTGACTTTGAATTGGCCAAACCTGATTCGACATTTAAATATCTGTACAAAAAACTATCAAACAAAATTTCAAATTCTTCGCCAAAGTATTTTGGAAATTCAGCTTATTTGTCCGCCGGTCTTCAGGAAATTGTCTACCGAGGCAGAAAAATAAAAACTGATAAAACCGTAGATATTGCTTTTGTTTTGCGTCCATCGGAATTTGGGGAGTTCTTACCTTTTCCTGAAATGTCGTTAACAGCGTATTTAAGACAAGAGGGTTTATCGGCAGTAATAATTGATGGAAATCCGGTCTTCAAAGGTGATTTTACAATTAAAGATTCTATTTACGGTGAATATTTTGAATATGTTAAAAACGAAATTCTAAAAGTGAAACCAAGATTTATTGGTCTGGGAACTTTTACAAGCGACTACGATTTTGTTTTGGCATTTACAACTGAAATAAAAAAATATTGGGATGCTCCAATAATAGTAGGAAATGTTCAAGCCACGGTTCAGCCGGAAGATTTTATTTATGAAGGCTCGACTGTTGAATATGCGGTAATGGGCGAAGGCGAGCTGACTCTTGTCGAGCTTCTAAAAGCCCCGAACAACTTACCTGAAACTTTGCGCAATATAAAAGGAATATGTTTCTACGATAGAGAGACAAAACAAGCGGTTCGAACTCAAAGCCGGGGATTAATTAGGGACTTATCAATACTGCCGATGCCTGCTTACGATGCAATTGATATGTCGTACTACACTCGTCCGAGAAAAAGAGTTATCGGTTACGCTTTTTATGCAGTAGTTCCTGTGTATACCGGAAGAGGCTGCCCGTTTAGATGCAGGTACTGTGCCTCAGGAAGTGTTTGGGGCGAACACTCAATTAGAAATAGCCCGATCGACAGAGTTATAGAAGAAATTAAATACTTGGTTTCTAACTGGAATGTTGACGCAATATATTTAATAGACGATACCTTTACTGTAAGCCGCCCCCGAGTTTTGGAATTTTGTGAAAAAATTAAACCCTTAAACATTGTTTGGGCTGCTCAAACCAGAGTTAACTGCATAGACGAAACTTTAATAAAAGCTATGCGCGAAGCAGGCTGCATCCAGTTAACTTTCGGTGTGGAATCAGGCTCTCAGAGAATGCTCGACCTGATGCACAAAGGGATCACCACGGAACAAATCAAAAAAGTCTTTGGTCTGTGCAAAAAACACGGAATGAGAACTCTTGCAAACATGATGTTTAATCTGCCTCTGGAAGAAAGCGATGATGTAAAGAAAAGTTACGAAGTATACGAGGAAATTAAACCTGATGACTTTGGCTTGGGTCTGACTGTAGCCTATCCCGGCACGGAAATTTACGACGACTACTTTCCGCAAAAGTTAAAAAAGGAAGAATATTACATGCTTGCAGAAGGACGTGGATATGGAAAAGGTAGATTTAGGTTGTGCAGTCATGATCTAGATCTAGAAGAACTGTTGGTAGATTTTCGTATGAATCTCAAATTGCAACCTTTGTTTCCGCTTTTTATTAGAATACTGTTCAATCGAGAATATTTAGAGATGGTATTCAAATCTAAAAGACGCTGGGAATATGTAGCAGCAATTATAAAAAATCTTCCTGTTGGTTTCATGCGCGCCGGTGGAATTCTTGTGTACAACTTTTTCTTAATCTTCCCTACTGAAATAAAAAGGCCTTTAATTAGATACGCCAACCGCATGGGTGTACGATACGGCAACTAATATTTGCATCTGCGCTATAGGTTGAATATAAAACTTTTCCGAGTAAAATATTGAATAACGATTTCAAAATCCAATAAAACTAATAGCACGAGTGAAAGGAGAAAAATGAACGACACTCAATTAGAATTCCTGGGGACTCAGCTCCTAGCATGCATCCAGATGAGAGAACAGGCGAACATGGAAGGTATCTTAGGTGCGGGCTTGGCATGTATCTGGAAACCGCTTTCATTCGATCCTGTCGTCCCTAGCATACATTTCGCCGGACAATTCGTGAGCAAAACAGGGGAATGTGGCGGCGAGGACACCTTTACAAATCACGCAGCAATGGTTATGCAGATGTTTGGACAGATGCTACGTACCCAAACAGACAGTGGCGCTACTGCATTACGTGGTGAAAACGAGCAGGTCGGTGGAATTGCGCAAAGATTTGGCAACTACATCGGTTTTACAGCATTCCACGGCGGAACTGAAGACCAGAACATAAGACTGGCCACACTCGGCATGATCTTGATTGAGTACACAGCGAACAGCAGCGGCTATGAGTGGAATATCTTCCTTCGAATAAAAGGAAATATGCCTAAAACATTTAGTACAGTCTATCCAAGAGGCGTGTCATACAACACAGAGCTGGTAACAAAAGCCACACATCTCTCAGACGGCCAGTCGATGATTGAAGGTGTATTTATCGGAAGATACCCCAAGGGCTGGTTAACAATAGGAAGAGGCCACACTTTGACTGTTGTACCTGTTGAAAAATGGCAGGAAGTAAAACCGACCGGGCTACAAGAAGAAAAAATTGTCGATCCAATTCTTGTGATCTAGTCAAAAAAACCAGAGGCACTCTGCTTTTGCAGGTGAAATCCTCTGGTTTTGGTTTTTAAAACGTTTAATAGCGCTTTTTCCTAGTTTTACAGTCAAATATTTGAGTGATATACTACAGGTCATCAAACGCTGAGAAAAAGTCAGCAAAAAAACCTCCGGAAAGCTTGTGAGAACAAGACCCCGGCAAATCTATATGCGGCGAGAACCGCAGAAGGAGATGGAAATGTTACAAGAAAAATCCGAGAAACTAACGTTTGAGGAGAGCTTGCAAAAGTTCACACGACTGCTCTTTCAAACAGATGTGATGTTGGCCACGTGGAAAATAGCGAGGACGCGTCTTAAGGATCTAGGGCTCGAGGCGCAAGACATATCAGTACACGCCGGTGAAATTACCGCAACTGTCATTGTGAAATGGACAGTAGAAGGTTCTCAATTCAACGAAAAGATGAGTTTGAAGGTCAGTTCGGACAGGGCGGCCCTGCCAGTACCGAGTACCAGATACTTCGATGATTTTGTGGACATCCAACAGAAACTAGAAGTTTTTTATCTTAAAAACAGAGCACTGGTTATGGCCTTCGTTGCAAAGGGATTCACCGTTGAAACCAGCGCGACTCCTTGCAAACACGGGGGAAGTGAGCTAGACGACGATGTGCATATAAAAGTCGTTCTGGCTGAAAACGCATTCGAAAACATCGTCGCATATCTGGAATTTGTGGACTGCCGACAAGTGTTTGGCGGGGAGAGATAAAATGAAAAACTTCATTCTTTCTACCGCCGGGGCATTCTTCATGATGTTTCTCGCCCTGACCGATTTCGTAGCACAGATTGCTACCGCCTCTATGACGGGACATTACCTGGGTAATGTGCTTGAGGCGCATGTAGTACACGTGCTGCTGGGACTAACAATCCTAGTATTTGCCCATGGAATTAAAAAGGATGCTGAGATGTGGGCAGACACGATTAACTTCACGTTTGAATTCTGGAGTAAGTCTTTACTCTACTCCATGATTCTGGGAGTAGGTTACGCACTATATGTAATAAAAGGCGAAGAACTGGCATATGTTATTTCGGCCGGAGCTTTGTTTGGTGTGTACGCGCTGTTTCCAACAATCGTGGCAATGAAGGCTTTGATCATAATCCTTCACCGCCCGTACTAGCAACAAGAAAGAACCTTTTGAGTCTATACGAACAAAAGGTTCTTTTCGTTTTAAAAAGACAATTTGATAAAATCCCCAATTCGTCTAACATATAGACATGAAAGGTTTTGTTACAGACATCGGAAAAGCAACTGTAGAAAATAATAATTTTCGAAAAGTTCTATATACTGCTAAAAATTGCCAACTGGTGTTGATGTCCATAAAGCCGGGCGAAGAGATCGGCAATGAAAAACACACACTCGATCAGTTTTTAAGAATCGAACAAGGAAAAGCGCATGCAATTTTGAATAACGGTGAAACGGAGTATGATCTTGAAACCGAGTTTGCCATAATTGTTCCTGCCGGAACCTGGCACAACCTGATAAATACCGGAGACACTGATTTGAAACTTTACTCAATTTATTCCCCACCTGAACACAAAGACAAAACCGTTCACGCTACCAAAGAAGAAGCGGTAGAAGAACATTACGACGGATTAACCACGGAAGTCTAACTATAACTGACAAACCACAAATAGTATTGTAAAATTTTCATATGGATAAGAATGTATATGTATGTACCGGAACATGTTCGGCAGAGGTATCGCAAGAAGAGTTTGAAAATGGTGTAACTCAGTGCGGAACCGATGGTTGCAACATGAAAGGACATGCATTTGAAAAAAGGGTAAAGTGTGTCGCGTGCGGAAATGTTCGAAAAGACGGCGAAAGCCACTCCCACTAAACACCCTTTCCGAATTATTATAGGTTTTACAATATACCGCCGAGCAGGTATAATTCCCAGCATCAAATAAAAAATAAGTACTCAAAAATCTAAATCGAAGGAGAGATGTGATGAAAAACACAGTTGTTGAAAAGGTAGCTGTGCGCGAGATGCAAATCCAACTGGCGATTCTGGTTGTGGCTGCGGCGATCTACACGATTGGCCGTTCATACTGGAACCCAACGGGGTTTGACATTGGTCTGTATTGGAAAGTTTCACAGAAGGGTTTTCTGGAAACCATGTTGCCGCTGATTCCGATAGCGATGCTCATTCCTTTTGTAATGGGACAGCTGGACTGGCTGACAAGCGATGCGGCCGAAAGACTGGAAGTAGGAACTTCGGTGCGATCCCCCATCTGGCTCAAACTGTTCCGATCGGTCTTTGCCGGCATCACTGAAGAGTTGGGGTACAGAGGTATATTTATTTACACCGGCATGGTGGCAATATTTATCGTCAACACCCACTTTTCAGAAGTAGCGGTTGCTCTTATGGCGCTGGGAATTCTTCTTGGAAATCGCCGTAAGGAAAAGGCTTCTGAGATAGTCCTAATGACCCTCGCGATCTTCTTGGCGTACGTGCTAATTATGGTCACGATGAATATCATGGGACAGAAGAACCCGTTGGATGTGCTTATTATCGGCTTTTACTTGCCGGTGTACCGCTGGGTCCTTTCGCCTGAAAATAGGCTCGTTGTAGGATCCATCCTGAGCGGTCTATGGGCTGCGGAAATACTGTACATCATAATCTCAGTCGGAGTTATGAGGTCAGTAAAGCCCAAGAACATAGCACAAAAGAGACAGCAGAAGTTCTATCTAGAACTCCACACCCCAGGAATGACCCTCAAAATCATTCTTCTAAACGGCCTGATCTTTGGAATGTTATTCTGGATAATCGTCCAGACTGATCCCTCCGTAGTGCTTGCCCGACCTTCCTTGGAAGTGATGGCAATCACGGTGGCAGTGTTCAGTTTTGGAAGAGGTCACCGTTACCAGGGATGGAAAGGCGTAATCGGGGCGGTTGCTTTTGGATGGTATATTCAATACGTAGCTTTTACCTACGGGCTGCTGTATGCCATGGTTGTACATTGTATGTACAACTGCACAATCGACATTTCAAACCAGCTCGCACAAAGCATCAAGGATGCCGCAAAAGCTGGTTTGAAAGAAGAAACTGCGTGAGAGGAGGAAAAAATGAGTAGACGTTTGATGGCGCTAGGAGTGGCCTGCATTTTGCTTCTGTTTGTCTTTCTCACCGCATTAGCTGCTCTCCTGGGCGACTCAGTAAACCCAAATAGCAGCGTGCAAATTGTACGGACCGTCGAAGTGGTTGACGAAGCGGTCGCGCAAAAAAGCTCAGCAACGGGAACTTTCGAATCCCTGTGCGATTCCGGGGTTAAGTTTGTTAGTGTCGATTCCGACACCGATGATCTTGACAACGGGTTGCGCGGCTCAGCCTTCATGGTATTACCGATGGATGGCTGCCTTGTTTCCCCGCTGTTTTGCGTATATACCCAAAACGCTGGCAGCACAAACGGCGGTGTGTCCTGCGGGAATTTATTAAACCCGTAGATACTGCCCTCCACTAAGTGGAAAATGGCCATTGGATATGCTTAAAAAACATATTCTCTGGCCATTTCAGTTTTAAAAACATAAGTTTCGCTTAACACTTTCGTTGTAAAAATAGAAAATCGCCTAATGCCTATAACACTTCACCTCATGATCATTAACCATACCTACAGCTTGCATGTGCGCATAAATAATTGTCGAACCAACAAACTTAAAACCTCTTTTAATTAAATCTTTGCTCAACGCGTCTGATTCTTTTGACGTGGCCTTAATTTCTGACATAGATTTAATTTTGTTATCAATTGTTTTTCCACCTACAAATCCCCAAATGTATTTATCAAAACTCCCAAACTCTTTTTGAATTTCCAAGAATCTTTGGGCGTTATTTATTGCTGCATTAACTTTAAGCCTGTTTCGAATTATTTCAGGGTTTAACAAAAGTTTTTCTACATCCTTTTGAGTAAATTTAGCTACTTTAACCGGGTCGAAATTAGCAAAAGCCTTTTTATAACCTTCACGCTTTTTTAAGATAGTTGACCAGCTTAAACCTGCCTGCGCACTTTCCAAAATTAAAAATTCAAATTGTTTTTTGTCGTCGTGAACAGGAACACCCCACTCCGTGTCGTGATAATCATGAAATATTGGGTTTTCTGCCCATTGGCATCGATAGTTAGACATACTCCTAACTTAATTTTACCAACAATGTTAATCAAAATAATCATGCCCTATAGTATGTTGCGCGAGGGGGCTTAATAAGCTATAATGGCGATATATTCTAGACTAGAACGGAAAGGAGAATGCTGTGAACTACTTAAGAAAAGTACTCAACAGAATCTGTCACATTGTAGGTGCGTGCCGATGCAATTGCGTGGGATGTGACACTGGGTACCATTGCAATAAGCGTGGTGTCTGCGATATAAATCGGTAAAAAAACGCCCAAACCCGGAATCAATACAAATTGATTAATCTCCAGCTTGGGCGTTTTTACCTTTAAATCTAACTAGCTAAAAAACCAAATCCTTGATCAAATTCTTCTCCTGATCACTTCCAAGATAAGACTTAATATTTATATATTTTTCTATTCCGGAACCCTCGAGTTTTTGCTGCATCAACTCTTCAATCTGAAATAAGCCTACTGAATTGTTCATTATTATCTGGATATTAATAGGCTTCTCTTCGGTGCCATTTTCTATTTCGATCGCATCAATGGCCTGCGCCGACAAAGTGTGGATATCAATGTAACCTTCTTCGTAAGGTAATCTGGAGCGCCCCTCGCTCATGTCCAAAGCATCGGCAACTCTTACTATCCCAGCTTCAACAGTTAACGGCTTACCTCCGCTTCTGTGACTAATTATTGTGTGAAGTACTTCGGAAGTTATGATGGTTCGTTCAACCAGCGGCAAAAAGTCTAATATTTCCGGGACAATGGTGTTTGCTTTAACAATGCTAAATTCTTCATGCCCTTTTCTGCTGATAGACATTCCAAGATCGTGCAGTAAGCACCCAAGAAGAACCACTAATTCCCCATGTTCGTATGAAAGGCCATAATCCTTTTCTACTGAGAGCTTTATACCCTGTTTGTTTAGCAACCTAGCCATTTTCAGGCCGATATTGGAAACGATCTGAAAATGCACATGTCCGTGATCCGTCATTTTAAGTCTTTCCATAGCGTTTGTATTTATTACTTCCCAAAGTGTTTTTATTTCATCGCTGTTATTGATCTTTTCCAACGCTTGGGCTACTAACTTATTACGATCGGACGGTACTACTATTTTTACTTTTTTTATCTCCTCATTTATATTTTTCATAATTTAAGCATTATACACTAGAAATGCCGTACCTACGATATAAATTAGGATGTGGCACTCTTTCGGCTTCTCTGCAGCAAATAGTAATTGGAATGGTTTATGTACTATAGGGTTGTAGCTAAGTACTGCAACGAGTATAATTCCGCCAACAATCAAAAAAAGCAAAATAAATCCTAAATCGAAGGAGGAGACAATGAGACTGGAGTTTTATACCAAGACATGGACATGTCCAAGTTGCGGTCGAGGGCCTCATCTGGTTCCCGGACCACTGGGCGGTGTCAGCACATGTACAGCATGCGGATCGCCATTTACTGAAGACGTCCCGGCACAAAGGGGGTCGAAGGTAACCGAAGATCAGGTGCGTGCATGGTGGGCAGGAAAGGGGTTCTTTTGCGGCTATTGCGGCACATGGAACCAAAATAATAAGATCCAAGGTCCGTACGAGGGGTCGGGAGAACAGTACGTTGAACCTAATGTGTGCAGCCGGTGTGGCGCGGAGGCAGCAAACGGTATCTTCAGACCATCGACTGCATCCAACGAACTTGCTGCCCTTTTGATAAGAATGGGCATCGATGTAAGGGAAGTAGCGCCCAAACACTGGCATGAGATGCAGGACACAAGCGGGGAGGAAATTCGGGGCGATAACTCAGGGTATTCATTGCGCGAAAACGCTGACGAAAAGCCTCAAGCAGACCCTGTAGTTTTTGCTGTCTTAATCCCGAGCAGACCTTCCGAGACTATATCGGAAAGTCCAACCTGGGTTGAGCGCGCAACAACAGCTTTGTCGGCCATACCTTTGCGGAAAGCGGCCGCAGTAGCCGGGTCCGGTCTGCTGATCACTCTGTTTGTCCTGTTTCTGATGTGGGTTTTTACACCACACGCGGAACAGCTTAAAGTGGCAGGTTATGAATATTCTCTGCATGCAGGTTACAGCTACGACGATCAGGAGTTCGGCGAATGCTACCTGGACGATCCCGGATGCCCTGATTCGAGAATGACACCTATTGCAACTCGCGAGGACTGGATAGAGCCCGACGGCTACGACGTTGTGGCAACAATTGAAACCACAAGAATCGTGGAAAATGAGTACACAGATTATGTGTACTCCGGCAACGAAGTTGAGTGCGGTACTGATGACTTGGGTGGCATTGAAGTTGTGGCTTATTGCACGGAAACCCCAGACGAGATTAAAATCGTTGAGACTTCCGTTTCGTACGACTATGAAGAAATAAAAGCCACATACACGCCTTACCCGCGCACAGTGCTCGAGTACGAAGTGGACGTAGTAAGGTACGATCAAACCTCAGTAGGGTCCAACGGCCAGATCGCCCGACAGGTACCCACGCAACAATTGGTGTATCCGGACATCCCACTTCTGACTACGCCGGAGCCTTACCGTAACTACGGAACATTTGTGGTTATCTTCGAAAATGAAGAGGGCAAAATCCGTAGATACACGGTAAACGTCGACGAATGGTACCAATTTGTGATCGGGCAGATTTTCCCGAATGCTCAAGTGGACAACGCAGGAATCATCCATTCACTCGACAAGCCGTAGCCAGCTCAGAAACTTTGTAACACAGAGGGTGTTTGTAATTTCCAACCGGAATATGCAAACACCCTCAAGCTTTTAAATTACTCCGGACTGTCAGTAAAGGGTCCGTGATCGATATACATTCAGCTAGAATTTGTTAGAATGACAACACATGGGATCCATCATAGGAGTAATTTTTGAATTAATATTTGCACCTATTGCCTTAATACTTGAAACAATAGGGCTAACAATAACGTTGATCATAACTGCGGTGGTAGAGGCGTTGACCAGTTTAATACCTCACGAGCGCAGATAGAACTGTTGGGCAAAATCCCGGCACACTGTATTATGTATGTTGTGCCAATACCAATACTAAGCAAGGTAATACCGCGTATTTCCGAAAGCGATAACAGCCTGCTTGCAAAAACAATAAAAGGCGTGCTTTATTTCAAAGCACAAAATATCTATAACAGGATTGCACCATATATCGTGGGTAAAAAGGTTTTGGATGTTGGTGTAGGAATAGGCGGAATTTCATCATATTTGAAACAAAAAGGATTTGACGTTACGGGAGTAGATGTAAAAAACCTAACTCTGATAAAAGAATCCTCGCCAACGATCTATAACGGGGAAACTTTACCTTACAACGACAATAGTTTCGATACTGCAGTTATTATTCATGTACTCCATCATTGCAACGACAACATAAAGGTTCTTACCGAAGCAAAACGAGTAGCAAAAAGGGTAATTGTTGTTGAGGACACTTATAGAAACGATCTAGAAAAGTTTGTAGTTTCCTTTAATGATAATTTTGGCAATTTTGAGTTTTATCAGCATCATTACTTGACTACCAGACAGTGGAAAGATGTAATTGCCAAAAAGGGCTGGAACTTAATTCACATGGAAACCTATACTGAATTTACCTATGTACTGTACGGCAGATATACCCTTTTTGTAATCGAATAAGTGAGTTTTGGGTTGCGTCTCCGACCTCGACAAAGTATAATCAGCACATCCTATAGAATAATAAGACCTTAATAAAAAAGGAGATGATACAGTGGCAAAGAAATTGAGCTTGTTGGAGAAGTTCGAGTGTCAACCACCAGTTTTGGTGGCGACCGGTTTGGAGGTGCGCCAAGGCAAGCTTGATCTGGCGTGCGACCTGTTCGTGGAATTGGGCTTTCTCCTGATTCGTGTCGAGAAAAACCCTTGGGGCGATTTGACGGCGGAACTGATTGTACCCAGAACAGCGGCGATCCTGCATTTGGTTGAACCAACGGCGAGTTCGCATGGTGCGGACTCACGTAGGTACTCGCCAAACACCGTCTCATTTGAGGTGGCAAACAACCTGCGAATTGTACAAGCTGTCGGCGCGTGGGCTGATGAAAAAAGAGAAACATACGAGGTTGACCCCGTCTACCGGAATGTATCTTTTTTACATTTGAAGGGGCTCTTGTGCTTTTCCATCGAATTGAGGGAAATCAAGAGGCCGGCACCAAAGGAGAATAAGTGGCTGTATGAGAAGTCAGGAGGAGAATCGCAGACTGCGGAAGAAGAAAAAACTCCCGGCGCGGCTGCCCCAACGAACTCCTACGATCTCCGCGATGTACCTGCCCACGAGTTATTAGATTAACTCGCACTCTCGAAAAGGCGTTCCAATCAATGTGTGTGCTATGCACTACAGGGTTGGACGCCTTTTTCGTATCTACTATCAACTCACATTAACCTTTGACCATATTTTTTGATAATATAGTCCTATGAAGGGCTTTATTGAATTTATAAGAGAACAAGGTGTTATGGGCTTGGCCGTTGGTTTTATATTGGGCGGCGCGGTTTCAAAAGTTGTATCGGCACTGGTCACTGATATCATCAATCCTTTTGTAGGCCTGGCTCTCGGCGCGGTAGGAAACCTTAAAGAAGCGCACTGGGCTGTGGGATCGGCAAAAATTCTGTGGGGAGATTTTGTAAGTGTGACGGTAGATTTCATTATTATCGCTGCTGTTGTCTACTTTGGTGTAAAAGGACTGGGCTTAGACAAACTCGACAAAAAGAAGGGCTGATCGCATTATGTTAACTTCCGAAGATGAAATACAAATAAGAAATGCTGTGCCGGAAGATGCTGAGAGAATTGCCGAGATTGAAAAACAAATGTGGCTAATAACGTACCCGAACGAAGAATTCGGAATTTCCAAAGAGGATATTGAATCTAAGTTCGATAGAGCGTTAGACCGTGTGGAAGTTCTTCAAGATACTTTAACTTATCCCGATCATCGCTATCTTGTAGCGGTCGCGAATAACAAAATTGTAGGTTATTTTCATGGCATTAGCGGCCTAAACGAAAATCAAGTGGTCGAAACATATGTTTTGCCGGAGTTTCAAGGCAAAAACGTCGGGAAAAAGGCGTTGGACATACTCTTTCAATGGTTTGGCAAAGAAAAGTCAATTTTTGCAGAAATTGCAGCCTATAACACAAGGTCCATGAACTTTTTCAAATCTTTGGGATTTGTTGACGCACCGGGGGCGCGCAGAAAAGAAACCTGGAACATACTACCGTCTGGAAAAGAAATTCCTTTGATGTTTATGCGTAAAGTTATGGGAAGTGTTCAGGAATAATGCTTGAAGTTCTTATTTTGATCTTGGGAATACTCATTGCCTCGGTAATTGTTTCATCCTACTTCATGTTATTTATCTACCCGTTGGTTGGTGGAGCGCCTTACGTTCCTACCGATACCGTAAAGGTAGATAATATGCTCGAGCTGTCCGATCTAGGTCCGGGAAAGATTGCCGTAGATCTTGGCTCAGGCGACGGAAGAATTGTAATTGCAGCTGCTAAAACCGGCGCGGAAGCACATGGATATGAAATAAGTCCGCTTTTAGTACTTCTATCCCGTGCCACTATTAAAAGGCTGCAGTTGAACAATGCGGTCATTCACAGCGGTAGTTTCTGGGACGCCGATCTTTCGAAGTACGATGTAATTTTTATGTATCAGCTTCCTTACGTCATGCAACGACTTGAACAAAAGTTTGTTGATAACTTGAAACCTGGCGCTGTAATTATTTCCAACGCTTTCTCTATTAAAAACTGGAAGCCCTTTAAAACCTCGGGCACGGTTTTTGCCTATCGTGTCAGCGACAACTGGCCAAAATAAACTGTCTAACCGTCTGGATCACACACCCTAACCCACAGTTAATAACTCTCTCCAACTGGTAGTAAATTTTTTGCTTTTCTGACCGCTTTTTCCTTTCCAATCCTTGGCAACTCCACAAGCTGCGTAAAACACGGTGTCTGTTTTGTAGTGATCGTTTATTTTATCCACAAGTCTGCCTAGTATATTTTTTTTACTTTTGTCTAAAGTACCAAACAAGCTTAACGGAACATGCGCGCTTGTACTTAGAATGTCAGTTACGAAAACCCCTGCTTTTGCGTATTTGAAACCTCTTTTGTAGGCTTTGCGCAAAAGAGATATGGCTGCCTTAATGAACTCCCCTGTGTTATCTGAATAATCCAAAAGTTCCTGCGAAACAAATGCTTTGTACTGACGATCGTTCTTTCTAAAACCACTGGTACGTATAAAAACACTTATTTTTCGGGCAACGGCGTTTTCTGCACGAAGCTTGTGGCACGCAAGTGCGGTATAAGAGGACACTGCCTCCTCAAGATCGGTTAGCTCCATTACGGCATGTCCAAAAGATCTGGAGCTTAATATCCCTTTTTTAGTTTTAAATTCCAAATCCAAAGAAATGCAGGCAGTGCCGGCAAGTTCCATTTGTGTGCGCAGTCCCGACACCGTCATGTACTGCCTAACAAAAGCAGGAAGCGCATTTTTAAACTCAAAGGCTGTACTGATGTTATGGGCACGCAACATTTTGCTGTATTGCCGGCCTATACCCCATATATCTGATACGTCTACCTTGTCTAATAAACCATCTACTTCCCTCGGTGCTACATTGATCAGACTCAGTACTCCATTGAATTCCGGATTTTTCTTTGCCAGCTCGTTGGCAGCCTTAGCCAGTGTTTTAGTATGAGCAATTCCTATTGAAACTGGAATTCCCGTACAGTTTTTAATGTAATCCCGAATGTCCCTACCAAACTCCGTGTAATCGTTTACATGCAGATCGGTCAGTTCCAAGAAAGCCTCATCTATGGAGTAATACTCTATGTTATTGGTAAACATACTTAATATCTCCATCACTCTTCCTGACATGTCGCCGTACAATTCGTAATTGGAAGAAAAAACTATAGCGTTGTTATCCGTCAAAACTTTTTTATATTCAAAGAAAGGCGCCCCCATCGGCACTCCCAGTGCTTTTACCTCATTTGATCTGGCAACTATGCATCCGTCGTTGTTGGACAGAACCGCCACAGGCCTTCCTTCCAGTAAAGGATTAAACACTCTTTCGCACGACACATAGAAATTGTTGCAGTCCGCGAGCATAAATATCTTGCGCGGTACCGGCGAACGCTCCTCATTGTTTTCCGGTTTAGTCGGCATGATTGGTGTTTGGATCGTGAATTATATTTGTTACAACCCCCCAAATACGAAAGTCCTGCAAATCACCAAAGATTTCTTCCGCAGAATCTGCGCCCGCAGACGAGAAACTCTCCGATGAGAGATAGGCTCCGTTGTTTCTTAGATGAAGACGTCTAACTACAAACTCACCGTCAAGAAATGCCACAACAATATGCCCTGTTTTGGGTTTCACTGACTTATCTACCACAAGAATATCGTTATTAAAAAGACCGGCACGAGTCATTGCATTTCCCTTGCATCTTAAAAAGAACGTGGCCGGAGGATTTTTTACTAAAAGTGTGTTGAGATCCAAGAGCTTTTCCTTGTAATCCTGCGCAGGACTAGGAAAACCCTTGGCTGTTGATTCGGAAGACATAAATGAAAACATACTTATGTAATACCCGAATGAAACACGAAAGTCAAGAATATTTGTTCTAACCGGTACCGCTATTGTATCCTAATAACAGTTAATAAGAAGGCGTAAAATGATAAATTCTAAAAGAAAAAATATTCTGCTTTTCCTGTCCTTACTTTTACTGGGACTAGGTTTAAGACTTTACCACATAGAATTCGGGTTACCTCACAGTTTTTATGCCGATGAGCCAGAATTTTCAGAGTTGGCAATAAAATATACCTACGAAATTAAAGACATCGTCAGAAACAATGATTATTACAAGCTAATTCCCATCTCGTATGTTTACGGTACATTCCCAACCTATCTACTAACGGTTTTAGTGATGGGTTTTAGTAAGATCAACAATTTATTCAATCTACCGTTTGATAAAACATCTCTCTTTATCTTCCAACGTGTAATTACGGCTTTCATCTCACTATTAGTTGTTGTGGCTACCGGATATATCTATAAAGTGCGGTTTTCAACCGCCCGGGGAATAAAGTTTTCAGAAAATCGTGGGCTTTTCATTGCAGTTCTTCTTGCCGCACTTAATTGGAAACTAATAGCACACGCACATTATGTGAATGCGGATATTTTTATTACGCTGCTGATTTGTCTTTCGATTGGTTTTTTACTTCAGTATCACAAAACTACCGGATCAAAGTATTTAATCTTAAGTGCAGTATTTTTTGGTCTAGCGGTAGGAACAAAAGTCACGGCCTTAATGACACTGCCCTTCCATTTATGGCTAATTGCTGATAGAAAAGACTTGAAGGGCTTTCTCGCGTACTGTTTTATTATTCTCGGAACATTCGCAATAACTAATCCCTTTTCAATAATCTTCTCCGGAGATTTCATTACAAGAGTACTGTCGCTGGCAACCAAAGAAGCGGGAATGGTTTTTGACTCGGTCGATCTTTCTTACACCAAATATGTAGCTGCCTTGGCATACATTGCAACACCCTTTGTTTTTATGATTTCTCTTTACGGGATGTGGCGATCAAGCAAATTCTCTGGTGAGAAAAAACTCGACATGTTTCTACTAAGTTATGTTGCAACTTATTTACTATTCTTTACTTTACAATCAAGAAGAGTAGATAGATGGGTGCTTCCTGTTCTTCCGATTATCCTTGTTTACGCAGCTTACACGATTGACCAGATATTTGCGCTAACTCGGTCAAAATTTAAACCTATACTTTTGCTCGTGCTTGTAGCAACGCTATTATATTATGTTTTCTTTACGGGAACTTTGTTATCTCAGTTTAGAAGGGATACACCTAAGTCAGAAGCTTACCTCTGGGCAAAAGCAAATCTGCCGGAACTTTCAACAAAACTTGCCTATACTGAAGAAGGCTTGGATCCGCTTAACAAACTACCTTTTGCTACTGTTATAAAATTCAAGGTTTATGCTTCAGAAAATGCGCAGTTCTTTACTCCTGAAAATCCTGAACTGTACGACTACGTTATCATCTCATCAAGACCTATGGAAAACTACAAAAGAGAAGAGGTAAAGACTAAATATCCCTTTTATTACAAAAAATGGGCAGCATTCGAGGAGGTCCTGATGGACCCCACAAAGTTTGAATTGATCAAGGATTTTACACTCAACAAGCCGAATCTAATTCCGCTGTCTGACGTGTACATCTATAAGAACTTATAAATAATCTCGAAGACGTTTACTTCTGGAAGGATGTCTGAGTTTTCGCAGAGCCTTTGCTTCAATCTGTCGGATACGTTCTCTGGTTACTCCGAACTCTTTTCCTACCTCTTCCAAAGTTCTGGTTCTACCGTCCTTTAAGCCAAATCTAAGCTCGAGTACTTTGCGCTCTCTGGGATTAAGAGTATCTAAGACATCTTCTATGTGATCTTTAAGAAGCTCTCTGCTGGCTGCCTCAAAAGGAGAAAGTGTAGATTCGTCCTCAATAAACTCTTTTAATCTTGTATCTTCTTCTTTTCCAACAGGTGTCTCAAGCGAAGTGGTTTCCTGCGAGATTTTAACTATTTCATAAGCTTTCTCAGGCTCGATCTCCATTACCTTTGCTACTTCTTCCGGAAGTGGTGTTCTTTCAAGTTTTTGCTCAAGATCGCGCTCTATTTTCTTATATTTGTTTATGGTTTCTACCATGTGAACCGGAATACGAATTGTCTTGGCCTGATCCGCAATAGCACGGGTTATGGCTTGGCGAATCCACCATGTAGCGTATGTTGAGAACTTGAATCCTCTACGCCAATCAAACTTTTCAACTGCGCGCATAAGACCGATGTTACCTTCTTGGATTAAATCCAAAAACTGCAGCCCACGTCCCATATAACGCTTGGCGATGGACACTACTAGTCTTAGGTTGGCTCTAGCTAACATTTCAGCGGCCTTTTCGTCGCCCTTTTCTGCACGTTTTGCCAAAGACACTTCCTCTTCAGCAATCAATAAGTCGTACTTACCAATCTCTCTCAAATACATTCTTACGGGATCTGCAGATAGCGTCTTATCCAATTTGATCTTAGATAAATCAATTTCTTCCATCTCTGCGAGCTTTTCGGCCGCTTTTTCGGAAGCTACATCGAAGACGTCTACGCCTGCTTCTAGTAATTTCTCGTAAAGGAAATCCAATAATTCCAGGTTTTCTTCAGCATTGGGAAATAATTCCAAAATGTTATCTATGGTGAGATAACCTGCTTTTTTACCTTTAGATACAAGCTTGTTTATGCTTGCTTCGTTTATTTCGATATTTTTAGTTGTCGGGGTTTCTTTGCTTTTTTTAGCTGTTCTAGGCATTTATGTTTATTTGGTAAATTGATACGTTAAGCTTTCTCTAACAAGGCTCTTTCGTCTTTTAATTTTTCGAACTCTTTGGTCAACTTCGCCAGCTGTTTGTCAGCTTTTTCCTTTTCTGCCAGCTTTATCTGCTCGGTAAGATAAACCATCTCTCGGGCAATGCCGGCTTTTCTAACTCTATTTATCATAGCACTCAGCTCTCTGACAAAATATGGCTGATCATTCAACAATTCGGAATGGTCCCACATGTATAAATCGGAAAAAACCTCTTTTTGACTGGCTTCTAGGCTCTCTGAGAACTGACCAGGAACAAAGTCCTTGGACACTTTTCTGTGTTGTAAAATGGCTGTAAATATAGCCTTTAGTGTCTCGTTTTTAAAGTCCTCAGGCTTAAGCTTATACGCATATTCCTTGAAGGTGTCAAGATCTGCCTTAAGCAGTAGAGATATTATATACGATTCCAGCGATTGTTTCGACATAAACACAGAATCTTGGACATCCGGCACCGACTGATCCTGATACGTATCCGGATGGGCCAGCATGGAAATAACTGTCTCGGTGGACAAATCCAGTTCTTTTGCAATCTCTTTTGAGTAATGATCTATCAACACTTTGTTGTTTATTTTTGAAAACCACGGCACTAGCTCGTCCATTATTTTCTTTTTCCCTTCAGGAGAAGTCTTATTATACCTCTTAATGACGGACAGAAGTATAAAATCATACGCAGGTATTGATTTCTCCAGCATCTCACGTGCAACAGACACTCCTTTCCTGATTACCTCGTCTATATCCTTAAATCCTTCCGGAATTACTGCTGCTCTGACATTAAAATCCATGTTTTCTGCCAATTCCACGGCTCTAAATACGGCGGCGATTCCGGCGGTATCAGAATCAAAGCAAAAAGTAATATCTTTTGTATATCGGCTTAAAACCTTAAGTTGTTCGGTTGTTAAAGAGGTGCCGGAAGAAGCTATAACATTTTCTATCCCTGCCTGATGCGCACTTATGACGTCCATTTGTCCCTCTACAAATACAGCACCCTCTTTTTTAATTGCCAGCTTAGCCTTATCTAAACCATACAAAAAGCTGCTTTTTTTGAAAATTAATGTTTCATTTGTGTTTAAATACTTAGGATCTCTGTCAAAAATGGTTCTGCCCGTAAATCCCAGAGTACGTCCGTCTATGCCAATTAACGGAAAGAGTACGCGTCCTCTAAATTTATCTATGTAATCATAGGCGCTTTTTTTAGTACTAACTCCCGCTGCAACAAGATCATCTTTGTTCAATCCTCGTTTAATTAAGAATGGTGTAATAACAATGGAGGAATCGGGCGCATACCCAAGCATAAACTTTTTAATAGTCTCGTCGGTAAGTCCCCTTTTCTTTTTTAAGTACTCCATACCGGGCTTTCCCATCTCATGCTGCGTCAATAAAAGATGATAAAACTTAACAGCTAGATCGTTTATATAAAACAGCTGTTTTTTTAGTTGCGAGTCGGGATCCAAAACAGTCTTTTCCACTTTAACTCCGGCTTTTTCTGCCAGAGTTTCTAGAGCACTCATAAACTCTACGCCCTCAATCTTTTGGATAAACGAAAACATATCCCCGGATTCACCGCAACCAAAGCACTTAAACATCTGTAATTCGGGAGAAACCATAAACGATGGCGTATTTTCTGAATGGAAAGGACACACACCTTTGTAATTTTTGCCCGCCTTCTTTAACGAAACGTATTTACTAACAACATCTACTATGTCTAACTTCTGTTTTATTTCGGATACTGCGTCCATTAGAGTTGGTATATCATATTAAACTTGTTAAAACAAACTTCTGAGAATTGGAAACTTCGATCGTTCTGGTGTAAAAATCTTAAATATTCCCTGTGTGAATTAAATACAGACCTATAAGACTTAATACTGTAATTGACTGCATCGATATCTGCATTAGAATAAAACACTTTTGTTCAGAAATATTTCCAAATATCTTTCTTAAAGGGCCTAAGTACGGGTCGATGTAATGGGGGTGATGTTTAGGTAATATAAATTGCTGTAAAAATTGGTAAAGTGTCTCACCTGCGCTGCGCACAACCCAAAATATAAGAAAGAAGGTAAGCCACAATTCCGGCTTTCCCAGAAACAATGGAAAAAACGCTAGAACAGCGTGCAAAAATCCATAAACTAACAAATCCTCCCACACAAACGCGCCTAGTGGAAATGCCCACCAGATTATAAATTGACACTCCTGGGGCGTTCTTTTAATCCTCTCTATTGAATAAACAGACAGTATCAAGCTTACGGAGCCTAGTATTATAAGGGAAGCGTGCATATAGTTAATTGTAGCTTATTTAGGCTTAAATCCAGTTACGAAAAAACTCAGACAACAAAATTATGGCGGAGGGAGGGGGGTTCGAACCCCCGTGCCCCTTACGGAGCGCGTCGCTTTCCAGGCGAGCCGATTAGACCACTCTCGCATCCCTCCCCGCCA
>Ga0208375_1000651_pt1 | contig 47549 bp, 48 predicted proteins | sample RifOxyD1_FD_184038 | JGI IMG/M metagenome (GOLD analysis project Ga0208375, IMG submission 184038) | Soil microbial communities from Rifle, Colorado - Rifle Oxygen_injection D1 (SPAdes) | ecosystem: Environmental > Terrestrial > Deep subsurface > Rock core/Sediment | place: Rifle, Colorado... | reverse complement strand
CGCAAACCTGTCGACAGTATCCGACAGCGGACACGCTCTTCGTGGCGGGTCGGATCCAAGGTACTCCTGGTTTGTGGATACTTATCGCAGAACCCAAAAATTCATAATGGATATATACCTTAACCCCATTTTTTATTCACTTATCAGGAAAAATAAAAAACTGACGTTTAAGGTTCTATCTGAATATTTTGTTAATTCAGGACTGATGGATACAAACCAATTAGAAATTGTCGATATTGGTCTGGAAAAATATTTTGAAGAGGATTATGTCTCTGCACTCCATATATTAGTTCCACAATTCGAAGCCTTTTTATTAGATGTGGCAAAGAAACTTGGAATCAACATAGTTGCACTTGATACAAAACTAGACGTGGCCACAAGAACATTAACATTATCTGAGGTTCATTTAGATTCTGATGATTTTAAGAAGGTTTTTGGCGAAAATTTATGCAGACAAATCAAGTTTATTCTTTTTGAACCGCTAGGATATAAACTTAGACATAAAATTGCACACGGAGAAATATCATATAACGAATGTAATTTTCAAAACATGACCCTAATTCTTTATTTATACCTTGTTTTGCTTGCAAGAATAAAACCAAAAAAGTAGCGATATGAAAAAAAACGACAGGGCCTTATCAATAGTTAATAATGTAAAGTCTGCTTTCAATATTGCCATTCCTGGCATGATGCCGTTTATCCAAAGAGTCGTTGATCCTTTTCTGGCAACAAACCCTTATTGGGGTTTGACAATATATGCAGTAATCGGACTATATGGAGTCTATCTTGCCTTGAAACAAGATGAGCTAAATGAATTACTTGTTTTTATACAAAAACACCCCGAAGAATTTAGAGAAGAAATAGTTAAAAGCGAAGAATTCAGAAAAGGCTTTATTCAGTTTTTCGATACCTATGTTAAAGAAAGATTAGAACGAAAGAGGAAAATATCCCAAGTGATTTTACTTGACTTTGCTACCTCTGAAAATAAAGATGCATACGAACTTGAAAGGTTGCAGGATACGTTATTAAAAATATCCCCCGAAGCTTTAGAACTACTGGCTTTTATTAAAAAGGAAATATTACCTAGGTTGGAGGAAAATGTTAACACCGAAATGTCAGTTATGAAGTACCTTCCTGAAGACAAAGATCGATTATTAGACACAATTAGATCAAGACAATCAGTATCGGAAGTAATAATGAAATGGATTTATGAGGAATACAACATAAATAGTCCAAAAGTGAAAAAGCAATATAACATTGGCTCCGAACATAATGAAAATCTTTCAGTTAAGTTGGCGGGCATAGAACATAAAATCACAAAGGAGAAAACTGAATGTTGGACGGAACTTTTAGGCTTAGGTATATTTAGAATCGCTGTAACAGGAGGAACTCTCGGAAGTGGTTCGGGAAGTAGCTATCATTTAACTGACTTTGGCCTCAAGTTTATCGATTATATTTCTGAGGGGTAGCTGGAATGAGTCGCACAAGGGGTACTCTGTGACGTAACGGTATTGAAGGTCAAAGATTCAAATGCTAGTATTCAAAGGTGAAAGATATGCAGAGAAATAGGTTTTTCCTCATTTTTTCCTCCGTCTTTATTTTTCTACTATTCTTTCTATCTCCTCTGGACCCCGATCTTGGATGGCATTTAAGGTATGGCGAGTACTTTGCAAAAACTTTACATTTTTTGCAAACAAACACACTAACATATTATTTACCCGGTTATTTCTGGCAAAATTCTTATTCGCTTTACCAGATAATTGTATATTTTATATATAAATCTTTCGGACTTCTCGGTTTAAATTTTGCTTTTTCCTCACTAATGACAGCGGCTTATTATTTTTTGGCAAAAACGTATCCTCGTTTTGTCAAAACCTCGTTTATTTTGTTTATTCTCATCTCAATTTTTTGTTGGCATATCTTTTTTGGAGGAATCAGATCACAACTTTTTTCATTCTTTTTTACCACGTTTACCTTTTACCTGCTCGAAAAATCAGATTCAAATCCCCGGGTACTCTACTTTCTGCCTCCTGTATTTTTCAATTGGGCTAATGTACACGGAGCATTTCCTTTTGGTCTTTTGATATTTTTGGCATTTCTTTTAAATAAAATATTACGTAAAGAGAAAAATATTTATTTAACTTCAACAGTATTTATTATTTCCTTAGTAGCCACACTAATAAATCCTTATGGTTTTGGTGTTTACAAAGAAGGTTTAACACATATCACATACCCTCTAGGAAATTTAATTATTGAATGGTTACCGCCACCCTTAACATACATACTAATAATTATTTTTTCCGTTATTTTTACAACTATTAGTATTTTTCTTTCGAAAAGTAATAAAAAAATATACTTTTTAGTACTCATTTCTGTTTTTACAATATTAAGCTTTATGTCCAGAAGAAACATTCCTTATATCGCTCTTGTTATTGCAGAGTCGCTTTTGTGTATTTTCCAGGAAAAATTAGTTATTTTTGAGAAAAACCAGAAAGTTACGGAGTTTTCTATCGTCGGTATCATTTTAGGATTATTATACGTTTTTACGTCTGTTTTACCTGCCAATTACATTACTTCCATGAACTCAGATGCATATTGTTTCAATAGATTTGTTACGTATCCATGTAAAGCGGTTCAGTTTTTGAAAGAAAGTAGTATTAAAAATGAAAATATTTTCGCCAACTATGAGTGGGGAGGATACTTGGAATGGGTTCTCCCTGAAAATAAATATTTTGTAGATGGAAGAATGCCTACCTGGAAAACTCCCGAAAACCTGAGTCCTTATACAGTTTACCTGGATGTTATGCAGGTTCAACCCGGATATGAGGATACTTTGGACAAGTACAAAACCGATATTCTTCTTATTGTTCCCGAGGGTTTTCTTGACCGTGAATTGAAAAACAATCAATCCGTGTGGAATGAGATCTACAGGGACAATATTTCGGTAATTTACTCCAGGAAGCATATTTAATTACGGAGTTACTTTAAAAACCTCGGGCATAAGCCCGAGCGCAACCGCTAAAAATGTTATTGACAAGTATATGGGAGGGGTATATATCTCATCTTATTGGTAGTAGATTAATGAAACTTAAATTAGTTTTATTTTTTAGTTTAGTTATTACACTTCTTTTTGGTTTAGTTTTATTTCCAAGGACAGTAAATGCTCAATTTACCGGAGATTTTGGTTCCATTACAGGATCAGTTAAATGGGGAACAGAACCTATTGGTGCAGATGTACACATCGAGGAAAATACTACCCATTTTGGAGTTAACACTTACGGACCCTCGTTCAATACCGGAGCTATGCTTCCCCCGGGTACTTATACAGTTACGGCTACCGTTAAAGGCTTAAATGGCGAATCAGTCATATTTACTATTGGTGGTCAGACAGTCACAGTGATAGGGGGAGAAACAGCTACAGTTAATTTTGATGCATCACCCCTTAGTGGTTTAGTCAAAGGGGGCTTAAATGGCGGTGGGTATGTTCAGTTTTGTCCGCTGGATGGATCTCCCTGTATCGGAGCTATGGAGCGCTATGGTTCTGCATATTATCAGGTTGGTGGCAATTTTTCTTATCCCCTCCCTCCCGGAGATTACAGAGTGCATGCGATTAATTGGTACGGATATGAAATGGGGAATGTTCCAGTCACAGTGGCTGTTGGACAAATTACCGACGATCCCAATTTACAATTCTCATTAAATTTAAATACCATTACAGGATCGGTTAAATGGGGTACAGAAAATATTAATTCAGAAGTTCTTGTCATGGGTAACACAACAGGTTATGGAGTCCGCAAAAGTGCATCCCCGTTTAATACCGGGTCCATTCTTCCTCCGGACACTTATACAGTTACAGCTTATGTTTTGGGTTTAAATGGTGAATCTACATTGTTTACTATTGGAAGCCAGACAATAACAGTAGCAGGGGGAGAAACGGCAACCGTTAACTTTGACGCATCGAGCGTCAGCGGTTTAGTCAAAGGAAATGTAAACGGATCATGGCCCGGGGGATATGTCCAATTCTGTCCATCAAATGGAACGACTTGTATTGGAGGAATGGATCGTTATGGTGGTCCATACTACCAGATCGGGAGTCAATTTTCTTATCCCCTCCCTCCCGGAGATTACACGGTACATGTAATTAATATATACGGGGAAAACGTGGGGGAGGTTCCGGTCACGGTAACTACTGGACAAATTACCCAAATTGCCGATATACACGTCCCATTTCATGGTTCCATTACAGGATCGGTTAAATGGGGAACGGAACCTATTGGTGCAGATGTACACATCGAGGAAAATACCACCCATTTTGGCATTAACACTTATGGACCCTCGTTTAACACTGGTGCCATTTTCCCTCCAGGTACTTATACAGTTACGGCCACCGTTAAATGGTTAAATGGTGAATCAGTATTGTTTACTATTGGCAGCCAGACAGTAACGGTAGCAGAAGGAGAAACGGCAACCGTTAACTTTGACGCATCACCCATTAGCGGCTTAGTCAAAGGAAGTTTAAGTGGTGGTGGGTATGTTCAGTTCTGTCCGTTAAGTGGAACACCCTGTATTGGAAACATGGATCGTTATGGCTCTCAGTATTTTCAAGTTGGCGGTAATTTTTCTTATCCCCTCCCTCCCGGAGATTACAGAGTGCATGCGATTAATTGGTACGGATATAATTTGGGGGAGATCCAAACATCGGTTCATATATCAGAGTTAACTGATTTAATTGCTACTTCCGTTAATTTACCAACCGGAGATAATGTGACCGCATCTTTAGGTAACGTTACGGCAACCTTTACTAGTGTTATTGATTCAGGTTTTATGAGTTTGATTAAGACATCTAATCCGCAAGGAGGACAACCCCCCTCTCAATATAGATTTTTAGGTACTTATTATGAGTTGACCACTACAGCAACATATACCGGTCCAATCACCGTTTCTTTTACTTATAATGATGCTGATGTACACGGGCAGGAGTCAAACCTTAAACTTTTTCATTGGGATGGATCAGCTTGGCATAATATTACAACCTCTGTAGACGTCGTAAATAATATTATTACTGGTGTTACTCCAACTTTGTCACCATTTGCGATTGGGGATCTTTTAAATTCTCCTCCAACCGCTAGTGCAGGCGGACCATATGATGTTGATGAAGGGTCCTCCGTAACACTCAGCGGAGCAGGTACTGACCCAGATGGAGATGTTTTAACTTATGCTTGGGATTTGGACCACAATGGAACTTTTGAAACATCAGGGCAGAATGTTAATTATTCAGCAGCAGATATAGATGGCCCTGCCGTTAAAACAGTAGACCTTCAGGTATGTGATGATAAGAGTTCTTGTGCAACTTCCACGGCAACCATAAACATACATAATGTTGCACCAACTGCAGGTGTGATTACATTAGATCCGTCTGGACCGCAGATTATTGATGCAACTGTTAATACAAACACTAGTTTTGCCGATCCGGGAAAGCTTGATACTCATACCGCGACCTGGAATTGGGGAGATGGGAACAGCACGAATGGTGTTGTTACTGAATCAAACGGGTCTGGGTCCGTTACAGGCTCTCACACATATACAAGTGCCGGCGTATACACATTAACGATTACAGTAACCGATAATAATAGTGCAGCTGCAACAAAAGAATACAAATATATAGTTATATATGATCCCTCAGCAGGATTTGTAACCGGTGGAGGGCAAGTTTCGTCATCTCTTTTTGGAATTAGTGCAAAATACACCCCGAACAGCCAGACCCCAGTGGGAAATGTTGGATATACATTCTCAAACGGAAGTATGGTTTTAGCTTCAACCCAAATTGATTGGTTAGTAGTTGATGGAAATATAGCAATTTTGACGGGAAGTGGAACAATAAATGGGACAGGTAACTATTATTTCCTGGTGAGTGTGATTGATGGTTCACCTGACAAATTAAGAATTAGAATTTCAGACACATTGGGGAATCTTATATATGATAACCAGCCTGGAGATCCAGAAACTTCAGCTCCCACAACTTCTATATCTGCGGGACAAATAAAAATTCACTAATCATTTTTGAGAGTATATCAAACAGTATCAGTTTTATTTGAGACATTTCCCTTTTATAGTGTCTCATTTGTCTCATTTGGCCTCGAGTATGATACACTTGGAGTAATCAGTTATGGGTCCAAATGGTCCGAGACCCTGATGCTCAGCTAATTTTTCCTAAATAATACATAGACAATAGTTAAAAATAAGAGTAGAGTACGCTTAAATTTAACTAAATCATGCTTAAAGAGAATCCCCCGATAGAAAATATATTACACGACATATACGGTAAAGAACACCCAAATCCTCAAGAATTAATTCTTCCCGATAATCCCTTAAAAAACAACAGCTCTTGTATACGTCCTAATTCAGCAGCAGTAGAAGATTGTTCATTTGGAGATTCGGGAAAAGGTCATATTGTTCAGGAATTGAATGATTTAATGATAAAAACAAGTCCCAAAGGGACTATTTATTCTGAGCGCTGGAACGGAACCCGCAATGCCGGCCATGAAATCAGAATAGGAAATGAAAGCTTAGCTCTTCATCAATTACCCATTGCTTCAGTTCAAGAAGGCGCAACGGCTATCATTGGAAAAGGAATGTTGGTTCACCCAGAAGATCTAATTACTGAAATTAAGTATGCAGAGTCTAAAGTTGGTGGACGTCTACCCAGCACTCTTTTGATTGACCAAAATGCAATTATTACCACAGATTTACACAGTGCTTTTGAAACATATACTAACAAAAAACTTGATGTTGGACATGGCACTACGGGAAGTGGAGTAGCTCAAGGTTACGCTTCTTGGTATGAAAAAAGGGCATTAACAGTTAGAGATTTTGCATCAGAAGAGTGGAGAGATAAATTTGCTAAACAATACGTTTATTACGCTGATTTGATGGGTGGTGTTGATAATTTATCCACTACACTCGTTAATATATTAACAGTTGATGGTAAGCGCACAAGGCAACCAGTGGGAACAATAAATGAATATCTAGATCGTTTGGAAACAGCTCGAACAAAATTAACAGGTTATATAGCAGACGTACGTTTTATCGTAGAAGATGTCTGGAAAAATCAGATAGACGTTCCTTTTACTTTTGAAGGGGCACAGGGAGGTGCTCTAGACCCCTATTATGGAGTTTATCCTGATGTTACAGCAAGTAGACCAATCGGCCGTATAGGTATTCCCGATGCCACAGAAGGGGTAATTCGTTATGATGAGATTGCAATGACCTTATCGACCTTAAAAAATCCTTATATGTCAAGTGTAGGCGCTCGAATTCCTCCTTATACAATGAATAAAGAAATTGCAAAGACGTATAGAACTGAAAATGATGAGGTTGGTCGATCAACAGGACGAGACCGAGGAATTTATCCTATAGATTTAGTTGCGATGAGAGCAATTAAAGATGCTGCTGGTTATAGGTATCTGGCAGTTACCCATCTCGATTCTAATCACGCTGACATCCCTATTGAAGTTGTAACTCGATATGTTAATAAGGATACAGGAAGAACAGAACCCTATCGCCCCTATCAGTGGCACTGGGATCAAGTTGAGGGACACATCGAACAATTACCCAGTTGGGATGGAAAAGAGGTTTCTAATGCAAAAAGCGTTTATGATTTACCTCCAGCGTGTTTACAGTATCTAAGTTTTCTTAATAAAGTGTTAGCCCCCGTAGTAATAGCCACAAACGGACCTAAATTAGGACAAAAAGTTTCATTCTTTTGAGAAATAATTATAAGGATATTATGGTACCAGACCTGTATGCTCAGCTAAGACCCGATTGCCGCATTTCTTATTGAAAAGCGATATTTAAAGTGATATAAGCTACAGTTATCAATATAAATATGAGAACAGAATCAGAACTAAGTATTTACGCACAACAAGAAATTGCTAGGTTGACTAAAAATGCTTCAAGATATGCCGATCCAATAGTCCAAAAATATGACAACAAATTCATAGTACTTGCTTTTCAAATGGACGGAAACGAGCAGACTAAAGTTGTTAATTCGTATGTTCAACATATAGCCGGCATAAAGCCAACTGATCCAAACTGGAGCAGTAAAGCAGGTAAAAGATTAAACGGTATCGGGGATGCTCCCTATGACGGAGTCAAATTTTGGGAGAATATATCCCAAAATCTTCTGGGAATATTTTCGGAGGAAGAAAAGAAATGGCTGGTCGAGAACGACCCTCATGCCAGTGGAGCACTTAATTTACTTTCCTATATGTGTTTTTTCCATCCTGAAACAACATCTGTCATATCATTAATGGATTCAATCGTCGCTTATAAATAGAGGAAATACCCTGTCTCATTTTGTATTAATAGTGATTTGCTAGGAGAAATAAGTTATGGGTTCGAATGGTTCTAGACCGACATGCTCAGCAGAACTGGGCTATGTAAACATAGACCGTGTCCTCTAAATCATTTAAAATCGCACAGGAGGTGATTTGTGACCCAGCTATCGGAGTAGGTTCGATACTATCTGGCACAACTAGCCTCAAATCCATCCCATTAAAATAACTGTACCCATGGCAACCATGACAATCCCTGCTATTAGGTGCAGGGTCCTTAGGCGTTTTTGGCGGATTTCTTCCGCTTTGGCAGGGTCAAATCCTTTATAGACGGCCAGCGAAATTAGAACCATGGGAGAAACAAAAATCAGATTGTACAAAAGAAGATACGCAATTGCCTGAGCATCAAAAACTTTCTTTGCCAGCATTCCCAAAATGACAATATAGGGTCCGCTCGTACACGGCAGCAAAAAAAGACTCACTAAAAATCCAATGAAGAAAGCTCCTAGCGGACTGGTAACAGAATGAATCAATCCTTTAAGGTGCGGCCTCCAGCTTAATGGAACTTCCATTAAAACCCCTTTTCCATACCAGAAATAGTCCTTCAGATTTAATACTCCCAAAATAATTGCCAAAAACCCGACAATTTTGAAAAATCCTCCTGCAATTCCCCCTAAACTTAAAGCCTTGTATAAACCCAGACCCATCAGCAGATAAGAGATAAATATCGACAGCGAAAACGCCAAACCGGCTTTTAATGCCTTCCCTGCATTTCCTGAAGCCAGGATTGTCGTCATCAAAATAATAAGTACAGCAAACTCACAGGGATTTATTGCATCAACCAAGGCTCCCACGATAACTGCTACCAAGGTTAAATCAAGATTATTTTTTTGCTGAGCCTCTACGGGTATTGGAGTATTTTCTGTGGTTCGATTTTTCTTTAGAAAGTTGTCAGCCTCCTTTACAAAGCTACTAATAATGGGGGTGTCTCCCATTAAGACCGTATCGCCCATAACAACAGTTGGAACCCCACGGCTTCCTTCCGGGATTTTTAACCCATCCATGACTTGGTTGAATAGAACTGCATTTTCCCGGTCAAAATATATTTCGCGTTTATCGATCTGGTATTTGTCGTACAGTTTTTCTTTTTCAAAAAATTCTTCAATCTGGGTGCAGTGTGGGCATCCGGTCCCGTAAAAAAAATAGATTTTGTTTGTCTCTTGGGCGTTAACACTAGATACAAATCTAAACATTGCAACAAGAGTTACCAGAATTAATAGCAATTTTTTGATTAGCATTGTTTTCTATTTTTGACTACTGACTTGATACTTAAATATCATATGCTGGAAATTTTCAAGTTTCATCATCTGTTCAGAAGAAAGGTTTTCAAAATATTTTCTGATGGGACGGATTGAATTCCCGTGGCATACCACAAGCGCGTTGGAGTGGTCCCTTCGAACAATTTTCAGTAAATCCTTAATAAAATCAAAAACTCTTTTTTCAACTTCAATCATACTTTCACCACCCGGCGGAACAATTTCGTATGAGCGATGGTATACGTGATACAAATCAGGATGATCCTTTTTATACTTTTCTTTATTTTTCCTTGAAAGACTGCCGTAATCCCTTTCAATTAAACGTTTGTCCACAATAACTTTTGTTTTGGGATGAAATTTCAGGATATGTTTTAGTGTCTCTTTAGTCCTCGTTAAAGGAGAAACAAAAGCAATATCTATCTTTTTATTTTTCAGCTCGATCGCCAGACGTTCGGCGTGCTTGTGTCCATCTTCTGACAACTTCGAATCAATCTTTCCTGTAAAAATACCCAACTTGTTATAGCAGCTCTCACAATGGGTTAGTAGATATATGTTTTGATAATTATTCATGTTCAAGGAAGGTAACTAAGTACATTATCAAAACTCCAATCAAAAACATCCCAAAAGAAGCTATTGATTTCTTTAAACCTTGCTCCTTTCTTATTTCCGGCATAAGATCCGATGCTGCAATATAAATAAAACCGCCTGCAGCAAACGGTAGTAAGTACACAGTAAAACTGTTTAAAGATGAGAGAAAGTATCCGACAACTCCACCAACAACAACAGTCATTGCCACGAGGAAGTTAGCTATGAGTGCCTTTTTCTTTTTAAAACCTGCATATAAAAGCACACCGAAATCTCCAATCTCTTGAGGAATTTCGTGCAGTGCAATTGCTAAAGTGCTTATAAAACCCAATCTGATATCTGTCATAAACGTTGCGGCCAAAATAAGTCCATCGATAAAATTATGAATTGCATCTCCAAACAAATTCATATAACCAAATGAATGGATATCACACTTGCCTTTGTGGCAATGGCGCCAATGAAATAGCTTTTCTAAAAAGAAAAATGAAATAAAAGAAAGAAGCACTATTCCATATAAAGTCTTTCCGTTTAGCTCTTCTGATGCCTCCGGTAAAAGATGAATAAATGCGCCACCCATCAGAGCTCCCGCGGAAAGAGATACCAGAAGAAGCAATATCTTATTAAGTTTTTCTTCATTGATTGCCAAAGTAAATATTCCAACAAGAGCCCCAAAACTAATTAAAAAGGTAGCAGCAAAGATATAGAGAAAAGTATTCATTTTTGTTTAGATTTTTCTTCCGCAACAATTGTTGCTATAAAGGTAGTGATTGGAACCGCCAGTACCAAACCTATGCTTCCGACCAGAGTTCTTACTATTTCATCGGCAACAATTTCATAATTGATAACTTCGGAAAATGGATGAGGATTATCAATAAAAAGGAGTAGCAAAGGTAACGCTGCACCTGTGTAGACAAGAATAAGAGTATTAACCATCGAAGAGATGTGGTCGCGTCCTACATTCATGGCTCTTTTGTAAAGTTCACCGAATTTAAGTTTTTCGTCGGTTTCTTTTAATTGGAAAACAATAGCAGATTGGGAAATTGTAATATCATCTAATACTCCAAGAACTCCAATAATAATCCCTGCAAGAAGCAGCCCTTTTATATTTACAAGACTTCCCTTTGCTGCTTGCAAAAATCCAGCTTCTTCCGAGGCAAACCCTGACAATTTTGATATATCAACAAAAATCCCAGCCAAAATTCCCGTAATGATCAGTGCAATAAGTGTTCCTGCTATTGCTACTCCGGTTTTTTTGTTAAAACCGTGGGAAAGAAAAAATGTGACAGGGATTATAAGCAGTGATCCAAGAATTGCAGTTTCAATCGGATCGTGCCCCTCCAAGATTCGGGGGAGGATCAGTGTAAAAATTATCAAGAACGAAATGCCCATTCCCAGAAGAGACAAGAATCCTCTCCATTTTGCAATTGCTACTGTCAATACCGTAAAAATTAAGAATAGCCATAAAAGAGACTCGCGTCTTATGAAATCCGTAATGTAAAAAGTATCGTTTCCTTTAAGATCTTTTGAAAATGAAATAATCACTTTGTCACCAATTTTATATTTTGGTGTATTTACCGAAGGAATATTGCCATTCTCTATAGTTATTTCATCATCTTTTAGCGAACCTTTGGTTATCAATATTTTTAGTTTTTGGTAAAGTTGTGGATCTTTACCGCCTTCAGTTATGACTTTCTTCTCATCCAAAATTTGTATTATCTTACCCTCAAGAGTCTCTTCTTTGTGTTCAGATTCGAGTGGTTGTTCAGTTAGGATCTGGTCAGTCTGTATCTCTCCTTGGGCTAAAACTACCGATGTAAAAAACAAGGAAAACAGAGAAAATATACACAAGGTAAATAAACCCATTAAAAATCTTTTCATAATTTTAATTACAAACTATTTTGCCAAACATTTGGCACAGGTACCGTAAAATTCAAGAGTATGTTTTTTAATCCTAAAGCCCTTCTTTTTATAAATTTCTTCCTCCAGTTCGGCAGCAAGGCAGTTGGTTACGTTGTCAATACTGCCGCATCTGTCACACACTAAGTGGTGATGATGTTTTAATTCCGAAGATTCGTAAGATACTTCGCTTGGATGAAGATACACTTCAACCAGAAACCCGTTTTTTAATAGAAACTGAAGTTCCCGATAAATTGTAGCTTTGTTAATATTGATATCAACTTTAGAAAGCCTTTGTTCTATTTGATTAGCTGAAAGAGGGATAGATACATCGGAAAATATTTTAATTACCCCCCGACGGACTTTGGTTATTTTATGCCCTTTATCCTGAAGACTGGATATGGTTAGGTCGGTATCCATAAATAGTTATGCAATATAGTCGCATATCATTATACCAATACACACATCCTAATCAAGAGCCTTACGCAAACTATTTGCGGTTAGATTGAGGTTTGATCTATCTTAATTGCTTTGCCTTTTATAATCGCTTCAGCAATCTTTTTGGTAGCGCTCGCGAGGATTCTAGCAAACGTGGGTTGAGAAACCTTCATCTTTTCAGCAGCCTTTGTTTGCTCGAAGCCGTCAATTTCATATAGCTTTAAAGCCTCAACCTCATCCGGCATAAGAATAACCTCTTCCAATAGACGAAGAGGAATACCCTGGGGTTTAAAGTACGTAACTCCAGGGTTAAAGCATACACAACGTGGTATTTTATGCTTTGGCATAATTGTTATTCCTTTCCCACTTCTGCTTCCTCTTTTTTAACATCTTCGAGCTCTTCTTCAAGAGCCTTTTTGTAGTCGGATAGAGATTTTATTTTCTCTTCTTTAGATTGAGGTTGATTCCAACCGAAATATCTTCCTAAACCTCTTCCTCGACCACAATGTTTCCATCCCATTCCGAACCCGCAAGGTCCGAAACCGCGACCGCTCATTGGTCCCATTCCTTGTGGACCAGTTCCGTCAAATTTTGGCATATTTATCTTCACCTCCTTCCATTTGAATTGAATACTTATTCAGTATAAACATTGTCGGTTTATTTGTCAATAGATATTTACACTCCCTTTTTATAGTGTCCCAAATGTCTCATTTAGCCTCGAGCGTGATACACTCAGAGTAAGTGGTTATGGGTCTATATGGTCCTAGACCACGATGCTCAGCCAGTATATGCACCCCAGTGACCGAGATGCCTCAAATATCTCACAAATACTGCCAAATCTCCTATATTTCCTCTCCAACATTCGTACGGTATTCTCATTGTCCGGTAAGAGACCTAAAATAATTAAGAAAGAAACCTAAACTTTGAATATATAGGATATATTTGCTACTATACGTGTTGGTAAAACACTAAAGTAATTTAATATATGATTTTTATTGTTGGCCCTCATTGTGTAGGAAAGACAACGGTTGCTAATTATCTAAGCGATAGGGGTTTCATACACATTGAAACCGGTGATATTGTAAGACAAAAACACCAAGAATTAGCACCTGAAATGAATTTTTATAATTGGGCTTCGGAAAACAACAATCGATTTGATCATTACATTGCAAGTTATGTAGAAAAAGCCCTGTTTCAGGTTTACAAATCCAACGGTAAATTGTCAGATGTAGTTATAACAGGAAACAGACAAATTGAAGGTGTTAATTATTTAACTGAAAACGTCAAAGAGGTTTGTAAAAGACCTAATTTAGTTATCTTTATGGAAGCGGAAGAAAAAACACTCTACGAAAGACATCTTCAACGGTTGTGTAGAGAAACTCGAAGTATAACTTTTAATCTCTTTAAAAAAGAGGTGCTCGGATATGACAAAACGATGGGGCTTGAAAAATTGAGGGGTATTGCGAATTTGGTAATTTGTAACAATACCGACATTAAGGAGTGTACTAAAAAGATTGACGAATTTCTCGAAAGTAATGGTTATAATTTACACAGCAGAAATATCGAAGGAAATATAGGGAGGATCGAGTCCAAATGAAATTTAATAACAGCGATTATCTAAAGGTAAGTCAATCTCTATCTAAACAAAAATTGCACGATTATTGTATTTCAAGTAATTGGGACGAAGATTACGTCAAGCTGTTTCCCAACTTGTCTGCAAAAAAAATTTTAGAGTTGTCGGCGTTTCATCCAGATTTTAGATATAAGAAACTTGAGAAAACAATAAAATCTAATTTTATGTTACAAAACATAATCCTTGGATCAGGATGTGAAGATTTGATAATTAGGTTGTCTGAAATAATTACAAACAAAAGGTTAAAAGTATTGATAGCCACCCCAACCTTTTATAGAATCTCTGACAATCTAAAAAGGGCACAAAAAAAATCATTTGAAGATATTGAAAAGATTAAATTAGAAAAATTTCAAGCCCTTTGGGTTGTTAATCCCAATCCTTTAACAGGTAAAGTGGTATCTAAAAAGGTGTTAATTAGTTTAATTAAAAATAATCCGAAAACCCTCTTTATTTTGGATGAAACCGCTATTTTTTTCTTAACCAATTGGAAAATGTATTCGTTACTTAATGAGTGCAAAAAATATAAAAATATTATGGTTTTGACATCTCTTGGAAAAATGCATGCTGCAACTGGGTTAAGAATTGGTTTTGCTGCAGGTAATAAAGAATTATTAAAAGCTATGCAAAATAAGGGACTTACTTTTCCCATTAGTAGTCTTTCCGAATACTTAATCAGAAAGATTTTGAGTGATAAAAGTTTTATTAACAATATAAGAAGAAAAATAAAGAAGAATAAGACAGAGGTTGAAAATATACTTTCCACAGCAAAAAACATTGAGATCAAACCCTCAGTAACAAACTGCGTTTTTTGTCGTTATAAAGAAAATAATTTGATATACAGAAAATTACTACGACTAGGGATTGTTAGCTTAAATTTGGATAGCCAAGAAGGTATTAAGGATAAGGGATGGGTTAGAATAACTATTCATAGTTCAAAAATCAAACAAAATAACCTTATAAATAAATTAACTCATTTAATTCATGAAACAAAAAACTGATTTTGAACCATTTAAAATTGGCACTATTTTTAATTCGGTTAAGGGTGGTCCTTATGAAGCAATTTTGAAAAAAAATCATGTTAAAATTCGATATCCAAGCCGTCTAAATTTGATGGCAATTGATCCAAGCAAAATTGCCACTAACCAAAATTTAATTTACACACCAGGTGAATACATATTAAAAGTCAAAATTTATAAAGAAATCGGTGTAAAAATAGATAAAGAATCAGAAAAAATTATTATTTCTCCATCCTCAAAAAGGAAACCTTTAATATTGCACTCGGCCTTATTGATGAAAAAGGCACTTGGATTTAAGGAGGGGTTATATATTGATGCTTACAATAGTAAGGAACTAAGACATGTCGGTTTGGGATCAAGTAGCGCTCTGATTGCTTCCGTTGCATGCGCAATAAACGAACTTTACGGTAAACCAATAAAGGCAAAACATTTAATTCAATATCTTGCACAAAACCACGGTGAGGAAATTGACAATGACCCTGGGTATATAAATCCTGTTCAATGTATTGGCGGCTCAGCAGCTGGTGGGCAATACAAAGGAGCTTTAATCATTTTGGCTGGAAGAAATCGCGTAATACAGACAATGAATATCCCTCGTGATTATAAAGTTGTAATAGGAATACCTAAAGATTTTATCGAACTTGATTTTAGAGAATTATTGAAAAAGGAACGGGCGGTTTTTTATAAATTTATAAATTGCGGAGTGAAGTATGGACCAAAAATTGCTTACCAAACCCTTCACTCAGTCCTACCAGCAATGGTCGAGGGAGATTTAAAAACTGTAGGAGATTTAGTTTATGATTACCGATTTAATATGGGAAGTATAGATAATTGTTCATATACATATCCCGCATTAAATAGACTTGCATCAAAACTATCATTCCTAAAGACAAAAGGTTACGTAGACATACTATCAATTTCTTCTGTGGGCCCAGCCTTCTTTGCGGTATGCAAAAACTTCAAAAAATGTAAGTCCGCGTTTGAGAAAGAAAACTTAGATACTTTCATTACAGAACCAGAGAATCGAAAATATCAGGTAATCGGATAGAATGAAATACAAAAATAATTATTGGAATACCCCCAACACGATTAATTGGTTTAGCAAGCAGCCTGTACCCGAATATTGGATTATATTTTTTTGTAATAAGGGATCGATAACCAAGAAAGTTCTTGACTTGGGTTGTGGAGCGGGAAGAAATACTCAATTTTTATATGAATCAGGCTATGATGTTTACGCCTGCGATTTGTATAGCGGGATGGTTCATGCAACAAGAAAGCGTCTATGTGGAATCGGTTTTAATAAACAATTTGTAGAAAAGAGAGTAATTAAGGCTTCGATGTTAAGTCTTCCTTACGAGAATGAATACTTCGATGCAGTTTTGAGTAATGGTGTGTATCATAATGTTTCAAGCTTAAAAGAAATCGATTTGGCTTTTAAGGAAACCAGTAGGGTGCTTAAGAAAAATGGATATCTCTGTTTCAACCTTTTTTCATCCAAATATATAGACCCCTCTCTTAGAAAGATTAATACCCATGTTTATAAGACGAAAGAAAAATTATTAATGACATTACTATCAAAAAATGAGCTTATAAATTACTTTAAAAAATATGGATTGGTGCCTGAAGAAGAAATAGTCGAATACATCAGAAAACTACCTACGGGTAAAAGATCAGTTATAAGAGGTGTTTTAAGGACGATTTAGCAACTAACTTCCTTGCCACAGCTTCATATCCCTTATTCCATATATGAAGACGTTCTGACTCGGGATATTCAGTAATTGCTCTTTTCTCATTATTAAGTCGTATTAATCCACTCCATCCTTTTGTTTTTTTTCCTTTAGGTTCTTCTCCAAAAGTTATGGGTACCTTAAAGACATATTCAAATGTTTTTTTATCTGGATAGGCTAAAACAGTTGCTACTTCAAAGTGACCCCTATTATTTCCTAGGCGTTTAATTAATAAGGCTAATTTATCTACAGAAATCCTTTTCTCAATATAACTAGTATAAGGACCAGGAATACCCAAGACATTAATAAAAAGGCTATGATCCTCTCTAACGGTAGGAGTATTTAAATCTTTGGCAGCCTCCAACGCAGTATATTTTGCAATTTCTAAACTTGAGTCGGCTTGAATTTCCGGATAATCCTTTTCAACATTCTCTATCTCAATGTCGTATTTATCAAAAACACTCTTTGCCGCTAAAAGCTTACCTGGATTCTTTGTTACTAAATAGATTTTCATAATTATTTCTTAACCGAATTGAAAAGGCCTTAATCAAAATCTCCAGAAACTATTTCTACTATTTTAACTTTAAATGAATATTTGGGATTAACTTTAACCTCTACAATTTCACCAGCCTTTTTCCCAAATATCGATTTCCCTAAAGGACTTTCACCTGATGTTATTGTTCCTAAATCTGTTCTATATACCACATCATCTTTTCCTAATAGGTAGATTGTTTCCTCCCCATCCTCATACTGCAATCTTACTTTATTTCCAATACCTATACTATCAACCTCTTTCCGTGGAAGAATAACCTCTACCCCAGAAAGTACACCAATATTTAGTATTGTACCCCTGGCTAGATTAAGTTCATTTTCGGCAGCTGCATCGTCATGTATATTTGCCCTCTGATGCCCAGATCCTTCTTTACCCATATCTCGGACCCTCCTTTCCATATCAGCCTTCATACTCTGAAGATTTTCTAATGTTGATTTGGTCATTAACCTTTCCGCCATATTTGACTCTCTATTATTGTGGCTATTTTAACATAAATCATATTTAAAACGTACAGTTGAGAAGAAAATATATATTTAAACCAAATATCCCCAAGATATCTTTTTTTGTATTGTCTCATTTGTCTTATTTAGCCTTGGATGTGGTACACTTGGGATAATTGGTTATGGGTCTATATGGTCCTAGACCATGATGCCCAGCATCATGCATAATCTATGCCCTTTTTGCAAAAGTTCCCCGCTCACTAAGGAGCATGTCTTGCCTCAATGGTTAAGAAAACATTATCCCAAAATGTCTGTGATAAATGAATTTACTAGTAATCATAAACAATGGGTTACTCAGCCTTTCGATCTTGCAGCAAAAGTAGTGTGTAAAAGTTGTAATGGGGGTTGGATGGCGGATTTAGAAGATGAATTTAGACCCATATTTAACGAGATGATTTCATTAAACAAACTAGTTCTTGATGAATCTAAGCAATCAACTATTGCATTTTGGGTTCAGAAAACAGTTTTAATGTTGAACCAAGCAACCCCAGGTAGTATCAAGATAACACCCGAAACATATTATGAAATCTATAAAAACAAAAAAGCAACAAAAAGAATCATGGTAAACCTTGGATGGAGAATGAAACATGGTCAGGACAAAAAAGATCCGATAGCGAGTTTCACTATTAAACAAATTAACTCAATTCAAGTACGCAAAGATATTTATGAAAATATTAAGAAACAGGCTGGTGGAGGTGGCTTTGTGTGGAAAGCAACATTGGCTGTAGGGCCACTGGTATTTGAGCTTATGGGACACAATATGAATGTGACTTTAGAAATAACTGGAAACACAAAAGTAATGCAAACGATAAGGCCCTATAAGACTGATTTTAAATGGCCAGTAGAATGGCCAATTGAAGGAGAGGGTGGCTTAGACGCAATGCATTCGAGATAATCAGATTACAGGATCGAATTGTCCGAGACCCTACTGCTCAGCAAATGAAAATTAAGGTAAAAATATTATTAATTTTTGGTTTAGTTTATTTATTGTTATTGCTGTTTAGCGCCGGCTATTATAAAACTAGCTGTACCTGTTCTTATCAATTTTATTTTTCTAAACTAACTGTGGATTGTGCAAAATATTGTGATAAATACAAAGAAATCTCCGGTTTTCAGAAAATCATAAATATTTTATTATTTAAGAATTAGAATAGAACCTACCTTCAGAGTAAAAAGTTTCAATATCGTTCCAGGTGATGGGTCAAGACATGCAGCCATGTGACTACATGCTCGTATTTGTTTATAATTAACTTTATTTATGAGATAATAAAAATGTAAATGAAGAAGGGATTTGGCCAAGTACTGCCCCTTATTTTATTAGTAATTGTTAGCATTGCTTTTGCCTATTACTACGGCACACAACAAAAGGGCGCTTCTTACTCTCAAGAAACTCAGAGTCAAAACGATTTGGATAAAACGGCATCTATTGCTCCCACTTCCATTCCCACTCCTATTCCGACATCAAACATTCCTTCCGGTTGGAAGACTTACGGCAGTGAAAAGTATGGTTTTGAAATTTCTTACCCTTCTACCTATAAGTCTTTAGATGATGCCAATAGTCTTTATGGTTATCCGAACGGAATTGTTTTAATCTACGGTGGAGGACAATCATACGATTTAGTGATAGAACATTGGAATACACAATCCGAATATGAAAACAAATATAGGAATCAGCCAAACATTACTATTAAAAAAATTGGCGATGTGTATATTTCCCTTCTAAATACAAACCTTAAGTCCGAAGTTGATGAAATAATCGAGACTTTTAAAATTATCAACTAGGTTTGATAAACCTGAAGATGTTAAAAAGTAAAACGGCATATGTTGGCTATGCACTCTTTGCTATTATATTGGCGGCGTTTATTGCAAAAGGATTCTTGTCAAAGGGCGTTAGCGAGGAACTTGAAGAAGGAGTTGCGTCTGAAGTTGAAGATTTGCTTCCCGGTGGAGAAGTCGGTTCTCCCAAAAAAATCAATGGGTCTTGTGACATGATCTCCCAAGCAAGTACCTGCGTGGAATATTACGGCTCTTATTGGACCGGTGAAACAATCAATCTTGCTTGCCAGGAAGGGAAATATTCAAATAGTGGATGCCCCGCACCCAACATGGGCGGTTGCCGTATCATGCCGGGTTCTGAAACAGACATGATTACCTGGCATTATGATTACGGCGGAGGGGGATATGACCAGGAAAATATTAAATATGCCATACAGTCCTGTAACAGTGTTCCGGGAGGAGTATGGGCTGAAGAAGATTAACCTTGACATATGACAATTGGATTACCGGGTATAAGGATTGAATGGTCCGCGACCGGCCCGCTCAGCAAAACACTTTTATGCAAATTTTGTTGAACTTCTGATCCTCTTTTACTGGCGAGATTGTCGAATTTCGATTCTTTTTGAAAAACAGGAAGAGTTTCATTTATAGATACATCTGAATTTTCGATTGTCATGACGGTTAACTCAACCCCAGTATGTTTACGACCCAATATCTTGTCAACGAGCGAAACACAGATTTAGAGTAAGCCGCGGCTTTTTGGACAGCATTTGACAATGTTTTATTTGTAGTGAGATGCTTAGTCAATGAATCCGGAACAAAAACTTTGTCCTGCCTGCCATTATTCAATAACCGATTCTTATTATTTTTGTCCAAATTGCGGGAAAAACCTAAAACCTGCGCCGGTTTCCACTTCAGTGCCGGCACAGATTGGGATTTACGCAGTCAGTATTTTACTTCCCCCCTTAGGTCTTTGGCCCGGAGTAAAGTATATAAGACAAGAAAGTAAAACCGCTAAAACAATCGGTATTGTTGCAATAATTTTAACTGTTATTTCGACGGTTGTTGGCGCTTGGTTACTGAAAGGTTTGGTTGATCAAATAAGCCAATCAGTAAACTCACAACTCAACAATTATCAAAATCTTGGTTTATAACAACATTCAAGAAAACCCCGTGCATGAACACGGGCAAGAAGGATACTAATCTTGCCGTATTCACGGTTTCCTCATGACAAGAAATTTCTCCGGTCTCGTGCTTCTACTCCAAAACTGAGGAAAATTTCTGTTCCCTCCTATCGGACGGGCACTATCATGGGTTTCCAGAATGATTCCAAGTTCATTTGCTAATTCTTGCCGTTTTTAATCTGATTTAATATCTGATAACTCCTCTTCGTCATCGAGAAAAGCCATACCTTCCGGTTTCAAGACACGGGCCACCTCTGAAAGAACCTTTTTTACTAGTAAAACATGCCCGGGATTGAAGCGTCTTATAAAAGGGAGAAACTGGCGGGAATAAACAATATCTACACAGGAATCGGCAAGGGGGACTTGAGTAGCATCCCCCTGAACTCTACGCGCCCCTTCTCCCTTTTCAATGTTTTGAGCAAAATCAATATTTAAAGCTTTTACACGGTTTCCGAATTTTTGTTCTTTTTCTATATCTTTTACCGCTCGCGACTCTGTCCCGCCAGCCAGGTCCAGAACTAGAATTTGTTTCTCCGGACGTTCACTTAGAAGCTTATTTATCCTACCGGAGACTTCTTGAGAAAAGTACATGTCTATATTGAGAAAACTTCTATTATTGACGTTAAATTCTTCCCTCCTATTCCCCATCATCATATTCCCTTCCTGATCGAAAAGTCTGTATCCACCGGGTAGGAGCATTTCGCTTGTTTCCATACTTAATTATTGAATCTATAGTATCACTTATAACCCAAGAGGCTCAACCTTCACGGTTTCAGATAGTCAGGAAAACCCTGGATGAGGCCATGGCAGGAATGTCGTAAAAATTGCCGAGCAAAAAGCAGAATTAATTTAAAAGGGAGGTTTAAGAGATGCGAACCGTAATCAGTTTGGGGAGATCCACAGTGTTGCGGGCATGGTAATAGATTTAGGAAGAATGTTGCAAGAGAATTACGAAAAGACACTTACACGGATTAGAGATTTGACTGCCAGGTTTTACAAAAGCTAGACCGACGTGGCACGAAAGTACTTAGGTGGTAGGAGGGCGAGTTATTTTTAAAATTTATAAAAATAGCTTGTCGCTACCACCTTTTTGTTTGTAAAAATTTAAGCGTATGGTACTTTGCGGGCTCCTATAAGGAATTGGGCTCTGGGGTCAAAGGCAATTTTTAATGCTTTTAACTTCTTGCCGTACTGTACCCGTGCAAGTTTTAGATACAGAAGCTTGCCCGTACAGGTTTCGATATCCTCCCAATCATTACATTGACAGCCGTCAAAGCCAAGAGCCTTTAACGACAATCCAACATCGCTGGAAAGTAGATTAGAGAAAAGATTTTTGCTATCGCGGCACAAAGGGAGTCCGAACATTTCCATGAATGCGGTCTCTTTATCCAGCGGCAAATAATTATTGGCTGCCCTGACACGACACCTTACCTCAAAATCCCAAAAGTTCAGATCGATCAGCCATTTGATCAGAGAGTCCTCGTCAGGGTCCAGACAAGACGCGAACTTGACCAGGTGGAGCCTTACCAGCAAATCTTGATCCATTTTTTTACCCTTTCCTTTCGGTTTGTTTGGATGCTTGCGCTTAGATTTTCAAAGAACTAGTCCTATAATATCAGGATTAAACCACGAAGTCAATTATTGAATGATTCCCGGAAGAAACAGAAGAACCCCTATAAATACGGCTGCAATTGACGCTATTAGAACGGCTGCTGCGGAAACATCCTTGGCAATTCTTGCCCGCTCTTGAATTTCGGGGCTTACTATATTGACGATCTCCTCGATGGCGCTGTTGATGAGCTCAAGAATCAAAACGGAGGCTACTATTAGGATCAGACTCAACCATTCAAAAGTTGAGATTTTATAAACCACCCCCAGGACTATCGCGGCAGCCCCCAGAAGCACCTGAATTCTGAAGTTCCTACCCTTAGTTATTGCGGTTTTTAGGCCGCTAAACGCAAATTTAAAACTTTTTAATAATGAATGCTTTGATTCCATCTGTAAAATGATACCATGAATACATGGAGGACATCATTATTGAATTTTTTGCAACATTCTTTATTTACTTTTTGTTTACAGGCCTAATTATTCTTTGGTTTATAGACGGAAAAATTAAAAAAGAACAGGTGTTTCATGCACTTTTGGCCTGTATATTTACTGCAATAATTGTATTTTTTATAAAATATTTTTTCCCAACCTTGAGGCCCTTTATGATTAACGGCAGAGGGGTAAATGTTCTGATAAAACCCCTGGATGGCGCCTTCCCCTCCGGGCATACTGCTCAGGCATTTGTCCTGGCCGTAACTATTTTTATGCACGACAGAAGGGTGGGGTGGTTTTTTCTAATAGGAGCTCTTGCGGTAGGAATAGCCAGAGTATTGGCTAATGTTCACTATCCGGTTGATATATTTGGAGGAGCTTTGGTTGGAACACTTGTGGCAGTAGTTGCCGAAAAAGCCCACGTTTTCGAGCTTCTTAAGACGGCCAGAAGAAGGAAGTGATTTAGGCTTGACAATTAGCAGATGGATTGATAGACTGCTAAAATACAATCATGGCAAAGGACATTACAAGGCGGGTTCCAATAGTTCCGGTGCGGGGCTCCGTTGTCTTTCCACACACCGACACCCTTCTTTCTTTTGGGCGCACTAAAAGTGTTACTGCGGTGAGCTCCGCCTTTCAGGAAGACAAAGTTATTGCCGTTTTTTCTCAAAAAGATTCAAGAACCGCCGACCCGGGACAGGAAGACCTGAATAGTGTCGGGACCATCGCCACGATTACGCAGATGATGACCACCGAGGGTGAGATTCACGCTCTTATAAGGGGGCAGGCAAGAATTACTCTTAAAGAAATTATTGCCCAGGAGCCTTATCTGATCGGCAAGGTTGAAGAAATACCGGAAGAAATCGGCGAGTCTCCTGAAATCGGTGTTTTGGCCAAAAAACTTCAGGAACTTTTCAAAAAATCCATAAATCTTGGAAAACAGGCCGAAATAATGACTGTGATGAAGCTGGTTTCCGGCACAGTCGAACCGGTTGAAATGAGCGACCAGGTAGCCTCACTTTTGGAAATAAAACCTTCGGAAAAACAAAAAATACTGGAGGAAATAAATGTTCGTAAAAGACTTGCGATTGTGCTTGAGTACCTTGCCAAGGAAGTAAACGCACTCGAAATTGAACGAACCATCTCATCCAAAACCCAAAAAAGGTTTGAAGACCAAATGAAGAAAGCGATGCTTAGGGAGAAGAAAAAAACGATTGAAGAGGAGCTTGGGGAAATGGATGAAGAAGGGGAGATAAGCGGTGAAGAATTTAAGGAGTACAAGACCAAGATTAAGGAAGCCGGGATGCCGCCTGATGTTAAGGCCCGTACCGAAAAGGAGTTGAAGCGCTTGAGTGAAATGTCTCCGAATAATCCCGAAGGAGGTTACATCAGAAATTACCTGGACTGGCTTTGCGATATGCCCTGGAGCCGCGTAACCCCTAATAACGTGACTATGAAAAAGGCATCTAAAATTTTGGAAAATGATCATTACGGAATCGAAAAGGCAAAAGAACGTATTATGGAATTTTTGGCCGTGATGAAGCTAAAAAAAGAGGAAAAGCACCCCAAAAAGGACGGCACGGGAGCTCATCCGACAATCCTTTGTTTTATAGGCCCGCCGGGAGTCGGGAAAACATCGATAGGAAAATCGATTGCCAAGGCCCTAAACCGGAAATTTGTGAGAATTTCATTAGGCGGGATTCGAGATGAAGCAGAAATAAGAGGACACAGGCGTACCTATGTCGGCGCAATGCCGGGCAGAATTATCCAGGGAATGAAAAATGCGGGTACAAAAAACCCGGTTTTTATGCTCGACGAAATAGACAAGATAGGGATTGATTTTAGGGGGGACCCGTCAAGCGCCCTTCTTGAAGCCCTTGACCCCGAACAAAATAAAGAGTTTTCGGATCACTATCTGGAGGTTCCGTTTGATTTGAGTGAAGTGATGTTTATTTGCACCGGCAATATGCTGGATACGATTCCGGCTCCCCTTAGAGACAGAATGGAAGTTATCACCTTCCCGGGTTATACCGAGACCGAAAAATTCCACATAGCCAGGAAGTTCCTATGGCCCAAGCAGCTCGAAATACAGGGTCTTGAATCAAAGAAGATCAAAATAACGGACGTTGGCCTAAAAGAAGTTATAGGAAGTTATACGCGCGAGGCCGGGGTACGTAACCTGGAAAGAAGTTTAGCTAATGTTTGCAGAAAAGTAGCCAGGCTGGTTGCGGAAAAGAAAAAGTTCCCCAGAAAAGTTGAAGTTTCCGATGTTAGAAAATTTTTAGGTTCAAAGCGTTTTTCCTCCCAGATTGCCGAGAAAAAAGACGAGGTGGGAATGAGTATAGGTCTATCCGTTACCCCGTTCGGAGGGGAAATTTTGTTTATTGAGGTTTCTCTAATGCCTGGTAAAAGTAAACTTACTCTTACGGGTCAGCTTGGAGATATTATGAGAGAATCTGCAAAAGCTGCTTTTACCTGGACAAGATCGCATTTTAGTGAACTTGGTCTCAAATCTAATTTTGCCGAAAACATCGATGTTCATATTCACGTTCCCGAAGGAGCGGTTCCGAAAGACGGGCCTTCAGCCGGGGTCGCAATTACCGTGGCCTTGGTTTCGGCCCTCACAGGAATTCCCGTGAGACGGGATGTAGGCATGACTGGGGAGGTAACATTAAGGGGCAGAGTTCTGGAGATCGGAGGACTAAAGGAGAAGTCCATCGCAGGTCATAGGGCAGGACTAACGACCATTATTGTACCGAAGGATAATAGGAAAGATTTAGATGATATTCCGGCTCAGGTCAAAAAAGATATAAAATTTGTTTTTGCAGAGGAAGTTGAGGATGTCCTTGGGGTTGCCCTAAAAAAGTGGTTGCCGGCACCCAAACTACTGGGAAAATTTACTTCAATTCCGACCCTTTTGGCTGCAAACTAATTCCCCCAAAATTTACATAAGTGATATAATCGGCACAGCAAAATATGTCTATAGAATATGAAACAACGACGTTAACTCAGGATGCAAGATTTCCCTTTGACCTTAAATGGCGGGTTCCCTCGGAATATTTGCAGGAATCGCAAAAAACCACTTTTGAAATTCCTGAGGGCACGAGAGTTTGTGAAATAGTGTTCAGGGATAAGTCAGTATCGCTTATTCTTCCCGATAAAAACCTGGTTGGATACGATGAAAAAAATTATTTTGAGGACAAGCGTGCCACAAAACTCTCGAGGAAAATATTTCAACTAAATAATGAAGCAATAGGGGTGGCACAATCGTACGAAGAAGAACTTAAAGACAGAAAAGAGATTGTCAGTATAATCAGGGAAAAGATTCCGGGTATTTCTCCTAATTTTCTTGATTCCATGAGACGCTCTTTCGTAATGCGTTCATATAACCGGGAAAAAAGAATAAAACAAACCGACGACAACAACCCGCTTAAAATAATCCGGGAATTAACCTCCAATATTCTATATTCCGATGAACCAGACAACTTAATAAAGGAAAGAAAATCGAAAGATTCCGCAGCAGTTTTTGATAAGTTTCTTGGAAGAATATTTAGAAATTACTTAAGGCAAATAGATGAGGCTGTGAAAATTAAAATGGGAGGTATTGAAATGTTAAAAAACGGATACGAATACTATTTGGCGGAAGTAACCGAGAAACTGCTTAAGTCGGTAGGATTGGAGAACGTAGGAAATGTAAAATCTTTAGAATATATAACCGGGCTAGCCCTAATAAAACAGCAAATTGATATTAATAAAATCAGAATTCGACATGCCGTCTCGTCTAAAGAGACCAACTCATCTGAAATCGATAAAATAAATAACGAGCCGTTGGTGAGTTTGGAAAAGTCTATTGAGTTCTATGTTAAAAATCAGACGGTGTATTCTTCTTATTAAATTGCCCAATGGTTCCGGAACGGAACACCCTTGATTCCCACTTAAGGCAAGTTTTTAATACTTTTGAAAAGTTTGATCTACAATCAATTGAATCTGGATGAGGTCAGTCTCTACGAGTAATATGATTTGCTTGAAAGAAAAACATCCCCATATCTGTACTACTAGTAGACAGTAACAAATGAGAGGGGGTGAAATAATATGAATAAAACAATTTTAACTTTAACTGCGGTAGCGCTTGGAGCAGGAGCATTATTTGCTTCTTCCTCCGGTGCACTGGCTTACAGGGGAGACCCGGGCGTCCGAGGTCCAAACTACACAGCCGAAAGGCACGAAGCCATGACTAAGGCATTTGAGAATAAAGACTACAATGCATGGAAGGAACAGATGTCCGGCCGCGGCAGAGTTACTCAAGTGGTCAACGAGGGTAACTTTGCGAGGTTTGCCGAAATGCATCAGTTAATGCTTGACGGAAAAACCACCGAGGCAAATGCAATAAGAGCCGAACTTGGATTGGGACTGCAAAACGGTTCCGGTCAGGGTCAGAATATGAGATACGGCAGAAACGTTAACCGTTAAAAGCCGGAAAGCAAATTACCAGGCCTCACTTAAAAAAGTGGGGTTTTGGTAATGGAAATGAAGAGAAAAAATATGTACGGGATTTATACTAAAATAGAAAATTATGAAAGACATATCAAAATTATCGGACGAGAAAATTATAGAGCTGATTTGTAAAACAGATAAAGAGTTGTATGTTCATGTTATTAAACGCTATCAGGAAAAACTTATGCGGTATGCAAATTATTTAATTAATGATGAACATTGTGCTGCCGATGTTGTTCAGGAATCTTTTATCAAGGCCTATATAAATCTAAATGGTTTTGATACGAAAAAAAAGTTCGGTAGTTGGATATATAGAATTGTTCACAACGAGGCTCTGAATTTAATTAACAAACAGAAAAAACAGATTTCGTTACACGAAGATAAAGATTTTGACAGCGGAATAGACATCGAAGATGATTTGATCAAAAAGGAATTGGAAAGCCGTGCACACAAATGTTTAAGCCAAATGCCGATTATTTATAAAGAACCGTTATCACTTTTTTATTTAGAAGATAAATCGTATGAAGAAATCAGTGATATTTTAAGAATCCCGATAAGTACGGTCGGAACAAGGATCAAACGTGCCAAGAGTTTAATGAAAAAAATATGTCAAAAAATAAAATAATAACATCAAAAAAACATCAAGAAGTTGATCTTGGGAAAGAAGTCATGTCAAAAGTAACTTCCGGTCAAATTACCATGAAGCCAAAATGGTATTTCGTTCTCGGTTCCGTGCTTTCAATTACCGGACTTGCGTCTTTGAGTGTAGTCTCGGTATTTTTGGTCAATATCATCCTCTTCCTGGTTCGTAAACACGGACCGATGGGGCAATGGAGACTTGAAGCAATGATAGACGGTTTTCCTTGGTGGATACCGGCATCGGCAATATTGGGCATTGCCGTGGGTATATGGTTATTAAAGAAATACGATTTTTCATACAAGAAAAATTTCCCAGTTATAGTAATCGGTTTTGTTATTTCAATAATTATTGCTGGATTTCTAATTGATCGGCTGGGACTGAACAATATTTGGTCGCGCCAGGGCATGATGAGGGGATTTTATCAACGGATTGAGAAAAAAGAGAATTTTTTTCCAAGCGGTCCAGGAAAAAGAAATATGCAAAACGGCCGTGGAAACGGATATAACATAAATCAATAGTTATATGAAGCAACCCACCTTTCCATTGTTCCGAACTTTTCCGTGGGGGAATTTGTAAAAGAAGTTGAAGAATGGAGGGGAGTCTTTGGAGAGTTAAATCTTCTTTGAGCTTTTTTCAAGCCACTTTGCAACGCCTTTTACATCCGTTTTCTTCAAAGCTACTTCTAACGAGACATCGACTAATTCATTTTGGCCCACAGCAATTCTAAATCTATTAATTTCTAGAAAAACTAGAGCAGAAACAGTTCCTGTCCTTTTATTTCCGTCAACAAAGGGGCGGTTCATTATCAGAGAATGCATCAAAACCGCTGCTTTTTCAAAAATGGATGGATATAAGTCTTTCCCCCCAAAAGCGGTTTGAGGTCTCATTATTGCAGACTCAAAGAGGGCAAGATCCCGTATTCCATGACCTCCGCCATATTTTTCTATCTGGTTATCATGAATCGCAAGGACCTGCTCGAAGGTTAGAAAGATTGTGTTAAACAATTTTATTTCAATGCAAGCTCGCTGAGAGCTTTTCCATATCTTTTATTAACACCGTTCAGAATCTTCAAAAATTCGGGCGTAATGGAGGAAGATACTTGTTTAGCCCCAGCCTTGCTAACAAAAGCAGTGCCTGTCCCGAGCCCCCGATCAACAATAACCTTATCTCCAGGCTTGAAACCCAAATCTTTCGGAAGGGCAACTACGTTGCTATTCCCCGCCTTAAATACTGTTTGTATTTGCATGTTAGTACGATGTTATAACAAACCCCAAAGTTTGTCAACTTATACTTTGTGACCCCATTGGGACTCGAACCCAAGTTACCAGGATGAGAACCTGGTGTCCTAGACCGCTAGACGATGGGGCCTTTTTTGCCTTCACACCGCGACATGCGTTGTGGGCCTCAACCCGTATTTTACCATAGTGACTGGAAATTCTTTGCATAGTTGAGTCAGATCGACATATTGACATTAGCCTCCCAAGAGGATAAAATCTCCCTCGTTGGTCAAAAATATGACTGTATATCTCTCCACTTACTGCTTTAGGAGCCTTATTAGGTTTGCCTAAGCTTGGAGAGAAAGTTATAAAAATAAGATCTCTCCAAGAATAAGCGGGGAGATTTTTTTGTCACAACGATTAATGAAAAACAATCTTAAACTAACCAAACAAGGACTTGAAACCTTAAGAACTGAACTTGGGGAGCTTCGTGATGTAAAAAGGCCGAAGCTTGTCGACAGGCTGGCAAACGCCCGTTCCCAAGGAGACCTTAGCGAAAACAGCGATTACCAGAGTGCCAAGGAGGAGCTGGATTTTTTGGATGGCAGAATAGACGAGCTCGAAGTCGTAGTTAAAACCGCATCCGTTGTTTCAGGCGGTGCAAAAGCCGGGGATGACGGGGTAGGAGTTGGAACAAAAGTGACGGTAAAAGTTAATGGTGTTAAAACCGTCTTTGATATAGTAGGAGAGTGGGAGGCGGACCCTGTTAACAAAAAAATTTCCCATGAGTCGCCTCTGGGCATGGCATTAACCGGTAAGAAAGTGGGAGAGAAAGTTGAAGTTGAGGCCCCTGCCGGAAATATTCAGTACGAAATTCTTGCGGTTGAATAATGCTCCATTTGAAGCTAGAATAGCTTTAGCATGCATTGGGCCGATCAAATAGCGCAGGAAATTATAACTTCAGGGAAATACAAACCCTACTGGGTTGACGATATGAAGACTCCATCAGGCTTTGCCCACATCGGTTCGATGCTTGGGCCTGTTATTCACAGCGCGGTTTTCCGTGCCCTCAAAGACGTCGGACAGGAAGCAACGCTGACCTTTGTTTTTAACGATTTCGACCCTGCAGATGAATTTCCGGATATTCTTAAAAAACCACTGGAAGGCCATCAAGGAGAAGCCTTAAAAATGATTCCATCCCCCGATTCCAGTTTTGATAATTTAGCGGACTATCTCACAGACGATCTAAAAAAATCAATTGAATATTTGGGATTTGAAGCAAAATATATTTCCTCATGGGATCTTTATCATCAGGGTAAATTTGATGAAGTTATTAAATTGGCTTTGGACAATTCTGAAAAAATCCAGGATATTTACCAAAAAATTTCGGGAAGTGCAAAAAAGGAATCAGGTTGGCTTCCTTTTCAGGTAATTTGTGAAAAGTGCGGCAAGCTTGGCACTACCAAGGTTACCGCTTGGGATGGGGAAAAAGTCTCATATAAATGTGAACCAAATCTTGTCACTTGGGCTAAGGGTTGCGGTCACGAAGGGGAAATCTCCCCGTTTGGGGGGACGGGAAAGCTGCCATGGAAAGTTGACTGGGCCGCACACTGGAAAGTAATCGGCGTGACAGTTGAGGGAGCGGGCAAGGATCATGCCTCAGCCGGAGGCTCTTATGATATCGCCATGGCTATTTGCAAAGAAGTATTTAATTATCCCGAGCCTTTCAAGTTCCCTTATGAATTTATTTTGGTAGGTGGAAAAAAGATGTCGTCTTCAAAAGGGGTCGGGCTTAAAGCTCATGATTTGGTTAAAATTCTGCCGGCTGAGGTCGCAAGATTTCTATTTATTAGTGCCGACATCGGATCGCAAAGCAATTTTGATCCCTTCGGAACCATGGCAATCCCCGATCTTTTTGATGCTTATGATAAAGCTCGGGAGGCCTACGATAACGGCAGTAATGAAAAATTGGCACGAACATTTGTTTTGTCTCAGGTGGGAGAGGCTCCCGAGAAAGAAAAAGGATTTATTGCACCCAGATTTAGAGATGTGGCAAATTATTTATCGCAAGGATTAAATGAGGCAGAGATATTGGAAAAAATGTCTCGGAAGAAAGATGCTATATTGGAGGAAAGGATAAAATATGCAAAAGTATGGCTGGAAAGTTATGCCCCGGACGAGTATAAATTTGAAATGACGGAAGAAATCCCGGAAGGTGCCAAAAAACTAAGTTCCGAACAAAAAGAATATCTTAGGGGGGTAGCAAAACTTTTTGAAAAGGCCGTTAATGCTGATTCTTTGCAGGTTGCTTTATACGATCTTTCAAAACAATTGAAAATTAAACCGAGTGAAGCCTTCAACGCAATTTATATGGCATTTATAGGTAAAAATCACGGTCCAAGAGCCGGAGTGCTTTTGACTAATTTTGGAAAAGATAAAGTTCTTGATAGAATTACCGGTATCATGAAAGAAGGTGATAAACGATGAAAGACGACATGATGTGGAAGAAAATGAAATGGATGCAAGAACAAGTAAATACATGTATTTTGATGTCCGTATCTTTTTCTGTTTTTGGAATGCTTTTAATTTTTGGTCTCGGTTTTGTTTTTCCGACAATTAATCCTTATATTGTAATTAAATGGATTATTATTGTTGCAGGAGTCGTATTTGCCTGCTCCATAATTAAATATGTTATTTATGGGGTTATGAAATTGCGGATGAAAATGAAGGGTGGATGGAAGTTTAAAAAAGCTTCTAAGTAATGATTAATGACCAAGGATCAAGCTCTTGAACTTCTGCATTCGAAAATGCAGTCGCAAAATTTGCGTAAACACTGTTACGCTGTTGCGGCTGTCATGAAATCCCTGGCAAAACATTTTGACGAAAATGAAGCAAAATGGGAAGTTATCGGACTTCTTCATGACGGGGATTATGAGGAAACCAAATCGGTTCCGGAAAAACATACCGTTTTAATGACTGAATGGCTTAAGGAAAAAGGGGAAAGCGATAAGGAAATAATAGATGCAATTTTATCCCACAATTTTTCCCATACCGGACAAAATCCCCCTAAAAATATTTTGGAATGGTCTTTGTTTTGCTGTGATGAACTCACCGGATTAATTATAGCGGTGACTTTGGTCCGCCCTGAGAAAAAACTTTCGAAGACGACAGTTGAGAATATCTTGAGTAAATGGAACCAAAAAAGCTTTGCGGCGGGGGTTAAAAGAGAACAGATTGAGATGTGTGAAGAAAAATTGGGAATTAAGTTAAATGACTTTGTATCGATTACCCTAAAGGCAATGCAGGGGGTCTCTTCCGAATTGGGGTTGTAAAAAGTACAATCTGGATTTATTTTTTCTCATCGCGCTTGATATGCTTTTTTCTTGCCTCAGGAGTTCTCTGTTGCTCAACCGGTTTGGATCCGTTTAGGTAGGGTAATTCGCAGGGTTTCGGGTGAATTCTTTCAGTTTCTTGAGGGCGTGTGTAGGTTTCGTGTTTTCTCTCCATAAAGTAACAGTCAAAGGATAGCAATAAAATATTGAATTTCAATGGGTAATTTTGTTGGAAATCGGAATTGACTTCTATAAAAATTTATCGAATAAGATAGAATAGTAAAAGTAATGTTTAAGGAAAACCGTAAACTCTTTTTTTGGATTGCCGGCCTTGGACTTTTGACTTACATTTGGACGGTCTTTTTTGGGTTTACATATTTAGACGATCAATCGCTGATACTCGATAATCTCTTCTTCCTGAAGAATCTTGGCAACATCCCCACCGCCTTTGTTACAGATGTGTTCCGTATTTTGCATGTCCCGACTGCTTATTACCGCCCTCTTCTCACGGTATCCTTCATGTTTGACGCCCAACTTTCCGGAAGCAATCCTTTTTTCTATCATCTGACGAATGTTATTATCCATGTTGCTACATCCTGTGTTGTTTTTATCTTTTTACAAAAAATCAAAATTAAAGAAGAAGTTGCCTTTTTACTTTCTGCTATCTTTGCAGTTCACCCGGTTCTTTCCCAGGCAGTTGCCTGGATTCCGGGAAGAAATGACTCACTGCTTACTCTTTTTTCTCTTCTATCCTTTGTCTTTTCCATCAATTTTGTTGAATCAGGAAAATCCAGAGACATAATCTGGCATATTGTTTTTTTTGCAGCAGCCCTTCTCACTAAAGAATCCGCGTTATTAGTTGCCCCATTGATTGTTTTATATTATTTGCTCTTTGAGAGGAAACAAATTATGTCCGAGAAGTCGTATGTAGCCTTCGCTTGGGTGGCAATCACGGGAGTTTGGTATCTGTTACGGACAGTTGCTTTACAAAACCCGATAAAATATACACTGGCAGAAGGATTTGCAAGCATTTATCAGTCCCTCCCGGCTGTTCTGATTGACCTAGGAAAGGTATTTTTTCCGTTTAATCTGTCCGTTTTACCAATTATTCAAGATTCAACATTAGTTTGGGGAGCAATTACGATAGTTCTTTTACTTGTTTTTATTATTCTTTCGAAAAAGCGGAATAATAAAATGATTATATTTGGAGCCGTATGGTTTTTGGCGTTTTTGATTACTTCGTTTATAAGACCGGACAAGCAATATGTTCCTGATTTTCTTGAACACCGAATTTATCTGCCAATAATTGGCCTTTTTATGATTTTAGGCGAGATAGACTTTGTCAAAAAATTCAGTTTTTCAAGAAAAATTAATTTGACGGTTGTCGGAACGTTATTGGGTGTTTTAATAGTTGTGAATCTTGTCCACACCTTGGTTTTTAGGGATAAGACAGTTTTTTGGGAGAGTGCGGTTTCTACCTCGCCCCATCACCCCTTAGCTCACAAAAATCTTGGCGCTATGTACTATCTGGACGGGAATTTGGATAAAGCTGAAATAGAATACAAAAAGACACTTGAATTAAACCCACAAGAACCCATGATCCATAATAACTTGGGATTGATTTTTGCTGCGCGGGGGGATCTAACGAAGGCTAAAGAAGAATATAAAAAAGAACTGGAAATTAATCCTCAGTATAGTAATGCCCTCTTTAATTACGGAATTGTTTTATATAGGGAGGGAAAAACTTCAGAGGCTGAAAAAATGTGGCTGGAAACGCTAAAGGTTAATCCGGATCATATTGATGCAATAAAAAATTTGTTTATTTTGTATTATCAGAACAAGGATTTAAATCGTGCCGGTTATTATTATACAGAGCTTCAAAAAAGGGGCATAAATTTACAGTGAAGTTAGTTAAATTAGCTTTTGAAACAACCTTCCCATTAATTTATCTATTAGAAGATTTTCGTAAGCAGTCTCAAGGCTGTTGTTTTCCTCCAAACCTGTCATTTATATATTTATAGAAATCTTTATCGGTTAAACGATACCTGGGTGCTTCGTTTTTTCTGTTAGCTACCTCTTCATAGATGCGGTATTCATTTAAGAGACCATTTTCGATATCTGATGTTTTTGCAGTAAGCGGGTCATCGTTTAATCTTCGGCGGATTTTTTCAACTTCGGCCTTGTGTTCGTCAACAAACTCCTGGTAGAATTGCCAGCCTGGTTTTACCTCTAAGATACTTCTTTTTTGTAGCCCTTCAATGTCCTTTTCGGAGACGCCCATTTCCTCCCAAAAATCTTTTCTCACACCAATTTGCCACGCTGGGTGAGCGAAGTACATACAAGTTTTCTTTTCCTGTTCAGAAAGCGTTTGCCAAACTTCTTTTGGTTCTGCCTCAGTTGATTGTTCTGTCATGTTTTCTTTTGATTATAATACTTCTTTCCCTTTAATTTTTCCGGCAGGTAGCTTTCGGTATCATATTTCTCATAACCTTCTCCGTAACCGATTTCTTTCATCAATTTTGTAACGGGATTTCTGATTTTGAGGGGAGCAGGAAGGTTTCCGTGTTGATTTACATCAGCCAAAGCTCTCATGTAAGCCTCGTAAGCCGACCTATCCTTTTTTGAGGTGGCAAGGTAAACAGTTCCAGCAGCTAAGTTTTCTTGGCATTCAGGATAGCCGATTGTGTTGCATGCTTGAAAAACTGCGTTGGCAACGACTAGTGCAGTAGGAGAAGCTACATCTTCACTTGCGAATACCACCATCCTTCTTGCAATATAGAGCGGGTCTTGTCCAGCAGCCACCATACGAGCTAAATAATAGAGTGCCGCATCCACATCAGATGCCCTCATGCTCTTAATATATGAGCTGATTATGTTATAAAAATCCTCTCCGCGTTTGTCGAAAGTGTATTGTCTTCTTTGAAGAGCGGTTTCAAGGTCCGGGGTTTTTATTGTGGGTTTTGTCACCAAAGTTGATGCAATTTCCAAAACATTAAGCATTACTCGGGCGTCCCCGTTCGCGGCCTCCAATAAGAATTGTTCGGAATTTTTGTTTAACTTTTTCTTGAGATGCCCTAACGCTTTATAGAGAATTTTTAATAAATTTTTTTCAGACAACCGTTCTAAAATCAGGACTCTACATCTGGAAAGAAGAGGAGCAATAACCTCAAATGACGGATTTTCGGTGGTTGCGCCAATTAGAATTATGTCTCCATGTTCGACATGTGGGAGAAGTTTATCCTGTTGAGCCTTGTTAAAACGGTGAATTTCATCCAAGAAGACAATGGGGGCATTGGTCAATTTCAGCTGCTTTTTATCTTGGATTAAAGCTTCGATATCTTTGACTTTTGTGTTGACCGCAGAAAATTCGAAAAATTCCCGCTTGAGAGAGTTGGCAATAATTCTGGCTAATGTTGTTTTTCCCGAACCGGGCGGACCCCAAAAGATTAGAGAAGGGAAAAAATCTTTATTTTGGAGTAGCTTCCTTATTATTCCGTTTGTTCCTACAAGATTTTCCTGTCCGACAAAGTCCTTGATTGTTTTTGGTCTTAGTAGTTCCGGGAGCGGTACTTGGGTCATGGCCTATTCTATCTCCAAACAAAAGCCGAAACAAGGGAAGACGGTTTACTTATGAAGGTTTTATATTGTTAGGTCTCACCGGCCCGAATGATATTTCGGGGTTTTCTTTAACACTTTTTACCATGTTTTCATATTCTGCAACGATAATGAGTAGCAACTCTAGATGGGCCATTTTTTGAAGTAGATAAGTATCTACCGTTTTTCTATTTACAGAAGGTCTTGTTCCACGTTCGTTCATGGCGAATTATAATACAAAGATGCTTGGAACAAAAATATTGGAAGAAAGAGAATCGAAATTTAACGGTCATCTTAAAGTATTGCGGAGCTTGGGTTTCGGGACATATATTCAGGCAGACGGGCTTACCCAATCTGGCGGAATCGTGGGTGTAATCTGGAAATCAACTCTTAGAAAAGTTAATAGTGAAAAGTTAATAATCAAAAGTTGTTTGATACTGGGGCTTGGCGGGGGAACCGTTGCAAAATATGTAAGACTGTATTGGCCGGATGCAAAAATCAAGGGAGTTGATATAGATTCGGATATGATTGCGCTTGGGAAAAAGTATTTGGGGCTTGATCAAATAAATGTCGAAATTAAAATTAAGGACGCTTACAATTTTAGCGGGAAGTTTGATTTAATCGTTATTGATTTATATAACGGAGAGCATTTTCCGGATAAGTTTGGAAGTACAGAATTTCTGAATAAAATAAAAGCTTCCATCAAGAAAAACGGAGCGGCAATATTTAACCGCACATACTATGGAGATAAACGTCCCGGAACTGTAAAATTCGGCAATAAGTTGAAAAAGATATTCCCCAATGTAGAATGGTTTTATCCAGAGGCCAATTTATTGTTCATATGCCGCAAATAATATTATTTCTGATTTTTCTTGCCGAATATTTGACTACACCCAAGACCCTGCTTTTTTATGATCAAATAGAGTATCTTACAATCGTCTCAACCCACAATTTTTGGCAGGTTCTGTCCCTTGGCCATTTCCCGATTCATCCGGCATTTTTGGCAATTTTCTGGATAACCTCAAGAATATTCTTACCGAATATAACAGCTTTAGTTTTTGGAATTGCCTCAGGAATATTGATGTATCAAGTTTCAAAAATTATTTTTAAGAAGGGAAATTTTTGGCTGGCAACACTTATTTTCCTGCTATTTCCCGGAGTCTGGCTGGTTAATACAAACTTAATGGTTCATTCCGTTCTTTTGACATTTTATCTTTTGTCGATTCTCCTTCTGTTAAGAAAAAAGACGGTTTTATTTTTTCTGACTATTTTTTTAATGGCAATGACGCATTTTGATGCGGCATATTGGGCTCCCACGGTCCTGATATTTCCTATCATATTCAAAAAGGAAACCAGCTTTAGAAGTAAAGATGTTCTTAAATTTGCGGCTCTGATTGCATCTGCATTATTGGCTTCTGCTTTCTCATATATTTTTATCTATATATTTATCCGGAAAGATTACGGAGGATCTATGGAACAGCTTCTGGCTTACAGCTCCTTCGGGATACTCAGGATCTTGAGAAATATTTGGTATGGATTTATTAACAGCTTTGGATCTTTGATGCCGTTTCTTTTGGCCTTTTTGATAGCTAAAAATACCCGGATAAAGCTGGAATGGGCAGCACTAATCTTCTTTGGAATCGCCGTGTCCCTCGGAGGCGCGTATTGGCAGGGGGATCTTATGCAGAGACGGATTGTATTTGCCGGAGTATTTATTGCTCTGATTACATATAGGTATCTCAAGAATAAATCTTTTTGGATTATTCTCTATTTAGCTCCGATTATTCTTGCCAACGGAATTTTGTATTACAGGGACAACCCCGGCATGGCACTCGCCGCTATGCAAAAACATATCGACGGATTGCCCAAAAGCCAGGTGCTTGTGCAATCTCATTATTACCAACCGTTCACAAAATACGACGGGGTTGTTCTTTGGATAGGCAATGACGATTTGGGACAAATAGACAAGTATTTGGATAGCGGTATAAGAGTATTTATCACGAAAGAATCCGTAACGGCTCCATATTTACTGGTGGTTGGGAATAATTATCATATTACTTCGGTTGGAAAAGCCGGGAATTCAGAATCCAGATTTTTGTTCAAGAAATACGTATTTGAGCCATACGGTAATAACCTGGAACTTAAATTATTTAAAGGGAGTGAAATTTCCATTCAGGCAGGAGAGCCTGTTGTAAGTTACGATCAAAGTTTTTTTGGAAGGCTGGCAAGACGAAGAATTGATTACGGCGATGTCGGTTCCTGGATTTGGGCGCTTCTTACCGGCCACCGCGACCCGATAGGCTGGTCTTATAAAGACGCAAGGGGAATCTGGCTTCAGATCTGATACAATAAGTGGCGATGTTAAATATATTTTCCAAAATTTTGGACCTTAATGCGCGCGAGGTTGACAGGATCAAAAAAATAGTTGAGAAAGTAAATTCTTTCGAAACTAAAGTTAAAAAACTCAAAGACAAGGATTTTGCAAAAAAAACAGAGGAGTTTAAAAGCCGTCTGGCAAAGGGCGAGACATTAAGCGAACTTCTTCCGGAAGCTTACGCGGTTGTCAGAGAAGTTTCCTATAGAGTCTTGGGAATGCGGCATTATGATGTTCAGCTTATGGCAGCTATCGCACTTTTTGAAGGCAAGGTCGCGGAGCAAAAAACGGGAGAAGGAAAAACTCTTTCGGCAGTGCCCGCATTATATCTGCGCGCCTTGACCGGGCGTGGCGCCCACCTTGTTACCGTTAACGATTATTTGGCCAGGAGGGATGCCGGCTGGAATGCTCCCGTATTTAACCTGCTGGGAATGAGCGTGGGTTCAATTATTCAGGAAACCAAATCTTTTATCTATGATCCTGATTTTACGGATTCAAGCCATGGGGATGAAAGACTCGCACACCTTAAGCCTGCCGAAAGAAAACTTGCCTACCAGAGCGATATTTTATACGGGACCAATAATGAATTTGGCTTTGACTATCTTAGGGACAACATGGTTTCCTCTTTGCCCGAGATGGTCCAGCGCGGACATTATTTTGCGATAGTGGACGAAGTTGATTCGATTTTAATCGATGAGGCCCGTACCCCTCTTATTATTTCGGCACCGGACACCGAGCCGACCCAGAAATATTACAAATTTGCCGCGATGGTTGATAAGCTAAATCCGGATACTGACTACACAACCGATGAAAAATCCAAAAGTGCATCATTAACGGAAACAGGAATTACTCGAGTAGAAAAGATACTCGGTGTTGACAACCTCTATGAAAAAGATTTTGAGTCGATTCATCATATTGAAAATGCACTTAGGGCCAGAACCCTATATCTTCGAGATAAAGATTATGTCGTTAAAGATAATCAAGTCACCATAGTCGATGAGTTCACGGGACGGCTTATGGTCGGCAGGCGTTGGAGCGACGGCCTTCATCAGGCGGTCGAAGCCAAAGAGGGGGTTACAATTCAACAGGAAAGTAAAACCCTGGCAACAATTTCTTTCCAGAATTATTTCAGGATGTATGAACACTTGAGCGGAATGACGGGGACTGCTGCAACCGAAGCGGAGGAGTTTAGGAAGATTTATAAGCTGGACGTTGTCGCAGTCCCGACCAACCAGCCGATGATCAGGAAAGATCACGGGGATATTATTTATAAAACATTAAGAGGTAAGTATGGCGCGATTGTTGCGGAGATTGGTGAATGTTATAAAAAAGGTCAGCCTGTTCTTGTCGGAACCACTTCTATTGAGAAAAACGAAATAATTTCGGAGTACCTTAAACGCAAAAAAATTCCCCATAACGTCCTAAATGCAAAAAACCACGAAAGGGAAGCTGAAATTATAGCGGAAGCCGGAAAAATCGGCGGAGTAACGGTTGCCACAAACATGGCCGGCCGCGGCGTTGACATAGTTCTCGGAGGAGCACAACCCGATAGAAAAGCAGGGATTTCCAATGACCAATTTGCTAAATCCAAAGAACATAAAAAGTGGGAAGAAACGCATAAAAAAGTAGTTGAAGCCGGAGGGCTCCATGTAATAGGAACGGAACGACATGAGGCGCGCCGTGTTGACAACCAACTCAGGGGCCGTTCGGGGCGTCAGGGAGACCCCGGTTCCTCCAGATTTTTTCTGTCGATGGAAGATGACCTAATGAGAATTTTTGGGGGGGAGCAGATCAGCGGAATAATGGATAAGCTAAATCTTCCCGAAGATCAGCCGATTGAAAATTCGTTAATAGGCAGGGCTATCGAACAGGCTCAGGTAAAAGTTGAAGGATTCCATTTTGACATAAGGAAGCGCCTGGTCGAGTTTGATGACGTTGCCAATCAGCAAAGGGACATTATTTATAAACTCCGTAGAAGAATTTTAGACTCAACCGACGTCAAGAAAGAAGTCCAGGAAAAACTTTTTCACCAGATAGAGCGCACCATGCTTTTGGGTAAATCCGTGGTGGACGAAAAATTTGATTACGAGAGATTGGCTATCGGCCTGGCGGAAATAATACCTTTCGATGACGCTTCGCTTAGAAATATTAAAAATCAAATATCTAAAACCAAAAATGAAGAAGAAACAAAAACTTTTCTAAACCAGGTTTTAACCGATGTATACGAAAAGAGGGAAAAAGTTTTGGGAGCTTCCGTCATGAGAGAGGTTGAAAAATACGCCTACCTCGGATCAATTGACCATCTTTGGATGGACCACATTGATCACATTGACGATCTTAGGGAAGGGGTAACCCTGAGAGCCTATGGACAGCGTGATCCCCTGGTTGAGTTTAAAAACGAGGCATACACTTTATTCGAGAGTTTGGTTGACAAGGTTGATGAAGAGCTTTCCCACCGAATCTTCAGAATCGGAATTGCCATGCCCCAACCGGAAATCCCCCTTAACCTTGCCCGCGAGAACATTGACAGGTCGGATACAACAGGACTTTCGGGAAATGCCGAGCAAACAGCCAAATCAGGCGAACCGGCATTTCCAAAGAAAAAAATTGGCCGTAATGACCCTTGTTGGTGCGGCAGTGGTAAAAAGTGGAAACATTGTCATTATCCGCAATTGTCTCTAAATTAAATTTGATATAATTTTAGTAGTTTTTTGGAAGGGGGTGAGAATGATGAAAAAAATAATTTACATGCTTTCTGTCTTTTTAATTTTTAGTTTGGCCTTGTTTATTTTCGCGGCTGATAGTAATGTTATTGCCCAAACCGGTCAGGAGATAGGTAAGGAATACGAAATGTCTCCTTTGCCGTCTGGTAATCAGATTGGAAATAAAAATAGGGTTAATACTCAAAATCAGGGTGAAGATACGGATTTGCAGATAAACACCCAAGAGCAGGAGAATCTTGGAGAAGGTCAGGAAGTCGGTTCACAAAACCGGAACCAGAATGCAATTCTACACATGAGCGAGGTTGCAAAATACGTGGAACAGTTGTTGCAAATAAGAACCACCGGCGGGATTGGTGATCAGGTGAGGTTATTTGCCAGGGAACAAAATCAAGCTCAAACACAGACCCAGGAGCAGATAGATAGGCTGGAATCCCGAAAGGGAATAGCGAGGTCCCTATTGGGTCCCGATTACAATGCAATTAAAAGTTTGAATGAACTTTTTGAGCAGAACCGGATTAGAATACTGCGATTGGAAGCATTACAGAATCAATTGTCGAATCAGGAAGATATCACGGCAGTTCAGGAAACAATCCAGGCTCTAATTCAACAGAATACGGCTTTACAGGAAGTAATTAACAGCGAGGAACAAACAAGAAGCCTTTTTGGATGGTTATTTAAACTTTTTGCACGATAAAATTTATCACGCGCGCATATTACCTCCGGAAGCAAAGGCTGTCTGTTTGTTGTTTTTTTCTTTCTTCACGGCTTTACCTTATTGCTTAAAAACGCAAGATGTGCCTAAAATGATTACGATCTATGAAAACTGCCTTTTTTAAGGCGCTGGGGGTGGCGTCGTTTGATGAGAAGATTTTTATTTGTTACCAGAGCAATGAAAATAAGCCTGATGAATTTAATGTTGACTACAGCAAGGACGGTAAAGAGTTCATTCACCTTTCGGGCAATGCCCATATAGAGGCTGCAAGCGGAAACGTTCCTATCCAAAAGCTTTCACTCTTCAGATTTACAAAGACTCAAGACGTTTATAATGTTTACTATCTTTCGGAATTTGAAGGCCGCAACTATTTGGAGCATGCGACGTCGTTGGATTTTGTTCTTTGGCGTAACGTGAACAGACTATTTCCGATTACCGATGCCGCAACACAAATTCCATACTACGAAGAAGATGGTAAAGAAGTTATTTTTTTTGGCGGCCGCAGTTTAAATATAGGACTGAGTGAAAACGGGGATGTGTGGAATACCAAAAAAATTGAAATGCCGGAAGGCATGTTTACAGTCGGCGCTGTTAAGGAAGGAAAAGAAGGCCCTTTGCTTATTTATTTTCAAAATACTTCTCACGAAGGACACAACCACTACTCCGTAAGCACGGTGCTTTTGGATAAAGAGGATCCGACCAAAGTTTTGTGGAAAACGGATAGGGCCGTTTGGCATCAACCACAGGAATGGATTAACCAAAAAGTAGAGCCTGTCGGAATAGTTGACTTTGCCGGAACGTTTATTTCCTACTGGGAGCGCCCCGGGGAAGGGGTTTATTGTGTTACCCATAATGATTTGGAAAAATATGCCAACGAAAAATCAAATTTACCTCACGCCGAACTTATAAGAAATGTAAGCAATCCCATACTTCTGCCAAGACCCGGTAAAATTTGGGAGTCGAAGCAGGTTTTTAATGCTGCTGCCATTTACCACAAAGACTCCGTTCATCTCCTATATAGGGCAGTGGGAGATCACGACACTTCCGTTTTGGGGTATGCAGTCAGCCGTGACGGATTTGGCATAGATGAAAGATCCGAAAAACCGGCATATGTGCCCAGAGCCAGCTTTGAGCATTCCTCACTCGGCAAAAAAATCAAAACCGGATCCTCCCCTTTTGAATCGGGCGGAGGAGGATACGGCGGAATTGAAGACCCGAGAATTACAAAAATAGACGATAAGTTTTATTTGACATATGTTGCTTTTGACGGAACAAATCCCCCGAGGATTGCCTTAAGCTACATTTCGGTCAAAAACTTTGAAGACAAAAACTGGAAAAAATGGAGCGACCCTGTCCTGATTTCCCCGCCGGGAGTGGTGGATAAAAACGCCTGCATACTGCCCGAGAAAATTGACGGAAAATATGTGATTTTCCATAGAATTTATCCGGATATTCTGATAGATATGGTGGATAGCCTTGACTTTGACGGAGAAGGCAATTGGCTAAAAGGGCAACTCAGAATCCACCCGAGACCCGATTTTTGGGACAGCAACAAAGTGGGAATGGGACCTCCCCCGATTAAGACCAAGGACGGATGGCTGGCCATTTATCAGGCTGTCGGTTTTCAGGATAACAGCCGCTACAAAATCGGTGCAATGCTTTTGGATATAAAGGATCCTTCAAAGGTTTTATACAGATGCTCCCACCCCATTCTTGAACCGGAAACACATTATGAAAACGGGGGCTTTAAGGCCGGAGTGGTTTACCCCTGCGGAGCCGTTGTGATAGAGAATACTTTGATTGTATATTACGGAGGAAGCGACACGTATCTTGCAGCAGCTACCGCAGACCTCGACCAGTTTTTGGATGAGCTTATGTTTGATAACTCTCCACACCTGGACCCGATTACTTTAGGAGCTACCGTAAAACTTAATGCTGAAATTAATCCGATCGTTTGAAAATCCGATTCTTGTTCCTGACTCCCGGAACATATGGGAATCTCAGGCATGTTTTAATCCCTCGGTCTGGAAAGATCCCACGGGATTCAAAATGGTTTACCGGGCACTTTCACCCAGAATTCCCTATTTTCATAGTGAAATGAATGTTTCTACGATTGGCTATGCAGAATCCCCCGATCCCATTCACTTTGTCAACAGGCGCCAGCTTATTTCACCGGAATATGATTGGGAAAAATACGGATGTGAAGACCCCAGAATCACAAAAATCGGTGATGCCTATTATATTTTTTATACCGCCCTGGGCGGATACCCGTTTGGACCGGACAACATAAAAGTTGGAGTAGCGGTGACAAGGGATTTTAAAAATATCGATGAGAAGCATTTGGTTACCCCTTTCAATGCAAAAGGGACATGCCTCCTTCCGGAAAAAATTAACGGCAAGTATGCAGTGATCCTTACCGTGAATACCGATAAACCCCCGGTTCCTTCATCAATCGGAGTAGCTTATTTTGACAACTTGGAAGATATCTGGGATACCGGTAAATGGAATAAATGGTATTCGGAACTGGATAACCACAAAATAGATCTTTTGAGAGATCCGTCCCACCAGGTTGAGGTTGGCGCGGTTCCCGTCAAAACAAAGTTCGGATGGCTTTTGGTGCACTCGTATACCAGGGACTACTTTACACCGAATAAGAAATTTGGTATCGAAGCTGCCATCTTGGGTTCCGATAACCTGCAAAAAATTATAGCCCGTACGGAAGAATCTCTTCTTGTTCCCAAAGAGCAGTACGAACTCTTTGGTGAAGTGCCGTATACGATTTTCCCCAGCGGTTCGGTGGTCAGCGGGGACGACCTCTATGTTTACTACGGAGCAGCCGATACGGTTTCTGCGGTTGCCAGTGTAAATCTGCATGCACTTGTTAACGATATGATCACTTCCTCTAAATCGGTTGAACAAATCAAGGATGAACAAGTCTGTTTAACCAGATATTCCAAAAACCCCATAATTTCCCCGGTTAAATCTCACGCCTGGGAGTCGGAATACACTCTAAATGCAGCGGCAATTTATCTTGAAGGGAAAACCCACATTCTTTATAGGGCTCAGGGAAAAAGCGGCGTTTCCACTCTTGGCTACGCATCGGCTAAGGATGGTGTGGAAATCGACAAAAGAATCGATACGCCGATTTATAAACCCCGGATTGATGCCGAAGCGGACGGCTGTGAGGATGCCAGGATAACAAAAATAGAGGATACTTTGTATTTGTTTTACACCGCCTTAAAAAAAGGAATGACTCATATAGCCATGAGTACAATTTCCGTTTCTGATTTTTTGCAGAAAAACTGGAAGTGGTCTGCCCCCGTCATTATTTCACCGACGGAATTAAACGATAAGAATGCATGTGTCGTTTCCGAAAAAATCAACGGAAAATATATTGTTTTTCATAGAACCAACCACAGAATCTGGCTCGCTGAGGAAGAAAATTTGGATTTTACCGACGGCAGATGGATTCAGGGGAACATTCTTTTTGAACCTGATGACAACAAATGGTATTCGGAGAAAGTCGGAATAGCCGCCCCACCGGTTAAAACAACCGACGGTTGGCTTCTGATTTTTCACGGACTATCCAAATCAGACGGAAAGTACAGGTTGGGGGCAATGCTTCTGGATCTTAAAAAACCTTTGATTATCACTGCTCTTTTGGACTATCCGATCTTGGAACCGGAAGCGCCTTATGAAAAAAGCGGGTTCCGCCCCGACACTGTTTTTTCCTGCGGAGCCGTTGTTATTAAAGATGATCTTTATGTTTACTACGGAGCGGGAGATTCTACGGTTGCAGTTGCTTCGGTTAGTCTTGAAAAACTTCTGGGCGCCCTTAAAAATAGCCCCTATAAACCGTGAGGGTAAATTTTGATTTAATCCGGAGGGCGGAGGATTTCAGGAAGGCAAGAGACGCTTCAGACCGGGAGGATCATGAGGCCTGTGACTAAATGGTAGTGGAATAGAGTTTTGATCCGTGATAGCATTCTTCTCGTGAACAAGAAGTATTTATTTGCAACAATTTTACTTGCAACTTTCGTCGTAGCCGCCGGAATCGCCTTGCTTTTTGCAAAAAATTCTCCCAAAACACAGCCATTGGCAACGTCAACTCCAACCAGTACAATTGAAAGTACGGCAGAGCCGATTGCCACCGGTTCTGCAAAACCGATTATGGAAGTAGATGAACTGATTATTCAAGACGAAAAAGTCGGAACGGGGGATACGGCGGTGGCCGGTAAAAAAGTAACGGTTAATTATGTCGGTACTTTGACTGACGGGACAAAATTTGATAGTTCCTACGACAGGGGGACGCCGTTTAGCTTTAACCTCGGAGCAGGTGAAGTTATCCAAGGCTGGGATCAGGGAGTGGCCGGAATGATGGTTGGGGGGAAAAGAAAACTTACGATTCCGTCTTCGTTAGGTTATGGCCCGCAGGGAATTCCCGGAGCGATTCCGGGAGGAGCGACGTTAATTTTTGAAGTAGAACTTTTGAGTGTTGAATGAACAAGGTAACTATTAAGAAATTTTTTAAGAAATATTCGTCCGTCCTCGGTTTATCATTTGCAGTCGCAATTTCGGTTATTGTTTTTGCCTTCCGGGATAAATTTGTAGGTCTTCAGAGTTACGGATACCTGGGCCTTTTTTTACTCAGCATTTTGGGAAACGCAACCATAATTTTGCCGGTTCCGATAATTCTGACCGCGTTTCTCGGAGGTGCGGTATTTAATCCCCTCATCGTCGGAGTCGTGGTTTCTTTAGGAGCCACGATAGGGGAATTGACGGGTTATCTGGCAGGAGCGGGTGGAGGCGAAATTATTGAAAAGGACAAAAAAGTGCAAAAAGTAAAAAAATGGATGGAAAAATATGGACTTTGGACACTATTTGTCCTTGCCGTCATCCCAAATCCGCTTTTTGACCTGGCCGGAATTGTTGCGGGTGCGACAAAAATTCCGGTTTATAAATATTTAATTGTGGTTTGGCTGGGAAAATTAATTAAGTTTGTCGCAATTTCATATATAGGTGCAGGGTCGATAAATGTAATCGATAAGTTCGTATAAAAATCTGCCTTTTTTGTAAGGTTATTCACTCTTTCCCGATATGGCGCAACAATTTTTCAAATCACGGAATGGCAACATTCCTTTGCCCGTTTTTTTCCCCGATGCCACACGCGCGGTTGTCAAATCCATCGACACTTCGGATCTGGAAGAGACAAAAACAACCGGAGTTTTGGTAAATACCTTTCATCTTTGGCGGGAACTGGGACCTGCAGTGATAAAAAAGTTTGGGGGCATAGGGAATTTTATGGGCTGGCGCGGAGGAACAATTTCCGATTCGGGTGGATTTCAGGTGATGTCGGTAGTCAAATCGGGTGCAATGAAGGGGAAGGTGACGGACGGGGGAGTTATCTTTTACCCCGCAAGAAACAGGAAAGTTATCCTGACTCCTGAAGAGTCGATTCGGTTTCAG
>Ga0208375_1000649_pt1 | contig 47641 bp, 57 predicted proteins | sample RifOxyD1_FD_184038 | JGI IMG/M metagenome (GOLD analysis project Ga0208375, IMG submission 184038) | Soil microbial communities from Rifle, Colorado - Rifle Oxygen_injection D1 (SPAdes) | ecosystem: Environmental > Terrestrial > Deep subsurface > Rock core/Sediment | place: Rifle, Colorado... | reverse complement strand
ATTTGTGCGCTGTTTCGTCCGCAGTTCATACTGCGGCGGAGCCGCACAAAAACTTTTCTATAGAAACGCCCTAAAGGGCGGGGGTTTAAACCCCTAGAACACTAAAGAAATTCCTGATAATACCGTTCCAGATTTTCCACCATGATTAGAATCATCTTTTCATCCAGCATAGAGTATGCCCTCCAAGTATTTTTCGTAATAGGGCCGGTAATCCTCGAACTGACGCAAGGTCATAAAATAAAGGTCATAAAGCAAATCCATATCCCTGCAATAAAGGATTTTGGCATCCTTAAGAATTCTCTTCCTGATATAAATAGGCAGCTGCTGGAAGACTTGGACATCATATTTTTCGTTTGACAGAGTGTAGTGAAAACGCAGGCGGGAAAGTTTTTCCGGAAGGTAGTTTGATGGTTTAAGGAAAATACAGACATCAATATCTCGATATTTTTCTCCTCGGGCAAAACTGCCAAAGAGGCCTACGGCTAAGACTTGGGGATTTTTCTTGGCCAAGTTGATGAGGCCTTGAACGTTTTTATCGGTAAGTTTCATATTTCCCCACAAAGATACAGAATAATTTAAATGTTTTGGTAAATTTGAAGTATCTTCTTTTTTCAGGAATCCTGCTTTGGCTTTTAAAAGCTTTTTATATTTTAAGAAGATTAGATTTACTATCTTTCAAATAAACAAAACAGAGGAATATCTAACCATCAAAAAACGATATATATATATATATATATATATATCCGAATATTCTCCTTCTTAAAATTATATAAAAAGGAGGTTGAAAGATATGGGAAACGATAAGACAAATATTTTCTTAGTGGCCATCGTGGGGTTGTAGCTGTGGCCGGATTAGTGTTTTTGTTCAGCGGGAAAGGAAATGCCACAACCGAAGATAGTATCAGCGGAGAAGCGTTTTGGTCGTCAGGAAGATTTACTGGCTGTGTGTGTGATTGGACTGCAACGTTAGATGAAGGAGATTCTCTGCCAGATGATCAGGGAAATTCTTTTCAATTAGTATATGTAGATGATACCTATGCCAAACTTAAAGTAAATGAAGAAACTGGCCCCAAGATTAAAGCTGGACAAGGATACAAGTTTGCAGATGCGAAAGTTTCCATCCTAAACGTTTTATATCAAGCTTACGCAGGAGGGAAACATCAAACAGGTATTTGTGTTAAATATAATTAATTTTTTCTTTTTTTTTCCATTATTTTTATTAAGAGCGGCTGTTTCTAAGGTAAAATGCGCTTTTTGTTTGCAGTTATTTTGTCTGTGTTTATCTTGTCAATCTTTGCCTCGGCCGAGACCATTGAGCTGCAGGTGGCCAACCAAGAGATTCAGCTAAACAATGCCGTGGTCACCATCAAGCAGGGAGAGAAGAGCGCTAAGGAGATTCTTAGTAGTAACCACCTGGAGATTGCTTCTCCTACGGAAAATACCGAGATTGTTGTTGATCTGCTGACTACTCCGGCCTTTGATTTTTATGGGATTTATGAAGGCAAAAATAAAGTGCTCCTTTTTCCCATCGGTTATCTTAAAGGAGAAGTGCGGGATGAGACTAATAATCTAATCAAAGGAGCTAAATTAACCTTTTCCTGTCTACCTCAAGCAGAAACAGAGTATCCTAAAGAAACTGATGATTTAGGGCAGTTTCAGATTCCTAATCAAGAAATTGGAGAGTGCACTGTTTCTGCCAGTTGGAAAAATTCTATGGGAAAAGAGACTGTGATGGTAGTTCAAGGTCAAGCGGTTGAAATAAAAATCAGATTAGAAGAAGAAATAACCGGAAAAAATAGTTGGCCGTGGGTAACTGTCTTGGCCATACTACTCTTCTTGGCCTTTATTTCATTGCTGATTTATCAGAAAAAAGGCAAACCAGGAAAGAAAATAAAAACTGTTAGCAAAGAAGAAAAACCTGCCAAAGAAGGGCATTTAGAGATTCTGGCCAAAGCCCTGCCTGAAAGAGAGAAGAATCTTATTTTGATACTTTCTCAACAGAAAGAGGAATGGACGACTCAATCCACGTTACGTTACCAACTGCATCTGCCCCGCATGAGCATGGGCCGCTTGGTGAAATCTTTAGAAGACAAAGGATTGATAGAAACCGAAAAAGTGGGAAAATTGATAAAATTACGCTTGACGGCCAAAGCCAAGGGCAAAAACAAATAATTCTAAAACGGGACAAAGATTTTACGATTTCTCTTTTTTGGGACAAGATTTTAGCTTTTTACTGCTTCTTTTTTTTGATTGTCACAGCCAACCTTTTAATATCTGTTATGCATTAAGTGATTACTAGTTTAATCATTTAAAAAAAAACAAAGATGCAGGTGAAAAAGAAATGGAAAGATTAAAAACCGGGTTAAAATATAGTTTTATTCTAGGAATCGTTTTTTTTATGCTGCTGGTATCTGTACACGCAGTAGGAATAGTCGCTTTACCGGATTATTTGAAAAACGGAGAAAAAATTGATTTTGAAAGCAAAGACTGGAGCGCTTCTTCAAAAGTAATCTTTAAAGATACTGAACAATTGACTCCGATTTTAGTTAACAAATATAATCGCGGAGGGGCAGATACTTCTTCAGGAGAAAACTCTCTTTTTTTTGATGCAGATTACCCCAAGACAAGCGAAAATGTGCCGGCAGAAATTATTTTCAAAGCTCCGGGAGTAAAATCCGTAGGTTTTTATTTAGGCAATGGCAATCAGTACAACCAGAAAATAAAAGCTAAAATTCTTCTGTATGGAGCAGGAGATAAATTTATTTCTCAAAGCGTGACTGAAGAACTGCCTCGAGATGTCCTTTACTTTGAAAGTTTCAATTCTCCTGTGCCGATTTACAGGATAGTAATCGACTATGGAAAGACCACTATCTCCGAAGAGATTGATGATTTGGTTTTTGTGCCGGCTAAAGAAGAAGCTTGGCAGAAGGAAGCGGTTTCTTCCATAGAAAAATGCAAAGATGGAATAGACAATGATGGTGATAAGTATATTGACTGTTTTGATGCGGACTGCGGACCTAAAACCGGAGAGCCTTATTTGGAAGGAGCAGTTTGCACTTTAAAGTCTCAGCAGCCCACCTGCTGCCTGTATCATAATCTTAAATACGGCGAGTATAAAGAAAATTTTGATGTAGACCGCGATTGTTTTTATCCAACAGAGTATAATTTCCCAGTCAAACATGCCGGCCGCTATCCGGTCTTGAATAAAGAAGTTTGTAAAGCTGGAGTAACGCTCTTTGGTTACAAATTTGTGGAAGAAAACGCTAAAACTCCTGCTCTGGAGCAACCGAAAACAATCTCTCAACCAGAAAAAACCGAAGAGAGAAGAGAAACACCTCAACTATCTCCAGTTCAGCCTGAAAGAAAAAATCTTGATTTAGTGGCCGAAGAGTTAAGACAAACCGGACAATATTTTACTGGCAAGGCTTGCAATGGAGGAACAGAGAGTATCAGCCGCTTCCGCTTCAAGTTTTATGCTAATGGTGTAGATTATACTAGAGATTACTCCATGCCTCTGGTTTCAGGACAATGTATCCTGATTGATTCCCCCGAGTTGAGATATTTTAATCTCGCCTCTGGCGAGTATTTGGCCACTTTCCGAGTAAATTTTGATGATGAATTAAAGGAGAATAATCTGGCCAATAATCAAAAGACTCTCAATTTTAATCTATCCGCCCCGCAGGAAGTTCGAAACATCACCCCTCGGCCTTCTGAGCCTTCCTGTGCGGATGGCTGTCTTTATGGCAGCACTTGCTTGAGGTATGGAGAAAGACGGGTCAACGGCCAAGGGCCGGAATTCTGCGATACCGACGGCCGCATCAAACTTCAGAAAAATGCTGCGGAGACCTGCCAACGAAATGAAGAATGCCAGAATAACCGCTGTGTAAACGGAGTCTGTGAACAAGCAAGAGCAGAAGAAGCTTCGAATGTACGGCCTTCTTTTCCTCGAAGAGTGCTGACTTGGACAGGAAATCTTTTCCGAAGATAAATTTTTTTTATTTCCGTTATTTTACTTCTTACTCAACAGCTCTTCAATCGGCTTCTTCTTGACCAATTCCTGTTTCTTGTCTTTGGCCATCTTTTCTAAGTCTACTCCTAAATCTTTCAATTCTTTGACGTGCATCTGCATCAGCTGCTCGACGATGGTTAAGATGCGCACCAGTTCTTCTCTCTCTTTAGTCAAAGTAGTCAGACTGCCTTTATGAAAACCTAACCTTTCTTCTTTAGACATCTCTTGACCTAAATTCTTTGCTTCTGTTTCTTTTGCCATTTTTTTCCTCCTTACAATTTGTTAAAAAATTTTTTGAAGAAGCCTTCCTGCGGCTTCTCTTTTTCTAGATTATGCAGCTCTTCGATCAATTCTTTCTCCCGCTTGCTTAATCTTTCCGGCACTTTGATATAAACTTTAACTAGCTGAGAGCCAGAGCCTTCACCTTCCAAATTCGGCATCCCTTTGCCCCGCATTCGGAAGAGAGTATTATCTACTGTACTCGCAGGAATAGTCAGTTCGGCTTTACCTTCTAACGTAGGAATCCTGATTTTATCTCCTAAAACGGCCTGTGAATAAGAAAGCGGCACCTCTAGATAGATGTCTGTTCCTTCCCGGCGGAAGATCTCATGCGGTTTCACCCGCAGATGGATAAACAAATCCCCAGCAGTTTCCTGGCTGCTTTCTCCTTCTCCTCGCAGACGTAAAACACTTCCAGTGTCTACACCGGCAGGAATCTTTACTTCTAGTTTTTTCTTTTTACGAAGCACTCCGTCTCCTTCGCATTCAGGACATGGTTTTTTAACAATCTTCCCGGTAGACTTACAATGTTTACAAGGCATCTGCTGCTGAAAAAGACCAAATGGAGTTCTAGCAGTCCTTCGCAGTACACCTGTGCCTTGACATTGATCGCAGGAAGCCATCTCTTTGCCTCCTCGACCATGGCATTCAGAACATTTTTCCAGCTTATTCAATTCTAAAGTTTTCTCTGCTCCGGTGTATGCTTCTTCCAAAGAGATTTCTACTTCGTAATTCAAATCCGCTCCCCGACGGCTGCGTCTTCTTCCTCCAAAAAAATTATCGAAAATGCTGTCTACATCAAAATCCGATCCGAAATGGCGGGCAAAATCAGAGAAATCGTATCCTGCTTGGCTGGCATTTGGTCCGGCTGTGCCGAACTGATCATACTGGCTGCGTTTTTCTGCATCACCAATGACTGAAGCTGCTTCGTTTATCTCCTTAAACTTTTTTTCTGCTTCTGCGTTACCGGGATTAAGATCGGGGTGATACTTTTTGGCCAGTTTTTTGTACGCAGATTTAATCTCTTCTTGAGAAGCGTTTTTATTCACTCCCAAAACTTTGTAGTAATCAGTCATGTTTTTCTGCTCAGAGCTATTTATTTAAATGCCTTACCCACTAAGGGAAAAATAAAAAAAAACAAAAAGATTTATTTCTTTTTGTGTTTCTTTTTCTCGTCTTTCTCTTCTTTGAACTCCGCATCCACTACTTTTTCCGGCTCTTCTGTTCCTTCGTTTCCTGCTTCAGCATTACCTGAAGCCTGCTGCTGTTTAGCCGCTGCTTCCTGATAGACGCGGGAGCCAATCTCCATCACCAGCTTGTTCAGCTCTTCCATCTTGGATTTGATTTCTTCTACTTCCTCTCTCTTCCGAGCTTCTTCCAGCTCTTTCAATTTCTCTTCAATCTTCTCTTTAGTCTCTTTTTCTACTTTATCCTTGAACTCGTCCAAGATCTTTTTTGTCTGATGGATGGTAGCTTCAGAGGTGTTGAGCACTTCGACTTTTTCCTTGCGCTGGTTATCTTCATCTGCGTGCTCTTCTGCTTCCTTACGCATCTTTTCCACTTCTGCTTCATTAAGCTTGTTGGGCGCAGTAATCTTGATACTCTGCTGCTTGCCTGTGCCTAAATCTTTGGCAGTGACATGCAGGATACCATTAGCATCGACATCAAACGTCACTTCCACCTGAGGGATGCCTCGGGGAGCGGGAGGAATACCTAATAGATCGAATTGTCCCAGAATCTTATTGTCGGAGAACATCGGTCGCTCCCCTTGGCCCACACGGATTGTAACTGCAGTTTGATTATCAGCTGCAGTGCTGAAAGTCTGAGCTTTTTTTGTAGGAATAGTAGTATTTCTATCCAAAAGCTTGGTAAAAACTCCGCCAAGAGTTTCTATTCCCAATGAGAGAGGAATAACATCCAGCAAAAGAATATCTTTAACTTCTCCGGCTAAGACTCCTGCTTGGACTGCAGCTCCTTGAGCTACACATTCCATCGGGTCTACTCCTCTTTCCGCTGGCTTTCCTACGTAGTCTTCTACAAACTTTTTGACAATAGGCATACGAGTAGGGCCGCCAACTAAAATAATCTTATTTATTTCGCTTGGTTTTAAACCTCCATCTCGAATAGCCTGCTCCAACGGAGCTCTACAACGCTTGATAATTGAATCAATAATCTGTTCCAACTTAGCCCGGCTCAATTTCATAGTCAAATGTTTCGGACCTTCGCTGTTAGCAGAAATAAACGGCAGATTGAGGTCAGTTTCCATTACCGTAGATAATTCAATCTTGGCTTTTTCTGCTGCTTCTTTCAAACGCTGCAGAGCAACGGGATCCTTGCTTAAGTCCACGCCTTCTCTACTTTTGAAATCTTTAACAATAAAATCTGTTAAAGCAGCATCCATATCCGTACCACCCAATTGGGTATCTCCAGAAGTGGATTTAACTTCAAAGACTCCTTCGCTGAAATCCATAACTGTAACATCTAAAGTACCGCCACCTAGATCAAAAACTAAAATTTTCATTGCCTGGTCCACTTTGTCCAAACCATAAGCTAAACAAGCAGCAGTAGGTTCGTTAACAATTCGTACGACTTCTAAACCGGCGATAGTGCCGGCATCTTTAGTAGCTTGACGCTGGTTATCGTCAAAGTAAGCCGGAACAGTGATTACTGCTTTGCTTACTGTTTCGCCCAAGAACTCTTCAGCATCCTGCTTAATCTTCTGCAGAATAAATGCAGAAATCTGTTGAGGAGTGTATTCTTTGCTGTTGATTTTGTATTTAAAACTAGTGCCCATCTTACGCTTAGCCGCAGTGATGGTCCGTTCAGGATTGGAAACTGCCTGGCGTCTGGCTGGCTCGCCCACCAAGAGCTGGCCTTCTTTAGTAAAAGCTACCACGCTGGGAAAAGCTTTGCCGTACTGGGTAGTGCCTTCGGCACTAGGTACAATGGTGGGCTTGCCGGCAATTAAAGCCGCAGCTGCACTATTACTGGTTCCTAAATCAATTCCGATAATTTTTTCTTTTTTTGCCATTTTATTGACCTCCGTTAAATTAATTTTTTTAGTTTTTATTTTTATTATGACTTTTTTATTTTGAGTTTTATTCTTTTATTGTGGTTGATTGCTTAATTTTCCTTGTAGAGCGATTTTTCTTAGCGCTTCTACTCGTTCCTCTATAAGGATGGGCTTTTCTTTTTTTGTCCGTTCTCTAAAAGAAGAAACGTGAACTACTTCCAATAGTTTGGTTAGCCTGTTCTTTGGGAAAGTGTCACATTCCTGCAAACTGCCTAAAGCTTCGTAGAGACTCAAATCGTCAGTGATCAGCTCGATATGGCTGGGCTTGAAGATGATTAATCGGTTAAGCTCTTCATCATCAGTAACAAGATAGCGCAAAATATTCTCGGCCTTGAGGATAAACTGCTGCTTGGCAAGAGAGCGTTCTCCGCGGATTTCAATTTTCATTTTGAGTTCGCCTCGCAATTTTTGCTTGATGACAAATCAGTCTGGCAAGGTTCCTGCCGGACATTGACTTTGACTTTGCTAGTGCGGACAACTTTATCACCCACTAAATAACCTCTCTGGAATTCTTCCAAGATCAAGCCGTCTTCTTTGTCTTGATGCTCTCTCAGCATCACTTCATGGACGCAGGGATCGAATCTGCAGCCCGCTGCAGGAATCGGTTTAAGCCCTTCCCCTTCCAGTAAAGAGTGGAACTGGGAATAAACCAGTTTGATGCCTTCCACGAATTTTTCCTTGTCCTGACTGTTTTTCAAAGCGATTTCAAAAGTGTCTAATACAGGCAAGAGCTTAGCGATGAATTGACAGGCTAAGATTTTGGCAAGCTCTCCTCGCTCTTTTTCTGCCCGCTTTTTATAATTCTCAAAGTCTGCCTGCAGACGCTGCAAAGTTTCGGTCAAATCCGCAAGCTTGTCATTTTCTTTGACGGCTTTAGAGGATTTACTGAGTTTTTTTTCTTCGATTTTGTTTTCCATTTTGGTTGATGTTAAATCGACTTTGTTGATGTAAGATATAACTTATATATAAATCTTTCTATTAAAATTTATAAAGTAGAAGAGATTACTAAAGAAAGTGGAACAGCGAATTACTATTATTCGGACGAGAAGATCGCCTTACTGGGAAATCAATGAAGAACTGCAGTGGGTAGGTAATTGTTTGGGACTTTTTAGCGAAAGGGACCGAGATAAAAGCTGTTTCCGGCTGTTTTTGAATCTGCTGCATGATGCTAAAGAAGGGGGCGGCCTTTCGTCTGAAGAGCTGGCCCAGCGGACCGGATTAAGCCGAGGGACTGTGGTGCATCATCTTCATCGCTTGATTTCTGCAGGATTAGTGGTAGAAGAACGAGAAAAATACTTTTTACGAGAGCGGAATATTGAAGGCCTGATGCAGGAAGTGCAAAGAGATATGGAACTTTTCTTCCAAGAGATGCAGAAAGCGGCCAAAGAGATTGATAAGAAGCTGGTGAGATAAGTATTATAGTCTCTTATAGCCAAGATTTTTAAACTAGGATTTATTCTTGATTGATATGCCTAACTTTACGACAGTTCAGCTGACTAAAGCTACCAGAGAGCACCTAGAAGAGTTTAAGATTTATCCTCGAGAGACTTATGAAGAGATTATCCGCCGGCTGGTGCAGATCCAAGAGGAAGCGGCCAAAGAACCGAAACTTAAGAAAGAAGCTTTGAAAGAGATTGAAGAAGCAAAAAAGGAAGTTTCCCAAAACAAAGTTTTTTCCACTGAACAATTGATTAAAGAGATTAAGGGAGATATGGAAACGGATAAGAAAGAGGTTAAAAATGCATGAATTAGTATGGTCTAATCTGATTGTCAAGAAATTGAAGGGGGTTGAGCAGCAGACCGTGCTGAAAATGATTGATAAGATTGAGAATATCAAGGCTAATCCCCAGTTTTATATTAAAGAAATTAAGGGCTTGAAGACCTTCCGCCTGCGTTTCGGAGATTATCATTTCTTTTTGGATCTTGACGAGCAAAAGAAAAAGATTTATCTGCTGGGGTTTGGCCACAAAGGACAGATTTATAGTGAATAATAGATTGTTATAACCTATTTTTGTTGGAAAAAGAGGAAAAAGTTATACCTTATCGTCATGGACAAAAAAATCTTAAATCATTATTTGAAATTTAGCACATTCACTAATCCTGGTTACTATAAAAAATTTCTTCAGAGTCTCCCTAATGACGTCAAAGAACTGGGCAATATGATCAGTCATCAAATCATTCATCGCGTTACCCTCAAAGAAGGCAACACCAAAGCTAATAAAGATATGCGGTATGGTGATATGAACAAATATCCTTGGTATAGGTTAAGATGTGAGGATGATGTGTTGCCTACTGCGGTTTCAATGGTAGCAGAATTATTGAGGCTAGATGATAGAGGATTTTTAGCAGATAGAAAAGTAGAAGATAAAATTGTTGTCACTTGCCGTTTTGTGGCAATACTCCTGGCATCTATTTTGAAATCCCAAGGCATTCCCTGCAGGGTTCGCTCTGGATTTGCCCCGTATTTTTTCAAAGGAAGTCATGATCATTGGATAAACCAATACTGGCATAAAAAAAAGCAAAAATGGATTACTTTTGATGGTGATGGATTCTTCGATAGTACTATTGGTTTTGACCAGTATGATATTCCAAAGAAAAAATTTGATTGGGCTGCAGATACATGGCTTGGAATCAGAAAAGGCAAATTAAAAGCCTCTAATTTTATTCATGCGAGTGGTTTCAAAGGACTTTTGCCCGCTCTTTGGGCAGTATTTTATGATTTTCATAGTTTAATGAACAATGAAATTCTTTATAATCAAATGCCTCGCTATGTTTACTTCAAGTTTGATAAATTAACTGAAAAAGATTTTGAAGAAATTGATGCATTAGCTGAATTGATGTTGGAGCCTGATAAAAATTTTGATAAGTTAATCAAGATTTGGAATACTAAAAAAAAGTTTAGAATACTGAACGGTCCTCTTGTTAACGATAGTGATCATATTTGTTGATCGGAAATGAAATGATATTAAATTAAAAAAAATCTTTTAACTGATAACTCTGCTTACTCCGCCTTCTTTATGGATTCTTACCACTTCTTCCACAAAGCTTTCAATCTTGCCTTCATGAGAAACAATAAGTATCTGTTTTAAGCCTATGCGCTCCAGGACTTCTCTCAACTTGTCCAGCTGCTCGGTGCTGAATCCTTCTGTTGGCTCATCCAAGATTATTAAATCTTTAGTCTTAATCTCCTGCACTGATTCATTGATTACTTTATTTAATGCCAAGCGGTAAGCCAATGCAGTAGAAGTCCGTTCTCCTCCAGAAAGATTCTCAAAGAAAACTTCGTAGCCATTCTGTTCAATGATTGGAGTAAAGTCTGCATCTACTCTAGCAGAAATTTCTTCTCCTTCCATCAATACTGCAAACCACTCCTGAAAAAAAGAGTTGAAACGAAGATTGATCTCCATCATTACCTGCCGCTCGATGATTTCAGTCAAAGGAATAAATGCTTCTTCTAACCAAAAATGAATCTTTTGTGCATATTCTTTTTTAGCCGAAAGTTTTTGTTTTTCCTGCAGCTCAAACTCTAATCTTAAAGATTCTTTCTCTTCGTTTTCCCTTAAAGTTTTCAAACGACTATGTTCAGGAGAAAGCTGTTTCTCTTCTAATAATAGCATATTTAATTCTTCTTTCTGCTTAAGCAGTGCTTCTTCTGTTCCAACAAAGGCTTTGGATTGCTCTTTCAGAAGAATTACTTTTTCAGCCACTTCAGTTTTTATTTTTGCTGTTGTAGCCTGAGCAGCTTCTGCTTCTCGAATAAGCATCTCCAACCGTTCTTTTTCCCTGAGAAGATGCAAGATTCCTTTTTTTTCTTCAATCTGGTTTTGCTGAGAGAACAGATCTTCTTGGCTTAATTCCCCCAGCCTATTTTGGCTTAAGATTTTTTCCTGCCGCAGCTCATGCTCTTCTTTTTCCAGCTTCTCTCTTCTTAAAGAGAGATCTGCCAGCTGCCGCAGTTCTTGTCCCAGAAGCAGTTTTTCTTTTTCCTGCTGGAGAAGAAGCTCTTCTTCCTGCTTATTTTCTTGTCGTTTTATCTCCCACTCCTGCTTTTTAATCCGGATATCCTGCAGTTGCTTTTCGGCAGAAGAAACTATTTCCCATTCTTCTTTGAAGATGTGTTCCTTATGTGATTCATCTACTTCTCTTAAACATGTGGGGCAGAAATTAATAGCGGTGATCTTTCTGATCTTTTCCTGTGCATGGGCAATCTGCAGCTCTTGGGTTTTTGATTCAGAGAAAATAGCTTCTCCTTCTTTCTCCAAAAGGGTTTTCCTTTCGAGAACCTCTTTCTTTTTATTATCGGAAGTTTCTAAAGTCAAGAACTTTTGCTGTTTTTCTTCTAGTTCAGTTATTCTTTTAGAAATATTTTTTAATTCTTCTTCCAAAAGAGGAATTCTTCTCCCTAAAAGAGATATCCTCTCAGTTAAAAGAAGTTTTTGATGCTTAATCTCCTGGATCTTTTCTTCTACTTGGTGAATCTCTTGTTCTAAATCGGAGGGATTAAGCGTAGGTGCTTTGATTTCTTGGACAGCCATCCGCCAACGGAAACTCTTTTCCTGAGCTTCTTTCTCTTGTTTTTCTAAAAGAGCTTTCTGCGATTGTAAGGAGTATATTTCTTTCTGAAGATTTTTCAGCTGAGTGATTTTCTGTTCAGATTGTAAAAGAAGTTCTTTTCTTTCGTTTAACTGTTGAACAAGAATCTCTAAACGGAGACGTGTTTCTCGTTCTGTACTTTGCAGCTCTTCTTTTCTTTTTCTGCTCCCTTCTAACCTAAGCTTAATCTCTTCTAAACTGCCAATCTGCACGGCAAGAAGAGCGATTCTTTGCCTTAATTCTTTTGTGTAAAGAGCGCAGTTCTCTTGGATAGTTTTATATTTATCTAAATTAAAAATTTTTCTCAGGATTTCCTGCCGCTCTTTGTTATTGCCTTCCAGAATTTCCTTCATCTCTTCCTGCGGACAATAAACAGTGTAACGATAAAGATAATTTTTGTCCTTGGTTGCTGCTTCCGCAGGGAAACCGAGAAGAGCGATGATTTCTGCTTTCAATTCTTCTGGAGTCAACTCTTTTTTTAAACCTTCCCGAAGAATATATCCGCTGGTCTGAGAAAAACCATCTTTAGTCTTTTTGATAGCCCGTTTGATGAGAAAATTTTTGTTATCCAAAGAGAATTCTAATTCTACACTTCCTTCTTTCGTCCCTTTTCTTAATAATGTTTCACCGGAAAGATCAGACCGGCTGGTGCCGAAGAGAGCGAACTCAATAGCCATAAGAACCGTACTTTTGCCTGAGCCAATGTCTCCAGAAAGAAGCAGAGAAGTGGCCGGAAAGGAAACTTCTTCGGCAATGTAGCTGCGAATATTATTTAGTTTAAGAGATCGAAGGAGCATATAGTCCCAGAAGAAAACTGCTTTTTATGCTTTTAGAGTCTCAAGTGGCGGTTTTCAAGATAGAAAACGAAATGTTCTCTACATCTTGGAGCATACGCTTCTTTACCGCCGGGGAGAATGGTGGGAGAATCATACGGAGCCACCTCACTATCATAAAATCTTTGAATCCATGCCGCATCCCGGCCGCAGATTCCTTGACCATTCTCGTAAGTACAATAAGCATTAAACTGATCAATTTTATCCGCCATACTGATCAAGTCTCCGATGTTTCTTTTTCCGTCAGAAAACGGAAAGAGTTCTCCTCGAAAATCTTTTAACAAACCGGCAGCGAGAACGGTACGGCCCAGCTTAGATAAAGCATAACACAAAGGAACAATGCCGCTATCAAAAAATTGCACTTCTTCTATCCCTACCACCTCGGTTTCGAGGGGGAGAGATCTTTCTAAATCTTGAGAAGTATTTACTAAAATCGCTTCCCTTTTTAATCCATCATGAGAACAAACCTCTTCAGTACCATAACGCTGGTCAAAAGAATGCTTGAAAAGAGTTACTTTCTTTCTTAAAACTTCATAACGGTTGATGCGGCGAATCAGCTCAGTGCTTTTTCCTCCGAACATATTACCGACAAGAAGCTCTAATCTTCCCTCTTTTCCCATCTTAAATATGAAAAACTGCTTCCTTAAAAAGGTTTAGTTATTAAAGAATAAGGATTAAAAAATTATTTTCAGTAGAAGGTTAATCTTCTAAAACTAAAAGATACTGGCCGGCTGTTTCTGTGGGCTGAAGGGAATATTTTCCTGAGACTGGCAAACATGCCGGAGCCTCTTCCGGTTCAATCTGGCTGGCTTGATTGACATCGATTACTGCCCGGCCGGAGATGAAATTGCCTTGCGTCTCTTCGTTGTAAACGACCAAAGCGATGGCCACTAAAAGAAAAACGATGACTAAAGAAATCTTCAGATGATGCGGATTGTTATGGAGATAGTGTTTCATGCGGCCTCTTTTGTTATATTTCCTCTTTCGGAGAAGAGAGTTTTTTCGTTTCTTTTAAATGTTATGTCAAAAATATTAAAAATGTCTATTCTTCCCAAGAGAAGAGGGACTTCTTCAACCAACGCCCAAGCAATTCTGGTATTGAAGGTCTTATCCCCCAGTCTTAATTTGATGGTCTTTATGACTATAGGAACTCCTGGTTTCCCTATTCCGCTCATTTCTGAAATGGAATCTCCTTTTTCTATTTTTAATCCTAAATCTTCACCTAATGCTCGGGGAATTAGTGAAATATCAGCTCCGGAATCAATATATGCTGTTCCTTCAACCTCTTTTCCGTTAGAGATATACACAATATCCACTACCGGCCTAAAGATAATTCCGAAGACATTGCTTTTCTCTTCTCTAAACGCAAATTCTATTTCCATCTTAATCAGAAAATAAGTATTCCCTCTCGAGGAATTTTAGCCAGAAATGGCCTTTTTTGGGGATATTTTTTCCTTGCCTCATCTAATACCTGTTTGGCATTAGTACCAGTGGATACTACTTCTTCCCCCATGATTACTACGTACTTACCCTCATATCTACTCAAATCCGCTTTCAGATAAAACTCAAATTCTTTCGAATTGACCATTCTAAGAAGGAGTATATTATTTTATATAAACTTATCGTGAACTTAGTTATATAAAGTTATCAAAAATTGCTGATTTTTGGAAACTTTTTCACACAAAGTTATCGTGGCCAGAGCCTTCAAAGCTGACGGTGACAGAAGTAGCGTATCCGCAGGCACAGGTAAGCGATTTATAATGCTTTTCTCCCATCCATTCCGAGCACCAATGGCCGTTCTGGCCGTGGTTGAGGGAACGGCCGCACCTGCAGCACTGCTGGGTATTTATTTTGACTAACTGCTCAATCATTAATACTCATCCTCTTTTTCATCGATAGGCCAGAGAAACGAATAAGTTTTTAAAGTTTGCTTTTTTTTAAGTGATTTATGGGCCGATGGAGCAACAGCTGGCATTTACTAAAGGAAACATGGAATATTCTGAAACTGGATAAGGAAATGCTCTGGTTTCCGGTTTTTTCATGTATCTTTACTGGCATTGTCTTCCTCTCATTTATTCTTCCTTTAGTATTAAGCAAAGCCTTTGCTCCTACTCCGGTTTATTTTCTTTTCCTCTTTCTCTTTTATTTTATCAGCTATTTTATTATCATTTTTTTTAATACTGGGCTGATTATCTGTGCCAGCATCCGCCTGAGCGGAGGAGATCCTACAGTAAGAGACGGCTTAGTTGGAGCAAGCAGGCATCTAGGAAAAATATTGGGCTGGACAGCAGTAGCGGCTACGGTTGGTTTTATTTTAAGAGTGATTATTGATAAGTTAAATGAGCGTTCACAATTTTTGGGAGCAATTCTAGTTTCTCTCTTGGGCATGGCGTGGACTTTACTTACGTTCTTTGTCATTCCCGTAATGATTTTTGAGAACCGGGGGGTTTTTGCTTCTATCAGAGAATCTGGCAGTTTATTCAAAAAAACGTGGGGGGAGACTGCGGTCGGCCAGTTCTCCCTGGGGCTGGTTTTCTTGGTCTTGGGAATCCTTGGAGTAATACCCCTACTACTGGCTTTTTTCAGCGGTTCCCTTCCCGCAATTTTGATTGTTTTTGCGGGAGTGCTTTTCTATTGGATTATTTTAAGTATCTTTAGCTCTACTCTTAACGGCATTTTTACTACCGCTCTGTATTACTATGCTAGAACCGGCAAAGTACCGGCCGGCTATGAAAAAGAACATATCACCGGAGCTTTTAAGAAACGAGAGAATAAATTTCCTTTTTCCGGGCGTGGAATCAATTCGAGATAACACTAATATACAAAGGGGTGAAATATAATGACTAATCAAGAAATGCCCACTGGCGTGAAAGTGATTTCTGTACTTTATTATATCAGTGCCATTGGAGGAGCGCTTTTTGCTCTTTTTCTTTTGATGACCTCTTTAGTTTTGTCAGAAGATTTGGCAACTCAGATTACTGAATCATTTATTGCTGCTCCGGCCATGGGCGCTCTGGGCAGTGGTTCTGGCTTGACAGGAATGGCTGTAGCCAAAGCTCAGAAAGTGGTTTCTCCTCCAGAAGCTCTTCCGTTAGATGAAATGGCTTTTTTGAAAGGAGAGAGTATTTCCGGGGTTCCGAGTTTATTCTCACTTCTCGCAGGAGTCATGCCTATTTTAATCGGAGTGATTGGTTTGGCTCTTCTCTTTTTTGGCAGTTATGCTCTCCAGATAGCCATCCTTACTTTTTTTGTGGCTAGAGGCCTTTGGCACGGCCAAGGATGGGCAAGGCATTGCACTATGGCGTTATCTGTTTTCGGGATTGTTATGTCTCTATTGATCATGATTAAAATGCCGACCCTGCAGTTTATTCTTAGCTCAATTATCAGCCTTATCTACAGTTTGATAATCTTCTTGTATCTAATGCTAAGCAATGAAGTAAAACTGGCCTTTGGGGCGGAGGAGAATTAAAATGGTGGGAGAAAAAATTATGCCTACGGGCGTGAAAGTGATTTCTGTTTTGTATTATATCGGAGCAGCATTTAGTTTCCTTTTTGGTTTGCTGCTTATTGTTGGAGGAGTGTTTATCGGAGCGATTCTAGGTGAAACGTTAGCATCTTTGAGTGCACTTGGTTCTGGACTTTTTATCGTATTAGGCATTGCTTTATTGGGTGTTGGAGTGTTAGATATCTTCATCGGCCGCGGCCTTTGGAAAGGACAAAATTGGACGAGAATCGCAGCTATTGTTTTTGCTATACTTGGTGTTTTTGGCGGGATAAACTCTTTGATTTCCGGTTTGACTAACTTTCAGACAATCGGAGCGTTTAGCATCTTCGTTGCTTTTGTCCAACTGGCCGTCAGCCTCTTAATCGGCGGTTATCTGGCCTTTGCTCATGAAGTGAAAGAAGCATTTGCTTAGTTTTTTATTTTATTTTTAGTTTCTTTTTACCATAAGCCTTATTAACTTCTCTTTAAACTGCGGGGGTATGGTCATCTGGGAACTGATTAAAGCGGTTTATGATGTAGAAGCCATTATCCTCTGGGGCGGCCTGCTGCTAATCGCGATCATTATCTTTGTGGAGACTGGCCTCTTCTTCGGATTTTTCCTGCCGGGAGATTCTCTTTTGGTAACGGCCGGCATCTTTGCCTCTCTTGGCTATCTTAATCTCTGGTGGCTTCTGTTAGTGGCTGCTCTCTGCGCCATTGCCGGAGACCAGCTGAATTACTATATCGGCCGTAAAGCCGGTAAAGCTTTGTTTGCCAGAGAAGATTCCCGCTTTTTTAAAAGGAAATATCTGATTCAAGCGCAGGAATTTTATAAGAAATATGGACCAAAGACTATTGTCTTAGCTAGGTTTGTACCTGGGATCAGAACCTTTGCTCCCGCAGTAGCCGGAGCAGCAGAGATGGATTACCACAAGTTTGTCACGTATAATATCCTGGGCGGCCTGCTCTGGGTTTTTGGGACAGTTTTTCTCGGCTACTTCTTAGCGGCCAGCATCCCTAACGCTAAAGACTATCTACATTTAATCATCGGGGTGGTGATCCTCATTTCGTTTATTCCGATATTTTGGGAATATTTCAAGGCAAGAAGAAAGCAAAAAGAAGAACTAAAACAACAATAAGTTTTTATTCTTCTTCTTAATCACGTTCATTATGGATACTAAAGAAAAAGTAGAACAAATTAAATCAGGTAAACTAACGGCAGAGCAAAATATTAAAGCTCTTTTGAATGTAATTAAACAAAAAAACAAAGAGATTAATGCGTTTCTTTATGTGGATGAAAAAAGGGCATTGGAAAAAGCTAAAGAGATTGATCAAAGAATAAAAAATAAACTGAGAATGGGTAAGTTGGCGGGATTAGGCATTGCTGTCAAAGCCAATATCAATGTCATCGGCCTGCCCATTTCCTGCGCTTCTAAAACTTTAGATTATTATTACGGCACTTATGATGCAGATGTGATCAAAAGAATCAAAGCAGAAGACGGCATTGTTCTAGGCATAACCAATATGGATGAGTTTGCAGCCGGCGGCTCAGGAGAGAAATCTGCGTTCAAAGCGACAAAAAATCCAGCTGCCTTAAACCGAATTCCTGGGGGGAGCAGTTCTGGCAGTGCTGCGGCTGTGGCTTCCGGCATGTGCGATCTGGCATTAGGCACAGATACCGGAGGCAGTATCCGTAATCCCGCTTCTCACTGCGGGATTGTGGGAATCAAACCGAGCTACGGCCGAGTCTCCCGCTATGGAGTGATTGATTTGGCCATGTCATTGGATCAAGTTGGTCCTTTGGCCCAGGATGTTTATGGGGCAGCGTTATTGCTGGGAGTGATTGCCGGCCATTCGGACAGTGATTCCACTACGTTTGAGGAGGCTGTGCCGGATTATAACAAAAATCTCACTTTACCAAAACTGATTAAACTTGGATTAAGCCCGGAGTTTGAGAAACTTTGCTCAAACAAAAAGATTTATGCTTTAATAAAGAAAAAAGCAGAAGAGCTGGCTAAAAAGATTGGGGGAGAAATTAAAAAAGTGCAGTTAAAATATACTCCGTTAGGAGTACAAACTTATTATCCTTTAGTTTATACGGAATTTTTTTCCGGCACCAGAAAGTTTGATGGGCGGCGGTTTGGCAAAAAGATTGAAGATTCCTGCGGAGAAGAAGTTTTGCGGAGAATCTTGGGCGGTAAAGAAATAAGCCGAGCAGAATTCCATGGCACCTATTATCGTAAAGCCCTAAAAGCCAAAGAACTGATTAAAAAAGATTTTGAAACTGCTTTTGGGGAAGTGGATTTTATTCTTTCTCCGGTAACTCCTGAACTGCCATACATATTGGGGCATAAAATAACACCAGAAGAAGACTATGCATTAGATGCTTTTACGATTCCGGCCAATCTGGCCGGTATCTGCGCAGGAGTGGTGCCGTTAGGAAGGATTGACGGTCTGCCTGTAGGGCTGCAAGTGATGGGGGCGGCCTTTGCTGAAGAAAGGCTGATTGCTTTGATGAACGCGGTATCAATATAGACTTTATTTTTTGTAGTTACCACTAGCTAGTTAACATCCATAAGATTTATAAATCACTTCTCCTTTGAACTTAAAATGAAAATCCTTGCGGCCTCTGACATTCATGGCGATAAACGGCATGCTGAAAAACTGGCCGAGCAGGCTGTCAAAGAGAAGGTAGATTTAGTAGTCTTATGCGGAGACCTGCTTTTCAACGAGATTGAAACTGACGGCCTGATGGCTCCTTTCAAGAAAAGAAATCTGCCTGTAGCCTTGATTCCGGGCAATCATGAAACTTCAGCCACCACTAATTTTCTGGCTGAGTTTTACAAACTTTATAATCTACATGGCTATTATCTAAAATTAGGAGATGTCGGCATCTTTGGCTGCGGAGGAGGAAATGTCGCCGGCCATGCCTATCAAATCAATGAAGAGGATATCACTAAAATCCTGAAGAAAGGACATGACAAAATTAAAGATATGAAAACTCAGATTATGGTCACTCACATTCATCCCAGCGGAGGATTGATTGAGAAGATGTCATTTAAAGGCAGCCCGGCCATTGCCAAGGCCTTGGAAGACTTCAAGCCGAATATACACTTATGCGGCCACATCCACGAGTGCGAAGGAATGGAAGAGATTATCAAGAAAACCCGCGTGATGAACGTAGGCAAAAAAGGAAAAATTATCGAGGTCTAAGATGATATTAGGAAAGACTATATTTATCCCTTCGGAAATAAATTTTTATCCGCGTTTAGAATCTATTCTTAAAAATCAATTTGGTTTGGTAGATGCTGAAGAACATCAAGGAAAAGAAAAAATATTAGTTTGGGAGATGGGGGGGGTCGGCCGGTATCAAGTTCGTTATAATCCCTGCATCGAGATTATTGATGAGAAAAAATATGATATATGCATCTTTCGATATTGGCTAAGCCAAGAGCGTTTATGCCCTGAAGTGATGAAAAAAGATCCGATGAAGCAGGCGATTGAACGAGTATTGCCTGAAGCGAAAGGGGCAATATTCCTTTCACATCAACTATACGACAGAGAAGAAAGTTTAGAGACTGTTTTAAGATGGATACGATAAAATGGAAGAATTTTTTTATTGATGTTTGATTCTGATATACTCTCGATGATATCTGGCCCGTTCTGATTGATACTGCTCCCAGCTGCTCTGCTGATAAATACGGACTAAAACTAGTTTTTGCATTCGGTCAAAGTATCTCTGCTTTTCTTCTTCTCGAAGAATATCGCTTCGTTCTAACTCTTTATTAATCTCTTCCTGAGTACTCTTGCTCCACGATTCAGTTTCAAAAACAGAATGCTCTAATTCTTCAAACAATTCGTCGAGGTATTTCATCTTTGATCTCCCTCGACAGTTTGGTTTACATTCCAGGCAGTTTCCCGCCCATCTTTTTCATCATTTTTTCAATATCCTTTTCGTCTTTAAAGTTTTTCATCATCTTTTTGCTCATCTTGTACTGCTTGAGCAGTTCCCTGATGAGAGAAATATTCACACCCGAGCCTTGAGCAATGCGTTCCAGCCGTTCAGAAGAAATTATATCCGGATCTTCCAACTCTTCTTTAGTCATGCTGCTTAAAGCGAATTTCCATTTCTCCAGTTTTCCTTCCTGTACGTCCAACATCTCTTTGGGCAGTTTAATCTGAGAAAAACCGGGAATCATCTCCATCAATTTCTTCAAGCTGCCCATCTTTTTTAGAGAAGCCATCTGCTCGTACAAATCTAAAAGATTAAAATCTCCTTTAAGCAGGCGTTCGCTCATATTCTGGGCTTGTTCTTCGGAAAAAGATTCTTTGGCTTTTTCCAGCAGAGTTTCTAAATCTCCCCAGCCGATTAATCTTCCGACAAAGCGCTGGGGATTAAACGGCTCCAATTCATCGATCTTTTCTCCCACTCCGATAAAAACAATAGGAGCTTGAGTGACAGCACAAGCAGTTAAGGCTCCTCCACCTTTAGCTGTGCCTTCAATCTTAGAAACAATCACTCCGGTGATTCTACAGCTTTCGTGGAAAGCTTCGGCTTGCTTTTGGGCGGCCTGGCCTAAATCTGCAGAAATGACCAACAGACGCTCATCGGCTTTGATTACGGCGTTTAAACCATTAAGTTCGTCTATCAATTCATTACTTAACGCATCTCTTCCAGCAGTGTCGATGATCACTATATCATAATCTTTAAGCTTCCCTTCAAACTCGCGGTAAATCTTCAAAGCATTTTTCTCTTCTTTTCTACCAAAGAAGTCCACTCCTGCCTGCTCCGCTACCTGCTTCAGCTGCTCGTAAGCAGCCGGCCGCCAAGTGTCTGTCTGCATCACTGCCACTTTGTGGCCGCGCTTGCGGAAGAACTTGCCCAACTTGCCGGCAGTGGTTGTTTTGCCTGAGCCGAACAAGCCGACCAGCATAATTACTGTTGGTTTCTTAGTAATCTTCAATTCTTTGGCTTCTTTGCCTAAGAAATTAGTCAACTCTTCGTAAACAATATTAACGAGATGCTCTTTTTTGGTCAGGCCTTTTGGTGTTTCTTCTTTTAAAGCCCGTTCTTTTATTTTTTTGCTTAAATCAAAAACTAGATTAACATTGACATCAGATTGAAGAAGAGCCCGCTGGATATCTTTAATTAATTCATTGATGAGGGTTTCATCGACAAACAAACTGCCGGCAATCTTTTTTAGAGTATTCTTCAAAGAATCGCTCAGTTTTTCCAAGACCATTTAGGAAGTATTTGCTCTAGTTTTTATATAACTTTTTACTATTGCCGCGAGTTTTTATACCCAACAATTCTTCTGCTTCTTCCATCTTAAGCCCCAGAATGTTTGCGGAGTAGTAGAGGGAAAATCCTTCTTTCTGTTGCAAATATTTCAGATTCTCTCTTTCTATATCTGCTCGCTCTTTTGAAGAAGGCAAATCCGGATAAAGATGGTTTACTCCGTTACGGATGGTAATCGGCCAATAATGCTCTCCGGTCTGGTGGTGGATGTAGGGGCTTCCTAAAACTGCGTCTGGATCGCTTTCTAATAATCTATTGACTACGCGGGATAATTCTTCTTCATCTTTTCCTTTAACGATTTGCACTTTCATGTGGTTTAACCTCTATAATAAACTATCCCTCGTTTAGAACTACTTGAGCCTACGGCGATTCGAACGCCGATTCTGCGGTATCTTTACTTGGCGTGAGCTCATTTCATCGCCGGCCAAACCGAAGCCGCATGTCCTGTCCATTAGACTATAGGCCCGATTTAGTTTTTAAAGGGTTGTTTATTTAAAAGAATTTGGGGATTATTAAAAATAGCCCCGGGCGGATTCGAACCGCCGTCAAAGCCTCCAGAGGGCTCTATCCTTGGCCGCTAGACTACGGGGCTTTATTAACGTTTATTCCTGCTGTGATTTAAAAAATTAATGAGAAAAATGAGAGTTTATTTGATGGAAGTTATTTTTTCTTTCTTCCAAAATTTGAACATAAAATATAGTCCTAAGAAAAAAAGAATTGCTGCCAAGTATTGGCCCGGAGTGAAGCCAAGATAATGGCTGTCTTCTTTAAGGAAATCCAAGAAGAAGCGACCGAGGTTTTCTAAGATAACAAAACTTAAAAAGACTGTGCCGGGTTTCAGTTTTTCCTTAAACTTTTCTTTGCTGAGGAAAAGAAGAACACCGAGAATTGCAAAACGCTTCAAAGCTTCGTAAAGAACATAGGGGTGGCGGCAGGCCGCGGCTATCTTCTCTCCGGCTAAAGGAAAATAAACGCACCATGAAACATTAGTGACTGTACCCCAAAGCTCGCTGTTAGTGAAATTTGCCAAGCGGCCGAGAGCCAAAGTGAAGACTACCGGAATGACTACAATATCGGCCATCTGCCAAATGCTTATTTTTTTCTTGCAGCAGAATAAATAACCGGCCAGAGCTGTGCCTACCAAACCGCCATGGAAAGACATTCCTCCTATCCAGAATTCAAAGAAATGCAGAGGATTACTTAGATAGTATCTCGGATCCCAAAAGACTTCAAAGAGACGGGAGCCAATTAAAAGACCGAGAAGCAGATAAAAAACAAAATCGTAGTTTTCCTCTTTAGTCAAAGGAAAACTGCCTTTTTTCCTGTGGTGCTCCAGATACCAAAGGGTTAATAATGCTCCCAAGACATAGACTAATCCATAATAGCGAATCTCCACCGGACCAAGAGAAAGAAGGACTGGATTAATAAAATTAGTAAATGGCATAACAACAGAATATATTGGTTTTTTAAATAGTTTGTGCAATTTTAGCAAAAGGCTTATAAACCAGAAACGGCCCTAAAAAAGAGTAGTTTATCGTCGATAAACAAGAAGATGGCCGAAACAATTTTGCCTCGGGAAATCCGAGAGGAAATGAAGCAGTCTTATGTAGATTATGCTATGTCGGTGATTGTGGGAAGGGCCTTGCCGGATGTTCATGACGGCCTTAAACCAGTACACCGCAGGATTCTTTTTGCCATGAATGATATGGGCATGCACCATAATAAGCCGTTTAAGAAATGCGCTCGTATTGTTGGAGAAGTATTGGGTAAATACCATCCCCATGGAGATTTAGCCGTCTACGATGCTTTAGTACGTATGGCCCAAGACTTCTCTTTGAGATATCCTCTGATTAAAGGCCAGGGTAATTTTGGCTCTGTAGACGGAGATTCTGCAGCGGCTATGCGTTATACTGAATGCCGTTTGACGCCTTTAGCTGAAGAGATGCTCCAAGATTTGGAAAAAGACACTGTGGCTTGGAGAGATAATTTTGACAATTCTTTGAAAGAACCAATAATCTTACCCAGCAAAGTGCCTAACCTTTTGATTAATGGCTCTTCAGGTATTGCTGTAGGTATGGCCACTAATATCCCCCCCCATAATTTACGAGAAGTGGCCGAAGCCATTATCGCTACTATTGATAATCCAGAGATTCCTTTAATCGATTTATTTAAGATTCTGCCTGGTCCGGACTTTCCCACCGGAGCGACTATTGTCGGCCGCCAAGGATTGATAGAAGCTTATTCTTCTGGCCGGGGAATCATTGAATTAAGAGCAGTAATCGAACAGGAAGGCAGTAAGCTGATTGTCCGAGAGATTCCTTACATGACCAACAAAGCAGAGATGATCGAACATATCGCAGAGATGATCAAAGAAAAAAGAATTACTGGCATCAGGGATCTTAACGATGAATCTGACCGAGATGGAATGCGTATTGTCCTCGAGCTAAAGAAAGAAGCTGATCCGCAGGTAGTGATCAATCAGTTGTATCGATTCAGCCGTTTAAGCTCCTCTTTCAGCATCAATCTTTTGACTTTAGTAGATAACCAGCCACGAATTCTTAATCTCAAAGAGTTGATTGCTCAGTATATCATTTTCCGCAAAGATATCGTTGTCAAGAGAACGCAATATGATCTAGATCAAGCAGAAAAACAGATTCATCTTCTTTTAGGATTGATCATTGCCTTAGATAACATTGATGCAGTAGTAGACGGCATCAAGAAAAGCCGAGATGCTGCGCAGGCCCAGCAGTTTTTAATTAATACTTTTGAATTATCCGAGGTACAGACTAAAGCCATCTTAGAAATGAAATTGCAGCGTTTGGCTTCTTTAGAGCAGCAGAAAATCAAAGATGAACACAAAGAACTGGAGATTAAAGCTGCGGATTACCGAGATATTTTAGGTTCGGAAAAAAGAGTCCGGGAGATTATTAAAACTGAATTAACCTGGCTGAAAGATAAATACGGCGATGAAAGAAGGACTAAATTTATGGAAGCTGAGGGAGAAGAGATTGATGTCGAGCAGATGATCAAAGAAGAAGAGATGGTAGTTACTCTTACCCATTCCGGTTATGTGAAACGGCTTTCTCCCACAACTTACCGGACCCAGAAAAGAGGAGGAAGAGGAATTACAGCTACAGGCGTAAAGGAAGAAGATTTTGTAGAAAAATTATTTGCTGCTTCCACCCATGATTATTTATTAAGCATCAGCAGCCAGGGACAATTGTACTGGCTGAAAGTTTACGAGCTTCCAGAAGCCAACCGGATAGCCAAAGGAAAGAATATTGCTTCATTGATTAATCTTTCTCCAGAGGAAAAAATCAGCGCCATCATCCCGGTGCGGGAATTCAAAGAATACCAATATCTGTTTATGGTGACTAAGAAAGGAACCACTAAGAAAACTTCTCTTGCAGAGTTTTCCAATCCCCGTAAAGCCGGCATCCGAGCTTTGAATATTGACGAAGGTGATGAACTGATCAGTGCAGAGTTAACTGATGGCAAGAAACAGATCATCATTGCTACTCGGGAAGGTTTAGCAGCCAGATTCGAAGAAGAGGGAATCAGATCCATGGGCAGAACTGCTTATGGGGTGAGAGGGATCAGACTGGAAGAGGGAGATGAAGTAATCGGCATGGTAGCGGCAGAGGAAGGGAAAACTTTGTTGACTATCACAGAAGACGGCTATGGGAAACGAAGTGAGATTACTGAATATCGATTGATTAATCGCGGAGGCAAGGGAGTGACCAATATCAAGATTACAGGCAAGAACGGCAAGGTGGTAGCTATCAAATCGGTAACTGATAATGATGAATTGATGCTTATTTCTAAGAACGGAGTGGCCATACGAATGCCTGTAAAAGATATTTCAGTCATCGGCCGGGCCACTCAAGGAGTACGGGTGATGCGGCTGGAAGAAGGAGATAAGATTGTGGCTGCGGAACTGATTGCCCAGGAAGAGAATGGCAGTGAAACGATAGAGTAGAATAGATTCTAGATTAAAAAAATAAATTTAAAAAAATGTTTATTGCCGCTTCACTTTCTTGAATTGTCTGTCTCTAGTTGAGATAACAGCCACTTCCACTCGTTCCAGCCCGAAATCTTTGCCTAAAGCTTCCGCTAACGCATCAACGGCCAGCTTGGTACCTTCTTCAATGCTCAGGTTCGGCCGATATTTCTTCTGAAGAATTTTTTCGATTTCCGGCTCGGCTTCTCCAATGACTGCGGCCTTGTATTCAAAATAGATGCCAGTAGGATCTGTAAGGAACAAACGAGGATTGTCCTCTTCCACTCCGCCGAGAAGCAAGGATACTCCGAAGGGCCTTAAACCTGCGCTCTGTGTTGTTATCTGACATAAATCGCAGACCTCTTTGACTAAAGTGATAATATCAATAGGTGTATCATATGTCAATTTATGCTGCTGAGATCGCACCTGGATTCTTTCCACTAAAACTCGAGCATCAGAAATAATACCCGAAGCAGCTGCTCCAATATGATCATCCACCTTGAAAAGTTTTTCTACGGACTCGGCTACGATTAGTTTACTGGCAATTCTCTTGTCCGCTACAAGAACTACACCATCTTTACAGACAATGCCGATAGCTGTACTGCCCTGCCTAACTGTTTTTTTAGCGTATTCTACCTGCAATAATCTCCCGTCTGGGGAAAACATAGTAATGCTACGATCATAGCCCATCCTCTGTTCGGGATTAGGCATGGCTTTAATGGGATTGTTACTCATCTTGGATGCACCTCGCTTTTAGTTTATGTTTGAATTTTTACCGACTATTTAATACTTTTTGATTTTTTAACTGTCCCGGTAACTTTTACTGAACGGAAGATAACTTCTCTATTTTTAATGCTTTTGATTAAAATCAAGGCAGCGATGGCTTCATCCACCATCTTGTGACTTATTTTTAATAGACCGCGCTGTTTGGTGGAGTTCCATTTTTCAGAAATGAACATAGCTCCGGCTTTGGCTAAACCTAGTTCTCCTAAGAAACGTTTTAATCCTTCTTCGACTACGGATTTCACTTCTTCAGCAGAGAATTTGACTGGAGAAATAACTTCGAAAAGTATGTAGCGCTTCTTTTCTTTGAGGATCGGCATCATAGAATGATGAAACGGGCGGAGTTTTTAAAGCTGTAGGAAAATGAAGGAAAGGTTTATATAATGGAATGTTATTCTTCATTATAAATTATAACAAACAAATGGTACAAGCGATTATTAATTTGGGGGATTTTGAAGATAGAGTTTTAACTATCATTAAAGGCAAATACGGCTTTAAGAATAAGTCAGATGCAATTAACTTTGTAATCGATAAGTTTGAAGAAGATTCTCTTGAGCCGGAACTGAAACCGGAATTTGTAGAAAAAATAAAACGGATAGAAAAAGACGGAAAATTTCACCGGTTTAAATCACTCAGCGAATTGCGGAGAGCCATAGAAAATGCGTAACTTTCTGATTGAGGATAAGCTCAAAAAGATTATCGAGAAACTGCACAAGAAAAATCCGGTTGTTTATGAAGCGTTGATGAAAAAGATAGAAGAAATTCTTAATTGCGAGGATGTTGAACATTACAAAAATTTGCACAGTCCCCTGCAAGAATACAAACGAGTGCATGTAGGAAGTTCATTCATCCTTCTGTTCAAATATGTAAAGACAGAAGAATTGGTGGTCTTTTATGATTTAGACCATCACGATAATGCATATAATTAACCGACTTTCTCTTCTTCCTTGATAAATTCTACATCTTCTTCGGCTGGAGGCAGTTCTTCTTTTACTGGCTGCGGTTTAGGAATGCCCTTTTCCAGTATTTCTATCTGACCGAACTTGCCGGTAGAAATCTGTTTTTCTCCTCGAAATTCAGAAACCCATCCATTGGAGAGTTTTACTTTATCTCCGACATTAAGAGATTCGATCTCATCGTTCCAAAGGGTTAAAGTGATGCTGCCACTTCCATCTTCTAGAATAGCATTGCAGACACGGCCTTTCTTGCCGAATTTATCAAATTCCCGGATACTGCTTTTCTCAGAGACTATCGCAGTAATCTCTCCGTTGGCCGGTCCTGGTTGAAGCTCATTGATTAGCATCTTATTACTAAAGAATGATTATTTATAATCTTTACGGTATTTTTAGAGAGAAACACTTACTTATGAGTAAACCAGAAGGATAACCTGTCTTTCTCTTTTGTGTCTAACTTGACAAAACCTACCCTCTCGAACTGTATGATTGTGCCTTCTTTCAGCTTGTTTAAGCCAGCCTCTCCCAAGCCACTTAAATGCTGGCCGTCGGACATCAATAAATCTACGTTCACATTGCCTTCGGCCGGCAGCCAGTGAAGAATCTTTCCCTTATCTTCTGCATTTTTGAAATGCTGATGATCTATCGAATCAAAAATAAACTTATTTTTTTTCTTACGAAAGTTTAAGCAGTCCATCAAACGATGCAGTTTACCTTCTTCTAACTGGTGAAAATCTTCTGCGGTGATGACAAAATCTGTATAGGTGATAAGTTTTCGTTCTCCTCTCTCCGGCTGGTTGGGATATAATTCTAAAGAGACTTCCTGTTTAGGTGCTTTGTCGATTTTTATTTTCTGGGGAGTATCTATGAAAAAATATCTGTCTGCGTTCTTGTCAATAATCTTGCGGTTGATGGATTCTAGAACATCGGGGCTAATCTGCCCAGACGATTTACCCATACCTACTACCAATGACATCTCTTGAATTGCTTCAGGCAAGATTCCTCTTCTCCTCAATGCTTTGAGGGTAACTAATCTGGGATCATCCCATCCGGAATATTTTCCGGTTTCTATTCCCTCACGGATCTCTCTTCCTTGGGTAGTTGTTCCAGCAATTTGATACCGGCCAATTTCTCTTACTACCGGTTCTTTCAGATTAAGAAGTTTTCTTATGGCGGTTTGAAGCTCTGCTCTCAATTCAAATTCTTTTGATCGGATAACATGAGTCACTTTGAGCCCATCTTCTACTGCGCTTTCAAAGTCGTACATCGGCCAAACCGCATGTTTCTCTCCCTGCAGGAAATGCTTGGCATAACAGATACGAAAGATTATGGGGTCTCTCATCACCCCATTATTTGATTTCATATCTCCGGCAAGCCGAAGAGTCGCTTCTCCTTCGGCACATTCTCTGGCCAGCATCTGTTTCCATTGGATGAGATTCTCTTCTTTGCTCTTTTTCTTGCAGGAACAGGATTTCATCTTTTCCCTATTTTTCTTTACCTGTTCAGAAGAGCATCCGCAAGTGTAGGCTCGTTTTTCCAGAATCAGTTTTTCTGCGAATCTGTAATATTCCAGCATATGATCGCTAGCGTGATATTCTTCATCCCATGTTAAACCGAGCCAGCGAAGATCTTCTTTCATGGCGAGACAATATTCTTGGTTCTCTTTTTCTGGATTAGTGTCATCCCACCGAAGAATGCATTTGCCGTTGTACATCCTGGAGTATTGATATTGGATTAAAAAAACCAAAGCATGGCCGAGATGGTTATATTTTGACGGCTCGGGGGCAAGTCGAGTGACTACTTTTCCAGGGACTGCACCGGCTAAAGGAGGAAGATGAGGCTCTTCTTTTGACTTTTCTTCCAACAATTCTGGAGCTACGGTTTCTAGCTCTGCATGTAATTTTTCCAAAGAAAGCTTCTTGGCTTCGGTGATAAGCTTTTCAATCTCTTTTTTTAACATAGGAATATCTTTCTTTAATTCCGGCTGTTCACCGATGACTTTTCCTAAGACTGATCCAAGACTGGCTTGGCCGTTGTAGTCTAAAGCATTCTTAAGAATGTGCTTCCAGATGAGAGCCTCTCTTGTATTTTTAGACTTGGCCATTTGAAGATAAACTAAAGGGCTATTTTTATATTTATCTTAATTTTGCCGAAGAACATGTGCTTCGAAACAGTGGTTTAGAGACCAAGGGGGATGATTAAGTTTGATTAGATTGGCTTTTTTTGAACCGCGCGAAATGGCTTTTTTTCTGTTTGGAGAACTATTTTTAATATAAAAGTGACAGCGCAAAACAAAGATTTAAATAGTAATGATAATTGAGCTCGGTTATGGCTTGGGAAAAAATGAAGTATACTAAATCGCAGATAAATAACGCGGGAAAGGTTTTAGCTAATGATAGCAGTTCAGATGATGAAAAAGGTAAAGCGTTAGATATTTTAGACAATTGGAGAGCCATTCATAGCTATCCCCTACATATTTTTCAGATGAGATTAAAGAATATATCTCAAAAAATAGATAAAAATTCTTTAACCGCCCAGCGTCTTAAACGTGTCCCTGCTATTATTTATAAGTTACAGAGAAAATATCATGGACACAACCCCTCAATGAAACTTTATCAAATGCAAGATATCGGCGGGTGTAGGACAGTTTTATCAAGTGTTTCTCAAGTAAGAACCATATGTGAAGATTACTATCTAAAAGGCGATTTAAAACATAAGCGAGTTGGAAAGGTCAAGGATTATATAACTAAACCTAAAGAGGATGGGTATAGAAGTATTCATCTTGTTTACGAATATAACAGCGATAGGGGGAAAAAAGAATTTAATGGGTTACGCATAGAAGTCCAGATGAGGTCAAAACTGCAACATCTTTGGGCAACAGCAATTGAAACTGTAGATTTTTTTACCAGACAAGCCATTAAAACGAATGAGGGGCATCCTGAGTGGATTTATTTTTTTAAATTGATTAGTTCTGCTTTTGCTAAGATGGAAAATTGCCCGATTGTTCCAAACACTCCCGAAAATGAAAATGAGTTATATTCACAAATTAAAGAAAAAGAAAAAGAACTAAAGGTTATTACCAAAATGAGCGGCTGGACTAATGCAATGAATTATTTTGAACAAGAGATTAAATATAAAAAAAGAAAAAAAGTGCAATTTTTCTTATTGGAATTAGACATTGTGGGAGAAAAATTGAATATTAAATCATACACAAGAGAAGAAGAACAAACGGCAATTAATGATTATTCTGCACTGGAAAAAAGACATAGCGGTAGAAAAGATTATGACGTGGTTCTTGTCGGCGTGGATACAACTAATGATTTAAAAAAGGCCTATCCTAACTATTTTGTTGATACGAGCGAGTTTTTAAATTACCTCAAAAAAATAATAAGTAAATATTGATTTTATGACACCAAACAGGCTTTGCAGTTCACTTGAGTTTATATTTTTATGTATCGAACTTAAAGAAAATCAAATCCTCTTACTATCTATCAGCTTCTTCATGGCCATGACGAACTCTCCGGCCTGCTGATGGTATTTGTCGAATTCGGCCCCTTTCACTTCTTTGATCTCTCTGTGGGTAATCATCTTAGATAGATGATAGAAATGGCGCATGGTAGCCGCATACTTCTTGTCCAGCTGACCTTTACGGACGAATTTCTCTTCTAAAATGTCAGGCACGTGCTCAGGGGTGGTGGGCACTTCTCCGGCGGCCATGATAGCGGCATGAGCAGAATCTATTACTGCCCAGTATAAATCAAGAGTAGCCTGAAGCAGATGCCATCTAGCGTTTAATAATGTTTTAGGAGCTCTTCCAAAATACCGCCAAACACTTTCCGGCGAAGGACGGAGACGGCCCTGTTTCAATAATTTCTGCATAGGGTTGAAAAACCCAGGATCAACGATGGAGACTCCGTCCCGCAGAATATTTATCCCCACGGGATCTCCTGCCCGAGTGTATTCCCAAAAAGAAGTAAGAGTCATAGAAGTGATATGCAGACGGGGAGAAGTTTCTGATACTAAATTTTCGATAATAATCCTGTAGGCTTCAATCAAAGCTTCAGTTAGAGCAAAAGAGATATCATCAGTAATCACTAAAACATCAATGTCTGATTCTTTGGTGGTCTCTCTGCGGGCGCTGGAGCCGAAAAGAACTGTAGAAATAAGAAAATCTCCTATCTCATTTTTCAACTTGTTAGAAAAATGAGTGGCAGTATTCAAATCCCCGCTGGGATAATTATAAATGTTCTCGTTTGGAGTTTTTTCTATGCGAAAGCGCATTTTGACCTCTTTTTTAGAAGAAAGCGTTTGGTGATTTATAAATAATGCGTTGATTTGTTAATCTATTTTACAATTATTTGTTTGGAAGCCTCGCTTCAACTTTGGCCGGCCAAGGAACCGCACAAAAAACCCCGCGAAATTTCTTATAAAGTTAAATTTAAATCTTTAAACGGCCGGAAGAGATTGTTCCTTAAGTTATACGTGTCCGCTTCCCTTAGATAACCCACCCAGCCAAAGATAATTTCTTTAAGCTCCTTCTTGTTAATCTTTTCCGAGGAGTATTCTTCCTGCAATTTTATCATCAAACTTTTTACTGTACGAAGATTTCTTTTCCTCAAAAGCCGGCAGTGATAAAATTCTCTGTAGCCAAGAAAAGGGATCGCCTTTGCTAGAGATAAAATCTTTGATTTGTCTGGATGCAATTCCAGCTTTAATCTTTCTTTTAAGAAAAAATCTATTTTTTCTTGGTATCTTCCCAAGATTTTTCTGTCTTTATGCAGAATAATAAAATCGTCCACATATCGCAGGTAATATTCTGCCTGTAACTGATGCTTGACAAAGTAATCTAACCTATCCAAATAGATATTAGCAAAAAATTGGCTTGTCCAATTGCCCAAAGGCATCCCCTTACGTTGTTCCTTTGTCGTATAGTTAGATAATATCTTTTCTATTAACGAAATAATCTTTTCATCTTTTATTTTTTTGGAAATTATTTCTATCAAAACTGTATGATTTACTGTTTCAAAATAATGCTTGATGTCCGCTTTTAAAGCATAACCACAAACGTGGTTGCAGTTTAATGTGTAAGGAAGTTTCTGCCCGTTGTGGGTAGCTTTTCTTTTGAAAAAGACAAACCGGCGCAGGGCAGCAGACGTGCCTTTTCCTACTCGGTTGGCATAAGAATCATAAATGAAGCTTTTTTCAAAAATCGGCCCGATGATTTGGATTAATGCATGATGGACAATCCTGTCTCGAAATGATGAAACTGAAATTTTTCTTGTCTTAGGGTCCCGCAGGATAAAAGTTTTCAACGGCTGGGGGCGGTACGTTTCGTTCTGTAATTCGTTCTGCAATTGAAAAAGATTCTCCTTCAAATCTTTCTCAAACTCGATTACATACGGACGAGTGCTCTTGCGCTTTTTTGCTTTACGAAATGCAGATTCTAAATTTGTATAAGTACAAAGTTTAGAATAAAGACGTTTGTACGTTTTCATAGAGTCTCGGCCAGCCAGAGCCATTCCGCGAGAGCGATTGTGATTGTCAGCCGGATGCTCATTGGCATTGAGATGGAACCTCTGATTATCCGTGTTCAGCCTGACGGCCCCCAAGTAGCCATTCCATTTTAATGTATCACTGCCGCTTGAGTTTTGGCAGTCGTATCTTCATCGCTACTCACTCTGGCGGCTGTATTTTATGGCAGTTTTAACTGCACTAATGGAACGGCCTGTGGCCCTGGCTTTACGCCAGGACTGTGATATTGGTGATTATAAGTTGAATTTTAGGAAGCGGTTTTTTGGCGTGCGCCCCTGCGGGGCGCAGACTACGACTACGGACGCACCCCGCGAGAGCGATCGCGACCGCCAGCCGGACGCACACCGGCATAGAGATGGAACCCCAGATTAACCGTGCCCAGCCTGACGGCCCGCTCTGGAAGCTGGCTTCTGGTCAGATACCCAGTATCCTGTAAAGAGGGAGTCCACACTCTGATATTCTGCGGCTGATAGCCGCTGACTGCAGACAATCTTTCAACGATTGCCGGGCCTGTTTCATCTGTGCTCAGCAGGGAGCGAAGATATGCTAAACCTTCTGCGGTGGAATAGACTTCCGTGATAGGAGTATTCCAATAAAGAGGGACTGTTAAATCTCTTCCGCTGGTCTGCTGAAGATTGCCGGCTCCGAATCCGTGGATGAGCCTTGCCTCCAGACTGTCCGGCTGGTAGATGATTCTGGTGCTAGTGACCAGCCAGCTTTCGCGGAGATCTTTTCTTAAGGAGTCTATTGACTGGTTTGCGGCAGCTTTTTCTGCATCCGAACCTGTTTTTAAGGCATCAGACAGCTGCCTGAAGACTTGGTAATAGTCGGCGATGGAAGCGAATCTTCTGCCATCAGTGATGCTGTTCCAGTAGGCAATCCAGTCGTTCTGGTTTTTTACTGCTCCGTTTTCTGCAGGGACGGAATCGAGGATTAGAATTTTAGAGCTTCTGCTTTGAATATCTGCGTTATAATCTCCGTGTTGAGCATCCTTTTCCGAAGGATTTTTTAGAGAGGTTTCTATCTCTCTGCCGGTCAGCTCAGAAAACTCTTTCACCGGAATGCCTTCGGCATCCAAGACTTTAAGCAAATCTTTATCTTCTAGTTTATCCCAACCTTTGGCTTGGGCTAATGCTTGAAAACATAGTTGGTATAATCTGACTGGCTCTTCGCCTTGAACTCCAGTCTGCTGGTAAAGCTCTTGCGTATACTGAGCCATGCTATGGGCAAGAGTGCCATTTAAAGACGGCTGAAGAAAATATTTCAATTTTAATTCTTGCGCGATATCGTTAGCTTTCCGCACTGCGAAGGATTCCATTCCCTGCCGCAGAGTTTCCACCAATCCATCAACTCTGTTTTTCGCGGAATAATGCCTCTCTTTCCAGCAGTCTACAGTGTGGGGAAAGAAAGAGGTGTTTTGCTCGAAAGCAGATGTAGTGTAAAAAAACCGGTCCTGCCGGACTCCGGTGACTTCTTCTGCGGGATTCACTTCACTGAGATACTGCTCGACTATCTTAACGATGGTTTCCTTGGACAAATCAGTTCCCTGCAGGTCAGGGATTTCCTGAAGGAAATCCGCTGGAGACCAGCTGTCGGGATGAATTTCTAAGCGTAAAGAGGGGATGAGAAAATCGTCTATAGTAGTGGCTAATCGTTCCACCTGGGCGAGGAAGGTGGGAGTTTTAACTATTACTCCAGTTTCTTTCAAAACGGTTTGTACTTGAGTCATGACTGTCTTAGAATGGAGCGTATTTATAAATGTTTTGGTTGTTTACTTCTTGGCAGTAACAATTTGTTCTATCGTACTTTGGCCCCATCCTTCACTCCAATTATTTTGATGGATTCTAGATTGGTTTTCAGAATGTAATTATTATAAATCACTTTTTGGCCTGCCACCGTCAAATCGAGTTTAATAAAATCTTCAAAGGCCAGCTCTTTAGTATCATTAGTGTATCCTTCAGGAGAAACTGCTGCTCCGGACTCGCTTTTCTCTGCTTCCAGCAAGGCCACTTTCTGGCCGTCATCGGCAGCTAAAAGCATGCCTTTACTTTCAATTCCCCTTATCTTGGCTGGTTTAAGATTGGCGCAGACAACAATTTTCTTATGCAAAAGCTGTTCTTTAGAAAAATATTTTTTTAATCCCGCCACTAACTGACGTTTTTCTGTGCCTAAATCAATCTGCAGCAGATATAAACTATCGGCGTTGGGATGATCGGCTACGGAAAGAATCTTGGCTACATACAAATCAGCAGGAAATAGTTTAGTTTCTGCTTTTTTCTTTTCTAAAAAGTATTCAGTCACTTTGGAAGTCTTGGCTTTTAATTCTTCTATCTGCTCGTCTTCTAATTTATGAAATAACAATTCCGGCTTGCTGATTTGGTGGCCGGCTTTAAGATTCAATTTTTTTATGTTTTTCCAATCCTTAATCTCTATATTAAGCATCTGCAGGATTTTTTGAGAAGTTGTGGGCAGGTAGGGCTGGATAAGCAGGCCTAACGACAAGCAAAGATTAGCGCAGATATAAATAATTGTTTTTGCCCGCTCCAAATCTTTCCACGGCTCGTTCTCTTGAAAATATTTGTTGCCTAAAGCAGAAAGGGCGAGAATCTCTCCCAGACCCTGGCGCAGCTCTACTTTTTCCAAAGAACTTATGATTAAATCTATTTGTTTTTCTACTGCTTTCCAAAAATCTTTATCTTTAGCTGTCAGCTTGGGTTTGGGAAGCTCGCCTGCGAATTTAGAATCTAAGAAACTTAAAGTGCGGTTGATAAAATTGGCAAAGTTGGCAATGAGCTTGTTGTTGATAGCTTCTTGAAATTCTTTCCAATAAAACTCTGTATCCTTAGTTTCTGGGATTAGGTAAACCGAATAAAAGCGCCAGTAATCTGCTTCCAAACCTTCATTGGCTAAATTTTCGCAGAAGACTCCCCGGTTCTGGCTTTTAGAGAATTTTCCTCCTTCATAATTGAGATATTGCAGGCCGATGACGTTATACGGCAGATTAAACTTGCCATTGGCCATAATCATTCCGGGAAAAAAGATGGTATGAAAAGGAATATTGTCTTTGCCGATGAAATGGTAAATCTTAGCATCTTTGTTTTGCCAGAAAGATTTCCATTTGGTAGCATGCCATTCTTTAGTAGAAGAGATGTACCCTATAGGGGCATCTACCCAGACATAGAATACTAAATCTTCGTATCCCTTAAAAGGCACGGGGATACCCCATTTGAGATTCCTGGTGATACATCTTGGCTTTAAACCTTCTTCGATCCAGCCGAGAGCTAAAGAACGTACTTGAGAGCGCCAATGCTTGTTAGAATCAATCCATTTTTCCAGAGCCGGAGAAAGCTTTTCTAAATTAAGGAAAAGATGCTTTTTTTCTACGAAGTGAATATCTTTGGAATGGCAAACTGCACAGGAGGGAGTCTTTAACTTAGCTGGATCCAAAACCTTGCTGCAGTTTTCGCATTGATCTCCCCTGGCTTTTTCGTATCCGCAATACGGACAAATACCTTCAATGTACCTATCAGATAATTGCCGTTGGCAACTTTGACAAAAAGGGAGACGGATTATTTTTTCTAAGATATAACCGTTTTGAAATACCTTTTTAAGAAAGTCTTTTGTGGTTTGATAATGTATCGGTTTACTAGTACGAGAAAAATTATCATAACTCAGATTAAACCAGTCATAGATGTCCTTATGAATCTTATAAAAAAAATCGCAGAGTTCTTTTGGCGTGATACCATACTTGTAAGCAGCAATCTCTGATGCTGTGCCATGCTCGTCTGTTCCGCCGATGAATACAGTTTCATGACCGATAAGACGACAGTAACGGGCAAAGATGTCAGCCGGCAGATGAGAACCGACAATGTTGCCTAAATGGGGAACATTATTGGTGTACGGCAGAGCAGCAGTAATCAAACGCTTTTCTTTCTTGAACTTGGCCATTTGAGATAAGAACGAGGGGATTTTTATAAAGTTAATTACTTTAATATATCAATCTAGAATTAAACTTCAGATGCGACTGTACTCTCCGCATACTTCTGGCCGTCCAGCTCCACTACCCGCTTGATGCGGATTTTCCGCTTGGCCTCTTTACGAGCCTTGTCGGGATTGGTCTTAAAGAGTTTCTCGTCCACTTTGATGTCATCGACAAAATAAGTATGTTTAATAACTGCCTTTTTGAAATCCTTGTTTATATCGAAAAGAAATTCTTCGTGAAATAATTTTTCCGAAGTTAAAGGCAGAAGTAGAGTGACAAAGCCTTCGGTAGAACTGCCTATTTTAGGAGTATTTTTGGATTTTACCTTTATCTCACCTTCAGGAGATTGAACACTTAATAGAAGATATTCTCCAAAGAAATTGTCTACTATCTTTTTATAAGTGGCAACTGAAATCTCTTGAGAATCAAATACATATTTAGCTCCCGATTTGCCGAAGCGCTTGGCCGGATTAAAAGCTAGGCTTAAACTTTGCAGGGGTTGTTCTAGATTATTAACTGTTTCAATCAATCCAGAAAGAGTGGCTTTCTGTTTGACTAAGCCGGATAAAAATTCTTGCATAAAATTAAGATACTCGAATCCTGCAGAGACTTTTATCCCTTTAGATTTAGTGATAGTAAAAGTTTCTTTCTCAAATTCACCCAAACTATAGCGGATAAAGGCCTGATGAGTGCGGGGAGTGATCTTCTTTTCAAAGATATTCTTGATAAAATTGATGGCCATAGAGATTTTCTTATGTTAGATATTATTTACCACGTCTTTTTTTCTGCTAATATGAATCGGTCTTTAGTTTTTGGTGCATTTTTCAAGATGCGCTCAGAGAAGTCTTTATCCACTCCTATATTAACCTTTTCCCGCAAGTTTTTTTTCCGTTTCACTCCTAAGTCTTCTTTTAACTCTCCCACTTTGCTTAAAGCAGAGATAAAATTGTCCATAATCCGCTTGGCTTGCTCTTGAATTTTAGTCTGCTCCATAATATTTAGATAAACCGCTCTATCTCCTGCTTGATGTAGCGCTTGGTCATTAATCCGGCTAGACGCTTTACTTCGACCCCATTATTGAATAAAATGATGCTGGGCAGGCTGAAAACCCTGTGGACTGAAGCCATCTTGGGATTAGTATTAATGTCTACATCAATAAAATTGACTTTTCCACTTAATTCTGCCTTAATCTCTTTGTACGGCTTATCGGCATAACGGCATTCGTTGTTCCATTGCGAATGGAACCTCACTACGTGCTTACCTTGAGCGATCATCTCTTCAAAATTCTTCTGCTGCACCACATCAGTCATCTTTCCACCCCACTTCAGATTGTACTTATTACGCCACCAAGTTCTAAACGTTCCACTTGAGGAAGATAAGTTTCTTTCTTATTTTTTTTAACAATGTAAATCAATATTTCTTCAGGGCGTAGGTTTAAACAGAGAGGACTGTTTTTTGATGCTTGGCCCACCAATTTATCAATCGTTATATCCGGCTCATAAATCATCAAATCTTCTGTTAAACTTTCCCAAGAATCTTCCGGCTCGATTCTAATTTCGTACCTTGTTTCCTCTGCAGATTCGTAGATAAAATCAACACACTGCAAGTTAATTCCCAATCTATCTGTAGTATAACATCTCAAAGGAGAAACACAAACAGTGTCTCCTGTAGGATAGCATTCTCCCCCTAATGACATGGCTAACCCGTTAGCCACTGAAGGGATAGTTGCTCCAAAGATTCCCGCAGATAGATACCCTAAAAGTTTTCCTTTCATTTTTTTCCACCTCGCTTTAAATTTTATTCTTTAGCTTTAACTCTAAAACTAAATCCTCTAACTTACGTAGATCATATTTGATAGCATCAAATTTCCTGCGCAGTTCGTCTTTTAATTCAAAGTACATCAGTTCGCCGTAAATCTCCTCCACTAAATCGCGGATTTTGACTACGGCCAGATAATCTCCCTTGCCGGCTAAATAAACAGCCCGGCGGAAAACTTCTCCAGTAAGATCAGCCAATCCGCCAAGATATGAGTCTACACAAATACCCAGCTCTCCAGAAGTAGGAATCTTATTTTTTGTAACAAATTGATAGTACATCACTGCTTCTGCATATTCCTGCAGAGCCATAAAGAAGCTGCCTTCAGAATGCAAATCAGCATCAGCTTGAGCAATCTTTTCTATTTCTGCTTTTTCCTTTTCTATCTGCTTTACTTTTTGCTCTGCGGTTTTTAAATCGTCTCGATGGACGGCATAGATCAGCTGTTTGCTGGAAGCGACAATGTCCCGGCTTTTCTTGATTAGCTCTTCTCGCTTAGCGTTATAATTGAAAAGCTCCTTCTTCAACTGCTCCAGATCTTTTTTATTAAGCATTTTAGGTTCTAAAAGGAGGGGATTTATTAAGTTTTGCTTGCTACAGAAGAAAATTCCTGAACAAAAGGTTTATAAATACCTTCTTCTTTCTCTTAACTTATAATCAAGTTATAATTTTCATTAAAACAGAGGTATCGAAACTAAAGTTTCGGAACCTCCTCGTAAACTCAGAGGTGATATGGATGGCAGTTAAACTAGGTAAGCAAAAGATGGAATGGTTCAGAATCGGCCATTATACTTTCTTCGTAGGAATTTTCTTGGCGATTGTAGCTGCCTTTTTTAGGTCATACATCCCTCCAGAAGTTTTAATCACTACCTTATTTATCTTAGGTCTATTAGTGGGCTTGCTGAATATTACGGCAAAAGAGACTACTCCCTTTTTGATTGCTGCCCTGGCCTTGATGCTAGCAGGCATTGTTAACTTCGGTTTAATTCCTGGCATCGGAACATATATCCGCGATATGCTCAGCAATGTAGTAGTCTTTGTTGCTCCGGCAGTTATTCCCGTAGCCATTAAAGCTATCTGGAATCTCGCTTCAGAAAGATGAAAACAGAAGATTTTTTCCGCTATCTTGGTTATGTGGGCATAGTTTTAGCCGTGGTCGGAATAATCATCCTTCTGCTAAAGACTATTCTTTAAGATGATTGCCTACCGAGATACCTTGAATGCTCTGGCTTTCGCGTTTACTATTTTTTTAATTGTTTATGCTTTACAGAAAGGCATGGATGAAACAGAACTAGTTGTAAATGTTTTATATTTCACCGTTCTTTTACTCTCTCAAATAGAAAACTTAAGGGAAGTTATCTCTAAATCATAAAAATGGAACGACAGAAAACAAAATGCCCTTTTTGTCAGAAGGAGATTGAAGTTTTTTCTTTCAGCGGCTTGGTGGCTCCGTTCTGCCATTTCTGCCGGAATCGAATCCGACTGGATTAAAAATTTATTTTTCTTATTGCCTATCCCATACAAACCTATCATTTGTTTTATACAAACTAATATAAAGTTCAGGCTATTCTTTGGAACAATGAATCTAAACGATGTAAAAATAAAATCCCCCCGGAATATTGGTAATCTTGGGGAATTAGAAGGAATACTTGATAGTTTACCGATTGAGATAACTTGTGAAAGTGAAAACATTGAAATAGAAGCGCATTGGAGCGGGGGTAAACATATTCATCTTAATTGTCCAGACGGGCATGTTTACATGATTAAAATAGGAAAAGATATGATGCTGGGTGATTCTTCTCAGTATTCGACTAGCATCTTTGATGCACGAGAGAAGCTTAAAAATGTTTATTCTAGGTGTGTACATATTAAGACCGGAGGATATAAACAACCCCCTTCAATATTTCCTATGATTTCTCCTCTTTGAGGCTCTTCTCCACTTTCTCCCAAAGCAGTTCGTAATCAAAGCCTTCTTCGATTGGCTCTTTCTGTTTGCCTTTCTTCAAAGCAATCTTGGCCAAGACCTGCTGATGCATCCGTTTGAGAAACTCCTGTTTATCTTCCATACGAATGATATCGGAGTATCCTTCAGTAACCATGCCAAAGGCAAAGGGACTGGGCAAGGCAGTGTAAAATTCTTCCACTTGAATCTGCTTATTTTCAATGGCAGTTAGTACCTTGAAAGTGTTTTCCACATCCATCAAATCTTCTAAGACCTCTCTCCGCGCTTCTTTAAGAATAGAAAAATTAGGGCTGATGCGCTTGACAGCACTTAATAGAATACGGCTACCCATCTGCTGACGGCCGACCTGCTTGCGCTGGCCTTTATATTCTCGTAAAATCATCAAAGCTCGGCAGGCGCAATGACGGAAACGGCGGTTAAGCACTTCGCTTTTTTCCAGAGAATCTTCTAAAAGATGCCGAAGATGCTCTGGCTTGAGAGCTTTGAAAGCTCTTAGAACATTAGCGTTCTTAGGAGTACAAAGATAAAAACCATTGTCGCTGATGCCGACTTCTACATCAATATGCTGCTGCTTGCCCAAGACATATGCGGTAGCTCGGGAAAGGCAATCATTGACCCGACGGCCGAATAGTGTATGGAAAACTACGTAGTTGAATTCTTTTTCCTTGAAATGTTCCAAGGTTATTTTTTTATCAGAAGGAATGGCACTAAACTCGTGCTGCTCTAAAAAATAGGTGTATAATGCTAAAGCAGTGGTTTCATCATCGATATATAAAAATTCTTTGAGGAATTGGACTATTTCCTGACGAGAAAGTTTTTTCTGAAATTTCTCTTCCATTAACCTTCTTAAACGGCCTATTTCCATGGCTAAGTCGTAGCTTAACGGAAGCATCTCTGAGAACCAGCTAGGAACTGTGGGGGGGCGATTAGTGGAAGATCTTACTTGGCAGGTCATTCCCGAAGCGTATTTAAATTCATAAACTTCTCCCCCTAAAACAAAAATATCTCCTGGCTTTAAGCGCTCTAAGAAGGCTTCATCAATCTTACCCATTACTTGGTCTCCGATTTTCACAGTCATGTGAGTTTCTTCGGGAATAGTACCTAAATTGGTCATGTAGATGACTCGGGTCATCTTTCCTCTACGGCCGAGCATTCCTGTTTCTTTGTCGTACCAAATCTTAGCATAGACGTGACGGTCTTCCAATGAAGTGAAGTGGCCGGCCAGATATTCCAAGACTGATTCAAAATCGCTCCAATTTAACGAATGGTAGCTGTAGCTGTTGCGCACGAGAGTGTAAAGCTCTTTGGCTGAGATTTGATCGTACAAAGCAAAGCCGATAATCTGCTGAGCTAAGACGTCCAAGGAGTTTTTCGGCAGATGTATTTTATCGATCTTCTTTTCGATGGCGCTTTTTACTAAAACAGAGCATTCTACTAAATCATCCCTGTCCATGACAATGATTCTTCCTTTAGGCGTTTCGTTCAGTTTGTGACCGGAGCGGCCGATGCGCTGAAGAAATCTGGCTACTGATTTCGGAGAGCCTAAACAGATAACTAAATCAATATATCCGATGTCAATTCCTAATTCTAAGGATGTGGAACTGACGATGCATTTCAATTCTCCGTTTCTTAAACGCTCTTCAGTCTGATGACGGAGAGACTTGCTTAAACTGCCGTGATGGGCAGCGATATTCTCAGTATAATTTTTTGGAAAAAGCTCTTTGAGATTATGGACCACTCTTTCAGTGGCAGAACGGGTGTTGGTGAAAACCAATGTAGTTTTATGGGGCTGAATCAAATCGTGGATAAGATTGTAGAATGCAGTTTGTTTTTTGGGGTGATCTATCTCGATTAAATCTGCTACTGGACTGAGCACTTTTAAATCTAAATTTTTAGTGATGGGAACATTGACCAGAAGACAAGAACGTTCTGTTTCTTCTCTGTAACCGACTAGATAATGGGCAATCTCTTCTAATGGAGAGATAGTAGCAGATAGACCGATACGGCAGAGAGAAGGGCTGAGCTTGTTGAGCCATTCAACTGCTAAAGAAAGATGCACTCCCCGCTTGTTTTCGGCCAAGGAATGAATCTCATCAATGATGCACCACTGCACGTCTTTGAGATATTCTACAAACTTTATTGAAGAAAGGAGAATGGAAAGCGTTTCGGGAGTGGTGATAAGAATATGTGGGGGGTGCTTGAGCATGGCGGCTTTTTCTTTTAATGTGGTGTCTCCAGTTCTTACTGCTACTCTGATGTTTAGGGGATGACCGGCTAAGGCTTCTATTTCTTCTAATGGCTCTTTGAGATTGGTGGCGATATCGCGGTTTAATGCTTTCAGGGGGGAGATATAAACTGCGTAAATCTTATTTTCTAAGATGCCTTTTTCGGCTGAGTCTACTAATTCATTGATGATAGAAAGAAATCCTGTGAGTGTTTTTGTTGACCCAGTTGGGGCGGAGATAAGGATATTATTGCGCTTGTGAATTTCCATTACGCCGTAGAGTTGAGGTAAAGAGAAAGCGGGAAATTTGGAGAAGAACCACTGCTTGACCAAATGGTGCAGGATGGCTGAGACTTCCTCTTGCAGATAGGGCTTTTCCATCGAGGTAAGCATAGTTGCTTCTGATTACCCGGCTTATTTAATGGTTTTTTGGGGAAAGTTTATAATTCCTTAATTTTTCTTTAACCTATGAAACTAATCCTTCTCGGCCCGCCGGGCTCTGGCAAGGGGACAATGTCAGAAAGACTGACTAAAGACTTCAAGCTAAAGCATATCTCTCCAGGAGAGATCTTTCGAGATGAAATCGAGAAGAAAACCCAGCTCGGCCAGGAAATCAGGAAGTACATGGAAGGAGGCGGCCTGGTACCGGATAATCTGACCAATGAAATCATCAAGCTGGAAATAGAAAAACAGAAAAAATTTTTGTTAGATGGCTATCCTAGAACTATCGGCCAAGCCCAAGCCTTAAGCAAAGTTGTTAAGATTGACAAGGTAATTTTACTAGAAGTATCTGAAAAGACTGCTATTGAAAGAATCAGCGGCCGCAGAATCTGCTCTCAATGCGAAACGCCTTTTCACATCAAGTTTATTCCTCCTAAAAAAACAGGTATCTGCAATAAGTGCGGAGGCAAACTGATGCAGCGAAAAGATGATGCTCCGGCTTCAGTCAAAAAACGGTTCCAGATTTACAATGAGCAAGTCAAACATTTAAAAGAATTTTTTCAGAGGAAAAAATTGCTTCGACGGATAGATGCTTCTTCTACGCCAAAAGAAGTATACCATGAAATACAGAAAGCTGTGAAGGACAGTTAACCCCTTTCAAAAACATTCAAGTAATTCTTCCAGACCTGCTCTTCGGCCTCTTTGAAAGCTATTTTCTTAATTTCTGCAATCTTTTTCACGCTTTCTATCACAAAGGCCGGCTCATTCTTCTGCTCTAGATAAGGGCTGAGCCAAGGAGCATCAGTTTCTGTCAAAAGCTGGTTTATGTCCACTAAATCTGTCAGCATCTGAAAGTGTTGTAAACGAAGAATGTTGGAGGGTATAGAAAAAAACATTCCCTTCTCTGCTACTCTTTTGATTAAATGTTTTCTTCCGCTGAAGCAATGCATGATAATTTTTTTAAGTTTAGAGCTTTCCAGCATTTCTACACATTCTAACTCTGCTTTGCGGCTATGGACAATTAATGGCTTGTTTAGTTTTTCTGCAAAAGCAATAATCTTTTCAAAATTCTCTTTTTGTTTCTGATGATGCACTTTGTCCCATTGAAAATCCATCCCGCATTCGCCGAGAGAAACAATCTTCGCTTTATTTTTTAAGATAAACTTAAATTCTTCTTCCAAATTTATAGGCACGGTTTGCCGCGTTAGCCCGGTTTCATCGGCTGCTTCTGCGGGAATCTCTCCTAAAACGTCTAACGGATATAACCCTAAAGAAGCTTTGATTATAGGATACTTTTTAGCCAACGCCAGCACTTCTTCGTTTGTAGGATGATTTACTCCAGAACAGACAATAGCTCTGACTCCTGCGTTCTCTGCTCTACGTAGAACTTCATCTAACTTATCTTTAAAATGTTCGTGGGTCAAATGACAGTGGACATCGACAAGCATTTGTGACAGAAAAGAAGGGCAGTTTAAAAAAATAGCTAATTGATATGCGCATAGCTCGCTCGTATGCTTCACTCACTGCAACTCGGGATGCAGCATCGTGTGCGGTCTAACGATAAATTTTGCTTACTCTCTGGCGATATTCGCGCTATGCACATAGCTAAATTAAAAAAAATAAAAATAGAGGATTATATTCCTGCTGCTTTTCGTAAAACGTCTGCCAAATCCGTCTTCTCCCAAGTGAAATCCGGCTCTTCCCGGCCGAAGTGGCCGTAGGCAGCAGTTTGCTGGTATATCGGCCGTCTCAAATCAAGATGGTTAATGATCCATTTGGGAGTTAAAGGAAAATGTTCCTTCACTAGTTCGACAATCTTCTCTTCAGGAATCTTGTGAGTGCCAAAAGTGTCTACATCAATGGAAGTGGGCTGGGCCACTCCAATGGCATAAGAAAGCTGGACTTCGCATCTGTCCGCTAGATTAGCGGCCACTACATTTTTAGCCACATAACGGGCCGCATAAGCTCCGCTGCGATCTACTTTAGTGGGATCTTTGCCAGAAAAGGCTCCTCCTCCGTGGCGGCCGACTCCGCCGTAAGTATCACAGATGATTTTTCGGCCAGTTACGCCTGTATCTCCCTCCGGCCCGCCGATGACAAATTTACCAGTAGCGTTAATATGAATCTTAGTGTTTTCATCCATCCAATGACTACAGACAGGAATAATCACTTTTTCTTTGATTTCTTTTTTTAACTGCTCTTCTTGCACCGTATCCAAATGCTGCTGAGCAATAACTATGGAGGTGAGCCTATCTGGGGTACCGTCATGATATTCCACACTTACTTGAGATTTGCCATCCGGGCCAAGATCTTTGATGGCTCCACTTTTTCTCACTTCAGCTAATTTTCTTGTCAAGCCATGAGCAAGCATAATCGGTAACGGCATTAATTGGGGGGTTTCCCAGCAGGCATAACCATACATCATTCCTTGATCTCCTGCTCCTTCTCGATCCACTCCTTGAGCAATATCCGGGCTCTGCTTATGGATGGCGGACCAGACTCCTGCATCTTCATAGTCCATGCCAAAAGCGGGATTAGTGTATCCAATATTTTTTAATACCTGACGAGCAATTTGAGAAACATCAGCAAAACCTTTGGTGGTCACCTCTCCGGCAATATGAATGCTTCCGGTAGTGGTCAAACATTCAACCGCTACACGAGAATGAGAATCTTGCCGTAATAATTCATCAAGAATCGCATCAGAAATCTGATCGCAAACTTTATCCGGATGCCCTTCAGTTACGCTTTCACTGGCTAAATAACTTACCTTTACCATAAGTACACCTCCATTTAAATGCAACTTAAGGAAAGAAGTGTTTAAAACATTTATGCAAGCAATATGTAGATGTTAGAGAATAAAACTTTTACCCATACACAACCTAAATAAATAGCTTGAAAAAGGAACTTTAAATGGCAAAAAGGGTGCAGAGTCCAAGTTCTATCAATACTTACAAGCAATGCCCTCGAAAGTATTTTTATCAATACATCAAAGGGTATGAGACTATTCCCAATATTCATCAGGTTAGAGGTAATGTCACCCATGATGTTTTAGAGAAATTTTTTGATTGGGATATCTCTTCGGTCAAAGAAGAAAACTTTCCATTGCAGACCAAGCTGCACCTTCAATTTCTGCTCATTCAAGAATGGAAAAATGCAGAGAATGAATTTAAAAAAGTGGAACTTAGTCCTGACCAAAAGAAATTTTATTTTGAAGAGACTCTTTTGATGCTCTTGAACTGGGCCAATCATTTTATTGAAGATATTAAAAAAACTGATCTGCCCTTAACCGTGGCTTTTTCCCAGCTGACTCCGGAGAGAGAAAAAGAATACTCTTCAACTACTCTTAAGGTCCATGGCTTTGTCGATGCGGTGCACCGATTTGGCGAAAAAGTACGTATCGTGGATTATAAGACTAATGCTACACTGGAGATTAATGAAGAGCAGAGACTACAGCTGGCAATTTATTCTCTGCTTTATCAAGAGAAATACGGCCAAGCTCCGTCAGAAGTGGGTATCTTCTTTTTACGAAATAAATTAAAACTGATGAAAGTAGATGAAGAACTCTTGGCTTTTGCCAGAAGAGAAATTGAATTGATTCATCAAAAGACAGAAAGCGAAGATGTAACTTGTTATCCTCAAAGCGTTTCCGGCTTGTGCAAATGGTCTTCTGGCCGCTGCGATTTCTTTGAATTCTGCAAGCCGGATTTAAGCCAGAAGAAGAATCATGTGAAATAAAGAGAGTAATGAGTTTTTTAATTTCTTTTTTTCAGTTATCTTTTTTGTAAGACATTCTTCAAGTTTTATTTGCTTCATAATCAAAGTATAATCCTTGTTTTATCATATTTAAAGCTTAATAAGTTTAATCGTTTTTCCTCTAAGATCAGGATAGGGGTGAGGAAACTTTCCGATTCTTATTTTGGTTAATTCTTTAAATTCTGCGAACTTTTTTAGGTTAATTCTTTGGTCTATAACTATCTGTTCGGGTAAGTAAGGAACTAAATCTAACTCCATAAATAGCTTTACAGACGTTCTTAACGCCCAACTTTCTTCTTGCCAATTTAAATTTTCTAACTCTTGTAAAACAAGCAGAAGCAATACTAACGCGCTGGAAAGAAAAGCCACTATCAAAACAGAGATAATTGTACCCGTATTAATCCAGAATAAGCAAAGTAAGACCATTCCTCCAAGAATATACACACTGGCCCATTCGTACATCTCTATCCTATTCTTAATTTCGTAGTCTATCTCTTTTTCAATTTCTTCTAATTCTTTCAGTAAATGTGACGTCCTCCCCACCCTAAAGGGTGGGGCTTCCTCGTGATTACGCGGCAGCTATCCCATGATGGACTTCTTGATTCTCAATGTAAGCGATTGTAGC
>Ga0208375_1000648_pt1 | contig 47644 bp, 44 predicted proteins | sample RifOxyD1_FD_184038 | JGI IMG/M metagenome (GOLD analysis project Ga0208375, IMG submission 184038) | Soil microbial communities from Rifle, Colorado - Rifle Oxygen_injection D1 (SPAdes) | ecosystem: Environmental > Terrestrial > Deep subsurface > Rock core/Sediment | place: Rifle, Colorado... | reverse complement strand
TTTCGGCAATTTCCCGCAGGTTGACCGTTAAAGACAAAGGTTTTCCTTTAACGTGAATTTTTAAAACAGCTTCGCGGTCGTTGATGTCCGGTAAGTCAAGGACCACTCTCCGGTCAAATCTGCCCGGCCTTAAAAGTGCCGGGTCTAAAACATCGGGTCGGTTGGTCGCGGCGGTGACAATCACATTAGTGTCTCTTTCAAAACCATCCATTTCCGTTAAGATCTGGTTCAAGGTTTGCTCTCTTTCATCGTGCCCTCCTCCCAGTCCCGCTCCCCGGTGCCGGCCCACTGCATCCAATTCATCGATAAAGATGATAGAAGGCGCGGCTTTTTTGGCCGTGTTGAAAAGGTCTCGGGTTCTCGCCGCTCCCACGCCCACGAACATTTCCACAAATTCAGAGCCGGAAATATGAAAGAAGGGGACGTGAGCCTCGCCGGCCACGGCCCTGGCTAATAAAGTATTGTGGTTGACTAGTCCGTTGGCGATAAAAGAATGAGTCTTTGGGACAGTAAAGTCATATACTTTAGATTTTCTCTGTTCGATTTCCGCGATTGGTGAAAAGAATAAATTAATATCATAGAGATTTCGGAGATATTTGACCTCTGAGTTTACGGATCGGTTCTTTTTTAAAAAATCTATAAATTCTCCGAGGGCTCTACGAGAGATCCGATCGCGATCTCTTACTTTATCTATTAAATTTGCGAAATATGAATTGCTTAATTTTTGTTTACTTAGTTTCGTCCACTGATTCACAATCTTATCAGTAATATGAGGAAAAAGATCCACGTTTGTATTACTGCCATGATTAGCTAAATAGTCTTCTAATAATTTTTGTTTGCGGTTTAATCGAAATCCGACTTCTTTTTTAAAGATTTTTAGTGATGTTCCAGATATTGTAATTTCATAAACCGAATTCGGATAATCTTCGTTAAGCTTTGCTTTAATGCGACGATTTGGAACAACGCCCAAGTTAAGTAGCATCATCATTACCTGATCAGACAGTTTTTTGCTAATTGTAGCGTAACCAACGTTATACCTTTCGAAATAACCATCGGTATCAAATAATCCCTGCAGGAAGGCAACTACTGTTTCTTTAGGCGCCTGTAAAATTGTATCAGGAACGCTTTTGTCATAAGAGAGAAGACCGGTCATGCCGACATTGTACAAATCTTTTTTTACTTTCCAGGAAGTAACGATCTGAGTTATGCCGTCAGAGGCGACTCCTATTCTAAAATCTTCCCCATAATTATTATGGATATAATCATGAAAGGAATCTACGATTTCTGCGTCAGTGCTTGTTAATCCTATACGGTTGCCCTGGCTTAAATTTCCGTCACCTATTAAAAGTCCCATTATATATGCTTTATCAGGATCAGCTTCTTTCAATGAGCCAAAAATTTGAGTGTTAAATTTGATCGCCGCAAAGTCGTTTTCCTTTAATTCTTTTAATGGCCTGAATTGCAGTTTGCCATTTTTATTGAGAACGACTATGGGATGTTCGGGCGTTCCCTCTATATCAAACCCTTGTTTCAGTGTTATTTTTATTGTTTCTTGTTCTCCTAAATTATACCAATGTGAGGCGGAATTAATTTCATCCACCGGATTTTTAATAGCAATTGTTGGGAGTTTGGCTCCATAAACGCGATTTGTTTTACCGTCAACGCTGAAGTATTTTGGAACATCTTTTATTTCTATCAATCCTTTATTGGTAAGGATCAGAGAATTGCCAGTGATGCATTTGCCTGTGCCGGGCGGGCCCATCAAAAGCACGCCCCGGGGGATTCTTGCTCCCATATTCAAAAACTTTTTGGGGAATTTCAGGAATTCAACGATTTCTTTCAACTCTTCTTTAGCTTCGGTCAACCCGGCGACATCTTTAAAGGTGATGGTATCTTTGGGATGGCCCTCGGCTCCAAAAAGTCTGGCCTTGGCCCTGGAAAAATCAAAAGCTTGGGAAGCCCCAACTTTGGCCTGTCTGAAAATCATCCAGAAGAAAAATACAAAGATTAATAAGGGAAGCACGAAAATAGAGATGGGACCGAGCCAAGACAACCAGCCCGTTGCCTCTTTCGATTCAATCTCCACTCCCTTGAGCGCCTCCTGGTTGACTCCGTAATTTACCAAAGATTGAGAAAGAGCGGTTTCGGTTTCTTTTTTTGATTCCGCCTGGCTGCCGTCCTGAAAAGTCACGGTGATATTATTACCCTCAACCACGATTGTCTTAACGTTGCCCTGATTGATGTTTTGAACCACCTCCGTCAAAGGCACTTCTTTTAGGCCCTGCGTTGTCTGGGAAAACACGGTGAAAACTCCCGAAACAATCAGGAAAATAAGTAAAATAAAAATAAAGTTTTTAACTAGAGAGTTCATCACTCTTTATTTTAGTACGAAAAAATAAATTAATCAATTAAAAAGCCCCCGATGTATCTTGCATATGGGGGGCCTCTTCTCTGGTTAGGGGATAAGATTAGGGAGTTGGTGCGGGTTCGGGGATGACGAGCAGGGCGGTGGTTCCAGGCGTGGCCAGGGCGGGTGCAGTCGCTTCTGGAGCGGCTGCTGCCTTGGCGACCCGTTCGGCGATCATCTTCTCCAGCTCCGGCTTAAGTGTTTTCGCCGCCGTGAGCCAGGTGTTCAGATACCGGACGAGGGCAATGTCGCTCTTTGCGTTATTGGAGTCCTCTTCAATGATCTCCTTTCCATACAGTTTCCTGAGCGACACGAGCACTTCCTGGGAGAAGGTTTTGCCTTCGGCCTTGGCCCGGACTCTTTCCGCAATCCGTTCGTCGCGCCTTGGATACCGCTTGTTGTGGACCTCCATCATGAGGCGTGCGTCGGCTAGCTCTTTTTCGATGGACGCGATGTCGAGCCGGGCCAGAAGCCACTCGGGTTTGAATTGCACGACTTTGGGTTGCACGACCGGATTTTTGCCGGCGGCAATTTCAGCCGCTACCTGGTCTGCGTAGACGCGATATTTTTCATCGCAATCCTTCCTGTATGCGTAATATTTATTATCGCATCCTATGCAGACAATATACGGTTGGCCGTTCAATACAATGTGCTTGCTGTACTGGCCGCATGCCGGGCACATTACGAAGCCGGGAATTGGGAACGGGATTTTCTTTTCCTTAACTGGAGTAACATTGTTTGTCATTTCCTTCACCTCTTTTTTTTCTTCCGGTGGCTTTACCACCCCTGTGTGCGCTACCTCTGGTTCATCAGGTGGGACGAGATTTTGCAGGAGAACCCTCGAATGCCGGGGCTTTTTGCGCCCATTCGGTTTTTCTTCCCGAGGCGGCCCAGTGGGTCGATGATTTCTCACAAACCCTCCAAGCTCTTCCTCCTCGCGCTCCACTGTGCTTTCAATCCTTTTCATTCCTTTTTTCTCCTAAAATACTTATTTCTTTCCCCTAATTTCTCAAGGTACTCAATGCGGATATTATAGCATTAAACAAAAAGTCTGTCAAGGTTTTATCCCTGGCAGACTTTATTGGTTTTTTAGACCCTTGCTTCCAGAAGCTCTTGCGGAGCCGCTGGTTTTGCTCCTTGCTTTTTGAATTCTTCAGCGATCTCTCGCAGAGTTGACGGACTTACCTTGCCCTCGGCGACTGATACAATGAAGCCCTTCAACATCCACGACTTATCTGTCGGCGCTGAAGGGGCGTTCCTGGCTTCGTAGGGGAGGTACCACAGATTTTCTGGTTTGAAAATCCGTAATTCCCTGTTGAGTCTCAAAGTAACTTCTCTTTCCTTGTGGTCGATGGCAACAACCGTTCCTATTAACGCCCTATACCTTCTTCCCGGTTCCTCTTCCCATAACGGATCAAGTTCGCGGCTCATTAAACCCATACCCTCATGCAACTCATTAAGTTTTATCACTTAGCACCCCCTCTTCTAATATAATAAAAGGAACAATCCCTATTGTTCCTTAATTATATACCAAAAAAATAGTTTGTCAAGTTTACTTGACCGCTAATCGCAAAGTCATGCGGTGCTCGGTTGGTTCGATTTGGATGATTTGGAATTGGTATGATTTGCCGATTTTCAGCTTTTGTTCCATTTTGGTCTTGGTGCCGAATTCGGAAATATGCACAAGCCCCTGGATCTTGGGTGCGATTTCCACGAAAGCGCCGAAAGGATTGAACTTGGTCACCTTGCCTTCGACGAGGTCACCCTTTTTGTATTTTTTGTCGATGTCCACCCACGGGTCTTGTTTTAAAGCTTTCAATGATAAAGAGATTCTGATGCCGTCGGCAATTTCAATGATTTTCGCCTGGACTTTTTCGCCCACTTTGACAATTTCAGCCGGGTCATCGATAAGCTGCCAGTCAATTTCAGAAATATGGATCAACCCCTCAAGGTTGTCGGGCAGAATCTTTACAAAAACGCCAAAATCCACGATGCCGGTGATTTCTCCTTCGACCACATCGCCTACATTGTATTTTTTAACTAATGTTTTGACTTTTTCGGTTTCCGTGGCTTTTTCGGACAGAATCAAAATATCCTTGCTCTGGTCGATGGTCAGGATTTTCACCGTCATTTCCTGGCCGACGAGCTGCTGCAGCTTGTCTAAAATCTTGGTGCGGTCAGCTCCTTCAACCCTCGGATAGTTTTTAGGGGACAATTGCGAAACCGGCAAAAATCCGGCAACCTTTTCCGCTTCTACCAAAAGCCCTCCCTTGTTGGCTCCCAGCACCTTGACCGTCAACGATTCATCCTTGTCTTTCTTTAAGACGAGCTTGTCCCAGTTCATTTCTCTTCCTGCCTGGGTGGCGGAAAGCTCGATATAACCGTCATCGTTTTCGAGATCCACGATTTTTAACATCAATTTATCTCCCATTTTGGCGCCTTTTAAGGCCGCTTTGGCTTCCTGGAACTCTTTACCATAGATGATACCGGTGCCGATCGGCCCCAGATCAACGTAAACCGTCGATCTCCCAACGCCAATCACCGAACCTTCGACGATTTCGCCGACTCGCGGAAGTTTTAAGAAGTCATCAGTTTTATTTTCGATGGTATTTTTCATGACCTTAATTTATCATAGATTATTTGCAATGGCAAGATACCGGGAGGTCGGACCTCCCTCTTTATTTTGAGGGAGGTCCGACCTCAAACATTTACACAAATGATATAATTATGATAAAATGTAGAAACATGCACATCATTTGGCACGGGCAATCTTTTTTTCAGATACAAACCAGCCTCAATAAAGGCGAGCAGACAACTATCGCCATCGATCCTTTTGACGAAAGCACGGGGCTGAAACCCCCTTCGTTCCAGGCCGACGTTTTGCTGATTACCCACGATCACCACGATCATAATAACAAGAAAGCTATTAAAGGCACGCCTTTTTTGATTGAAGGGCCCGGCGAATACGAAGTGAAAGAGATCGCCATCCAGGGCATTCCTTCCTTTCACGACGAAGAAGAGGGCAAAAAGCGCGGGTCAAACACCATTTATCTTATTGAGATGGAAGAAATGAAGGTGTGTCATTTGGGCGATTTCGGCCAGAAAGAACTGACCGAAGACCAGCTCGAGCAGATCGGCGATATCGATGTTCTTATGGTACCCGTCGGGGGAGAGTTCACGCTTGATGCTAAAGGGGCGGCCCACGTCATTTCCCAAATCGAACCGAAAATCGTCATCCCGATGCATTACGCTATTCCCAAGCTGAAGATAAAACTTGACGAAGTAGATAAGTTCTTGAAGGAAGTGGGCAAAAAATCAGTCGTGCCCCAGCCGAAGCTTTTGATCAAAAAGAAAGACCTGCCCCTAGAAACCCAGGTGGTCGTTTTAACACAATGAAGTTTTTAGAAAAAATACGGAATTTGCCCGAAAGCAAGAGAAAGATTATTTTGTGGGCTATTGTGATTGTTTTGGCCTTAATAATGTTATTCTTTTGGATCGGCAATATTCCCAAGAGTTTAAACAATTTTCAGGGTGGACAGTTTATTAAAGACTTGAATTTGCCGAAGATAGCAATACCTCAAATGCCGGAAATACCTAATTCAAATAATATTAAAACTAATGCCACGAGCGAAACCCAAATCCAAGAAAATTAAAATCAAGGTAGTGGTGGAAAAACCCTCCTTCGCTAAAGCTTCCACCTCCGCCAAGGCTACGGCGGACAAGACGGCGGGCAAGGAAAAAAAGGCGCCTCAAAAAAAACCCGCCTCCGCTCAAAAGAGCTATGGCGAGGCAAGGGAGGAGATTTTGGCTAAAAAGCCGGTTGAAAAGAAGGTTGAAATCGGTTATGTGAAGCCGAGAGAAATCGTGACCGAGATGCAGGAGTCTTACATTGATTACGCCATGTCGGTGATCGTGGCCCGGGCTCTGCCCGATGTCAGGGACGGGTTGAAGCCCGTCCATCGCAGGATTCTTTACGCCATGTATGAAGACGGTTTGACTCACGGAGCCAAGTTCAGGAAATCGGCGACCGTGGTGGGTTCTGTTTTGGGCCGCTATCATCCGCACGGCGATGTGGCCGTTTATGATTCTATGGTTAGAATGGCTCAAGATTTTTCGCTAAGATATCCCTTGATTCAAGGTCAAGGAAATTTTGGTTGTTTTACAAAAGATACGAAAGTCAGACTTTGCGACGGACGAGATTTAAGTTTTGAGGAACTCGTAGAAGAGTATAGCCAGGGAAAGAAAAATTATACTTACACGGTTAATTCTTTGGGGTTAATAGCCATCGCTGAAATTAAAAATCCAAGGTTAACTAAAAAGGACGCAGAAATCGTAAAAGTGACATTAGATAACGGAGAAGAAATCAAATGTACTCCCAATCATCGATTTATGCTTAAAGACGGTTTGTATAGAGAAGCGCAATATTTAAAACAGGGAGATTCTCTCGCACCCCTTTACCAGAAAATTTCGGAAAAGACAGATCGTCTCAATCGAGAAGGATACCTTTTAATTTATCAAAATAAAAAAGAGGAATGGGTGCCGGCTCACCAGTTAGCGGACAATTACAATCTTTCTTTTAGAGCTTACAAAAAGAGCGCCGGTAGGGTCAGGCATCATAAGGATTTTAATAAGTTTAATAATAATCCGGACAATTTGGTGCGCGTCGGATGGGGCGAGCATTGGAAAATTCATTATACCCACGCAGCGGACCAACATAAAAATTCTAAGTATCGTGAAAAGATAGCCGAGGGGAGGAACAAATACTGGGCTAATCCCGCCAATAGAGAAAAAGCGGCACAGTTAATTTCGGCTAGAAATGTTTTAAATTGGCAGAATGAGGAATATAGACAAGGGATGAGAGTTTTTTTAAGCGAAATGAATAAAAAGTATATCGAAGATCATCCCGAGAAAAGAAAAGAACTTAGCGCAAGGGCGACTAGGACCCTTAAAAGATTGTGGCAGGATCCAGATTACAAAGTCTTATTTCATCAAAAAATTATTAAGGGGAATAAAAATCACACTACCAACAAAACCGGGAGGTTAAAATTTTTGAATATTTGTAGAGAAGTTTTAAATAAACAAATTATTCTGGATAAAGATCATTACGAGCAATTAAGAAGTAAAATTTATCCTTATGGTGCTGCTCCTTTATGGGGGACTGGCTTAAATAAATATTTTGACGGTAATCCCAATTTAGTTTTTCATGAAATAAATAAAAATCATAAAGTAGTGAAAGTAGAATCCATACTGTTTAGAGAAGATGTATATGACCTTACCGTAGAAGGAACTCATAATTTTGCGTTAGCGGCTGGTGTTTTTGTTCATAATTCAATCGATGGGGACAGTGCCGCGGCTTATAGATATACTGAAACGCGGATGTCAAAAATCGGAGAGGAAATGCTCAGAGATATTGGTAAAAATACCGTAGATTTCATTGAAAATTTCGATAGCACAAGGCAAGAGCCGACCGTTTTGCCTTCGCCCGTGCCGCAGCTTTTGTTAAATGGCTCTTTAGGGATTGCTGTCGGTATGGCGACCAATATTCCTCCTCATAATTTAACCGAAGTCGTTGATGCTTCCATTTATCTCTTGGACCACCCCAAAGCCGACACCGAGGATTTATTTAAATTCGTGCAAGGGCCGGATTTTCCGACCGGCGGCAATATTTATAACGCCAAAGAAATCCTTGAAGCTTATTCTCTGGGCAAGGGATCGATTGTCACCAGAGGCAAGGCCGAGATAGTTGAAAACGAAAAAACCGGAAGATCGCAGATTGTTATTACCGAAATTCCTTACCAGGTTGTAAAATCCGGCCTGATTGAACAGCTGGCGCTTTTGGTCCAGGAAAAGAAAATCGACGGCATCAAAGATATCCGCGACGAATCGGACCGCGAGGGTTTAAGAATTGTGATTGACATGCAAAAAGACGCCTATCCCCAGAAAATCCTCAACCGGCTTTATAAATTCAGCGATCTGCAGAAAACTTTTCATTTGAACATGCTCGCCTTGGTTGACGGGATCCAGCCGCGGGTTTTGTCTTTGGCTGAAGTTCTAAGTTATTATCTCTTGCACCGCCAAGACGTGATAACCAGGCGCCTTAACTTTGATTTGATGAAAGCCAAAGAAAGGGCCCACATCTTAGAGGGTTTGCACAAATGCCTGGCCAACATTGACCTTGTCATTAAAATCATCAAGTCTTCACAAAGTAGGGAAGACGCTATGAAGAACTTGATGGCGCGTTTCAAACTGACCGAGATCCAGGCGAACGCCATTCTGGAAACGAAACTTGCGGCTTTGGCCAAGCTTGAGCGCCAGAAAATAGAAGACGAGCTCAGAGCGTTGATGTCCCTTATCAAAGAATTGACCACCACGCTGAAGGATCCCGAAAAAATCAAAGAAGTCGTCAAAAAAGAATTAAAAGAGGCCAAGGATGCTTTCGGCGACGAAAGAAAGACGAGATTGCACGTGCAGAAGATCGGTGAAATTGCCGAAGAGGATTTAATTCCTCAGGAAGAAACCATTATCACTTTAACCCAGGGAGGTTATGTCAAAAGAATCAACCCTTCGCAGTACAAGAACCAAAAAAGGGGAGGCAAAGGGATGATGGGCATGAAGACGCTGGGCGACGACGTGGTCGAACACTTCTTGACTGCGATGACCCATGATTCTTTGCTGTTCTTTACTGACACGGGCAAGGTTTTCCGTACCCAGGTTTATGAAATTCCCGAAGGCCAGAGGGTGGCCAAAGGCCGAGGGCTTTTGAACTTTTTGGAATTGTCAGCTGAAGAAAAAATTCTTTCTTTAAATTCTTTGGGCAAGGAAGACAAGGAGGCCGGCATGAAATATTTAATTATGGTGACCAAGAACGGCATTATTAAAAAGACGCCGCTGGAAGATTTCGACAATGTCCGGAGGTCGGGGTTAATCGCGATCTCGCTCAAAAAAGGTGATTCGTTAAAGAGCGTGCGCAAAACAACTGGCGAGAACGAGATTGTGCTCGTCACTAAGTTAGGGCAGTCCATCCACTTTAAAGAAAAAGACATTAGGGCCATGGGACGGACGGCTGCGGGCATTCGGGGCATAAGACTTGGCAAGGGAGACGAAGTGATTGCCATGGATGTTATAAGAACCGACAAACAGAATTTATTATTGGTGGTTTCCGAAAACGGCTACGGCAAAAGAACCGATCTGAAAGAATACAAAATCCAGGGCAGGGCTGGTGGGGGCATCAAGACCGCCCAAGTCACTTCCAAGACCGGAGCTTTGGTCTATTCCATGATTCTAAAAGGCGATGAAGAGGATTTGATTGTGATTTCCAAGAAAGGCCAAGTCATCAGAACGCCCGTCAACTCCATTGCTAAAATCAGCCGGGCCACCCAGGGAGTGAGGGTCATGCGGCTTGACCCGGGGGACAAGGTGGCTTCCGCCGCTTGTATTTAACCGGGGATTTTTGGTAGAATGTAAATATGAAGAGAATGTTTCATAAAATGTTTTTCTGCGGGACCGTGATTTCCTCTGTTTTGGCGGTGAGTTTTGTTTTTGCTCAAGATTTGGCTGTCCCAGAACTTTTAGTTCCTAAAAATGGCAGCACGGTTTCTGCGACACCTCAGCTTGATTGGAGTACCGTTTCAAAAACCGAATGGTATGAACTGTATGTCGGAACAGAATCGTGGGAAATCGCTGGCGGCGCTTCCGCTTATAAAATCAAATCATCCGAAGCGCTCCTGCCCGGGACATACCAGTGGGGGGTTTGGGCCTGCAACTCTGACGGTTGCAGCGAATCCACCGTATGGACTTTTACCGTGGCAGCCGGGACTCCTTCATCTCCTCAACTTACTTCTCCCTGCGGCCAAAGCAATGTTTCTTTGACCCCTGTATTTACTTGGAGCAAGGTGAGTGCCGATCATTATTACGTCCATATCAGCGACTTCGGCTCGAGGATTTTAACCTTTCAAACTTCATTAAACATTGGCAGCGGCGACTTCGGGTCTTTGGAAGCCGGCAAGAATTACAGTTGGTACGTAGAGGCCTGCAGTGCGGAAGAAAAATGCAGCAATAGCAGTTCCTGCGGTTTTGTAACCAAGAGCAGCACGTCGGGCGGCAGTCCTACGGGAGGTAGCCCCACGGGCGGCAGTCCTACGGGCGGTAGTTGCCCGGCAGGACAGATTTGCAATCCGTTGAAATACGGCAACTTCGAGGATTTAATTAAAGCCATTATTAACGATTTTCTTATTCCGGTCGGCATTACTGTCGCGGGAATAATGTTCGTTATCGCCGGAGCCCTTTTTGTCACTTCGGCCGGCGATCCGGAGAAGGCGAGGACGGCCAGGAGAGTGATGATTTATACGGCTGTAGGCCTTGCCGTAATTTTACTTGCGTCAGGATTGATTGCAGTGTTACAATCAATATTAGGAAGTCCAACATCATAAAAAAGAAAGGTCGAATCTTATTTAACCTAAAATAAAAAATAAAATGAAAAAAGTTTTTTCCGCATTAGTTTTAACGAGTTTCTTCGCTGTTCTCTTAGTGCCCGTCATAACTTCAGCAGCCGGAACTACTGGTTATGCAGATTGCCAAAGCAGCTGCTCATCACCGGTGTCATATTGTAACTGTGGTGGTCTTGCGAATGGAGAAACTATTGGCGCTACCCCAATGTATTGCTATAATGGTGCACGTTTTAGTAATAATTCCGACGGTCTAGCGGCTTGTCAGAACGCGGCTGGCGGTACCACTAGTGGTGGCTCGGTTAGTACTTTTCCCGGATTGCTCAATAAACTTAGAACTCTCAGCAATTATATTTTTGATGGCTTAATAGTCATAGCGGGAATCTTTCTAGTCATCGCTGGTTATTTCTTTGTGACAGGCGGCGGCGAGCCGGAGAAGGTCAACAAGGCGAGGCAAATGCTGATTAATGCCTTAATCGGAGTGGCTATTGCTGTGGCGGCAAAAGGACTGGTAGTGCTTGTACAGAATTTTGTCCAATAAACTTAACTCTCAGTTTATAAAATTCCCAAGAATTTCTTTCTTGGGAGTTTTATTTTACGCCATTGACAGATTAACTAAAGTTTGCTATAATAACGCTATTGAATATGGTTCGGGAGGCGATGCTTCCCTTTAAAATAGATAGATAAAATAATGTAAGAGGAGGCCTAAGATGAACGGGACAGTAAAAACGGTGCTGGTGGTTGCGGCAGTGGTACTATTGGCGGCGGGGATAGTCGGGATATTCTTCCCCAGGATGGACGCGGCGGTTTCGCCGGCGGAGTTCCAGAGCTACAAGAATGAGATTAAGGCGGATTTCAAGGCAACCAACACTAGGGTTGACGGGGTGGTTGGCGACATGACGGATCTGATTAAAACAACGACGAAGGGTTTCGAAGGCACTGGCCAGACAAAAGACGCTCTCGCGGCCCTTCAAGCTGTCGTGGATAAAGAAACTGCCGTACAGGTTGAGCGCGCCAAAACCAATGAGCAGATAGTGGGCAGACAACTGGATGCCGTCAGGAGCGATGTTGCGAAGAGTTTGGCCGAGGCGAAAAATCCCCAGTACCAGCCCTACCAGCAAGCCTACTCTGGGACAGCCAATATTAATGGAAGCGGTAGTTTCTTGATCGGGCAAAGCGGTGATTACAAGATAATCCTCAATCCTCCAATGCCCGGAACTTCCATTTCCATCGACGGGCGGCAAGTTTACAACTATCAAATCGTTTATCTCACCCAGGGCTATCATACCTGCTACACCTCCGGTCAGGTCCAAATTACCTGGATCTGGCTATCTAGCTACTAAGAACATCTCAAAGCTGGTGATCCCCTTATGGGGATCGCCAGCTTCTTCATTTGATTTCCCTGTTGAAAAAGTTAAAATGAAAAGACAATGCGGACGTGGTGAAACTGGCAAACACGCAAGACTTAGGATCTTGTGCCGCAAGGCTTGTGGGTTCGACTCCCTCCGTCCGCACAAACAAAACCCCGCCCTCTATGCATCTGTAATAATTCATTTAGCTTAGAGGGCGGGGTTCATTTCTATTCTTCCCGCTCCACGGTTATCTTCTTTTTCGTCTTGCGGTGGATTTTCGGCATGCTCAATGTGAGAATCCCTTCTTTGATGACAGCTTTGGATTTACTCGCATCTACTTCTTCAGGCAAGATCAGTTTTCTCATGAAAGCCCCCCAATAGCATTCCTGATAGAAATATTTCTTGCCTTCTTTTTCAATCTTATTCTCCCGGCTGCCCCTGATGGTCACCATATCGTCTTCAATGGAAATATCCAAGTCTTCGGCCTTGATGCCGCCAATGGTAGATTGAACCACGATATCATCCTCCGTTTCGTAAACGTCGATGGCCAATTGCCCTTCTTCTTTGGAAGAAGAATCGTCCTGTTCAAGTTTTAAGGGTTTGAATTCCCGCCCAGATTTTTCTGGGCGAGGCTCGCCACCTTCGGTGGCGGCTTTTTTAGGTTCGGGTTTGGGTTCGGGATTTTTTGCCACTTCGACCTTAGCCTTCTTTTTGGCTTTGGCTTTTTCCTTCGGGACTTCTTTTTTTTCTTCGAGGCCCATGTCGCCCCTTAATTTATTGAAAAAAGACATATGCTTTGTATTTTATATTTATTTAAGCTTGCAGGTGCTTTTTAAAGCTTTGAGCTTTCGGAACCCTATGGTGACAAAAATAATCAGGCCCATTAAAATAATTACCGGCAGAATGAACTTAGAGCTCCCTTCAACCTTCATTATAGAGAAATCGTAAAGGCCGTGCAAGAGCGTGGCTATCACTATTCCTTTAATTATCAGCTTCATTCTGTTTTTGGTGTGGCGGAGCGACAGGGCAAGATAGTACCCGATGAGTCCTGAAGCTAAGGCGTGCAGGAAAGTCGCTCCCACAAAGCGGAAGACGCTTACGAAAGCTGCGTCAAAAAACTGGAAGTTGGCGCTCATGGGCAATAAAATCAGCAGGTTTTCCAAAGCGGCAAAGCCCAGGGCGGTAACTATCATGTAAATCATCGCATCAACCGGTTCGTCGAACTCGCGGTGGCCGAGTACCGTTTTTTTAACGACGAGATATTTGAGAATCTCTTCCACAAAACCTATGCCCAAAAAAGCGTAAAGGATGACAAAAAGCAGGGAAGGGATGTGGAACGTTTTTAATGCTTCAAAGAAGCCAAGCTCGATTAACGCGGTAGGGACGGTCGCGAGCATGCCGTAAAAGAAAATTTTTAAAATCATCCGTTTTGATTCGGGGTGGTCGTCCTTTTGCAGGAAAAACCAAAGCCAGATGACGCTGGGAGCTAATCCGAAGAAGATTAAAACGGGGTAGACAATACTCATTTGGGCCAGTCCTCAATAATTAACGGTTTTTTGGTTCCGGGCAGTTTTTGGTAGATTTCCTCGGTGACGAAAGGAATGATGGGGTGCAGAAGCTTCAAGGACGTGGCCAAAGTGTAAAACAGAACATGCTGGGTGTTTTCGTTCGGCTGGGCCTTCGCCTGCTCGATGTAAACATCGCAAAAATCATGCCAGAAAAAGTCGTAGAGCGTGTGGGCGACTTTCCCGAAATCAAAGCTTTCCAGATCTTTATTTGTGGCATTGGTTGTTTTTCGTAAGGCTTTCAGTATTTTTTTATCAGCTTCCGTTTTAGCTTTAGGTTTGATGAGTGAGGTCCGACCTCGATCAATCTGCATTAAAACAAAGCGGGAGGCGTTCCAGAGCTTGTTGCAGAATTTTCTGCCCATCACAATATTGTCTTCAATAAACTTCAAATCTTGCCCTTCGGTAATCTGATAGGCAATCCCGAATCTTGTGGCATCAGCGCCATATCTTTCGGTAAGGCCGATAGGGTCAACGCCCGTGCCCAAAGACTTTGACATTCTTTGGCCATCTCTGGCTAACACCGTGGCGTTGATGTAAACCTTTTGGAAAGGCGCTTTTTTCATGAACTCTTCGCCGGAGAAAACCATCCTGGTTACCCAAAGATTGATAATACCCCGGTCAGTGACCAACACATTTGTCGGATAAAAAGTTTCGAGGTCTGATTTCCCGGGCCCGCCTGCATCGCTATGCGAAGCATTGCGGGCAGGCCAGCCCAAAGTGGCAAAAGGCCACAAGGCCGAAGAGAACCAGGTGTCGAGCACATCAGTGGCTCCTTCAACGGGTATTTTGTGTCCCCACCAAATCTGCCTGGAAATGCACCAGTCTTTGATATTCATGAGCCAATCAAAATACAATTTCTCCCATCGTTTGGGTACGAACTTAACTTTCCCTGATTTGACCACTTTAATGGCGGCTTTGGCCAACTTATCCATTTTTAAGAACCACTGTAACGAAGGAATAAGTTCTACGGTCGTGTCGCAGCGGTAACATTTGGGGACTTGGTGCACATAGTCTTCGGTTTTTTCCAAAAGTCCGAGTTGTGTTAAATCTTCCACCACTTTTTGCCGCGCTTCCAGAATCTTCAGCCCGCGGTAGGGGACAGGCACCTTGTCCGTCATCCTGCCCCGCTCATCAATGGCTTCTATGGTTTCCAATTTATGTCTTTGGCCGATGGCCTGGTCGGTCAGATCGTGGGCCGGCGTGACTTTAACAGCTCCCGTGCCGAATTCCTGGTCAACTAACCTGTCAGCCACGATCGGGATTTCTTTGTTAACCAAAGGCAGGGTGACTTTTTTACCTACCAAAGCCTCATATCTTTTATCGTTAGGATTTACCGCGACCGCAGTATCGCCCAGCATAGTTTCGGGCCTGGTGGTGGCTACGGTAATATAGTTTTCCTTATCTAACGGGTATTTAATATACCAAAGATTGCCCGGTTCTTCTTTATATTCCAATTCCAGGTCCGAAAGGCTCGTCCCGCACCTCGGGCACCAGTTGACTACTCTTTTGCCCCGGTAAATCCAGCCTTTCTTGTAGTAATGCATGAAAGCCTGTTCTACCGCTTTGACATAGCCTTCATCCATGGTAAACCTGGTTCTCGACCAGTCGCACGAAGCCCCGAGTCTTTTTAATTGGCTCAAGATGGTGTTGCCGTACTGAGTTTTCCAGGCCCAGACTTCCTCGATGAATTTCTCTTTGCCCAGGTCAAACCTGCTTTTGCCTTCTTTTTTCAGTTTCTTTTCCACCACGTTCTGGGTGGCAATGCCCGCATGGTCCGTGCCCGGCACCCACAGGGCTTTAAAGCCCTGCATTCTTTTCTGCCTGATCAGAATATCCTGGATGAGGGCGTTTAAAGCATGTCCCATGTGCAGTTCGCCTGTCACGTTGGGCGGGGGAAGTACGATAGTATAAGCTTTCTTTCTTACTCCCGGCAGTTTGTCGGGATTAAAAAAACCAGATTCTTGCCAGAATTGGTAGATCTTGTCTTCAACGATTTTCGGGTCGTAAGTTTTTTGCAGCTCTTCCATATATGTATTATAGCGTATGAAATACGATATATCGAGTAAAAACTCGCTATAGCGTTAAATCCGCTTTTGCTTCAATTTTTCCTTCGGGCTTATCCCCATTTTTCCAATGGAAATAGGCGGTAATCGCCGTCATGACCGCATTGTCGGTGCAGAACTTCTTTGCCGGCATCAAAACATTGAATTCTTTTTTGAATTGTTTTCTCAATTCGTCGTTAGCCGTAACTCCGCCGCCAAGCACCACGGTTTTCGCTCCGTAATCATCAACCGCTTTCCTTGTTTTAAAGATCAGAACATCAATGATGGCCTGCTGGACTTCGGCGCACAGGGCTTCGAGATATTGTTTTGATTTCTGGGTTTGGGGCGTTTGTTTTCTGAATTCGTACAAAACCGCGGTTTTCAATCCCGAAAAGCTGAAATCATAATTCTGCTGCTTGATCATGGGCCTGGGTAGCTTAACAGAGAACGGTTCTCCAGCGGAGAACCGTTCTCCTGCGAGCTTGGCGATGGCGGGGCCGCCCGGATACCCCAGGCCAAGAATTCTGGCTACCTTATCAAAACACTCGCCAGCCGCATCGTCCCTGGTTTCGCCGAGAATCTTATAGTCCAGGAACTTTTTCATTAAAATTAATTGGGTGTGCCCGCCGCTTACCACCAATCCCACCGCCGGAAATTTGATTGAGGTCGGACCTCGATCAATAAAGTTGGCGAGGATATGGGCTTCGACGTGGTTCGTAGGGAATAGGGGGGCTTTCAGTTTTTGGGCTAAGTCATTGGCAAAATTAATGCCTTGCCATAAACAGGGCTCCAAGCCCGGCCCGCTTGTTATGGCGATAGCGTCTATCTTAGGGTTCCCGGCTTGTTTCATGGCTTTTTGGAAAACAAGCGGCAGATTCTTTTGGTGTTCCCTTTTTGCCAGAAAAGGATAAACGCCTCCGTATTGGGCGTGGAGTTTGAACTGGGAAGAGACAATATTGGATAGAATCTTCAATTTCTTCGCTTTGCCTTCCAAAACAGCGACGGCCGTGTCGTCGCAAGAGGTCTCGATGGCCAAAATTTTCATACCCCGTAGTAGAAATTCGACAGTTGTTTAACTCGGTCAAACTAACTATCGTTTTTAATTATTATTACGTTTATCAGATTTTATACCCTGTAGTTTTCTTCACAACTCGAGAGTTGTCGAATTTTCACTACGGGGCATATTCTTTACATTAACCTAAAAATTAGGTATAGTACAAGCGTAAATATGGTCCCATCGTCTAGCCTGGTCTAGGACACCACGCCTTCAATGTGGCGACTCGGGTTCAAATCCCGATGGGACCGCTATCTATTATAGTAGGTTCGAATCCAAGCCTCGCAGCAAAGTAGTTAATAAGAAAATGGATAATATTTTAGAGAGAACAAAACAACATTTTCTAGAGACATTTGAGAAAGGTAAAGAAAACGCTTATCCCTATCTTCCTAGGCACGTTGCCGAAGTTGAAAAATGGGCCAGGAAGATTATGGGGAGTGTGCCCGATGCGGACGAAAACATAGTTTTATTATCTGTATGGCTTCATGATATTGGCCAGGCGATTGGGGATGAAGAAAACGATCATGCGGTTAAGTCGGAAGAAGAAGCAAAAGCTTTTCTTAAAAAAGAAGGATTAGGATTTGGAGAAATTGAAAAAGTTGCTCATTGCGTAAGGGCGCATAGATGTAAAGACGTTCAGCCCGAAACCATAGAAGCGAAGATTTTGGCAGTTGCCGATTCGGCAAGCCACATGACCGATATTAATTATATTGTTCATCTTTCAATAAGACCAAAAGAATGGATTCTTGGTAAGCTCGAAAGAGACTACAGAGATATCGGGCTTTTCCCGGAAATCCAAAAAGAGATGATTCCTCTTTATCAGGCATGGAAAGCCCTACTAACTGCATATCCAAAGTTATAGTAATGCCCCTGACTGAGACGCGTCAGTGGGGAAGCCCAAAAGGGCCTAATTTTCCCCTCTGGAACCTTGGTTCCAGACTGGGGCACACAGCCAACACATTACACGCCGAGTGACTGAGTCGCTCCCTCGTATTTTTGGAAAAAAGTTCGCATCCAGGACACGCAGCCAACACATTACACGCCGAGTGACCGAGTCGCCCCCTCACATTTTTAAAAAATGATTAAGATTCTATATTATGGATAAATTAGACAAAATAATTGGATACACGAAGAAAATAGTAATTTTTTGTATTTTTGCTACTATTATTCTTGCATTTATTGGGGGCTTAATATATTTGATTTTACTTATATTGGCGTTTTAGGTTGGTTGGATTAAAGTATTTTCGACTGAAACGCGTTAGCCGGACAGCTCCGAAAGTCGCTAAAACGTCCTCTATGGGCGGGGTTCAGAACTAGGGCACACAAGTATTAGTTCATGTAGTATCGTGGCCGACCGAGGAGGCGATAAAAATCAAAAGATCAAAGCAAAATTAAAACCCACCGGTTTCCCGTGGGTTTTAATTAACGAACGAATGAAATTATACTATTTGCCCTGTTCATTATATTTAGGTTTATAGGTTTTAATTTCATCTGCTTCCCATTTTTCTGCCTCCGATGCGTAATCGCATAGTTGGTATCCAAAATGGGTAACGTCCGGCCAATTCTCATCACGGATATGATCTAAGAGACGACCGCGTATCCCGTTTTCTCCAACTCCCTTTCCGACATACAATATCGTGAGTTTATTATCCGAATTTGCATAGCCACAATAATAAACACCGATCGCGCTCGAATCCCAATTGCCGATGACCGTTTCGTTATATTGGTAATGTCCTTTATATGGATAAATCATTGATGAATGTTCTTTCCCCATTTTAATAATCTTCGGTTCGGCCTCCCGCCTTCGCTACCATACTAGGGGATAGGGTATGGCGGATGAAACAAAATTTTGTTTTCACCAAGGTTTTGTGGGATAAGTTACTTTTTCTTCTTTTCCCTTACCCACTCCACCCTACCTGGATGTTTTGCCGCATAATGCCACGTGGTTATCTTACCCGTGACGGCATGATGTGGTTGTTCTTTCGCCCAGTTATGATGTCTCCTAGCCATCGTCGTATCACCGTCCCTTTATATCTATAAATTTACCTTAGAGGTGTTTTCGCTTTGAATTTCCGGGACGTCTTGTTTATTTTTCGGTCAGTTCGACTCCTGACGCCGCCATTCTCAAGCCAGCATGGTGGGTGAGAATAAAATTCTCACAAATCTACCCTTATTCTACTCGCACCCCAGAACTTTTGTCAAGTGTTTAAGGACTTAAAGGATACGGCTTGACAGCCAGGCATGGGTTGTTATAATCAAGACATATGATGCATCTAATTCAAGAAGAACTTCTAAAACTTTCAAAAAAGGAGAATCTTGCCGAGCTCAGCCTAAGAGAAATGGCTAAGCGTATTGGTAGACCCGGAGAGTCTCCGCAAAAAATAAAACACCATCTCCTCCAGCTGCAAAAGAAAGGTTTTTTAACTATCAGCCGCGTTAAGGGGATGATGGTGAAAACTTCTTCTGTGCCGGGATGGGCCAAGGGGTTGCTCGATAGTGCCTCGCGGCTTTTTTCGATTCCTATTATAGGTACGGCGAATTGCGGTCCGGCGAATATTTTTGCCGAAACTAACTTCCAAGGTTTTTTACGTATATCGAATAAATTACTTGGAAAATCAAGGCCAACGGGTCTCTACGCAATTAAAGCTGATGGTTCATCGATGAACCGGGCAGAGATAAATGGAAAAAAAATAGAAGATGGTGATTACGTTATCGTAAACAGCGAAGATAAGGAGCCGCGTAATAACGATGTCGTCGTCGCCATTGTTGATAATAAAGCCACCATCAAGCGGTTTATTGACGATCGACGTAACGGGCAAATTGTATTAAAAGCAGACTCATCATTTGATTATGGGCCGATTTATTTGCACCCCGACGACGAACTTATTATAAGTGGAAAAGTAATCAGCGTTATTAAAAAACCGGTATCAAAATAAATTTATGAATAGTGTCACCGATCATGAACATAGGGGATCTGTGCCCGTTCTAATTTTTAAATAAAAATGGCAAACACGACTTCTATAATTTGGCCATTAGAACCACATACTGAAATAAAGCATATCATTTTGAGAAGATATTTAAATTCTTGGCTTCCTATTATTTCCCGTTATCATGGGAAGATTGTTTATATTGATGGATTTGCTGGTCCTGGCGAGTATTCTTTTGGCCAAGATGGGTCTCCCATCATAGCTATAAAAGCTGTTTTGGATCACAAATTTAAACTTGGTGCAAAAATTAGAATGTTGTTTATAGAGAAAGAGGAAGACAGGTGTAAATTTCTTAAAGAAAAAATAAATAAAATTCAGCCACCTTCTAACCTTGATATTGAAATAGTTTGTGAAGAGTTTAGAAATATCATCGATTCAATATTAAAAACAGTAGAAGAAAATAAAAAAAACCTAGCGCCTTCATTTGTTTTTATTGATCCCTTCGGTTTTAGTGGTATTCCTTTAGGTTTAATAAAAAGAATAATGCAAAATCCAAGCTGCGAGGTTTTAATTAATTTTATGTACGGGGATATAAATAGGTTTTTAGATTTAGATGATAATGAGGTTCATCTTACTGAAACCTTTGGTACAGATGAGTGGAAAAACGCTCCGAAAAACGATCCGAATAAAAGGCTTGAGTTCTTGCATGATTTATATAAAAAACAATTAAAGTCTTTCTCTGGGGCAAATATTACCTTTGTGAACTCATTTATGATGAAAAATAAATCCAACCAGACAAGCTATTTTTTATTTTTTGGGACCAATAAGATTGAAGGATTAGAAAAAATGAAGGAAGCAATGTGGAGGACGGATAAGTCTGGTAATTTCGAATTTTCAGACGCAACCTACAGACCGTTTCAGGGAGTTTTATTCGAGGATAAGCCAAGATACTCTGAATTAAAAATAATAATTTTAGAAAAATTTAAAGGGAAAACTATTTCCTCTAAGAAATTGGGTGATTTCGTGGTAACAGAAACGTCTTTTTTAAGATCTCATTATAAAATACCAATACTGAGAAAAATGGAAAAAGAATCCCCCTCACAGATACAAGTTTCTAATAGAAAAAGAAAGGGAACATATCCAGATGATTCTATTATAAAATTTTTATAATAGTGTTATAATTCAATAAATGAAGAAAATAAAAAGAAAAACTCTTTTGTACAAAAGCGGAGTAGAATATGCCGATTTTAGCATTAATCACGTAGAGGGATGTGCTCATGGTTGTAATTTTCCTTGCTACGCGATGATTATGAAAAAAAGATGCGGGGTTATAAAAAGCTATAAAGAGTGGTTAAGACCGAAAATTGTAGCTAACGCACTGGAGTTGTTAGAAAGAGAAATTCCGAGGTATAAACATAAGATTAAATTTGTTCACCTTTGTTTTTCTACAGATCCTTTTATGTATAAGTATCCCGAAGTGGCCGATTTGACTCTGAAAATTATTGAAAGATTAAATAAAGATAATATTCGTTGTACGGTTTTGACAAAAGGAATTTACCCTAAAACATTATCGAATATAGATAAATATGGCAGAAATAATGAATACGGTATTACTCTAGTGTCTTTAGATAAAAAATTCAAAAAAAGGTTCGAGCCATATTCAGCGTCATATAAAGCTAGGATCAGATCATTAAAGTGTTTACATGATAGAGGTTTAAAAACCTGGATTAGTATGGAGCCATACCCAACACCGAATTTGGTGGAGCAGAATTTGTCTAAAATTTTGGAAGAAATTTCCTTCGTGGATAAAATTATCTTTGGGAAGTTGAATTATAACGTGAAATCAAGTCAATTCGGCACTAACAGTAGTTTTTACCAAGAATGTTCTAAAAAGTTGATCGGGTTTTGCGAAGACAACGGTATAGATTACCATATTAAATACGGTACCCAAAAGAAAGATAACCGAAAGACAGATAAGATTTTCAGAGAAGAAAAAATAACAAGAGAAAACGAAATTTTACTCCTGCCCGCTTGGGATTAATTATGTCAGAACGGGACACGCCGTTTTTTGTTGATATTATTCCAAATGAATGCGTTGGTGGAAGGATTTGAGTTTTTCCCGCAGGGCGGGATATTTTTTTAGGTTCGGGTCCTCTCCCAGGATTTTCTTGGCCGCCTCTCTGGTTTTTTCAATTAAAGGCAGGTTGTTTAAGGAGGCCATGGCCAAATCGGGCATGCCCCACTGGCGCAGTCCCGAGAAATCACCGGGTCCTCTTATCTCCAAATCTTTTTCCGCCAAATCAAAGCCGTTCTCGCACGTAATTAAAGCTTTCAATCTCTGGTGGGTTTTCCGGGAAGGGGAGTCGGAGAATAAAAAGCAGTAGGACTGCCAGTTCGACCGGCCGACTCTGCCCCGGAACTGATGGAGCTGGGCCAAACCGAACCTGTCCGCTCCTTCAATCATCATGACCGTGGCGTTCGGGATATCCACGCCGACTTCCACGACCGAGGTTGAAACCAAAATATCTATTTTTTTATACCGTCCCGATTTTATCGAGGATCCTCGACCGGGTCGGGAAAAATCCCTCATAATCCTTTCTTTCTCTTTCAGTCCCAGTTTTCCGTGGAGCATCCCGACTTTAAGGTCGGGGAATACCTTCTTGGAAAGCTTTTCATATTCTTCTTTGACGGCTTTAACGTCAGTAGTCCAAGCCGATTGAGGTCCGACCTCCTTCCCGATTTGGGAGAGGTCGGACCTCTTTGATTCGGGCTTCTTTGATTCGATTCTCGGGCAGATGACGAAAGCCTGCCTGCCCTTTTTAATTTCTTTTCTGATGAAAGCATAAGTTTTTTGTCTTTCAGTAGGTGGCACAACCTTGGTGATGATTTTTTTTCTGCCGGCGGGCAGTTCCGGAATCAAAGACAAATCCAGGTCGCCGTATAAAGTCAGAGCCAAGGTGCGGGGGATAGGGGTAGCGGTCATGGATAACAAGTGCGGAATCGTGGTTTGCCTCGTAAGCTTGGCTCTTTGCTCCACTCCGAAGCGGTGCTGTTCGTCCAGTATCACGAGCCCCAGGTTGCCGAACTTAACCTTGTCCTGGATTAAGGCGTGGGTGCCGATCAGCACATGGATCTTGTTATTAATAGCCTTTTCCATGAGCTTTTCTCTGGAAATCTCAATGAAGTCGTTTTTCAGGTTCTTGGAAGTGAACTTATCTTCCTTGCCGGTCAAAAGACCGATGTCCATTTTAAAACCTTCCAGCAACTTGCTCACGGTTTTAAAATGCTGCTTGGCCAGAATCTCGGTCGGCGCCATAAAGACCGTCTGGTAGCCGGCTTTGAAAGCGTTCAAGGCGGCCATGGTAGCGACCACGGTTTTACCCGAACCCACGTCGCCTTCCAAGAGCCGCGACATGGGGCTCGGCCTTTCTAAGTCTTTTAAGATCTGCCAAGAGGCCTTTTTCTGGCCATCGGTCAGCTTAAAAGGCAGTTTGCCGGTAAATCGTTGCATCAAAGGCACGTTGAGGGGCATGGCAAAAGCTTTCTTTTGATCAAGTTTCTTTCTTTCCATTAAAATCCAGACTGACATTAAAAAGAGTTCTTCAAAAGAAAAGCGTTCCCTGGCTTTTTCAGCCAAAGCCAGAGAATCGGGGAAGTGGACCTGCCAAATCGCTTTTTTAATCGGCATCAGCCTGTGTTCTTTGAGCAGTTGTTCGGGAATGGGCTCTTCAAGTTCTTGAGCCACCGTTGCCAACAGGTATTTCATAACCTGGCGCAGCCAGCGCGAAGACAAACCGCTTGTTTCATTATAAATAGGTACAATTCTGCCGGTATGGGTCAGGTCCTCGTCGCCCATTTTTTCGTAAATGGGATTGGAAAGGTAAAAGCCGTGCTCGTCCGACATGATTTTGCCGACGACGCAAATGCCTTCACCCTTTTTAAGGGTATTGATCAAATAGGGCTGGTTGAACCAGACGATCTTGATGGCGCCCGTGTCATCGCCCAGCAAGGCTTCAGTAATAGACATTCTTTTGCGGAACGTGCGGGCGCTCGTAATATCCAAAACCTTGCCGCGCAGGCAGTAATTCTCGTTAACTTTCGCTTTAGCGATCGGTACGATGTTTGAAAAATCCTCATAGCGATGAGGAAAGTAGTAAAGGAGATCTTTGACCTGTCCGATGCCCAGTCTTTTTAATCTGCCCCGATAAACCGGGCCGACCCCCCTTAATTCTTCAATTGGGGTGGTTAAGTTCATGTAATTGTGCAGTATTCTTGAAATAGTCCGAACGCATTTCGCCACCTACGGCGGCGAAGAAATCCCCCCGCGAAAATTCGGAAAGGCGGCAGAGCCGCACCGATGACAATTTCAAGTTTTTCTTTGGCGGCATTAAAACCAGTTGAAAAGTTTTGCGACAAAGAGAACATAAACCAAAAGATAAAATGCACCCTCCCACATATGAATCCTCCTAGAAATACCGGAGATGACAAAGAGAAGTGTTGCGAGAGCCATTGTGGGGACACCAATCGTAAAAATTTGGTTATCTACAGGAAGAACACGAAACAAACCCGGCAGACCTATAACAACTAGAGCATTGAAAACATTCGAGCCAAAAATATTTCCAAGGGCAATTTCTGATTTTTTCTGGAGAGCTGCCTTCGCGGAAACCAAAAGTTCGGGCAAAGAAGTACCGACCGCGACGGCAGTGATGGCAATTACTCCAGTTGCAATATTCAACATCGCAGATAAATTCACCAACGCATCAATGAGATACTTTGCACCAAAAACTAGACCCAAGATACCAATGACTAAAAGAATAAAATCTTTTGTAACGAGTTTTGGACGAGTAAATTCTTCTTTCTTGTGGGCGGCTATATGTTTTCTTCTTTCTTGCCGCGATGGTAGAAATTCAGCGATTTCACCCGAATCTTCCGTGTCTTTGTGTAAAACCGTATAAAGCAAATATACGCCGTAAGTAACAAGCATCAGGATAGATTCACCAAAAGTAATTTGTTTATCCCACACTATGCCCAAAAGTAAAACCGTGCTGATGGCAAGAAGCGGAAGATCTAAATCTATTAAACTTTTTGTAACTATGAGTCGTCTGCCAATGACTGCAGAAACACCAACAATAAGTAAAATATTTGCGATATTTGACCCTATCGCGTTTGCGGCAACAACGTCTGGCACGTCCTTAAACACCGCAACAAAGGAGGAGATAAGTTCTGGAAAAGATGTTCCAACACCAACAATAGTAACGCCGACGATAAAAGGCGATAAACCGAAAGCGAGTCCTATTTTTTCCGCGCTTGCAATTAACCAATCAGCACCTTTTACCAGCACTCCCAATGAAACAATAAATACAATTATCCAAAATATGACCATAAAAGTTGTTGTTAAGATTTATAAAAAATTTTCTTCCCCCCAAAATTAAAATATGGTTCGAGCCGATGTTTTTCTCCGGGCTCTTTGGCGGTTTTAGCCTCGCAAAGCGAGGCAACAATTTCCAATTTTTCTTTGGCGGCATACTCTTGCAACTCTACGAGTTGCGCTTCAATCGAAAGCACTTGTCGGTCATCTTCTTCCGTTGATTTACGAGCGTAAAGTATATATTTCATAATGTTTTTAGGTTAAGGATTAAAATTTTTTCTTTTCTTCTTTCAAAACCGCCAATTCGTTTTTGCCCCGAAAATTCAGTACAAACTGGCCGCCGAGCGAAGCGAGGCGAGCTCCCAAAACTTGCAATTTCCTTTGTGGTGTCCCCAGAAGGAATCGAACCTTCATCTCAGCCTTCGCAGGGCTACACTCTATCCGTTGAGCTATGGGGACAAAATTCGGTAAGAATTTTGTCGGGTGCCCGAGGCGCCCTGGGTTATTCTTCTTAAATTTAACATAAAATTAAGATAAAATCAAATTGACTTTAAGGGTTTTTTAAGATAAAGTAAGAATACTCGGAGAGGTGCCTGAGCGGTTGAAAGGAGCACGCTGCTAATGTGCCAGGGTAGCAATACCCTCGTGGGTTCGAATCCCACCCTCTCCGCCACGAATTTTTTATCGGCGCAACCCGCCTGCGTGGCCGAAGCCACTTCGGCGAGGCGAAGGCCCGACTAACCGAGAGCGAGTGGCGACCCGAGTGCCGAGCCTCATTCAAAGAATCGCCAAGAGAGCGATTTTTTGGTAGAATAGAATAATGGGAAATGAGTTAACTCAAAAAATAAGAAACAGATCGAAAATTAAACCATTCATCACAAAGGATGGTTCAGAGATAAGAGAGATTTTTCATCCGAATAACTCTTCAATTAAGAAGATGAGTTTTGCAGAAGCAACTGTTTATCCAGGAGATACCACGGAGCTACACATTCATAAAAAAGCCGATGAGATATATTTTATTTTGGTCGGAAAGGGGATAATGGAAATTGAAGGCAAGAGGTCCCTAGTAAAGAAGGAAGATTCTATATTTATTCCCGCTAAAAATAAGCACAGAATTAAGAACATCGGAAAAACTGCATTGAAAATTTTGTGTTCTTCTTCTCCTTCATATTCACATAAAGATACAAGTCTCATTTAATAGATTCCGACCCATATGCCTCGAGTTGGCGGGGTTGACATCATGTGGTATTTTGATAATATAAAATTATGAAAAAGCATAAAGAGAAAATCTATCAATATGAGGTCGTTTTTGATCCTAATGGAGAAGGGTATACGGTTACAGTACCCCATCTCCCCGGCTTAGTTACTGAAGGAGATAATTTACGGGAAGCTCGTGCAATGGCAAAAGATGCCATCCGTTGTTATCTTGAAGCGCTCCTAAAGGATAAGATGTTACGAAAGTCAGCCGAAGCAAAACGGGAAAGGGTGGGAGTTTGCATTTAGTTTCATTTTTTATGCCAAAGCTCCCGAGGATACCATCCATTTTAGTCATCAGAGCTCTTAAACGAGCTCGTTTTTACGAATATCATCGATCAGGAAGCCATATTCAGTTACGCCATCCCGGTAATTCTAGTTTAAGAGTAACCGTTCCTTTTCAAAGGAAAGATTTAACTCCAAAGACACTAAAATCAATTATCGAACAGGCCGGTCTTACCATTGATGAATTTATTGGATTGCTTTAGCGACCCACGTACCTCAAACTTGCTCTGGCAAAATTCGTCAAAAAGTGCAATAATGCCTCTATAAGAGGCGTTCACTCCGGGTACTTAACCCGAGTATCCCGCCTTCGCTCGCCGAAGCGAGCTACGGCGGACGCAGTCCGCCAGTAGATCGCGAAGGAGAGATTCGTCTATGTATTTTGTTTACATTCTAAAATGTGTCGATGGCAAGCCATACACCGGGTGCACAGAAAATTTAGAAGAAAGATTAGAGCGCCACATGAATGGTTATGTTCCCGCAGCCGAAAATCGTCGTCCTGTTCAATTGACCTCTCATATTATTTTCAATGATAAATATCAAGCTTTTGAATTCGAAAAATATCTTAAATCTGGAGAGGTGGCAGAGCGGCCGAATGCGATGGTTTTGAAAACCATTAAGGTAGCAATACCTTCGTGAGTTCGAATCTCACCCTCTCCGCCAGTGGTTTTGAAAATTGGCAGTCAAAATTCCTTTATTTTGCGCTACATTTCAAAACGGAAAACTGATAAAATATTAAGAACCCTAGAGGGATTCGAACTATGATAAATAAAGCTTCTAAAATAATTTTGAATGCGATTCCTATCTTAGTGATGATCGGCTTAATTCCTTTATTTCGTAATGACTATGTTTTGACTGGAATTTATGCGGCAATTATCATAATCGCCTTGTTAATCAAGAGGGAAAGAAATGATCTATTGGTATTAGTCTTCGGGTTTTTCATTATGATTGCTTCCGAATACCTATTTATAAGCACAGGTGTTGAAACATTCCAACGAAATAGCTTACTGGATCTAATGCCTCTTTGGTTACCATTTTTATGGGCTTATGGATTCGTTGCTATTAAGAGATCGGTATTGATCTTGAATTCGGACTAATATTATTACCATGACAAAAGTTAAACGTAACAAGAAACAAATCGGCATCTCACTTGAGCGACTGGCGGAATTGCGCCGTGCCACTCTTATAGCCTCTACCGGCGCATCTACTCGGCTTGCGGGCTCAAAGCTCTCCGATAAAGAAGTGGAACAGGTAGTTAATACTGTTTGTTTTTGGGCAAAAGTAGGAATATCGAATAAGGCAGGATTTTCTTTGTAGATTCGCCTTAAATCACGTACAATTTTATCAACCCTCCTGAAATTGCACCGCTTCGGTTCTAATTTCGGGACATCGCCACCGCCAATAAGTCCCGCTGATGACGGGCTTTTTTGTTTTTACCAAACAAGATATAATAAAGGAAGATTGGTCGGGTTTTCCCCGCCTGCAACGCTTTGCCCGCCACCATGACTGCCATCAGGCTGTCGGGCTGGCGTAGCAATGCGGGCAGGCACAGATACCAATTCTTTCTTTAAAATGTTAAAATAGAGTTGATGATTTGGAATCCTTTTAAAATTAATCCGAAGGGTTTTTTAGGAATAGACATCGGAACTTCCACCATTAAAATCGTGGAGATGTCGCGGGCGGGGAAGCGCAGGAAACTGGATAATTACGGCGAAATGAAGGCTGAAGCTCTTTACGAGAAGCCTTTCCGCACATTTGAAAAAAGCACGCTTTCTTTTTCCAACCGCGACGTGGTCAGGGCGCTCAGCGCTGTTTTGAAAGAAGGCGGATTTAAAACCAATAAAGCCTTTTTTTCCATTCCTGATTTTTCCACTTTTTTTACCACGATCAGCTTGCCGGCCATGACTGACGAGGAAATCCCTCAAGCCGTCAATTACGAAGCTCCTCAGCACATTCCTTTGCCTTTACAGTCAGTGACTCTTGACTGGCAGATTGTCGAGCGGGAAGTGGGCACTAACATGGGCCAGGATACCATTAAGATTTTACTGGTAGCCGTGCCCAAGGATGTTATTCAGCAATATCAGGAGATAGCTCAGGACGCCGGTCTTGAACTTTTATCCATGGAGGCGGAAGCTTTCAGTTTGTCGCGAGCCTTGATTGGCGAAGTGGAAAAAACTCAAACGGTTGCCTTGATCGATCTCGGAGCCAGAAGCACGACGATCAATATTATCGATAACGGCGTTTTAAGAATATCGCACAGTTTTGATACTTCGGGCAGCGATTTTACGACCGTCATAGCTAAAGGATTGAATCTCGACTACACAGAGGCAGAATTATTAAAAAAGAAGCAGGGGTTGCTTTCAGAAAGCAATGGTCCCAGAGAAATTATGTTGCCCCTGATCGACCTGATTATAGAGGAAGTCAAAAAAATCTTTGCCAGTTTTTTCCAGTCCGAAGGCAAAGAGGTGAAAAAAATCTTTTTAGCGGGCGGTTCGGCTTTCATGCCCGGTACCGTCGATTATTTTACACAGAACCTGTCAAAGCCCGTAGAAATCGCCAATCCTTTCTTAAATATTTATTATCCGCCGATTTTAGAAGACACTTTAAAAGAGATGGGGCCTTCCTATGCCATCGCCGTCGGAGTGGCGCTGCGGGGCCTAGAATAATATGGTAGGCATTATTCCGAAACCAATTAAAAAACCGTCGCAGGTGTACAGGCTTGCTCCCTACATTGTTTTTGGCTTAGTGTTAGTGGTTGTTTTAGCTTATATTGTCTTGTCCTATCTTGAAAACAACGCCTCAAAAACAATGGAGAATTTGCAAGAAAGAATCGCTCAAGTCGGCACGAAAGACGAAAAAGTTCTGGAGGCGCAGGTTTTGCTTGATAAGGAGAAAATTGACGATTTTTCAAAGTTATTCGCCGATCACCAGAGAGTTTCAAATTTCCTAAAGTTTTTGGAGGAAAATTCTCATCCTGAAATTTGGTTCAATAAATTGATCTTGAACTCCGAAGATTCTGAAGTGGTGCTTGCCGGCGAAACTGCCAACTTTGAGACCTTAGGCCAGCAGATAGTTATTTTCCAGAGCCAGGAATTAGTTAAAAACGTTGAGATATCCGACCTTTCTCTGGGGAAAAATGGCCGGGCGACTTTTACTTTTACCCTTTCATTAGATCAGGAAATTTTCAAAAACAATGAATAAAATAATTATTATTGTCTCAGGAGTGGTGATAGTTTTGTTCTTTGTTTTGGTTTTAATTTGGCCGCAGTACCAAAAACTCCAAGCCTTAAATTTAGATATCAAAACTAAGCAAGCAGACCTTCGGTCTCAAGAAACGTATTTTGCCCAAGTCAAAGAACTTTCGGCACAATTACAAGAGTATCCTGATGCTCTGGCTAAGATCTCGAGCGCTTTGCCCAAAGATCCTTCTTTGGCGTCCTTGGCTCACTTCCTGCAAATCAACTCTGCCCAAACAGGCTTAATCTTAAAAAAGATCGTCTTGGGCGGCATGACCCTGCCGAGCGAGAGCAACAGATCGTTAATAGAGACGCGGCTCGTTATCCAGGTATCCGGCTCTTACAAAGCCTTTAAAGATTTTCTTGGGCTCGTAGAAAATTCGGCGAGAATCATTGAGGTCGAGAACCTTTCCATTGAGATTCCCCCGAAAGAATCCAAAGAATCGCCCACGTTTACTTTCGGCCTAAAAACAATTTCTTATTAATTATGCCCGGTAGTGAAAATTCGACAATTCTCGAGTTGTGAATTAAAACTGCAAGGCATATAATCTATACAAACATAATTATTAATTAAGAACGACAGTCAAATTTACCGAATTAAACAACTGTCGAATTTCTACTACCGGGTATGGCTATTGAGTTTTTACAAGCGCAAAAAAGGCAAAGGTATCTGATTTTAATTCTGACCTTAGCCATCTGCAGCATCCTTTTGGTAGTTTGGCTGGGCTTTTTTAGAAATTCAGCGCCCGGCCCGACTTCTTTCCCGACCGCGACCCCGCCCACCATTGAAATCAACTGGAATGCCTTAAAAGACACAAAACTCGAGGCGCTCAAAAGCTTTGAGCAAGTGCCGCCCATGGAAGACGGGGTGGGCCGGGAAAATCCTTTCACAAGTTACTAATCAAATGACGCTGACCCAATATTTAATAAAAAAAGAAGTCATTGATAAAAAACAAGCCGCTTCTTTGGAGTACGACGTTAAGGTTTCGGGCAGAAAAGAAGAGGAAGTGATTATTGAGAGGGGGATTATCCCCGAAGATCTTGTTTTTGAAATGAAGGGCGAAAACCTGAAGGTGCCCGTCAGGAAAGTTTCGGCTGGAGACGTGCCCTTAGAAATATTAGAGTTGATTCCTCAAGAATCAGCCAAGTATTACAGCATGATTCCTTTGTCGCAGAAAGAAAAAACCCTGGAAGTCGGCATGGTGTACCCTGAGGATCTGCGGGCGCAGGAAGCCTTGAAATTCTTGTCGAGGCAGGGGGAGTTCAATTACAGGGTCGTTTTGATCTCGCTCACCACCTTCGATAATATTTTGAAGCAGTACAAGACCTTAAAGAAAGAGGTGACCATGGCCCTGGAAGAATTGGAAACGGAACTTAAGTCCGAAGATGGTACTCAGCGCCAGCCCCTTAAGAAAGCCGAGTTTGAAAGAATGGCCGAAGAAGCGCCCATTACTAAGGTGGTGGCCGTCATGCTGCGGCACGCCGTGGACGCTAAAGCCTCTGATATCCATGTGGAGCCGACCAAAAAAGAATTAAGGATTCGCTTCAGGATAGACGGAGTTTTGCATCCGAACCTTCTATTGCCCTTGCAGATTCATCCGGCGGTGGTGGCGAGAATTAAAATTCTGTCTAACTTGAAAATAGATGAAACGCGCATGCCCCAAGACGGCCGTTTTTCGGCAAAAATCGGGGGCAAAGACATCGATTTCAGAGTCTCGACTTTCCCGACTACCTTGGGCGAGAAGGTTGCCATGAGGATTTTGGATCCGACCGAGGGCGTTAAGAACTTTGATAAACTCGGTTTGGAAAGAAGAAACCTGGAAGTGGTGCAAAGAGCCGTGAAGAAACCTTACGGTCTTATTTTAGCGACCGGTCCCACCGGGAGCGGTAAAACCACGACGCTTTATGCTATTTTGAATCTTTTGAATCGAGAAGGCATTAACGTCATCACCCTTGAAGATCCGGTTGAATATTTCGTTCCCGGCATTAATCAGTCTCAAATCCAGCCGGACATCGGCTACACCTTTGCTAAAGGTTTGAGGCATATTTTAAGACAGGATCCCAACGTCATCATGGTGGGCGAAATCAGAGATGAGGAAACCGCAGCTTTGGCCACTCATGCCGCCTTGACCGGCCATATTGTTTTATCAACCCTCCACACCAATAACGCTTTGGGAGTCATTCCTCGTTTTATTGATTTGGGCGTGGCCCCCTTTCTGATTCCGCCAGCTTTGAGCTTGGCGATAGCACAAAGACTGGTGAGGACTTTGTGCCCCGATTGCAAGAAGGCAGTCGTGCCGGGGACCAAGGTGAAAGACATGATTTTAAAAGAAATAGAGGCCTTGCCGCCCTCAACCAAGAAAGACGTTAAAATATCAAACGATTTCAAGATTTATGAAGCCGCCGGCTGCAAAAAATGCAACAATGAAGGCTATGTGGGCAGGATCGCTCTTTTTGAAATTCTGGAAATGACGCCCCAGCTTGCCGAGATCATTTTGAAAGAACCTAACGAAACAATCATTTTACAGGAGGCCAAAAGGCAGGGGATGATTACCATGAAGCAGGATGGGATTCTGAAGGCCTTAGAAGGGGTGACTTCGATTGAGGAAGTGCTCAGGGCCGCTGAAGAGAGGTAATTATTAACAAGTTTTATAAAAAGATGACCAACAATAACGGCTACGCCGCCCGATTAAATGAATTATTGGCTCTGACGGTAAAAGAGCAGGCTTCGGATCTCCATATTTCGTGCGGGCACCCGCCCGTTTTAAGAATTCAGGGCACGCTCATCCCTCTGCTTAAACAAAAAAAGATAACGCCCGAAGACTCCGAGGGTTTAGCCCGCGTTTTACTGCAAGACGACAGGTACACCCGTTTTTTAAAAGAGAAAGAAATCGACTTTTCTTTCAATTTTGAGGGGGGCGGCAGCGCCGCCCGGTTCAGGGTCAATGTTTTTTTCCAAAAGGGAAGCATTTCTTGCGCCTTAAGGTTGGTGCCCTCAAAAATACCCACCATCGAAGAATTAAACTTGCCCACGATCTTGCACGAGTTTACCAGGGCGAATCAGGGCTTTGTGTTGATTACCGGTCCTTCGAGCCAGGGAAAATCGACGACGCTGGCCGCCATGATCGATGAAATCAACCACCAAAGATCCACGCATATCATCACCATTGAAGACCCGATTGAATATATTTTTAAGGAAGACAGGGCGATTATTGACCAAAGAGAAGTTTTTCAGGATACTTTAAGTTTTGCCCAAGCTTTAAGATCCACTTTCCGGCAGGACCCCAACGTCATCATGGTGGGCGAGATGAGGGATCAGGAAACCATTTCGACCGCCATTACGGCTGCGGAAACCGGCCACTTGGTTTTCGCTACTCTTCACACCAATTCCGCCTCTCAGACCATTCATCGCATTGTTGATACTTTCCCTTCAGAACAGCAATCGCAGGTGCGGGCGCAATTATCAAGCTCGCTTTTGGGCATTGTTTCCCAAAGACTGATTCCGCGGATTAAAGGAGGCATGATCCCGGCTTGCGAAATTATGATGCAAAATTCTGCGACCGCCAACTTGATCCGAGAGAACAAAATCCACGAGTTGCCGCTCGTGATAGAAACTTCCCTTGAAGCGGGCATGATTTCCTTAAACAGGTCCTTGGCTATTTTGATTAACGCCAAGGAGATTTCTTTGGGAGACGCTTTGAGCCACTCTTTGAATCCCACCGAATTAAAGATGTTATTGCGTAAATGAAATTTAATTACCAAGCGCGGTCTAAAAAAGGCGAGGTGCAGACAGGGACTGTGGAGGCCTCCTCAAGAGAGGCGGCCATTCTTCTTTTACAGCGGCACAATCTGTTCGTCACTTTTTTGGAAAGAGCGGAAACCAGGCCTTTTTATGCCAAAAAGATAAAAATCTTTGAGCGGGTCTCTAAAAAAGACGTGGTTAACTTTTCCCGGCAGCTGGCTTTAATGTTTAAGTCGAAGATTCCGCTTGTCCAGGCGCTTCATTCGATCGCCGAACAGACGAAAAACCCCAGTTTGCGAGAAAAGATTTTGATTATTTCCCAGGAAGTGGAAGGCGGCACCCGGTTCTCGCAGGCCTTGTCGGTTCATCCTAAGCTTTTTTCGAGTTTTTACGTGAGTATGGTCAAGGCCGGTGAGGCTTCAGGCTCTCTGTCAGAAAGCTTAACTTATTTAGCCGACCACTTGGAGCGCGAATACCACCTTGCTTCTAAAATCCAGGGAGCGATGATTTATCCGGCCTTGATTGGCGTGGTAGTTGTGGGCGTTTTGGTCATGATGATGTATTTTGTCATCCCGAACATGACCAAAGTTTTTTCTGAAATGGACCAGGACCTGCCTTTGGTGACCAAAGTGGTCATCTCACTCTCTAACTTTATGAGGGCTTGGGGCTGGCTCGTATTTTTGTTTATAGCTGGGGCGTTGGCGGCGTTTAACCGCTACAGTAAGTTGGGCGAAGGCAAAAGAATCAAAGACCGAGTTCTTTTGCGCATCCCTTTTGTCGGTTCTTTTTTGAGGATGGTTTACCTTTCCCGTTTCGCCGAAAATCTTTCAACTTTGATCAGCGGCGGCATTCCCATCGCCCAGTCTTTGGAAATTACTGCCGAAATCGTGGGCAGCGACGTTTATCAGCAGATTGTTTTTGAAATTAAGGAAGAAGTTGTCAGGGGCGAAAATATGAGCAAGATTTTGGCGCGCTATCCGAATGAATTCCCGCCGATTTTGACCCAGATGGTGGCGGTGGGGGAAAAAACAGGAACTTTAGACCAAAGCTTGATGAGTGTGGTTAATTTTTATCGCAATGAGGTGGAAAGGGCTGTCGACAATCTTTTGAGTATTTTAGAGCCGGTCATGGTGATTCTCTTGGGAGGGATGGTTGCCGGCTTGATGGGGGCGGTGCTTTTACCTCTTTACAAAATGAGCAGTTTCTAAGAGATATCCACACCCGCCTTGACTTAAAATATGCTAAAATAGAGGCAGGTGGTTTAAAAATTAAAAAGGTCGACTGAGAAAAATAATAAATATTATAAAACATGTTACAATTATTCACTAAAAAGAGCCGCGGCTTTACCTTGATTGAACTTTTAGTGGTGATCGCCATCATCGGCATTCTGTCTTCCATTGTGCTCGTTTCCATGGGCGGAGCCAGGAAATCTGCCCGGGACGGCGTGAGAAAAGCTGATATGCGCCAAATAATTACCGCTCAGGAGATGTATTACGGAGCTAACGACGCTTATTATACCAGCGCCTCTTGGCCCACCGCTATCAGCACCTATATGCCCAAGACCCCGACCGATCCGGGTTCTGGTACTTACGTTTGGACCAATAACACCGGTGATGCCCAGAAATTCTGCGCTTACGCTACACTGGAAACAAGTCCAGTTTCTTACTACACCGCTTCCAATGCCGGTAACTTTAGCTGCACAGATGCGGCACCGACACTGGCTGATTGCTGCTTCTAGTATTTCTTCAGTCTTTTAGAGATTTAAACCAATCCCCCCGTAACGGGGGATTTGTGTTAAAATTAAATAATGGCAACTCCCTTTTTATTTTTTATCGTTCTTCTTTTCGGGTTGACGGCCGGCAGTTTCTTGAACTGCGTGGTTTATCGCTTGGAAAATAACCAAAGCTTTCTTACGGGTCGTTCCTTTTGCCCTAAATGCAAGCATGTTTTAGCGTGGTATGATTTAATGCCCGTTCTCAGTTTTTTGCTTCTAGGGGGCAAATGCCGCCATTGCCAGAAGAAAATAAGCTTTCAATATCCCTTGGTCGAAATAGCTGTCGCCTTATTATTTCTGGCGATTTTTTACTACCGATTGCCGGTCTTTAGTTATTTTCTCTCGCTTTTTTTAATCGTTATTTTTATTTACGACCTGAAACATTATCTTATTTTAGACAAGGTGATCTATCCGGCCATTGGCCTTACCTTAATTTATGATTTGCTGAGGTTTGACCTTTTTACGAATTGGAATCTTCTGATATCCGCGATAGGCGCTTCAGGATTTTTTCTTCTGATAGTGCTGGCGTCTCGGGGCAAATGGATGGGGGTGGGGGATATTAAGCTTGCCTTTCTGATGGGGTTAATCCTCGGCTGGCCGAATATTTTAGTCGCTTTATTTTTTGCGTTCTTGTCCGGTGCTACAATAGGCGTAGGGCTGGTTTTAGCCCGGAGGAAGTCTTTTAAGTCAGAGGTGCCTTTCGGGCCGTTTTTGGTAGCAGGAACTATAGTCGCCATGTTTTACGGTCAAGCCCTAATTAATTGGTATTTGAACTTATATGTCTAAGGCGTTTACTCTCATTGAACTTTTGGTGGTGGTTTCTATTATTGTGCTGATGACCGCTTTAACCTTGCCTAATTATCGGTTTGGCGACAAACAATTAGCCCTTCAAAGATCGGCCTACAGAACGGCCCAAAATCTGAGAATGGCCCAAGAATACGCCATTTCGGCCAAAGAGTTTAACGGGACGGTCCCCCTCGGTTACGGAGTGTATTTTGATCTGACCAAACCTACCGCTTATATTTTATTTGCTGACGTTGACGGCAACCAGGCGTACTCTGGCATTAATGAAAAAGTGGAAGAAATTAGCTTGGAAACTAGTGTGGTTTTAGTCAATCTTGTCCCCGCTACCCCCCAATCTTCTTTGACTATTCTTTTTGTCCCCCCGGATCCGACTATTTATTTTTCCCCCGATGCTGCTTCTGCCGTAATTAATATTAAAGTAGAGGCTCTGCAAAAAACCGTTCAAGTCAATAAAGCCGGTTTAATATCCGTCGAATAATTATGAAGAATCGTGGTTTTACATTAATCGAGACTATCGTCGCTATTTTCTTGCTGACCGTGGGCGTGGTCGGGTCTTTTTCCTTAATGCAGAAAGTGACCTCTTTCGCTTCAATCACTTCTTCGCAATTGGTCGCTTCCTATCTTGCTCAGGAAGGCATTGAAATTATCAGGAACATCAGAGATACTAACTACTTAGAGCACCAAGCTTGGGACGCTGGTATTAGCGCTGGCACTGATTTTCGGCTGGATTATCGGAGCCAAGTCTTTCCAGATGCTACTTGCGGTAGCTATTTGAGCCATAACGGCACTTCCTATATTTGTTCCGCCGATTCTAACAGCAAGTTCCAGCGGCAAATTACCGTTGAGAAGCCCGTCTCGGACAAAATGGTGGTTTCGGTCGAGGTGAGCTGGTCGGAGCGAGGCAATCAGCATTTAATTCTCGCTCAAACAGAACTATATGACTGGCGATAATCATATGCAAAATAAAGGTTTTACTTTAATTGAAATGGTGGTGGCCGTGGCTATTTTTACCCTATTGGTTGGCACAACCTCCAGTATTTTTCTTTCCAGTATTAAGACTCAAAAACAAGGACTAGCCACCCAGGAAATTTTAGACCAGACTTCATATTTAGTGGAATACATGTCCCGGTCCCTGAGAATGGCCAAAAAAGACCTGGCGGGTACGTGTACTGGCACCGCCAAACTAAATTATGTCTTTGAAGACCAGTGCCTTAACTTTTTAAATTACAAAGGGGCTTGCCAGCAATTTTGTTTGGAAAGCACTCGTCTGAAAGACGAGAACGGTAATTATTTAACCTCAACAAATCTTCAAATTTCTAACTTTGCGGTAATACTTAGCGGCGCCACCCAGCCGCCGAGTGATTATTTGCAGCCAAGGGTGACTATTTCGTTAAACATCGTCGGTCAGGAGCAAATGTCGATAAAAATTCAAACAACTGTTTCTCAGCGCAACCTCGACATAAGACAATGAAATACCCAATATTCAATATTAAACATCAGCGCGGCCTGCCCGCATCGCTACGCCAGCCCGACAGCCTGACGGCAGTCATGGCGGCGGGCGAAGCGTTGCAGGCGGGCGCTTCCTTATATTTTGCCCTAATGGTGATGACAATTATGCTGGCCATAGCTTTGGGGCTAAGCTCTATTTTTATCGGTCAAATTAAGACGATAAAACAACTGGGTAATTCGGTTATCGCCCTTTACGCGGCCGATACCGGTATTGAAGAAATACTTTTGGTGCGCAACAACCCGCCTCTTGGATTAGGTCCGGTGGTTGCTCTGGGCAATGGCGCAACCTACCAGGTCATAGTAACCGAGGGAGGAGAGTGTCTCCATTACTGCATCAAATCAGTTGGTTCTTACCTGGGGACCAAGAGAGCCGTCGAGATTAGCTATTGATATGAGTATATGACAAAATCCGAAGCAAAAAAACGCATCGAAAAGCTCAAAAAAGTCATCAACCACCACCGATACCTTTATCACGTCCTGGATAGGACGGAGATTTCCGACGCTGTTTTAGATTCTCTCAAACACGAGCTTTATCAATTAGAGAAGTTTTACCCGGAGTTTCTGACTCCTGATTCTCCCACCCAACGGGTCGGGGGAAAACCTCTTAAGGGTTTCCAAAAAGTGGCGCACGAGTTTCCGATGTTGAGCATCGAGGATATTTTCACAGAGAAAGAGCTCGCAGATTGGGAGACCTACGTGAAAAAATTGGTGCCTAATGAAAAAATAGATTACTTCTGCGAGCCGAAGATTGATGGTTTTGCCATCTCGTTGATTTATCAAGATGGTATTTTTAAAATCGGTTCAACCAGGGGTTCGGGCACAATAGGGGAAGACGTTACCCAAAATCTAAAAACTATCGAAAGCATCCCGTTATGTTTGAGGTCCGACCTCCGCGGGAGGTCGGACCTCCCTCATTTCGTCGAAGTGCGGGGAGAGGTTTACATGGAAAAGAAGGATTTTGAGAAGTTTTCGTCCGAGTACGCCAACCCAAGAAACTTGGCGGCGGGCTCTATCAGACAACTAGATTCAAGGGTCGCCAGTCAGCGGCCTTTGAAGTTTTTAGCCTATGGCTTGATTACCGATCTTGGCCAAAAGAAGCACTCCGAAGAGCATCAAATTTTAAAAGATCTGGGGTTTAAGACTTATCCTGGTAAAGAGTGCCAAAACCTGTCCGATATACTTGATTTTTGGCAAGGAATGGCTCGAAAGAGGGATAGTCTGCCCTTCCAGGTTGACGGGATAGTGGCGGTAGTTAATGATAACGCGCTTTTCCAGAAGCTGGGGGTAGTTGGCAAAAGTCCAAGGGGGATTCGTGCCTTTAAATTCTCGCCCAAGCAGGCTACTACTAAGATTAAAGACATTAAGTTGCAGGTAGGACGGACCGGCGCCATAACTCCAGTTGCCGTCCTTGAGCCGGTGACTGTCGGCGGCGTGACCATTTCCAGAGCGACACTGCATAACGAGGACGAAATTAAAAGATTGGGGGTTAAAATAGGAGATACAGTCGTTGTGGAACGGGCCGGCGATGTTATCCCAGCCGTAATTAAGGTTATGGGGGAGTTAAGAACGGGCAAGGAGAAGGAATTCAAGTTTCCTAGGACATGTCCAGTTTGCGGTTCTGATTTAAAAAAGCCGGAAGCGGAGGTAATTTGGCGTTGCCCCAACCCCAATTGCCCAGCCAAAAAGCAGGAATTTTTATATCATTTTGTTTCAGGGAAAGCGTTTGATATCAAAGGCTTGGGACCAAAAATTATTGATAAACTGATAGACGAGAACCTGATTTCTCAACCAGCCGACTTCTTCGGCTTGGAAGAAGGGGACTTGGCGGTTTTAGAAAGATTCGGTCAAAAATCAGCAGCTAATCTTGTTTCAGCTATTCGATATAGTAAAGAGGTTCCCTTGAGTCGATTTATTTATGCCCTAGGTATCCGTCACGTAGGGGAGGAAACAGCCATAGTGCTGGCTCAGAAATTCAATACAATAAAGAAATTCAGAGAAGCCGCCGAACAAAAATCAGAATCCCTATCTGATATAGGCATTGAGGTCTCAAAAAGTATCTATCACTGGTTTGATCATAAGAAGAACATAAAAATGATCGATGATTTACTCGAAGCGGGGATAAAAATATCGCCACTGAAGAAAGCGTCTACTAATAAGGGTAAGTTAAGTGGTAAAACCTTTGTTATTACGGGAGTTTTAAGTTCCATCACTCGTATCGAAGCTCATAAAAAAATAAGATTGTTGGGCGGATGCCCCTTAACTTCAGTTTCCAAAAAGACTGATTTCTTGGTGGTGGGAGCAAACCCAAGCTCGAAACTTGAGAAAGCTAAAAAATTGGGAGTTAAAACCATCAACGAAGAAGCGTTCCTGCGCATGTTAAAATAAGAATTCTTTAACGGTGTTTAACGTTAAAGGTTAAACACTCGGGTTAAATGTGTTATAATGAAAAGTATATGCGAGAATATTTTAAGGGACTTAAAACGCCTTTTCATGTTTATAATCGCGGTACGGATAAACGCGTGATATTTACCGATTATGACGAATATTGCCGTTTCGTTTTTTTAATGTGGGTTTGTCGTGTGGGAAGCCCGGCAATAAACTTGTCCAGGAAAAACATCATCGACGCCGCGGAAACAATATTAAGAGGGGAAGAGCCGAGTACCAAACTTTATACCAAAGAATATTCTCCTTTAATTGCTCTTATTACCTGGAATATTCTCCCCAATCATTTTCATTTTGTATTAACATCAATGACGGATGGCGGTATCGCAAAATACATGAGCAAATTGGGAAACGCTTACACGAAATACTTTAATGCCCGGCACGAACGTAGCGGCCGGTTATTCCAAGGTTCGTATCAGTCTATTGAAGTCAAAGATACTAATTATCTTTTTACTTTAATCAGATATGTTAATTTGAATCACATAGAATTAGTGGAGCCTTTATGGGGGGAGGGGGAAATAGAAAACGAAACTAAAGCCGCAAATTTTGCCAATACGTATCAGTGGTCAGCCCATCAGGATTATCTCGGTACCCGAAGTTCTTTATTAATAGATAAAGAAAGTGTTTCTAATTTATTAGAAAACGGATTTGACGAAAACGGCGGATTAAACGGATATTTAGATGTTCTTGATCGATCATATATTGAAGATTGCAAGCTTATAAAAAAATATAATTTTGAGTCATAGTGTTTAACGTTAAAGGTTAAACATTTAAGTCAAATATGGCGATACCTATCCATTTTAAAAAACTCGATTGGCCGATTATCATCTGTTCAGTTTTACTGATAGCCATCGGTCTTCTGTCCCTATACAGTTCTTCGGTTGGCGATGACGATTTTTTGAATTTTAACAAACAGGTTGTTTTCGCCCTGGTCGGAATTGCTTTGATATTTCTAGTTTCTTTGGTGGATTGGCGGATTTTAAGAAACCAGCCCTATTTAATCACGATTTTATATATCATCGGATGCCTCAGCTTGGCCGGACTTTTCCTTTTTGCCCCGGAAGTGAGGGCGGTTAAGGGTTGGTACAGGATAGGCCCTCTTTCTTTCGACCCGGTTGAGTTTACCAAGATCGTTTTAGTGCTTCTGCTGGCTAAATATTTTTCCGCGCGCCATGTCGAGGTATATCGGATAAGGCACATTCTCTATTCCGGCCTATATATTTTAGTGCCGTCTATCTTGCTGTTTTTTCAGCCGAACATGGGACAGGTTTTGATCTTAGTCACCTTGTGGCTGGTGATTTTACTGGTTTCCGGCATCAGGCTTAAAACTTTCTCCGCGATAATTCTGGTTTTGCTCCTATTTTTGGCCTTGGGCTGGTCGGTTATTTTAAAGGATTATCAGAAGGAAAGGATTGCGAGTTTTATCTTGCCTCAATTTGAGCCACTAGGGGCTGGTTGGTCCAGAACCCAGGCCAAAATTGCTATTGGGTCAGGTGGTCTATGGGGCCAGGGATTTATACAGGGTTCTCAAACCCAATACGGTTTTTTACCGGAAGACCAAACTGACTTTATTTTTTCCGCTATTGCTGAAGAATTCGGTCTTTTGGGTATATCGGTTGTTTTCGTTTTATTCCTGATTCTTATTGGGCGTATTATTAAAATTTCCATCAAATCCCAGACTAATTTCCCCAGACTTTTTACCGTTGGATTCGTTGTACTTTTATTCTCACAAATTTTCATCCATATTGGGATGAACCTCGGGATATTGCCGATCATCGGCATACCCTTGCCACTCGTCAGTTATGGGGGAAGTAACCTCATTTTGACATGTATCGGTTTAGGTATCGTACAAAGCATAAAAAGCCACTAAATAGAATAAGGCATATTGATTATTCACAGAACCCTTGACAAGGGTTTTTATTTACGGGAAAATATAATAATATTTGAGATGGAGGATCATAATAACAATAATCAAGAATATATTTCCTTACAGGAAGCAACAAAATTTTGCGCTTACTCGCAAGAGTATTTAGCATTGAGGGCGCGTCAAGGAAAATTAAAATCGGTCAAGCTCGGTAGGAATTGGGCCACAACTAAAGAATGGCTAGAAGACTACGCCGGTAAGGTGGTGGAGTATAATAATTCTATAAATAATATAAAGACGAAGAAGGAGGAAACGATAAAAGCAGAAGCAAAAAAATATTCTCCACCGGAGAATCTGCCGATTGTTAGATTTCCCAACCTTAAATTGGGCCTAGAAGACCTAAGGTTTGGTTTTGCCGCGGCTTTACTTTTAACGCTGATATTAGACGGAGTGATTTTTGAGCAAAAGAGTTTGGTTCAAGGCTACAATGATCTTGTACCCCAGATAGAAGAAATTGCTGGAGCAGGAGATCTGTTGGTTAAAAATACTGCCCAGAATATGGTAGATCTTTCCCAGGGCATAGGAAAACTTTCCGACGATTTTATTGTAGTAACCGCTAATTATCAAGATGGTCTAAAATTATTATCTAATGTTTTCGAAAAATATAGCCAATGGCTGAAGGGCCAAGCCTCAGAGATCTGGTTTGAGAAGATTGCAAGATAGGCAAATTTATATAGATTAACATAAAAACGGCCGAAGGGGCCGTTTTTGTATAAGCACAATAGATAATAAAAAACTAGCCAAAAATAAATTTTCTATTAGACTCGATTTTTCTTAAGAAAAGATCGATCTCTTCTGGTTTGTAAACTCGGTAATTATTGACTGGATTACGATAAGCTTTTAACTTTCCAGCCTTATCCCAATTACGCAACGTCAGGGGAGTAACCCCTAAAACTTTAGCCACTTCTTTAATTGTGAGATATTTCTTTACCATCTTTTTAATTCAAGATTATATATTTAATTATTATACAATAGCGAATCAAGGTTCTGAAAAACGAAGTTTTTCATGGTTTTTATTAATGTTTAGCAATGTATTTATTAATGTTTTATAATGTTTATCTACTTATTCTATTTTAACTCTCCAAACTACCTTGTCAACCCCACGCCTTGAATTTACCCGGTAAAGAAATTTTAAAGTACCGGTTGTTCCCGATTTGGCGCGTTTTCAGGACAACCTCTGTCCTCGCTCTGGCCACCCCGCCTCACCAAAATGATGCTGGCGAGACCCTGAAGACTAATTTGATGGCTTCTTTTTCGGTTGCATTTTAACCTGTTTTATAGTCGCAGGTTTCTAATGGAGTTTTCCACACCTTTGCCTTGACACACTTCTCTGAAGAGCCGATAATAATGTAATCTATCCGATGTGATATCGGATATAAGAAAATCTTGATTCGCTAATGTATTATTAAATTATACAGTCTTGAATTAAGAATAAAATAGATTCATCCCGCCCTTTATTATAGGGGCGGGACAAAATGAAGACCCCTTCAGAAAATAATACCATCAAGCTGCTAAACTCAAAGGCGTTTTTTCTTTGGGGTCTTCACCTTATATTTTAATCAAATTAAGGAATTTGTCAAGGGTAAAATAATATGAATTCCAGTAAGGAAAATAACCGAAAAGAGAGAAAAAATAGGCGAATGAAAATTGAGCCAGATTTTGTTACTTTAGCCGAGGTGGCAAAAACTACTCCTTACTCACAAGAGTACCTAAGTTTACTTGCCAGACAAGGAAAATTGCCAGCAAAAAAATTCGGAAGGAATTGGTATACAACCCAGGAAGCACTCAATGGTTATTTAACTAATCAAGGACTTAAAATTGTTCTCCCTAAAAATTTTTTCAATACTTCGTACAAAGGTAAAATTAACAAGGCCTTTAATGTTTTTCCGTTTGGCGGTGTCGATTATCAAAAAATTCCTAAAGCCGTTTTAGCTCAAATACAACCGCCGGAAGAGCCGATTGATTTTTCCGAAGCTTTAAGCGAAAAGTCAGAAAGCAGAAGAAGGGATGCCGAACCGCCCGTGCAATCTTCAGAAGAAATGCCTAAAAAAGAAATTGAGGAAGAAGTTCAGGAAAAAATCTTAACCCCCGAAACAGCAGAAGCTGGTCCGGAAGAAGCTAAAGAAAAAGAGGAGAAGGTTGTCCCGCCGCAGATAATCAGGACTATGCAAAAAGACATAGATGAACTGAAAGGAAAAGTGGGAATGATTGAGGTCGGACCTCAATCAGCTGGGAAGGAAGTTGTTAAAGAAAAAGTTCGGCCCGAAAAGATAGTCGAGAAAATGATTGAGGTCGGACCTCAATCATCGGAGCTTCGATCGTCGGAGGTGCCGCTCTTAATCGAAGAAAAAAATAAAGAAGCGCCAAGAGAAATACCGATAGAAGAGAAGGTTTTAGAGAAGTTGCTTCAGGCAATCGAAGCTAGGATGTCGTCAGCCGGCGGCTTGGCAGGAAAAATCGCCAGGTTAAACGGCGCGGCTAATCAATATTTTCGTTCAGCTCCAAAGGCAATAATCGTTTCTGTTATTGCTGTTGTTATTATTTTACTTTTGGTGGGTGGAGTAAGTTTTGGGAACTTGGATAAAACGTTAACGGCCGTTAATAATTTTTTCAAAGACGCCGTAACTCTTCAGGGCAGCCAGCCGGGCACCCACGCTAATGAGGTTTTGCTTTTAGATAAAAACGGTAATCTCGCCATTTACGGCCACGTTGAAACCCAAGGCCAATTAAGGTCTTGGGTGGAACAAGGGGTTGCTCCCATTGTCGTTGAATCAACCACCAATATTGAGAATTTAAGCGCCGACTACCTTGATAATCTTTCCAGTCAGGATTTTACCCTGGCTTTCGTTACCAAGAACGGTAATACCACATATGAAGACGTAAAACTCGAAGGCAACGTCGAGGTAGGGAAAACCCTTATGGTCAAGGGAGCCACCAAGCTTTTAGATAACCTTTTTGTCTATGGGACGCTAGGAGCTTTCGGTGGGATTGAGACTAGAGGCGCTAATCTTAATTTGGGGTCGGGCACAATCGTTACTACGAATCGAAACCTCGTTCCTAATTTTAATGCCGATATGGTGGATTCCATGAATGCCACTGATTTCGACCTTAATTTTATTACTTCTAACGGCAACAATACTCCTAATAGTATTTCCGTCGGGGGGCTGAACACCACCGGATTTTTCGGACAGTACGGGTCTTTCAGGATGGGTGGGGAAAGGGAGGTCGGCTTGATTGAAACTAAAAATTGGAACATCAGCCCAGCCGGTCATTTTTACACCAAAGGCAGCATTAAGACGGACAATTCTTTGTCCGCCGGAGCCCAGGCAACCTTTACTGGCACTCCGGGGAGCGCGCTTTCCGGAGCCACCGTGTATCTCAATCCTGCTTCGGCTAATAGTAACGCAATTCTTTTAGGGGTAGCGGTCAACGGCACGGAGAAATTGAAAGTGGATGCCGAAGGCGATTTAACCGTTGCTGGTACTGCCTTAATATCTGGCGCCACCACCTTCTCGGGTAATGTTATTTTGTCTTCTCCCGCCAACCTTACCCTGAATGCCGGCAATCTCGTCGTCAACAAACTGGCCACTTCTTCCAGCGTTTCGGCTCAAGCCACCACTTCCAGTAGCGGTTCTTTAGCCGCTGGCACTTATTATTACGTGGTAACCGTTCTCAATAACAACGGCGAAACTTCGAGCTCGACCGAAGTTTCGGCCACGGTGGACGGAGCAACTACTACCGCCGTGAGCGTTTCTTGGACTGCAGTTTCGGGAGCTTCAAGCTATCGGGTTTACGGCAGAGCGCAGGGAGTCCAAGATCAGTATTGGGCGACTGCCAGCACTTCATTGATTGATACGGGCACTGCCGGAACTGCCGGAACGATTCCCACCACCAACACCACCGGTGGTAACGGAACTTTTTACAGCGGTTTGAGTATTTTGGGAACGACCATTTCTCGAAGCATTTTGCCTGAAACCGCCTCTTATTACAGTTTGGGCTCTGCTTCTTATCCCTGGTTGAATGTTTACACAGACATTCTTAACGCGACGACAGCTAATTTTGCCGGAAATATTATTATGTCCGACGATAGATGGATTGGTTTCAGTTCTTCAACCGGCCGCATGGTTTTTGACGATCAAACTCCGGATTATTTTACCATTCAAGACGCTCGATTGGGTATTGCAACGACCTCTCCCAGATTCCAGCTTGACGTCTGGGGATCAGCCAGCTTTGGCACGACTAGCGATATGAACGTGCCCGTCCTTTTTGTCGATTCTGACAATCAAAAAGTCGGCATTGCCAGCTCCACTCCCTCTGAAGCTTTTTCAGTCGCTGGCAACATCATAGGTTCGGGTAATGTAGTCTTATATGGCACGGCTACTTCTACAATTTCAGGGCCGATTGCTCAACCGTCGGGAGATTTAACTATTGGATCCGCCACTGGCAATCTTCTGTTGAATCCTTACGGCGGCGACGTCGGTATCGCCACTACTTCTCCTTCAGCTAGATTAGCGGTGTCCGGTAATGTCATGATTGCCGGCGACCTGCAGTTTCTCGGCGACCAGACAATTTCGGGTTCGGGCACTTTAACCATTAATCCGGCTGGTTCGCTTTATTTACAAACTACTTCAAACTATATTGACGAATCAGGAAATCTCATTGTCTCTGGTCGAGTAGATGCAGCCACTTTGCAATACTCCGGCAACATCACCATTAATGCTACTTCTTCTGGCGCCACCACAGTCTTAATCGAAAACAATGATGGCCGAGCCGTAGCTAACTTACAAGTAGAGGGCGATATCCAAGTCGACGGGGGAAAATTAACGTTAGCTGACGGCGAAACTATTGACGCGGAAACTGCTGACCACATTATCATTGCTAGCGGGGGAAGCGCTGTCTTAGATATCATCTCGGGCGGCGTCAACATCACGGGTAATGCCACCACCAGCCAAAGATTGTATGTCACAGCCGGCGGTGCCCAAATTATTGGCACAGTCGATATCACCGGTAATACCACGGTCACGGGCACGCTCCATGCCACGGCCACCACCACTTTAGATTCCTATTTGATTGTTGACGCTGGCACCTTGTATGTCCATCCTGTTTTAGACCGAGTGGGCATTGCCTCCTCCACTCCTTCAGAAAAATTCTCCGTGGCCGGCAACATCATGGGTTCGGGGAATCTCGCGCTCTATGGTACAGCGACATCTACTATTACTGGACCTTTAGCTGTCAGGACCAATCAATTAGTGGTTAACGAGTCGGGCAATGTCGGCATCGGCAACGCGGCTCCGACAAGCAAGTTAACGGTAATGGGCGATATAGCATCAAGCGCTGTTGGAGCAGCAACTTCAACTATTTCTTCTGCAACTTCCACTCTTGCTGGAGGTTTGATTGTTGATACCAGCACCTTATATGTAATGTCAGACCTCAACAGAATTGGTATTGCCACTACCACCCCCAGATACACGCTTGATGTCTGGGGTTCATTAGCTGTTGGCACAACAACTTCACC
>Ga0208375_1000645_pt1 | contig 47798 bp, 56 predicted proteins | sample RifOxyD1_FD_184038 | JGI IMG/M metagenome (GOLD analysis project Ga0208375, IMG submission 184038) | Soil microbial communities from Rifle, Colorado - Rifle Oxygen_injection D1 (SPAdes) | ecosystem: Environmental > Terrestrial > Deep subsurface > Rock core/Sediment | place: Rifle, Colorado... | reverse complement strand
CAGACTCCCAGGACTTATCGCTGTAGTCTCACTTTCTTTCTTTGTGGTTATCGTACTATCTCTCTTTAAGCTAATACCGGTGACATTGACCGCAGCTGGAATTGCCGGATTTATAATTTCGATGGGTATTGCTGTTGATGCCAATGTTCTTATTTTTGAGCGTATTAAAGAAGAACTCCGCTCAGGCCGGACCATCGCGGATGCTGTATCGAATGGCTTTAGCCGAGCGTGGTCTTCAATCCGGGATTCCAATACCTCAAGTATCATCACCGCTATTATCCTTTTCTGGTTCGGCACATCACTGATTAAGGGCTTTGCGCTTACTCTCGGTATGGGCGTTCTAGTTTCAATGTTTAGCGCTATAACCATAACCAAGATCTTTTTAGGAGCACTATCATTCATCAAGGAAAACAGATTTTCAAGGTTCATGTTTTCGAGTGGTCTAAGTAATGGAAAAGTAAAATAAATTATATGTTTATAGTTAAAAACAAAAAAATATTCGTTCTCTTGTCTACTGTATTGGTTGCGGTGTCTATAATTTTGATTTCTGTTTTTGGACTCAAAGTAAGTATAGATTTCAAAGGCGGAGCATTAACCGAAGTTGCTTATGATACTGTTCGTCCAGATCAGGAAACTCTGAGTGAAAATTTGAAAGTTCTGGAACTCGGTTCTGTATTAATTCAACCAACAGGGGACATGGGGTACATCGTTAAGTCTCGAGACTTGAGTGATACTGAGCATACAGCCCTACTGAAAGTACTGTCTTTGGATGGAGCAAATTCACTCAAAGAAGTAAACTTCAACTCCATCGGTCCGTCAGTAGGACGCGAACTCACTAGGAAAGCGATAGTCGCGGTCATCTTGGTATCATTAGCTATTATATTTTTCATTGCATACGCATTTAGAAAAGTTTCATCCGCAGGTCGCCAAGGTGTAGCTTCTTGGCAATATGGATTGATAGCCATAGTTACGCTACTTCACGATGTCATTATCTCTGTTGGACTTTTTGCTCTACTTTCACATTACTACGGCGCAGAGCTCGACACACTCTTCGTAGTGGCGGTGCTCACAGTACTAGGACTTTCTGTTTCTGATACCATTGTTATCTTCGACCGAATTCGAGAAAATTTGAGCAAAGAATCCAAAATCGACAAAGCAAACTTCAGCCAAATAATAGGGGACAGTCTCAACCAGTCATTCGCACGGTCTATCGCCACTTCACTCACTGTTATTTTGGCACTTCTAGCGCTTGTGTTCTTCGGACCAACTAGCACTAAATACTTTGCGATTATGCTTACTGCGGGTATGTTCTTCGGTACTTATTCTTCGATTTTCTTGGCTTCTCCACTTTTGGTTTTGGTGCACGAACGACAAATGAAAAAGTAGTTTTTCGTGCTATAATACTAGTATTACTCGTTAAAGTAACCCGCTCTTTGGGGTGGGCAAGAAAACATGAAATATTTAATCGGCGCTTTAGCGCTCGTCGTTATCTGGATTGCGTTTGTATTCAATAAATTAGTTTCACTTAGGAACCGCACACAGGAAGCTTGGTCGGACATCGAAGTCCAGCTCAAGCGTCGTTATGATTTGATTCCGAACTTGGTTAATTCAGTCAAGGGTTATGCTACCCACGAATCAACCGCTTTCGAAAAAGTTACCCAGGCACGTGCAGCTGCTATGGGAGCCAAGACTATGGGAGAACACACCCAAAGTGAAGCAATGCTAGGACAAGCAGTAACCGGACTTTTTGGTATTGCAGAAGCGTACCCAGACCTTAAAGCCAATGCCAACTTTATTGAATTACAAAGAGAGCTTTCTGATACTGAGAACAAGATCCAAGCAGCTCGAAGGTTCTATAACACCAACGTCAGAGACATCAACACCTCTATTCAACAATTTCCTTCGAATATTATTGCAGGAATGTTCGGTTTCAAAAACGCTGAATTCTTTGATCTACCAGACAACGACGTAGCACAGAATACGGTTGAAGTTAAATTTTAAGAACTAGTTTCTAGTAACTAGGTTATAGTTTCTAGACAAAAAATCTATGACTAAATTTGGAAAAATTATATTGTTTGTATGTGCCCTCGTTCTGGTTGTGGTTGTACTTTTTTTCTTACAAAAGGAACCAAAGGTTAGCGAGGCACCAGTAGTAGACAATACCGTAGAGACTACCGACAATACTATGCCAGTCGAATACGACAAGACACTGCTTCTAGGCAGGGCAGAGGATTTGATTTATCTTTCTATCGTACCAAACGCGAAAATGCCCGAAGGAATTTTGTCCTACCGGGGTAGTGTCAAAGGCGGATATTTCTTTGAAGCAAATATTTTGATCAACATACTCGATGCAAACAAAGAGGTTATTAAAGCAAGTAACGCCGTAGCCAAGACTGAATGGATGACCGCGGGCCCTGTAGAATTCGAAGGCAACATCGACTTTACCGATTTGCCAGCAGGTCCAGCATATTTCGAAATTCACAACGACAATGCTTCCGGACTTCCAGAGAATGATAAAAGTATTTTAATCCCAATTATTTTACAGTAAACCGTGGCAACTCTATATACCCAACAATCAAAAAATGTAACCAAAACCTGGATGCTGATGACAGTATTTTTCGGTGTTGTCATTGCCCTCGGTTGGTTCTTTTCCTATTACTATCAGAATCCAAGCATTCTGTATTTCTTTGTTTTGTTTAGTGTAGGCATGAACATAGTTTCGTACTGGTTCTCGGACAAAATCGTCATCAAACTAGCCGGAGCCAAGGAGGCTAAAAGGGAAGAATACTTCGATTTTTATACCAGTGTCGAGAACTTGGCTATTACTGCGGGACTACCTATGCCAAAGGTGTATGTGGTCAACGACCCTGCACCAAATGCTTTCGCGACTGGACGGGACAAAAATCACGCTGTAATATGTGCTACAACTGGTCTTCTTCAGATTTTAGAAAAAAACGAACTCGAAGGTGTGTTGGCTCATGAGCTTTCTCACATTGGAAACCGCGACATGCTCGTATCTACTGTAGCTGTTGTGCTTGTGGGTTTTGTTTCTATCCTGGCTGACTTTTTTATGCGAAGCATGCTTTTCGGGGGACACAGAGACAATGACGACAGTAAAGCAGGGGGAGTACTGATGATAGTAGGAATCATTCTCTCAATCCTTGCTCCAATATTTGCAACCCTTATTCAGCTCGCTATTTCTCGCAAGCGTGAATTCCTAGCCGATGCATCGGGTGCACTACTTACTCGTTATCCCGAAGGCCTTGCCAATGCACTTCGTAAAATTTCACAGTACAGTCAACCAATGCGAAAACAAAGCTCGGCCATCGCACACTTGTATCTTGCTGACCCAAAAGGTTATAAAATAGGGAAGCGAATCAGTGGATTATTTGCAACTCATCCACCAGTCGAGGATAGAATAAAAGCATTAACAGGAAAATAAAATGGAAATAAAAGACGTAGAAAACTTAGCAGGATTAGCCAGGATAGACCTCCCAGAAGATGAAAAGCTATCGCTTATAAAAGACTTCGAAAATATCCTCGGTTATGTGGATATAATAAAAGGCGCCAATGTAGATGGCGTGGAACTAGAATTTGACCACTACAATGCTTGGCGTGAAGACGTGGAAACCGACCGCGATTTTGACCGGGATTTGATTATTGAACAATTTCCAAACAAACAAGATGATTTCCTAAAAGTTAAGAAAATTCTACCCTAAACTCTTATGATCGATACAAAAAACCTAACAATTGAAAAAGCACATGAATCGTTAAAAAAAGGCGAATACACCTGCCGTGAACTAGCCAGTGCTTATTTAAAAAATATTGAAGCAAAAAACGCAGAGCTCAATGCCTATCTGGAAGTTTTTGATGACGTGATGGAACAGGCAGACAAGGCTCAGGAAATGTTTCAAAATGGTACCGCAACTCTTATGACTGGTGTGCCGATAGCTATCAAAGACAATATTTTGTTCAAGAGTCACAAAGTCTCTGCTGGTTCAAAGATTCTAGAAAACTATGTGGCTACATATGACTCGACCGCAGTCAAAAAATTAAAACAGGCCGGTGCGGTTATTTTGGGTCGCACTAACATGGATGAATTTGCCATGGGCTCTTCAACTGAAACTTCTGCCTATGGCGTTACTAGGAATCCATATGACCCGACTCGAGTCCCAGGAGGGTCATCGGGTGGCTCTGCGGCAGCGCTGGGTGCTGATATGGCGCTTGTTGCGCTCGGTACTGAGACCTGTGGTTCAGTGCGTGAACCATCTGCTTTTTGTAACTTAGTTGGTATCAAGCCGACTTACGATACTTTCACTCGTCATGGAATTATCGCCATGGGTAATTCCCTGGATCAGGTTTCTCCGTTTGGTAAAACCGTTCGTGATGCGGAAATAGTTTACAACACTCTTGTCGGATATGACCCAGAAGATGCGACTTCGACACCGACCGCACTTGCCGAAAAAGGTAAAAAAGAAAACATGAAAAGTGACATGAAACGCATCGGCGTTCCTTGGCATTTATTTGCAGAGGGAGTAGATCCAGAAATTTTAGAAAACTTTAAAGCATCGATTGAGAAATTCAAGCAATCTGGATATGAAATAGTAGACATTGAACTCCCTTATGCCAAATATTCTTTGGCAACGTACTACATCATCATGCCAGCAGAAGTGTCCACCAACCTTTCTCGTTTTGATGGGATTAGGTACGGACTTTCATTGCCAGGTAATAATTTGATGGAGGTGTACAAGAAGAGTAGGCACGCAGGTTTCGGTAAAGAAGCCCGTAGACGTATATTGCTCGGTACTTACATACTCTCTCACGGATATTATGACGCCTATTACAACAAAGCTGTGAAGATCAGAGAAAAGATAAAAGAAGAAATGCTAGAAGCTTTCAAAAAAGTTGATTTCATCACAACTCCAACAGTGCCAGTTTTACCTTTTAAACTCGGGGAGAAACTAAGTGACCCAGTTTCGATGTATCTGTGCGATGTTTTTTCTGCTCCTGCCAACCTAACTGGCGTTCCAGCTATCGCACTGCCTTCAGGATTTTCAAAAGACGGACTACCTATGTCCATTCAGTTTACGGCTAATAATTTTTGCGAAGAAGCTCTATTTGATTTAGGTAAAAAATTTGAGATAATGTAGACACATGAATCCACTTGATCCATTCAGTCAAGTTAGCCCATACACCAGTCAGCCAAATCCAATCTTTGAACCAAAGTTCATAAACTTAGATTACATTTTTTATAAATGGTATTTGTTTTTTACTGGTGGTGGCAGTACTGATTTGAGTTCGGGTGGGGTGACCATACAGACACCTAGTTGGTGGACACGGCTTTTTGGCGGTGGAGGGGGAGGTCAGGAAGTTGCCGGTGCTAAAACCGTAAGCTTCGCTATGTTTAGTGGATTCATCAAAGACTTGATTTACATCTTCATCCTTTTTCTGATAGCTATCATTATATACAGTGTAATTCGAATTTTTGAAATCAGGAAAAGAGAAAAAGAATACACCAATCAAAAAATTAAAGAATATGCAGAAAAACAAAAACAGAAAGCTGAAGTAAAAACCTCGGAGCAAAATATTTCTCGCAACGAAGCTTGGGTAAGGGTTTTAAAATACTTAAACAACGACAACGAAAGTGATTGGCGCATGGCCATCATAGATGCCGACAAAATGCTCGACACTTTGACCGACCAGCTCAACTTACCCGGAGAGAATTTGGGCGAGAAGCTGAAAGCAGCTGACAGAGAAAGATTTCAAACCCTAAACCAGGCTTGGGATGCCCACAACGTGCGTAATAGAGTAGCCCATGAAGGCACAGCTTATGTTCTAACCAAAAGGGAAGCAGACAGAGTCATAGCCCTCTACGAACAGGTATTCCGAGAGTTTGCGTACATATAAAAACCCTGTTTAAATCAAAGGGAGTGTTTATTGTTGCGGGTCCTGGACTCGAACCAGGTCCTTCAGGTTATGAGCCTGATGAGGTGACCCTTCCTCCAACCCGCTATAACCCATGCACTATAATACAAAAAGCCATTTTTTGCAACCTCCAAACCTCCATAGGTGTAATAATTATTGCAGCTGTGCCAGGAATCAAGTTTATGCAATAATAGAACTTATGATATAGTACATATATGTCGAAATATGATTTAAGAATAAAGGCCAGAGCAATGAGGGGTAAGGGTATTTCCATTATTGTAATTGCCAAGAAGCTCGGTGTTTCTAAAAGCACAGTCAGTTTATGGTGTAGGGATATTGTTCTGACAGATAAACAAAACCAAAAGTTAGAAAAAAATAAAGGAATTTCAGTAAAAACAGGCCAAAGAATGGGAGCAGAGGCGAATAAAAATAAAAAACTTAATGTGGTTCAGTTGGCAGATACTTGGAGCGAAAAAGTCGTGGGTAAGATTTCAAAAAGAGAGTTATTGCTTGTGGCTACAGCTTTATATTGGAGTGAGGGGTCAAAGAGTGAACAAAGTTCAGGGTTCAGATTTATAAATTCTGATCCCGGAATGATACTTTTTATGAAAAAATTCCTCAAAGAGTATATGGATATTCAAGATGAAGATTTAATCTGTTCAATCCAAATAAACAAGGTTCATGAGCCTAGAATTGGAAAGGTATTGAGTTTTTGGATAAATTTGCTACACTTGCAGGATAAACAGTTTAGAAAGCCTTATTTCATAACGACAAAATCACAGAAGGTGTATGAAAATTATGATGATTATTATGGGATTTGCAAATTGATGGTAAGGCGTAGTTCCGGTTTAAAATACAAAATGCTTGGGTTGATTAAATCGTTAAAAACTGTTCATATGTCGATGTAGCTCAGGTAGTTAGAGCGGCACACTCATAAAGTGCAGGTCGCAGGTGCAAATCCTGCCATCGACACACGTTCTGGTAATATTAGGGATAATGTGGTAATTTGAATAAGTTCGGTTTGAAAATATAATATGCGATCGTAGCTCAACTCAGGTAAGAATATAGCGAGCACCCGCCCAGGCGGACGATTGGATAGATAAGTTTAGTTTGGTTTGAAAATATAATATGCGATCGTAGCTCAACTGGTTAGAGCACCCGCCTGTCACGCGGGAGGCTGGCGGTTCAAATCCGCTCGGTCGCGCCAAATAAAAATACAGTAGCTTCGGCTACTGTATTTTGCTATGTAATGCTTCTTTGGTCCTAACGGCATCATATATGTGAGTGTCGAGCTCGCGGATTATCAACGAGGTTTATCAAAAATTTTTATGATTAAAAACAATAAATTTGTGTTATTTGGGATAATGAGTGTGTTTATCTTTACTATAGCTTTCGCAGGAAATACTACAAAGGCGGAAGCCTATACTGAGATTGGTGGAGTTACATTAAAGGTGGGGTCGACAGGTGCAAACGTCAGAGCGCTACAAGAGCTTTTAGCATCTGACCCTGTTATGTATCCTTCAGGTTCACGGGATGGTGTTTTTGGTTCACAGACCAAGCGTGCTGTTATCCAATTCCAACTTGCGTACAACCTAACTCCTGATGGCATAGTAGGCCCAATGTCTCGCAATAAAGTAAACAGTATTGTGATGTCAGGTAGAGGTATCGATGTGGCTAGTGCTAGCATTTACAGTCTTGCTCTCAGTTCTGCTGGGAAAAACGAAGTCGTTTCTTTCAGTAGCAGTGAACCAGTAAAGACTACAGTATTCTACGATACTAGTTTGATCAATTGGAGTAATTGGAATGATGCAGAAATAACTTTGGCTACTCCAGCTATCTCTGGAACAAAAAGTAGCGATGATACTTTCAGTACAAGCAAACAGCTTACTCTAAGTAACACATCTCCAAATACAAAGTATAACTACACCATAACTACAACTGACCAAAGTGGAAACACTTCAGTCATATGGCCTAGTACGTTTCAAACAAATCAATAAGATTGTTTTATAACAATATTGATTTCCAAAAACCGCCTCACGAGCGGTTTTTTTTGTATTCCTTTGGTGTTTAAAAATTCAAATATTTTAGCTTGCAATATGATGACGTCTAGAATAAAGTGTACGTATGACATATGTGTATGCACTTTCGGGAACCCTGCTCATCAGCCTCGTTTCACTCGTGGGGCTTTTTGCTCTTTCTAAGAAGGAAGGTGTAATAAAAAAATACATATACTTTTTTGTGAGCTTGGCCGTGGGGGCACTTTTGGGCGACGCTTTCATTCACCTCATACCTGAATCTTTTGAAAATTTGGAAAATGGTACCACCGTAGGACTCTTGATTATCGCCGGATTCTTCCTGTTTTTTGTAATCGAAAAGTTTTTACACTGGCACCACCACAGTGATGACGCAGACGAAAACCACGTTCACCCAGTAGGAGAGCTAGTGCTGTTTTCAGACGGAGTCCACAACTTCATCGACGGTATAGTCATCGGAGTCAGTTTTATGGTCAGTATTCCGGTCGGCGTCGCCACAACAATCGCAGTCATATTGCACGAAATCCCTCAAGAAATTGGAGACTTTGCGGTACTTCTGCATGCTGGATACTCGCGCAAGAGAGCTTTGTGGTTGAATTTTCTATCTGCACTGGCCGCAGTTTGTGGTACCTTTGTAGCCTTCTTTTTAGGTGAAGCTGGTACTGGATTTGTTGTTTATATTTTGCCTATTGCTGCTGGTGGCTTCATCTACATAGCTGCTACCGACTTGATACCGGAATTACATAAAACAAAATCAGTCAAAAAATCCTTTTGGCAGATCTTCGCGATAATACTCGGAATTGCTCTAATGCTCGCGCTAACGCTCGTAGAATAAGCAACAGCTAAAGCTTATTTGAAAAAGTAGGCAAACTGTAGTACTATCTCCCTTATGCCGTTGCCTGTCTGTCGACAGGTAGATAGCTCAGTCCCGACGGAGAATCGGGGAGCCGACAGAACCGTCGGCTTTGGTAGAGCAATAGTATGCCGTTGTAGCTCAGTTGGTAGAGCACGTCATTGGTAATGACGAGGTCCGCAGTTCAATCCTGCGCAACGGCTCCAAAATCAAAACAATCTATTTCTTCGATAATCCTGTCGAGGTTTTTCCACGTGTAAGTTTAACTTGATTTGACTATACCCCCTGGGGGGTATATACTTTAGGTATGCATACAGATACCAAAAAAAGCGACAAGCAAAAATTAATAAAAAGATTAAAAATAATCGAAGGACAGGTGAGGGGGTTACAAGGTATGATAGACAAAGATACGTATTGTATTGATGTCATTACTCAAACGTCTGCTATAAAGCAGGGCCTCTCTGGAGTCGAAGATGAATTACTCAAAGGACATTTGGGTCACTGTGTAGTGAACCAAATAAAAAGAGGTGAGACTGAAAAAGCTACCAAAGAAATCTTGAAAGTTTATCAACTTAAAAAGAAATAACAAAATAAAAAATCGTATGCAAAGCCCAAAAATATATAAAGTCAAAGGTATGCATTGTGCTAGTTGTTCGAGTATTATTGAGCGAACAGTGAGCAAGATGGATGGGGTAGAAAGTATAGAGGTTAATCCAGGCACCGAAAATGCCAAGATTTCTTTTGATATGGACAAGACTAGCCCGGAAAAGTTTAACGAGAAACTAGAACCACTGGGGTATTCATTAATGGCAAATACCGATGAACACAAAATGCACAACATGAGTGCAAAAGATATGGGTATGAGTGAAGATGAGCACCGGGAACATCTGGGTCTCAGTCAATCCAAAACAGAGAAACTGATTGAACTCAAGGATATGAAGTCTAAACTCACGATAGCTATACCTCTGGCCATAGTGAGTGTTTTTGTGATGGCATGGGACATTTTGGGTTTGTATAATTTAGTGCCTGAGATGAGCTACACGGTGAAAGAATTTTTTCACCACCTCCTGCCGATATTTGCTACGTACATACTGTTTGTCGTCGGTAAGCCGTACTTGCTAGGTTTTTACCGATTTCTAAAATACGGCAAGGCCAACATGGATACACTGATCGGCATAGGTACTCTGACCGCGTTCATCTATAGCTTTATTATTTCTGCATTCGAAGAACCCCTGAAGCAATTCATAAACGTAGAGCATACTTATTATGATGTGACGATTGTCGTCATTACATTTATTGCGCTCGGTAAATATTTGGAAACAAAATCAAAGTTAAAAACAGGTGATGCTATAGAAAAACTTTTAAACCTGCAGGCGAAAACAGCGTTAGTAGTGCGCGATGGCAAAGAACTAGAAATCTCTGTGAACGACGTGGTGCACGGGGACGTCATCATCATAAAACCTGGGAATAAAATTCCCGTGGATGGAATCATCGTAGAAGGAGGGTCATTCGTTGATGAGTCCATGGTCACCGGGGAACCGATGCCCGCGAAGAAAAAAATAGGAGACGCTGTAGTGGGAGGGACTTTAAACACAAGCGGATCATTTAAATTTAAAGCTACAAAAGTCGGCTCCGAGACTTTGCTCGCTCAAATTATAAAAATGGTGGAAGAGGCTCAAGGTAGTAGAGCGCCGATTCAAGCACTGGCAGATAAAATTTCATCTGTATTCGTACCAGCTGTACTTGTAATCGCTTTTGTAACTTTGGGTGTGTGGCTACTACTGGGTACAGCAACACTTGGTTTTTCACAAGCACTGTCTTTTGGACTAGTGTCGTTCGTGGGAGTGCTGGTGATTGCTTGTCCGTGCGCGCTGGGCCTGGCTACACCGACAGCTATCATTGTGGGTGTGGGTAAGGGCGCTCGAGAAGGAATACTGGTGAAAGACGCTGGAACATTAGAGAAGCTTCATAAGGTGAACACGGTCATAGTAGACAAGACTGGTACCATAACCAAAGGCAAACCGACGCTGGTAGATATAGTGCTTGAGGTCGGGAGGTCCGACCTCGGGGAAGAAGAATTTATTTCTATTCTAGCTTCGCTAGAAGGTAAGTCCGAACACCCTATTGCTCATGCGATAGTAAATTACTCAAAAGGAAAAAATATAAAAATTTCTAATGTTTCAAACTTTGAAGGACTACAAGGTAAAGGTTTAAAGGGCACAATAAATAATACAGAATACTTTGTTGGTAACGTGAAGTTGGTGCAAGAATTAGGGATAAATTTTGACGCAACTAAATTAGAAGAATTCACTGCGCAAGGCAAGACGCCGGTGATACTAGCAACTCGGGATAAAGTTATCGGCTTTGTGATGGTAGCAGATGAAGTGAAACCAGAGTCGAAACAAGCCGTGGCGGATCTGCACAAACTCGGCATCAAAGTCGTCATGTTAACTGGCGATGATGAAAAAGCAGCGAAATATATTGCTGGGCTTGTGGGTATAGATGAAGTTGTGGCGCATGTATTGCCAGTAGATAAATTGGAGAAAATAAAAGCATTGCAGAATGAGGGTAAAGTTGTAGCCATGGCCGGTGACGGGGTCAACGATGCCCCAGCGCTCGCCCAGGCGGATGTGGGCATAGCTATGGGTACAGGTACAGACGTAGCCATAGAGTCTGCCGGGATTACGCTCCTAGGCGGAGATATCTCAAAGCTTGTAAAAGCGATAAGACTTTCAAAGATAACCATGCGTGGTATCAAGCAAAATCTGTTTTGGGCATTCATATATAACATAGTGGGTATACCCCTCGCTGCCGGACTTTTTTATCCGATTTTCGGATGGCTTCTGTCACCAGTATTTGCAGGATTTGCTATGGCAATGTCCTCTGTATCTGTAGTCGGTAACTCTCTTAGAATTAAAGGAATGAGATTGTAAAAAATAAAACTTATGAAAAAATATACATTTCACGTTTCAGGGACGCATTGTGCATCGTGTAAAATCTTGATCGAAGACATTCTGAAAGAGCAGGAAGTGGTACAAACTGCGGAAGTAAATTTGAAAAATCAAACAGTCTCGGTGGAAAGTTATAAAGATGTAACCGAAGAAGAGTTGGCCGGCACTTTAACTGAGAAGATTAAACCCCACGGTTATGCTTTGTCTGTCGAAAAGGTAATTCAAGAAAAACAAAATGATAATGTTATCTGGGCTGCTGTACCCGTCGGGCTCGCATTTTTGATACTATTTTTTATCTTGCAAAAGTCAGGTGTTCTAAATCTCGGCATCGGTGGTTCCGTAACTCCAACCACGAGTTTCATTATTGGACTCATTGCATCTGTGTCATCGTGTCTGGCTGTAGTAGGTGGGCTGGTGCTTTCGCTTTCAGCAAAGGTATCTCAAGACGGAGATAATGCAATAGATAAAAAGAATTTTACTCTTTTCCACTTCGGTAGAATTTTGAGCTTTGCACTGCTTGGTGGAGTACTCGGAGCAGTAGGGAATGCCATAGGCATCAACTTTACTTTCACGGCAATACTCGGAATTCTGGCTTCAGTCATTATGCTTTTACTTGGGCTAAACCTGGTAGGAGTTTTCGCCAGGAATAAAGTCACACTTCCATCTGGGGTATTTAACTTCTTTAGAAAAATAGAGCACAAAACTTTAACTCCTTTGATAATTGGATTTGCTACTTTCTTTCTTCCTTGCGGGTTTACTCAATCGATGCAGGTCGCTGCGCTTTCCAGTGGATCATTTATGTCTGGAATGTTAATCATGCTCGGCTTCGTACTCGGCACGTTTCCGGTCCTGGCGCTTCTGTCTTTCGGTTCTGCGTCATTTGCACATTCTCGTTATGCACCGCTTTTCTTTAAATCTGCTGGGGTGGTGGTAATAGGGCTAGGACTTTTCGCTTTACTTTCCGGACTTGCGGGGCTAGGTATTATTCCACCGCTGTTTAATATATAGTAGAATGAGTAAAAGAATGAAAGAGACAAAAAATACAAAAGAAAATAAAAATATGAATAAATCCTACTTGGTTGTAGTCGCCGTAGTACTTTTGATATTCTTGGGTTTTGTTATTTCCGGAGGTTCAAAAAGTCCAGACTCGGGTCAGCCAGTACAAAATGTTGAAGTCCGAGACGGAGTTCAGTACGTGACGATAAACGCCAGAGGTGGATATCTTCCGAATGTTACTACTGCAAAAGCCGGTATTCCCACCAAACTCATAATGAAGACTACTGGAACTTTTGACTGCTCTTCGGCTTTGACTATTCCAGAGCTTGGACTCAGAAAGATGCTTCCGCAAAACGGCGAGACGGAAATAGACCTAGGAGTCAGAGAAGTTGGCAAACTAAAAGGCCTTTGCTCTATGGGTATGTATAACTTCGAGATTAATTTTATCTAAGTTACTAACTCTATCCGATTATTTTGCCCAAGAAGTCTCCGATGATATAAGCCACTGTCGCTGCGAGCGTACCCACAAAAAGCATTTCAAGGCCACCAACCCACCATTTCACGTGGGAGACTCGAGTGCGCAGTGACCCGACTATAAAGAGAGCAACGCCAGTCGATATGGTTGCAAATAAGAAAATATCTTTTTCGATTGGTAAAATGTACGGAATAAGGGGGATAGACCCGGCTATTACGAAAGCTACAAACGTTGCCAGAGCATTTTTAATAGGATTGTTGATTTCTATATTTTCGCCACTTTGAGCTTTTTGATAATCATTTTCAGACTTACGGGCGAGATAGTTGCTGGTAGCCATAGAGAATCCATCTGCAAGCAGATTAGAAACACCAAGGATGATAACCACGTTTGGAGCTAGTTCTGCGCCTGCCACGCCGGCTACGACCGCAAAAGTAGTAATGATTCCGTCGTTGGCTCCATAGACCAAATCCCCGATGTATTTTCCGATTTTTTCCATTTATAGATTATAACAATTAGTTGGTTTTTCTGGTAATTTTGGTTAGAATGGCATAAAGCCGAAAGTCGAAAACCCGAAAGCCGAAGTAGCTCAGTTGGTAGAGCAACGCATTCGTAATGCGTGGGTCGGCAGTTCAATCCTGCCCTTCGGCTCATGGAAAATAATATGGAAAAGTATCAACCAAAAAATAAATCATTTGAATTCTACATACAACTTGGGTATGAATTTGCCTCAGGTAAAGAACTGTCGTCTGATGAAATCGGTATACTAGAAAAAATCTCTGACATAGATACGAGCATTATTAAAGTAGATGATATTTTAGATAAAGAGGAATTTCGCAATGGAGAAAAATGTATTCATCTAACAGACGGGATAGAAAAGACAATAATCAATGCACGACTCGACGAAATTAACGGTGTCCATGCACTTACAGACCTAATTGAGCTACGTAACTGTTTCCCTTATTTCAGTTATGAAATACTGCGTGTGTTTAACAACAACTACATGCGTGGTATTTATGAAGGTCAAAAGATTGATAGAGAACTTGAAGAAGCAATTGAAATTACACCAGAGATGGTGGATAAGTATTTCTTAATGGTACGAAAATTCACCGGAGGACACATACGTTATGGACTTGAAATTGGGCAATTACTTGCTGGAAAGATTCCTGACAAGGATGTGAGTATTATCGCAGAAATACTTGGTATTAATAGACAGATAGTTGACGATTTCGAAGACTATTTTAAGGCCCATCATTTTCCTTTTGGCGATATTAGACGTGGAGCAAAAAGGATTCCTGAAATACTGTTTACTTTAGACGGGGGTGACAGGAATCTTGTTTTGCAGCAGATACAAGATAAGGATTTTACTGGCGTAATTAATACTGTACTTAATGAAAAAGTAAGGAATAAATTATATAAGTATTGTAAGGAAAATTTAGACATCTGCAATACAATAGCAACCAAGTTTGATTATTCAAAAATTTCTGTAAATATTGAGGATTTACTCACTAAAATTATTTAATAGTCCATGGATAAAGAAACCAACAATGAAATAGATAAACAGATTGAGTTTTTGGAAGATCAAATTCTCCAAGTTGATTTCTGGTCTGACAAGGTAAAAGCTCAAGAAGTAATACGCAACCTGAATGATTTAAAAGCTGAGAAGGAGGGTCTGGGTAAACACGACAAGGGTAATGCTATCGTTACCATAATCTCTGGTGCTGGCGGGGACGATGCGGAGGATTTCTCGGGTATGCTCCTGGCCATGTACATGAAATACGCCACCAAAAAAGGTTGGGAGGTTGTGCTAATTCACCAGCATGAAAACGACCACGGTGGATACCGCAATGTCTCGATAGAAATAGTAGGTAAAGGTGCTTACGGTGAATTAAAAAATGAAAATGGCGTACACCGACTGGTCCGAGTTTCGCCTTTTAACGCAGCACAGAAACGACACACTAGTTTTTCTATGGTGGAAGTTTTGCCAAAATTCTCAAAACTAGAGGAGAAAGATTTTGTAATTCCAGAAAATGATCTAAAGATAGAATTTGCCCGGTCCGGTGGTCCTGGCGGGCAGAATGTAAACAAACGTGAGACTGCTGTGCGCATAGTGCACATACCTACCAACATATCTGCGCATTCATCCGAAGAACGGTCCCAGGAAGCAAACCGAGAACGAGCGTTGGCGATGCTACGAGCTAGGATATTTAAACGCGCTGAGGAAGAAAAGAAAAGCATCGAAGAAGCAATGAAGACAGACAAGGGACGGGAGATCGAATGGGGAAGTCAGATACGGTCCTATGTTTTACACCCATACAAAATGGTGAAAGACCACCGAACCGATGCCGAAACTAACCAAGTCGAGGATGTATTAAATGGTGACTTGGATTTATTCATAGAAGCGGAGAAGAATTTGTAATCTCCAGTTTTTTCTCTTTGAGTTTTGTGCTAGAATAGAGAGGTGATTTACTTTAACGATGTTAGCAAAGTTTATAATAAGGATTCCGTTGGAATACAAAATGTGAATTTGACGATATCCTCCGGTGAATTTGTCTCAATCGTCGGTCACTCCGGAGCAGGCAAGACCACTTTGATCAAAATGATTTTAGCAGAAGACAAACCGACCTCAGGAACGGTGTCTTTTGAGTCTCTGGATGTGCATAAATTGCGTGGAGACGACCTAACCAAGCTTCGTCGTCGGATGGGGGTAGTTTTCCAGGACTTCAAATTATTGCCAAATAAAACTGCTTATGAAAATATAGCTTTCGCTATGGAGGCAGTAGGCAAAACCAATCAAGAAATAGCTTCAGACGTTCCACACGTGCTTGAGCTGGTGGATTTGGCTAGCAAGATATTTCATTTTCCACACCAGCTCTCTGGTGGGGAGAAACAGCGCTTAGCTATAGCTCGGGCTATCATCAACCAGCCAGAACTCATCATCGCTGACGAGCCTACAGGTAACTTGGACCCAGTTTCTACCTACGACGTCATTCAAATTTTAAAGAAAATCAATGATTTGGGGACTACGGTGATATTGACCACCCATAACAGGGCTGTAGTAGAGTCTGTGGGTAAAAGGGTTATCACCATGGAAAAGGGCAAAGTAGTCAGAGATGACAAAGATGGTAAATACGTCATATAGTAATATGACCCCAGGGGTAGATTTAGTAAGTATGCTACAATAATCAAAATGACAGGATTTCATCGAATAATTAAATCAGGCCTGCTTTCATTCCGAAGGAACGGATTGGTTTCTTGGGCAGCGGTGCTCATAATGACGGTTACTTTAGCAGTGGTGACTTCTTTGTTGCTTTTGCAGGCGGTGCTTAGCTTCTCGTTAGAACAAATAAAAAACAAAGTAGATGTTACCATATACTTCACACCAGGAGCCCCGGAAGAAAAAATATTATTGCTCAAAGAATCAATTTCCAAACTACCCGAAGTTGCTGAAGTTAACTACACCTCAGCTCAGGAGGCGATAACCATTTTCCGCGAGAGACACTCTGACGACTACCCGACCATACAAGCATTAGACGAAATAAATGAAAACCCGTTGGGTGCGTATTTGAACGTTAAAGCCAAAGAAATCTCTCAATACGAAAGTATCGCGAATTTCATGAAGTCCGACAATGTCCTCGTGCTCGGTTCAGCCAATATTATCGATAAAATCAATTACTACGAGAACAAGTCAGTCATCGAACGTTTGAATAACATCATCAAAGGTGCAAAACAACTCGGATTTGTGATTACTTTACTACTCGTTATCATATCTATCGCGGTTACTTTAAATACTATCCGACTTACTATATTCATCTCTCGAGAAGAAATAAGCATCATGCGTTTGGTGGGAGCCTCACGAATTAGAGTCCAGGGTCCCTTTATGGTAGAAGGAGCTATTTACGGTTTGGCTGCTACCATACTTACCACACTACTATTTTTGCCAGCTACAGCTTGGGTGGGGCGCAACTTGACCAGTTTCTTGGGCATGAACCTCTTCCAATACTACACATCGAATCTTCTGCAAATTTTCATTATTATACTTTTATCTGGGATTATTTTAGGTAGTGTCTCGAGTTTGCTCGCGGTGCGCCGATATCTCGAAAAATAAGATGAGTAAGTCAAAATATATTTTTGTCGTGGGTGGAGTAATGTCTTCCGTTGGTAAGGGTATTGCCGCAGCTTCGATTGGTAAGGTTCTGCAATCTCGTGGTTACAAGGTAGCCAACATGAAAGCGGACATGTATATCAATATAGACGCCGGTACTATTCGTCCAGCAGAACATGGAGAAGTTTTCGTTGGTGATGATGGTATAGAAGCAGACCAAGACCTTGGTAACTACGAACGTTTTACTGGACAGACCAGTACCCGCGAGGACTATGTCACCACTGGGCAGGTATATGCCGAAGTAATAAAAAGAGAGAGAAACCTCGAATACGAGGGCGAGGACGTAGAAGTATATCCAGATATTCCAAAAGAAATAATCCGACGCATTGAATCCTGCCAGGCAAAAAATAAATCCGATATAACCATTATTGAATTTGGTGGAACGGTGGGGGAATACCAGTTGCTTCCGTTTTTGGAAGCAGCTCGGATGATGAAAGCCAAAAATCCTGCGGATATCTTTTTAGTTTTGGTTAGTTACTTGCCTACTCCGTCGCTTCTAGGGGAACAAAAGTCCAAGCCGACTCAGCGTGCCATCAACGACCTGCATTCTATGGGGCTCAATCCAGACCTGGTACTTTGTCGAGCGGACAAACCAGCTACGGCAGATATCAAAAGGACTATCAGCAACGTGTGTTCTCTACCTATAGAGCGGATAATCTCGGCGCCGGATGTGTATTCTATTTACGATGTGCCGGTTAACTTTGAAAAAGAAAACCTCGGCGCCACCCTCCTCGAAACTATGGGGCTGCCAGTTAGAAAATCAAACTTGGCAGATTGGACAAACCTGGCCAGTAAAATCAAAAAAATAGATAAAGAAGTAACCATAGGTATCGTCGGTAAATATTTTAATTTCAAATCTTGTAAAGATACTTATATCTCTGTTATCGAATCAGTAAATCACGCTGCCTGGAATCTGAACTACAAGCCAAAGATACTGTGGCTTGATTCTGAAAAATACGAGAAAGACCCTAGTTTACTCAAAGAGCTGGATGATTTGGATGGAGTACTGATGCCTGGAGGTTTCGGCAAGCGTGGCACTGAAGGCATGATAATGGCGGCCGATTATGCCAGGACTAATAACATACCTTACTTCGGTCTGTGTTTTGGTATGCAGATTTTGACTATTGCTTATGCTAGGAGTGTACTGGGCTTTAAGGATGCGAACTCTATGGAAATGAATCCGAAAACCAAGTATCCAGTCATCGCCACCATGGCCGACCAGATCGAGAAAATAAAGAACAAAGATTATGGTGCTACGATGCGTTTGGGTTCTTATCCAGCGATTCTAAAGAAAGGGAGCATTGCAAATCTAAGTTATGGCAAGGATAAAATCCTAGAACGCCACCGTCATCGCTATGAAGTGAATCCTGAATACATAGAACAGTTAGAGCGTGCAGGACTTGTATTCTCGGGCAAATCTCCGAACGGTATACTGATGGAAATAGCAGAGTTGCCGAAAAACAAACACCCATTTTACCTAGGCACGCAGTTTCATCCAGAGTTCTTGTCTCGACCGCTGGCACCGCATCCACTGTTCACTGCTTTCATTAAAGCTTCTATAAAAAACAAGAAATAAAAAATACCCCTCGTCAGACGAGGGGTATTTTTCTGTAAACCACTAGTTTACTTTTGCTTTGAATACCTTGAGAGTGGCACCGAATACTGCCAAGAAGAAAGCAGAGCTCACAATCGAACCGGCTACTGGAACGAGCCCTAGCATCAAGCTACCCAACAGACCCCATAGGATTGTTTTCATGGTGATTTTTTCAGAATCTCTTTTCAATAGTTTCTCGGTGTATTTACCGATAACTAATATAGCCAATGTCGCCGAAGTTATCATCAAAACAAAGTAAGCTATTAGTAGGATGACACCGAGTGCGAATCCGAGAACGGTGAACATAAGTAGGAGCGATATTACTGGAATGAAAACTATACCGATGAGGCCCCACAACAAATTCCTCCAGAAGTTGTCTGTAGTTTTTTGAACTAAACGTGTTGTCTGGGAAGTAAATAATTTCCACAGTACTAGTAAAGTGATAAATAGAATTATAGTTTTGAGAAGCGTTGACATAGGGGAGAAGTCATCTTTGACCACAGAGTCCGCAAGGGTTTTCCTCTCAATTGTTCCGATTTGGGCACCTGTTTCTATCACCGGATCGGAGTCCCCACAATAAGTCACCTGGTTGGTTAAAACAGCCATTGGTCCAAAGGTAACTTTGTCGGTGGTTGTGAATTCTGCTTTACCCAGTACTTGTCCATTTACGAAAATTTGTTCCCCGGCTACTTTCAGATTTCCATTCACTGAACTGGTCAGGTTTATGTTTCCGCCAGCTACCCACAAATCACCTCCTATGGTAGCACCTTCGCCCAGAGACACCGTACCACCAGCAATCAACAAATCCCCAGCGATTGGAGCATTGATGACTACATTGCCACCCAAAATCCTAGCATCGCCGGAAACCTCCGCGCTGACGGTGATGTTGCCACCAGCTACGAACAGATCTTCTTCGACTGGTGCAGAAACATTCACACTGCCTCCACCTACAAACAAATCACCCAACACAGCTGAATTGACGGTCACATTACTGCCACCAACGTATAAATTGCGGTAGATTGTGTCACCGGAAACAACCACATTGTCTCCAGAACCGTGGTCTTTGGGTAAATAGTCCGCAGCCAAAGTGGCAAGCGGGGCTAGTAATAGGAGCAAAAAACCTAGCAATAACTTTTTGTTCTTCATATATTTATTATTAATAATAATCTATTTTCTTTTTTGAATACTCACCGAATAGTCAGCTGCAACGAGGATGATCACAAAGACAAGGGCGATTACCGGAATGACGAAGCAAACAATCATGAGTAAAATCAGATTTATTTTAAAAAGCTTCTTACCATTTTCGTCCGAGAAAACAGCCAGGCGGGAATTGCCAGCCCGGAAAACCTTTTTGAAAAAGTTTATAACATCTGCGCCAGAGATTTTGAGCTCTTCGTCTATGTATTCGTGAGTTCCTCCTTCTGTTTCTTTGTTTGTTTTGTCGTCTGTTTGTTCCATTCGTTGATTATATCATAATTTTTACAATCCAACTTTGACTTGGTGCTGGTCGTGCCTGTATAATGAAGTTAATATTTTATTATTTAATAACTTTCAAAAATATGGAAAAAGAAAAAGTTTGTAGTGGAGGGCATTGTGGTGGGTCAGGATGTTGTGGTGGAACAAATGGTTGCTCTTATGGTAGCCATGGCATGCACAGTGTTCTACGTTTGTTTGCTGTGCTTTTGGTGATGATCCTTATCTTTCACTTAGGTATGCAAGTAGGTGAACTCAGGACTCAATATTCTAATCGTGGTGGTTATGAAATGCGATTTGATAAAGGTTACAGAAACGGTCCAATGATGCAGTATCAACAAGCACCAGCTCCGTCTCCAACACAAATCGAAGAGTCAGCTCAATAAGCTAATTTAATTTGATAATAAAAAACCCACTTCCGAGTGGGTTTTTTATTAGGTTCTTATACTGATACAGTATTTATAATATATTTTTTAACTTGGATTGGTATTTTAAATATATGAAAAATACAATACTCGAAACCGCTGCAAAGAAGCACCACACTGAAGCAAAGGTTGCTATGTGCAGGTATGCAGCCATACTCGCCAGGACAATGTTTGTTAATCCAAACCAACGCAGGAATTTGTTGCTAGAGGTGAGTAGGGGAATAAATACCGCCAACAAATACGCTACTATCACATATGCTTTTATTGGTGCGTGCAAGTTGTAAGCAATACTTCGCCATTCTTGGGTGATGGTCAGAGTGTTGGTGAAAAACAGAGTGATGAAAAATCCTGACACCAGAGCTCCTATTATCAGGGGGTAGATTAGAATCTTTCTCTTAGCTTTATCAAAAATATAGATAGCCAATGGTACGTAAAGTGGCCAGAAAGCGTAGGCGAAAAAAAGGAAGCCATACCCGGAAACCTGGCAGACATTGCCTTGCTTCAGATACAGCCACTGAATACCTTCGAGGAGTTGCTGAATACCAAAAATCAGAGGGAAAATGGCTAGGATTTTCTCTTCCTTTTTTGCCACCTTCAAAGATGCCCCACCTATAACGGCCAGGGAACCACCAGCTACAAAACTTGCTCCTGCTGAAAAACACATGGCCTAAGCATACCACAAAGCGTTTAAACAGCTAGTTTTATTACTTGATTTCAGTAAAGGTTACTCCGTCAGGTAGTTCGAAAGTTCCTTCATCTACTAACCAAGGTTCGCAATTGTAATCTCCGATTTGTTCTGCATTCCAGCTGTAGGTGCCCGATGCTTCTGCGCTAGCGTTGCCACCATCCATATCTACTTTTACTTTGACTCCCATAGGTGCTAGGTTTGACCAGTTATAAGTGTAACCGCCCATCATGATAAAAGAAGAATTCATATTCCGGCCTTCGGCTATGATGTTGAAATCCCCGCGCATATTTCCACCATTCATGTAGATCGTACCTTTGCTCTCTATGTCACTCATAGCCTGAGACACTTCGCATTTATACGAACCCTTGTCTTGTTTTATGAATTGACTGAAAGCCATTTTCTTGCCTGCTGGTTTCGCGGTTGTGTCTTCGTTTGTTACTTCATTTATTTCGTTTTCTGTTACCTCAGAATTTTCTTCCTTTTGTGAATTGTAAGCAAAATATCCACCCACCAAAACTACACCTACTACTAGAAAACTAATTAATGTTTTTGACATATTTTTTATGTTATTTATATGAAGTCATTATAGCACGCTAGCGATGAGGACAGCCGATCCAACAACAAGGCCGACGCATTCCACTTTTTAGTTTCGAGATTGCTTTATCTATGCGGATGCTCCGAGTTTCGGATTTTTTACCAGAAGTAACCCAACAAATCCATTCGTTGCGCGCCAGCGGGGTAATGTCTTGCCAGAGTGCTCCGACTTTGGGATTGGAGCTGATTGCCTCGTTTAGATCCCTTGGTAATTTATGTACCGTGCCGTCAGACAATCTTTGTTGTTTTGTTTGTGTTAGCACCTTGTTTTTATTTTGGTAATTCAGTCGGCGCGTTCGCAAGCTTTTCTAAACGAATACAGTAATAACCCATGTTGCCGGTAAAATCACCGTTTAGGCCGTCGTTTAGATAGGAATCGAAATCAATAACTTGTTTGTGTTTTGTTTTGATATCCTCAATCCAGTTATGTATTGTATTTTGTCCGGTGTCTTCTTTGTCGATTGGTGGAGCCATAACAAACATCACTCCTCCGGGAGCTAGTAATTTGTACAAACGATTGAGTTGTCCGTATAAATATTCCGGATCCGTTGGAAAAGAATTCATATTGGCAACCATTCTTTCGATGATAAAGTCTGCTTTTTCTTCACCTAGCCAAGCCTCTATCTTGCGGTATCCTTTGCTCGAGAATGCGTCACTGACTTCGACAACTTGGTGGTTTATTGTATCGTCTTCGGCTTTGCGTTGTGTAATGCGAGCATCGGATAGAACGAAACCAGCACTACGTCCAAACAAATGATTTTTCGATAAATCATGAAACAATGTAGAACCAGGACCAGCTATCTCTATGCCGACAGCTTTGCCGTTTTTGTGTTTTAGTTTTTCGATTAGATATCCTCGTAATCCATTGAATCCCTCTGGTATGAGGGCGTTGAAATCGCTGGCAAAGGAGTATGTGTCGAGTACGTCATCCAAAGAGGAGTCATAAACGACCCAGTTTTTATTCTGGTCTATCTTCCTGTTTAGGTTTGTTTTTTGATTTTGATTTTCTATACTTACTCGCAGCGCTTTAAAATTTCCTGGCATGTTGTGATTATAGCAAATTATTTGAAAAGTATGTTTTTTATATAAAGCTTACAAGTTTACGCGAAAAGGCCGGCTTCTTCCAAAAATGGAATTCGCCGGCCAATCTTATCCACAAGGCACAATTGCCTTTAACTTCTCCCAGAATCTTTTAAAAAGAGGGAAGCTACTTCGGATGTTTAAACATCCGAGGTCTTCTATCTGTTTCAGATTCTCTTCGTTTATCATTCGCTTTTCTCCTTGCCCGTGTCCATCGTACTTGGCCGGCAGGGATAAAAGGACGATGACTCCGTCGCTTATGATTCCTTCGATGACCTTCATGCTTTCGCACTGGTCATACCAATCATAATCGGAGTGGATGTGCAGCACCTGTACTTCGGTGCTATCTACATCTTTGCGCTCTTGGAAGACGCCTCTTAGATACTCGAGTCCGTAATGCGGACGAGTATCGTTCTCGGTTGCCCGAGTTGTTAGAGTATCAACAGCATCCAGGAAAGTCTTCCTATCCGCCGTTGGTTCACAGAGTACTTCGTACCTGACCCCGAATGAAACGAGGCCAATCTCTGCATACCCACCGTTACGGGGTATGAGCACCATACTGCGTGCCCAACGGTGGACGTCGCTAATGGCGGTGTCCATGCTTCCACTGTTGTCGCTGAAATCAATTGCGCACAACCGCATGCAGGGATCCAGGTAGATGTCTTGGGCTTGTGTTTTTGGAACAAAAACACACAAAAAGATGGCGAAAAATAAAAGAGCATTTTTCATGAGCGCGTAGTTTAGTTTGTGAAGAATTTTGTTCTACTTTCAGACTACAACAAACCCCCTAAATTGCAAGAGTTTTAAAAAGATACAGTTTGCTGGGAGACTTGGACTCGCCTCTCGCACTGCTGTGCTCGAAACCTTCGTCCTCTCTTCGAGGACTGCGGCCCGTGGTTCTCGTCCAAATACTTCCAAAGTATATAAAAAATAGTGGCACAAAGCCACCATTTTTATATATGCTGGGAGACTTGGACTCGAACCAAGATATCCGCCTTCAGAGGGCGAAGTCCTACCATTAGACGATCTCCCAAAATGGTATTTAACCCATATACCTTAACTTAAAAAAACCTATAAATCAAACAAATAATTCACTTCTGTTTTTTATACAGGCTACCAAAGAGGGGAGCATTAGCACAATAAGGGTGGCTTTATATATTGACAAGTATACATATAGTGTGTTAAAGTATTGAAGTATAATTTGTGGTTGAAAGTTTAGGTCTTAGATCTTTAAGCTTTAAACTTTCGATCACAAAACAATTCTTTAACATGAACAACATTCAAATTTCAGCTAGAAAAGCAATCGTTGCTTCCATTTTTTTTGTATCAGCTTGCTTGCTTCTGTTTATTTTTCCTCAGCACTACAGGTACTCTCTGATACTTCTCCTTACCATTCCTCTGCTGGTTTTATCTCCAGCCAATTTGTTTGCGACCGACTCACAGGGCATGATGCAAGCGATTGGCCTAATGATAACCTATGGTTTCTCTTTCGTGGTTTTTAAACTCGATTCGAATAACCTTTTGGGAAATTTTACGGGTACTTCAGTAGAAGAGTTGAATTCAGACACTTGGCGTTCTGTAGTAGGAGCTTTTTGTAATAGCTTCGTTGCGCTATTTTATGTTATCGGTGTAACAGTTCTGAGCAACTCAAAGCTGAAATGGAAAGAAGAAGTAGAAGAGGTAACTGGTTAAGATTTATTGTCCACACAAGTGGAACGAAAGTTCACACTTGTGTGGACTTTTTCGTTTAAGCAATAAGATATAAAAGGTATCGGGTAGCATTATCTAAATATTTAACCCCAACACTAATTTTGCGCTATGCTTTTAAAAACGATGTATAATAACAATATGAAAAACAACAAAGGCTTCGTTGGAATATTTATTGTTATAGGTATTTTGATTGCTGGGGGAGCGACTTATGCATTGGTACCACGCAGTGTATTGAAAAGTTTCTTCCAAACAGGTGACAAACCTAATCAAGAAAAAAAGTCTGATGTCGATGCTGATGTTGTTGTTGGATCAGAAGTTTCTGGTGACAAGCCGACAGAAACAGAGTTTAAGGATGTGATTGATTCGAGTTTGAACCTTACAGATGACAGAGGTCTTACTGGACTCAAAGAATATAATCCTACTAAAAATTATCAAACCGGAGATACAGCAGTTAAGTCTACTCCTGTATACCAGAGCGAAGTTACTTCTCCAGACCAAAAAGACACCAATCCCAATACTGACCAACCTAGCGATGCCGGAGCAAGTACTAGCACCAACATAAAAATAGAAACAGAAACAGGAGCAAGCACCCGCTAGACCGAGGGTAGTTCTCGATATTCAAAAAGTGTTAACTTATTCTTAATATCTGTATTTGCCAGATTTTGTTATAATAAACTCATGCCATTTGGGGATTTAAAATTTGGTCTTGGAAACAAAAAAGAATCTAGTCGTATTACCCTCGAAAGGGGTGACGAGAAAATAGAAGTACCTAATGTACTTGGTTATTATGACGGCAAGCGAATAAACCTAGCAAGAGCCAAGGAAATACTTGGAGAATACTTAAAGAAAGTTCCCGATGCTACCTGGACAGAAGTAAAGGACCATTTTTCTAAAGTATTAGCAGATTCTGGAGAGAAAGACGCAACAGCGTTGAAGGTACATTTCAATACTTTAAAAGCAGACAGACAAAAGCAGATGCGGGTAGTACAGGAGTCCGACCCGGTTTTCAACCAAGTCGCTTTGTTCATCAATAAAGAACTCAAAGAAAGTGGCGGTACGACTGCGTACGAAGACATCATTGTAAAATTTTTCACCGAGAAAGCAGAGGACCCTATCCTTGATAAAATAGACGATGTTATGCTGGCACGATGCGAAGCCGTATACGATAAAATGAAAGCTAAATTTATTTAGTGTTTTTTTAGAATAAAAGGTAAAACCACGAATCGACAGTAACTAACATTCAAATATGATAAAAATAAACAAAGACATTAAAATATATAATAAAGCTTTGTTGAAAGTAGATAGAGAAATCTGTGATGTATTAGCAGAAGAGATAACTAAAAGTTTACCAAAAGCAGAGAACAAAATTTGGCATAGGAATCCTGTTTGGTTTTTAGAAGGGAATCCTGTCGTAGGCTACAGCAAATTGAAAGGTGGGGTAAGTTTGCTTTTTTGGAGTGGGCAGTCTTTCGACGAAGAAGATTTGAAAAAAGAAGGTAGTTTCAAAGCCGCGGAGATGAGGTATACAGATGTTTCTCAGATCAAAAAGACGCACCTCAAACGTTGGCTCAAAAAAGCGCAGGAGATACAATGGGACTATAAAAACATTGTGAAAAATAAAGGAGTTTTAAAAAAGATTAAATAAATTTGTTTCTATTTGGTATAATTAACCGATGATTAAATTCATTCGCATATTTCTATTGGTTTTAATAATTATCGGGCTTGGGCTTTTGGCAACGTATAAAATGTGGGTGCCGAAGTTGGTGGACAGGATTGTGGCAGGTGAAAGCAAACAAAGCGAACAGGTTCCATCGGTGCCGGTGGTTGTTCCAGAGAAGTACAGCTTCACCGAAGGCAGGAAGTGTTATGCATACAGCCACGCTGCCACCGCAGACGCTCCGTACGCGGTCAACGAATGGCTCGACATTACTATTTCTGGAGACAAGGTTACCGGTACGAAGTCCGGCACCCAGAAAGGCCCAGACATGACCAACGGCTACCAGGGCACCATCTCGGGTTCTGTAGTAGGAGGCATCATGAACGCAGTCTTTGCTTACACTGTGGAAGGTTCAGCTAACAAAGAGCAAGAAATTTACCACGCATCTGCTGACGGCTTAGAAAAGTATCGCTACCCATTACTCGAGCAGGGTGGCATGTTGGTGCCAGACCAGACCAAGGATTATACGAAGTTAAATTATGTGCATACTGACTGCAAACAGTCCACCGACTTCGAAGGTGAGGCAGACCCAACTCGGATGAAGCTCGACATGCAGACTTGGAAATGGATCAGAACCGACTACAATGACGGCACAGTGGTGGCTCCTCGCACGCAAGGTAAATTCAACCTGACTATCAAAAATGATAAAACTTTTTCTGCTTCCACAGACTGCAACGGTGTGGGTGGGGAATACACAGTGAAGGGCAAGCAAATTACTTTCGAGCGGATGATGTCTACCATGATGTATTGCGAGGGTTCCCAAGAAGCAGAGTTTGCAAAAATGCTAGCTGATACCCAAAGCTACCTCTTCACCTCCAGGGGTGAATTGGTACTAAATCTGAAGTATGACAGCGGTTCAATGATTTTTAGATAGTGTTATGCTAGAATTGAATTATTAATAAGTTTCTTAAATTAATTAAAATATGAAAACAATAACATGTAGGGCTATGGGTGGTATGTGCGATGAGCCAATATCAGGAAGCACCCCAGACGAATTGATGGGCGCAGGTATGGTGCACCTAGAAGCAGCACATCCAGAAATGGCAGAGTCTGTAAAAGCTATGCCAAAGGATGATCCAGCAATGGTAAAGTGGAGCGAAGACTTCATGAAAACCTGGGAAGCTACTCCAGAGATGTAACAAATTATCTTCTAGAAAAACACCCTCCTTCGAGGGTGTTTTTTAGTTAGAAGGAATATATATCGAAAAGAGAGTATAATAACAAGTATGAATCTTCGTAAGTTTTTTATAGGTAGGGGTATTGGTTTTCTGATAATTCTCATCCTGGCACTCTTGGTGGGTGGATTCTATGCTTTAAATTCTTATATCTATAACCAGAAACAAGCACCGAACGGGCAAGATATATTACCAAACCAAGAAACCGAATACGTGTCCTATAAAAGTTCAGAGTACAGTCCCGAATTTGTGTATCCCAAATCTTGGGGAGAAGTCGTAATAAAAGAAGGAAATAAAACCTGCCCCGAAGAAGACGCGTACCGTACTGTCGACACACTCAGCGTTTTTGATTGGGAATATTTTTTTTCCGAAATGAAGCTTCCAAACTCGGACAGCATGATTCGTACTGGTGTGCGTCTACGAGAGCTTGATCCCAAGAATTTAAATACCTGCGGAGATGAGTTTTTATACAAAGTCGCGACAAAGGAGATAGATCCGCGAGTTATTTCTTCGGTTATGTTGCAACCCATAACAAACAAAGCTGGTCTGTCGGGGATATATACTATTGAAGCAAGTCGGCTCAATACCGAGTCCAGGAGGCAATATACATTTTTTATGAACAAAGATTCTAGGATTTATATCCTACAACCGTACATGAGTTTCATCCCATATTTCGATTCTCCAGAGTTAAAAGAAATGGAAGGGAAGTTTGGTGGAGATATGAGAAACTACCTAGAGAAAGGGATTACAGCAGAAAATATACGGAATAAATTTGAGGAGTTTCGCGTAATTTCTGAGAGTTTGAAATTTACTGGAGAATAAATTGTAATAGAAATTAAAGAACGGGATTGCTTGTTAAACAAGCAATCCCGTTCGTGTTTTAGGCACTCAATGGTACCTTCTTTTTGTGCCCTGAGGGCGTTTTGTGCGGTATTTGTCCATACCGCATCGGCCGTGTTTTGCGGGGGAGTTTGATTTTTGATGGTAACCAGCACCGCGGGGACCGCCGTTATTGCCGACAGAGGCGCAGTTTTGGGTGGATAGGGAAAGGATGGACAAAAGACCGAAGAGAAGCAGGAACTGTTTCATGTGCAATGAAAATTGTTTTAAGTGAAAAGTTTCCAGAAAGCCCATAAAGATAGGCACTTTGGGAACTGTTCACTATTTTTAAAGAGCGAAATAACTAATATATTGTACCATAGATATACTATAAAGTCAAGAATAGTAAAAACCACGAAAGTGTTAGAATTCAAGAATGTTCTTCGTATACATACTGGAATGCGCTGATGGCACGCTCTATACCGGCTCGACGAATGACTTAGAGAAAAGGCTCCACGCCCACAACCACCTCAAATCCGGCGCCCACTATACCAAAATCCGTAGGCCCGTGGTGCTGAAATACAAGGAGGAGTTTAAGAGTTTTGCGGAGATGAGAACTCGAGAAAATGAAATTAAGAAGTTAAGCAAAATAGAAAAGTTGAAGTTAATTAAGAATAAAAAATAAATAAATTTTCTATGTCCATTCATCCAGAAGTCACAATAGGACACGTGCATTTGACGGTCGGAGACTTGGACAGGTCGCTGGCTTTTTATCGTGATCTTCTTGGGTTCGAGGTGACTGCTCGGTACGGCACGTCTGCCGTGTTCCTGTCTGCGGGAGGGTATCATCATCACATAGCGCTGAATACTTGGGCAGGCAAAGGAGCAACCCCTCCACCAGCGGGGCACACAGGGCTTTACCACTTTGCTATTTTATATCCTACTCGCATAGAACTCGCGACAATACTGCAGAAGCTCATCGACGCAGGGTATCCACTCACTGGAACTGCAGACCACGGAGTATCCGAGGCATTATATCTGAATGATCCCGACGGCAACGGCGTGGAGCTATACGCAGACCGACCGCGCAGTGAATGGACGGTGAATAATGACGGGGAAGTAGAGATGGTTACCATGCCACTAGATATAGAGAATTTACTAGCGGAGATTAATTAGTCTATATTTGTTATAATTTACTTATGAAAAAACCATTCTTATTTGCTCTATGCGCAGCTGTATATATAGTCTTTATTGTTTCTGCTATCAACTTTGTCAGCTCACTCCCGGTTTTCCAGGGCGTAGAAGGAGAAGATAACCTACTTATGCCGATGACGATGTTGGCGCTTTTGGTCCTGTCTGTTGCGTTGATGGGGTTTCTTTTCCTATCTCAGCCAATACTGCTTTATATAGAAGGGGACAAAAAAGGTTCAGTGAATTTCTTCCTCAAAACCCTGGGATTCTTTGCTTGTTTTGTACTGGTATTTATTGTCATAATGTTTTTACTTTAAGCTCAAACATCGTTTATGAAATTTTTACTTACATCGGTATATTCCAAAATAGGGGATAAGCTACTAAGCATTATTAACGATAAGCCCGAAAATATTACAATTGCTTTTGTAGCAACTGCTGCAGATGTGTACGAAGATAAATGGTTTGTGGATTCAGATAGAGACAAATTGAGAGAGCAAGGTTTTAAAACCAAAGAAATAATTTTATATTCAAAAAACGCTGAGCAGTTAGAAAAAGAAATATCAAATTGCTCGGTTATATTTGTTGCTGGAGGGAATGTTTTTTATTTATTGCAAGAGGTTAGGAAAAGTGGTTTTGATATAGTGATGGATCGGTTTCTAGATAAGGACATAATATATGTAGGTTCTAGCGCCGGTTCTATGCTTGTTGGTCCAAACATAGAACTAGCAAACGAGCTCGACGACCCAGACAAAGCACCTGAATTGAAAGACTACACAGGATTAAACCTAATTGATTTTATTGTTCTGCCTCATTACGGCACACCGAAACGCGAGAAAAAGTATCAGAAAATTATGGATAAAGCTGCTTCGTTGAGTTTTAAAACCAAAACTTTAAAAGATGATGAATATGTACTAGTTTAGTAGTAACTATTTATCCAGCTTTTTGTAGATTTTGCCGGTGATGATGAGAATTAGGATTCCGGTAACAAGTAGATAGATAGGGTTGATATCGAGGAGGCCGGTCATGCGTAGGGCACCTTTCAATCCTTCATGGAGGGCTGTCACCCCAACTAGAATCAAAAGTCCGAAAGTAATGGGGTATCTATGAAAGACTCTCTTGGCGCGGGACGCCATGGCGTCATTTAACTGGCTTGATAATTTCTCCAAATGTCGGAGAATATCTAAATGAATTTGGCTCTGATCTTTTTGGTCCATGCTGTTACATTAGTATAAAAGTTACTTTTTATCAATAAAAATATTGAGGGTAGTCCTCAATATTTACAAAACCTCGACTACTTCATCGAATTCTCTGCGGACCTTGGGGCGCAGGCTGGCAGGGTCTGTGCCACGGTAGCCGAGGGCGAGCATTGTTAGCGATTTTAGATTTTTATCTTTGAGTCCGAGTAGTTCATCTACTGCTACAGGGTCAAACCCTTCCATGGGTCCGTTGTCGATGCCGAGGAGTGATGCAGTTTCAATCATCATGCCGAGAGGTATGTATGATTGCGAACGCACCCAGGATTCTAAGCTCCCTTCAGAATCTTTCTTTGCGATTGTGCTCTCAATTGATTTTTTGAGTCCATCTAATTCTTCTATTTTTTGATTTTGAATTTTTGCTGTACGTTCGAGTCTTTCTCGGGTGATATTTTCTTTTACATCTGTGCGGTAGGTTATCAATATCAAGTGAGAAGCTTCAGTCATCTTCGGCTGTTTACCAACCCGGGCTCGCAATTCTGGGTTTTTAATTACAAAAAACTTCCATGGTTCAATGCCAAATGGGCTAGGGGACAGTCTAGCTGACTCGAGTATGGTGTGAATATCTTCTTCGCTTACTTTTTTACTCGGGTCGAATACTTGGGTAGCGTAGCGCCAGTTTAATGTAGTTAGGATTTCTTCTCTTTTTTCTTTGTTGTTTTTCATAGACTTGACTTAGTTTTATTATGGGTATATATTCATAATATACCAGGTCGAGATTAAAAGCAAGTTTCAAGTTTTAGAAATCAAAATGGTTAGACCAAAGTGTGACAAAAAAGTGGGTCCATGCCCTAAATATGAAGAGTTTAAACCAGAAGGTTGCCCCAAAAGCATGGAGGTTGTGGAAATAGCTCGCGAGGAAGCAGAAGCCCTGCGTTTGAAAAATATAGTGGGATTAGATCAAAAAGAATCTGCCAAGAAAATGGGAATTTCGCAAAGCACTTTTCAGAGAATTTTGACGGTGGCGTATAAAAAAGTTTCCCAGGCATTGATCGAGGGTAAAATTATTAAATTAAATAAAGATAAGTAAATTATATGGAAAATACAAAAATGTGGATTGAGGGTTTAACAAAAATGGTCCAAGAGGGAAAGATTTTAGAAGCTTTCGAGCAATACTATGCAGATGATGTAACAATGCAAGAAAATGAAGACGCTCCGCGCGTGGGTAAAGATGCTAACAGGGCTTATGAAGAGGCTTTTGTAAACGGTGTCGTGGAAGTCCATGCCATGAAAGTGCTCGGTATTGCAGTAGGGGAAAACTATTCAACGACGGAGACCTTTATGGATGTGACTCACAAAGACTGGGGACGTATCGCTCGCACTCAGGTATCTGTTGCTCACTGGAAGGATGGTAAAGTAATCAGCGAAAAGTTTTACTACAATACAAAATAATTTTTCGGGTTGGTATGAATTTTAAAAGAGTAGAACCGTTTTTGGTTCTACTCTTTTCGTTGTTCACAGATTTTGATCAATTCCTCAAGTTGAGCCCTTTTTAAATAAAAGCGTTCAGCCTGTTTGCGTTTCCAGCTCGGTAAATGTTTCCTGCTTATGTTTACACTAGCAAGAAGCTCACAACCATAGCCGTGCTCTATGGTTATTTTGTCTGCACGGTATTCCATCCGAGCTCTACCTTTGGGAAAGAATACATACTGTACTCCCATCCAAAAGGAACCCAACCTTCCTCGACGTTCGTAGTCGACCACGTGCCCGAGTTCATGGGCGTACCATCCCAGGATGGCATCGGTCGACAGGGTGTCGACGAATTGACTGTACATAGTGTCCGTAGATACGAACACTTTGTATTTCATTTTGCCCCAAAAGAAGCTACCGATGGTGGGGCGGACCCACATCATGTGTCTTTTTTTTGGTGTTAACACCAGTTCTATAGACACGGGTTCAAGTTCAGGATAGCCTTTACGTCCATCCTGAAAAATAGAATGCAGAGTGTCGGTTTTGGATACCTGTGCTGACAACAGGCTGGCGCTCAATATTAGTGCCAAAGTGGAAAGTATTTGTCGCATAGTAAAGAGCTTTGGTTCTACTAAAGTATTTGGTGTTCTTGTGTATAAATATAGGTGTCGTCAAATAACCCATAATAAACAAAGATTTTCTAGTTTTTTGGTGAATTATAATGGAGATGGTATAATACCTTTTATCGTAGTTTTGTTTTTATTAGTAATCAAGAGCAAGGCGGAAAGCTTTGCTTATTTAAATCATGCAAAAAAATATAGGAATCGTTGTTTTTGTAATAGCAGTATTAGTAGGAGGTTGGTATATGATGTCGGCTAACAAAAATATGGAGGAGCCAATAACAGAGGAAAGTAATCAGGTTACTGAAAACGAAGTAGTCACAGAAACTCAGACACAGCAGAAAGTTTTAAACATCGTATCAGCGGAGTCAAAAGCTACTTATGACATTAACGAAGTTTTGAAAGGTAAGAAGACTCACGTAACAGGAAATTCTCAAGCTCTAACAGGTACTGTTACCGTTGACCCTACTTCCAACAAAATAGTAGCTGGTGAAGTAAAGCTCGACGCTACAAGTTTCAAGACCGACATAGCAGCGCGTGATGGTAATGTGAAGACTCTCATCTTGAAGGCTGATCAACCAGGTAATGAATTTATTGTATTTACTGCAACCAGCATCGAAGGTGGATCTGATGCAGTTCTCCCAGACACAGATTTCTCGGTCAAAGTTACTGGAAACATGACCATAGCAGGTGTTACCAAGCCTGTTACTTTTGACGGTATGGCAAAGTTGGGGACTGACCAAACTGTCACCATCAAGGCTGGTACTACACTCACATACGCAGACTTCGGACTCGCAATCCCAGACTTCCCATTCTTGGCAAACGTAGACAAGACTGTAAAGCTTTCTGTCGAACTCGTAGCTCGGTAATATCCCTCTTTACCATAGCGTAATGGTAGTAACACTGGTTCGTCATAGTTGTGTATGAAAAATAATGCAAAAGCAATAATCGGAATATTTATCGTGGCTTTTCTCGGTGTCTATGTGTATTACATAAACATGGAAAAACCCAAAGATGCGTCGCTACCTGAAGTGGTGACCACTGATTCTGTTTTAGGTTGTTATGTCGCTAGACTCTCCAAAGACGTCTATGTTTTGAAAATTAATTCTGAAAATTCTGATTCAGTCTCCGGCGTGCTCGCATTCAACAATTACGAGAAAGACAGCTCCTCGGGAACATTCACTGGTACTTACAAAGATGGAATTCTCCTAGGGGATTACTTTTTTAATTCCGAGGGCATGGATTCAGAGATGCAGGTAGTCTTCAAAAAAGAAGGTGATACTTTGGTGCGTGGTTTCGGATCGACAAAGCTCGAAGGAAACAAAATCACCTTCGAAAACTTAGCCGACATTACCTATGACACAAACTCTACATTCAGAAAAGACGCAGATTGCATAGAAACTTTCACTGAAGTTAACAATAAATTCACATTCAATCACGACCCTTACTTTAAGGCTTTTGAAAGGAATCAAGCTGAGAATTTACCAGATACTGATTGGCGAGTGAGCGCTAAACAGAAAGGTATGCTTTTAGCTAGTTTGTTCATTCCGAAAACTTACTTGCCCGGTACGAATTTCTCATATGGCCACATGACCATAGGTGTATCAACTGATCCAAAAGAAATAACGTCCTGTGCTAGCGCAACAAAAGGTGAAGTCAAAGAAGGAATGACAGATATCAGCGGGTATCCTTTCACCAGATTTACTTCTAGCGATGCTGGAGCGGGTAATTTCGCTGAGACAGTAAGCTACCGCGGTCTTCTAGACGGGGACTGCTACGCAATAGAATACACAATACGTTCTACCAACATCGATAACTATTCACCAGATCAGAACATCAGAGCTTTTGATAAAGCAAAAGTTCAAAACGAATTTGAAAAGATAATCACCAGTTTCAAGTTTCTAGTAAATAGCGACTAAAAGTTAGCTAAAGAAAGGTTTCAAAAATAGTTTGTAACAAAACCTTATACAGGATATACTCTACTTGATGGAAAAGCTTAAGGACACAATGAAAGGAGCCCATAAATCAATACACTTTTGGGTTATTTTATTCTTTGCTCTTTTTTTACTTTTTGTTTTTCTGATTGCCCCAGCAACTCTGAGCAACGTATCTTATGAACACGGGGAGGCCTTGGTCAACAAAGCAGAAGAGAAAATAGAAGAAATAATGAATACCCCAAGTGTCCCGGCATTAGACAAAGAGGACTATGACAGGAGGATGGAAATACTAGCCAACAATCCACCACCACCGCAACCGATAGTAAAAAAAGTAAAACAACCTGATGGTACCTTCGTCGAAGAAACAACGACACCTGTAACTCCACCAACAGGTTGGCCGGTGAAAGCTCCGTATCCAAAAGACGGCGCTATTTTACCTTTCAACCGAGTAGTAGCCTACTATGGTAATTTGTATTCCAAGAAAATGGGTGTACTGGGGGAGTATCCCGAAGCTGAAATGCTTTCAAAATTAAATGCAGAAGTATTGAAATGGAAAACAGTCGACCCGGAGACTCCGGTTGTTCCAGCGCTTCACTACATAGCGGTCGTAGCTCAAGCTTCTGCTGGAGCTGACGGCAAATACCGAGCCCGGATGCCGTACAAAGAAATAGACAAGGTATTGGCTATGGCAGAGAAAATTAATGGAATAGTTTTTATCGACATCCAAGTCTCTCTTTCGGATTTACAAAGTGAGCTTCCGTATTTTGAAAAATATTTGAAAATGCCAAATGTGCATCTGGGCATAGATCCAGAATTTTCCATGAAAACAGGCAAGCGTCCAGGCACGGTTATCGGCACCTTCGATGCAACAGACATCAATTTTGCATCAGAGTATCTAGCCAACTTAGTAACTGCGAATAACCTACCACCAAAAATACTAGTCATACATCGCTTTACTGAAAAGATGGTAACAAATTATAAAAGCATCAAGCTTCGTCCAGAAGTTCAAGTGGTGATGGACATGGATGGTTGGGGACACCAAGCGCGCAAGATAAACACCTATAAACAGTTTGTGCAAAAACAACCGGTGCAGTTTGCTGGATTTAAACTTTTCTATAAAAATGATTTAAAAGAAGAAAACTCACGGATGCTCACACCCGCCGAGTTGCTGGATTTACGCCCATATCCAATTTATATTCAATACCAATAGTCTTTGCTATCTCTTTTGTTTTCGACTACAATTAACCTAACAACCTATTATTCATTTGTAAAATTATATGAAAAAAAATCTTTTTGTTTTCTTTTTAATGTTCGGGTTTCTAGTATTTAATGTGGCTTTTGGGTATTCAAATGGCACCTTGGACACTTCTTTTGTTTCGGGTTTGGACTCGGGCAGTGGCGCCAACGGGGTTTATCTGCAGTCGGATGGCAAAGCCATAGTAATAGGTGACTTTGAAAAATATACTAACGTATCGCGTAACCGCATCGCTCGAGTAAACTCCGATGGAACCCTCGATACTACTTTCAATCCGGGGACAGGGGCTAACTTTACAGTCATTACAGCTGCTATCCAGTCCGACGGTAAAATAATGATTGGCGGAAATTTTACTACTTATAATGGCATCTCCCGTAACCGCATCGCGCGAGTAAATTCCGATGGAACACTCGATACTACTTTCAATCCAGGACAGGGTCTAAATGGCGAGGTTAGAACTGTTTCAGTCCAAGCCGATGGAAAAGTAATCGTAGGTGGAAACTTCAGTACATATGATGGAGACATCGCACAGAAGAATATTCTCCGTTTAAATAGTGATGGCACTCTAGATTCTTCTTTTCAGACTGGTAGCGGAGCAACGGGCACAATAGATTCTGATACTGCTATAGTGTATGCGAGTTTGATAGAGCCAAGTGGCAAGATCATTATCGCCGGGGATTTTTATAAATATGACAACACTGTTACCAACCGTATAGCACGACTCAATACTGATGGTACGATAGACACCACCTTCGTTCCTGGTACTGGTACTAATGGAGGTATTTTGGGTGTAGCTCGTCAATCCGACGGCAAGGTTCTGATAGGTGGTGTGTTCACCACTTATAATGGTACTGCTAGAAATAACATCGCCAGACTGAATTCTGACGGTTCACTTGATACTACTTTCAATCCGGGTACAGGAGTTTTGGGAGAAGTGCATCATATTTCCCTACAAGCAGACCAAAAGATCATGGTCGCTGGCTATTTTACTAAGTACAACGATGTCGCTAGGAATAATATAGTTCGAGTAAACGCAGACGGTACGCTCGATACCAGTTTTAATTCTAGTACCGGAACAAACAGTGCAGTGTTTTCGACAGCGCACCAAACAGATACCAAAATCCTTATTGCTGGTAGATTCACTACTTACAATGGTACTAATAGTTTTCATTTAGCTAGGCTGGGGGATACTGTAACTCCACCTCCACCGCCTCCACCCAATACAACACCTGCGCCAACTACTGCACCTGACATGACGGCTGCGACCGACACCGGCAGTAGTAATACAGACAACATCACAACGGATGCCACGCCGGATTTTGCAACCACTTGTATTTCAGGAAGCTTGGTAACTTTGTATATTGATGGAGTTGCAATACCGCAAACAGGATCTTGTGTAAATGGGGTAGCTACAATCACACTCGTTACACCACTCACTACCAGTAGTCACAATGTTACTTATACTCAAAAGGTTAATAATATCGAGAGTGGATACGCACCAGCCCTGCCTATAGTGATCAGCAATGATGATGCGGGTCCGTTCATAAATGGAATTAGCATCATCGGTCAAAATGCGAGTTCAACCCCGGCTTATACTTTTACTTCTAGCGAAGCGGGGACAATAATATATGGCGGTGCTTGTTCTTCCACCACCACGAATGCGAGCTACGGATTTAACAATATAATATTCAAGCCTTTAAACGCTGGGTTGTATACAAACTGTACTATCAAAGTTGTAGATGCTACGGGCAATATGTCTAATGTTATTACAATCGCCTCGTTTACCGTGACTCAGTCTAATCAACCAAATAATCAAAATCTATCAACAGAAGGTTGTACTGCTTTTACTGCATACTCTCCTCTGACAGGGAATAAATGTCCGATAGTTAATAATAGTCAAAATACCTTTGTCGATACCAATCCAGTTTTCTGCCCACATTTTACTCAATATTTAAAACTTAACTCAAGAGTAAATGACACAAACGAAGCAAAGCGATGGCAAAAGTTTTTGAACGATGATTTAAATGCTGGTTTGGTTATTGATGGTAAATTTGGACCTTTGAGTTTTCAAGCTGTAAAGAATTTCCAAGCAAAGTATATTACTGACATACTCCTACCTTGGGGTATTACCACTCCGACTGGTTACATATATAAATCCACTAGAGCCAAGGCTAACAGTTTGTTCGGTTGCTCCGAGGGTGTTGTAGAGCTTGATAACGGTGTTATTATCAGACGATAGTATTTAAATTAAATGGAAAAAAACACCCCTACAAAAGACAAAGAAAACTTTTCCTTGATAGCACGACTTCGTAGCACTAACCATGCCTGGCGGGGGTTGGGTATAATGTTTAAAACAACCCACAATGCTTGGGTACATCTATTTTTCGCCGTCGCGGTGATTGTTTTGGGGTATATTTTGTGCATCTCGGCAACAGAATGGCTTTTTGTTGTTTTGGCTATTGGATTTGTTTTTGTAACTGAAGCTATCAATACCGCGATTGAAATCGATATCGACCTAACTTCTCCCGAATATCATCCATATGCTCGAGATACAAAAGACGTCGCCGCCGGAGCTGTTTTGCTGGCAACTTTATTTGCCGCCATAGTTGGGCTTGTTATTTTCCTACCTAAATTGGCCGTATTGATTTAGTTCGTGAATATCGGTAGAATCATAATATATGAAAAACATGAACATGAATGTAAAAATCTTTATTGGAGTAATACTAGTTTTGATTGTTGGTACTATAGTTTCCGTGGTTTCTGGGGTCGGAATGGGTTCCAAGACAAATGGTCCTGGTAAATATGACGAATTTGCTATGTGTATAAAGGACAAGGGTGCAGTGTTCTATGGCGCTTTCTGGTGTCCTCACTGTCAGGCTCAAAAGAAACTTTTTGGATCTTCTGCCAAATTACTGCCGTATGTTGAATGTTCAACTCCAGACGGTAACTCTCAGGTTCAAATTTGTATGGATAAAAACATAGAAGGTTATCCAACCTGGGAATTCGCAGACGGTTCTCGCATAAACGGGGAAGCAACCTTTGAAGCTTTAGCTGAAAAAACAGGTTGTGTAATACCCGCAGAAACACCTGCGGAATAATATGAGCTACGAAACAATACATTATTTTAACTTAGTACTTGGAGTAGGAGCTATAATCCTGGTAATTATTTCTTTTGTAACATTTTTTGTATTGTTCTTTGGTCCCAAAAAGAATAAATTTCTGGGATTCATCGACAAGCATTTCTTGGAAATTGGTTTTCTGATTTCTCTGTCAGGAACGATTTTTTCTTTGATATATTCTGAGGTGATCAACTTTGCTCCGTGTTATCTGTGCTGGTGGGCACGTATTTTCTTGTATCCGCAAGTCGTACTTTTTGGTATGGCTCTTTGGTCACGAGATAGAAAGGTAATACACTACGTTATCCCACTTCTTTTTCTAGGTTTTCTTTTGTCGGTCTACCACAACCTAATGTATTATTTCGCTGATACTGGTAACCTGCCTTGTGATGCTTCTGGAGTATCATGCTACCAACAACTAGTATACGAATTCGGAGGATTAATCTCGATCCCGACCCTTTCTCTGGCAGCGCTTATGGGACTACTTATGGTAGTCGTCGTGGCACACTTCTATGGAAAGCGTGACTAGAATAAAATGCCAAGTTTTTCCAAAAAACAGAAAGAAATTTTCAAGAAATTAAATACCCCTGCCAAAGTTCAAGATTATTTGAATAAATTTCCTTTTAATTTTGAAGAAGATGGTAACGATACTATCAAGTCTCCGTACTCTTCGATTGAAACAGGGAGTATCCACTGTTTCGAAGGGGCCCTCTTGGGTGCTTATATTCTGTCTTTGCATGGACACATACCCATGGTAATGCATCTCAAGGCTACCAAGAATGATTTTGACCACGTGGTGACACCTTTTCAGGTTGATGGCTACTGGGGGGCTGTTTCTAAAACCAACCATTATTGTTTACGTTTCCGTGATCCGGTGTATAAAAACATTCGCGAGCTTGCGATGTCGTACTTTCATGAGTATTTTTTAAATAAAAATGGCGCAAAAACCATGCGTAGTTATTCAAATCCTTTTAACCTAAACAAATTGAAAGTTGATTGGGTGTATACGAAAGAAGACTTGTGGGAGATAGATGAAGCGCTGGATAAAATAAAGCACCACCAGGTGGTAAACAAAAAACAACTCAAGAATTTACGTCCGACGGATATGATCGAGAGGCAGGCTGGAAACTTTGTCGACTGGAAACCCAAAAGTAAAAACTTCAAAGACCCCAACTTGAGCAACTAAATCGTTGTGGTAAAATAACTAGATGTTAAGCCATCCTGGTAGGTCAATCGTACTAACTCAGATAGTATTTATATTCATCTTACCGATATTGTTACTTTATTTTGGGGTAATAAGCCAAGAGGCTAAATTCTTCTTGCTAGCAGCGTCTTCGCTTATTATTTACAGCATCGTTCGAGTAGAAAAATGGACTCACCACGACCTGGGACTTAGGACCGATAACATCAAAAGTGGTTGGCCGTACTATGCGGCTTCCTCGCTTCTGCTTATTGTTGCTCTGCTTATGTTTGATCATTATTTTGTTACCAGTAACACCCTGACACTTAGAACCATTATTCAGAGACTGGTGTTTTTTATCCCGATGTCAGTTTTTCAAGAGTTTGCTTTCTCGGTATTTTTGCTTCAAAGGTTAGCTATACTTCTCAACAAAAAGTCGCTAGTCATCCTGGCTAGTGCACTGGTGTTTTCCTTTATGCATATTATTTATGATGTACCACCCCTGGTCATAGTCTTCTCCTTTTTTGGTTCGATGCTGTCTTCAATGGTATATTTATATAAGCCCAATTTTCTTTTGGTTTGTATTGCTCATTCCGCGGTAAATATAACCGCGGTGATGTTGGGTTTCTTTATTTAAGTGGAAAAATATAGCTTGCAGTTGTATTTTTTTGTATATAATATATATGTTTTTCGGTCGTTAATTAATCATTTAAGTACATAAAACAAATGCAGAAAGACATAATCAAACAAAAAATTAAAGGGTTTTTTAACCAAGAAATTAAGATTAAATTAAATACGAGTGCGCGTTATCTGATGGTCGGAGTTACTTCGTCTTTGGTAACCGTGTTTTTGGTCGGGTTGGGTGTCTGGAATTTCCGGGCCCAGATTTTTGGCTATTTTGCTACTGAATATTTGAAAAGTACTAGTATGGTGGCATCGAAACCCCTAGAGGACATAAAGATACCAGAGGAGGTGACTACCAACTTGATTGCAGGGATTGTAGAGAGCAAACCCGAGAACCTAGATCAAAAGCAAGAAAACACAGTTATCGATACTGTAAAACAAACCAACCCAGCAGTGGTTTCGATAATCATTACCAAAGAAGTTCCAAAGTACGAAGTGTACAATGATCCAAATCAAAACCAGAATCCATTTGGGGATTTGTTACCTGGTTTTAACATTAACATTCCACGATACAGACAAAACGGTACCGAGAAAAAAGAAGTCGGGGGTGGATCAGGGTTTTTCGTTTCTTCTGACGGATTGATTGTTACCAACAGGCATGTGGTTAGTGCAGATAATGTTGAATACGCGGTTTACACTAACAGTGGAAAAAAATATGATGCCAAAGTTATCGCTCGAGATCAGGTCCTAGACATTGCCCTTATTAAAGTCACCGGTTCTGGTTTTCCTTATCTCAAACTTGGTGATTCAGATGGTTTAGAAGTTGGTCAAACTGTCATAGCCATAGGTAATGCTTTGGCTGAGTTCAAGAACAGCGTCTCGGTAGGAGTGATTTCAGGCCTTTCCAGGTCTATCACCGCTGGCGATGGTGCAGGCGCTACCGAACTTCTGGATAAGGTTATTCAAACTGATGCAGCCATCAATCCCGGTAATTCTGGTGGCCCGCTTCTTAATTTAGCTGGGCAAGTAATAGGTGTGAATGTAGCCGTAGCTCAGGGTTCTGAAAATATAGGGTTTGCTTTGCCTATCAATAGCGTAAAAAGCGCCATCGACTCAGTGAAAAAAACTGGTAAGATAGTCCGCCCGTACTTGGGTATCCGCTACGTAGCTATCAATCCAGAGATTAAAGCCAAGAACAATTTGCCTGTTGATTACGGTGTCTTGGTCAAGCCAGGCAGTAATGGGAGTGAGCTGGCAGTTCTGCCAGGTAGTCCAGCTGATAAAGCAGGAATTGTAGAAAACGATATTATTTTGGAAGTGGATGGAGTAAAAATCGAAGAAGATAAAAGTCTGGCTACCGTAGTACGTGGTAGAAAAGTAGGGGACATTATACGCCTCAAGATATTACACAAGGGTGTTGAGAAAACAGTTTACGTGACCCTGGAAGTAGCGAAAGACTAGTATACCGAAACTATTTTACATCCTTGAGGCGGAGGGTTATGAAAAGTCCTAAAAGCAGGATAGCTGACAGAGCAAAAAAGATAAACTCAAAAGATGGAGTATAAAGTAATACTGGTATCGCGACTAAAGGAGCGATGATGAACGACACGGGTCCAGTGTTGCGAAAGAAGCTGATTTCGTCCACATCTTCTTCTTTAACTATTTTAAAGAAATGACTTTCACTCATTATTTCTATCGTGGCGGCTCCCACACGGGTAGCAAACAACACGAGGGCCCAGATGAGTATGCTGTGTTCTTGAATAAAAGGAATGGTAAAAACGGTACCAGTAGCGATCAAAAATCCCAGCGCGAGTATTTTCTTTTCTCCGATTTTATCGGAAAGTTTTCCCAGTGGGAACGTTACCAATACAAACGGTAATAGCATTATGGAAAATATAATTCCGATTTCATCCCATCCAAAACCAAGATTTCCATGCAAATATATGGGTGTATAAATAACCATCCAAGCGTAGAAGAATTTAAGAATTAAGTTTATTAAATACGCTTTACCCAAGTTTTTGTTTTTCAAGAAGGTTTTACAAGTTCTGACCAGAACCATTTTCTTGTATACCGGGTCCTTGAATTTTTGTAGAAAGAAATACAAAACACAAGCCATAAGCAAAGAGAGTATTCCAGAAATGAAGTAAATCCCGCCATAAGAAGTACGACTAATAATGCTTCCAGAAATAACTTGAGAAAGTACCCAGGCTAAACTGGTGATCGTCAGGTATGTTCCGCGTAGTTTGCCGACAGATTTATTACCAGAAAAATCCTCGATGAATATGTCTAAGGTGGTAACGATTAATATCGAGCAAACAAAATACATTATAAAAGCAGGCAGAACCCATGCACCATTTCCATCAAGCCCAAGTACAAGCAAAGACAGGGAAAAGATTAGCGAAAGGATAATGCTAACCCTCAGGTTGCCTAGCTTGGAAAGCAACCTCGGCATGAACATCAGGGAAGTAATAGTTAGGACTGCTGCGCAGGTGTACAGGACACCGACGTACTTTGAGCTTATGTAGTTTTCCAAAAAACTGGAGTTGATATAGGAAGTTAGAGCCAAAGGTAACGAGAACAAAAAACCAGCCAGGTAGACGATTCTTCTGTTAATTGCCGTTCTTTTCATCTATCCATTATATATTAAGTACAACTGGAATGACGAGTGGGCGCTTGGATGTCTTTTGGTACAAGAACTTGGAAATGTTTTCTCCTACACTTGCTTTGATATAGTCTAAATCAGCTCCAGGGTTCCTGGTAGTTATGTCCTCTATGTTTTTCTTGATGATTATGCGGACTTGTCGGAGCAGTTCCTGGTTTTCTTTAAGATATACAAAACCTCGGGATATCAAGTCAGGGGATTTCTTTAATTTTCCAGTTTTCTGATCTACCACCGCGATGATGACAAACATACCGTCTTGGGCGAGCATTTGACGGTCTTTGATAACCACGTCTGTGCTGTCGCCAACGGACACACCGTCTACCATCATGAGTCCAGATGGTGCTTTTTCTTTGCGTAGGTATATCTTCTCTCCATCGGGGGAGATTTCGATGATGGAACCGTTGTCAGGAACGATGACGTTTTGCTCCGGCATTCCCAAATCCATAGCTAGCTCTTTGTGTAGTACTAAACGATAGTGGTTTCCGTGAATAGGGATAAAGAATCTTGGATGGGTTTTCCGGTGTAGCCATTTCACGTCTTCTTGGTTTCCGTGACCGGTTGCGTGAACGTAGTCTTCACCCGGGGTTCGGTAGCCGATGATTTTAACCCCTTGTCTGGCGAGGCCGTCTTTCATCCTCTCGATAGCTCTTTCATTTCCAGGAATGATAGAAGAAGAGAGAATGATAGTATCACCCTTGTGAAGTTGGAATTTTGTATGAGACTTGTTGGCTGCACGATTGAGCGAAGCGAATTCTTCACCCTGAGCACCTGTCATCAAAATAACTACTTTGTGTGGAGGATAGTTGTCTGCTTCTTCGATGGGTATGATGGTTCCTTTTTTCGGTTCGAAATATCCGGCTTCTATGGCTACATCGATGTTTGTCTTCATAGATCGTCCGTCGAGGACTACTTTTCTGCCCAATGCTTCAGCTGCTTTCACCACGTAGGCTAGTCGGGTGATGTGGGAAGCAAAAGCGGCTATGATGATGCGTCCGTTTATTTTACGGATTAGATTTTCCAATCCTTGGTGAACTTTGATTTCAGGAAGGGAAAATCCTTCGTTTTCGATGTTTGTAGAGTCGGTGAGTAGAAGCAGAACTTTAGCGTTGTCAAAAATTGAATATTCTTTTTCTTCTTCTTTGGATACGATTCCGTCAACCTGGTCTAGTTTGTAGTCTCCTGGGGTCACTATCCATCCGTGGTCGGTCTCGATTATTATTCCCAATGAATCCGGTATGGTGTGAGTAACTCCAAAGAATCTGACTTTGATTTTACCGCACATAATGGTGTCTGTTTTCTCGACGATGTTTTCTTTCATTGCTGGTAGTTGCGGAAATTCTGCTTGGCGCTTTCGCATCATCAATATAGAAAGGTTTCTAGAATAAACCGGAGGGTTGCCTATGCGAGATAGCACAAGGGGAATACCTCCTATGTGGTCTAAGTGTCCATGAGTTACGAACAAGGCGCGGATGCGGTCTTTTCTTTCTTCTAGGTAGGTTGTGTTCGGGATAACATAGTCGACTCCCGGTGTTTCTTCGGTAGAGAAATGCATACCTGCGTCGACAACGATGATGTCGTCTCCGATTTCGATAGCGGTCATGTTTTTACCGATTTCCTCAACACCACCAAGTGGGATAATGCGTATTACTCCGGGAGCTGGTGGTGGCACGTTTAGACTGTCTGTTGCTTTGCGTACCGGAGCGTTGCCGAATTTGCGTGGTCCACGACCCTTTTTACCAAACTTGGAATATTGAAAAGTTGAACTCTTCGTTTTCTTGTTTTGGTTTGCGTCGCCGACTGTTCCACTCCCTGTGCGGTGGTGGGGTGTTCTAAAATCTCTGTGTTTGTGATCTTCCGACTTGCTTGTATCAATACTAACCGCACTGAAAGATAATCTGTTCTTTTTCATCCTTTTTCTTCTTACTTTTATTTAACTATTAATTAAGAGTTCGTTTGTTTCTAGTACCTAGGCTCTGTTTCTTTAGGAGCAAAGATTTTCCAAACGTGGTCGACTCTAGTATACCACAAATATGAACTTCCAAACCTGTCACTAGGTGAGGTTATATGGTCCAAAGTAAATCCATGAAGTTCTGGCGAAACGGCATAAATAAAGCTTGGGCTATATACGAAAACTGCTGGCATGTCTTTTCTAATCTCTTCTTCAAACTGAGCGTACTTTTTTATTCGATCTTCTTTCTTGGTGGCTACGAAGGCATCCTCTAATATCTTGTCTACTTTTGCGTTGGCGTACATGGCTACATTGAGTCCTGGGTCTTTGCGTTGAGAAGAGTGCCAGAAAGCAAACAGGTCTGATTCATGATTGATAATTTGTCCAAAGAAAAGTGCATCGTATTTGCGTGGGCGAATGACTATTTGGTTTAGGTTGCCTGTTTCAAAAGTTTTTACTTCTACCGTCATACCCAGGGCCCCCAAGTCGCTGGCGATGATTTCGGCAGCACGGGCTAGTTCAGGGGCGTTACTGGTTGAAATTGAAAAAGATATTTGTTCGGTACTTTTCTTTTTGTTCTTGTCGGTTGTCGTTTTGGTCAATAATCCCGATTCGTTCTTGGCCCATCCTCCTTGTTTTAATATTTCGTTTGCTTTTTGAATACGTTCTTCGCGAGTTAGTTTGTGTTCTCCGCTTAGTTTGTAGTATTCAGATGTGGTTGGGGGTAGAGGGTCGTCTATCGGTGCACCATAACCTGAGAGTACTTCGCTGACCACTGATTCTTTGTCGATTGCCATATTGATAGCTTTTATAACACTCTTGTCAGTGAATATTTGGTTTTGATTTTGGTTGAAAAATAATCCGAAAACTCGTGGTAGAAGCAGAGATTCGATTGGTTGACCTTCGTCTCGTAACTTCTCGGCTTCTTTGGATGAGATAGAAGATGCTTGGGCTACTTCACCACCGGTGAGTCCGGTTATCAGATCTTCTTCATTCTGATAAAAATGCAAAGTCATACTGTTGAGGTAAGGCTTGCCCAGAATAAATTTGTCAAAACTTTCTAATTTAAATTCGTCGATAATTCCAGAAGATAACTTGTTTACATTTTTTACTTGAAATGGTCCGGTGCCGACAGCTTCGGTGTTGGCTTCGTTGAGCTCTATGGGTGAACCCTCCCAAATGTGAGCCGGCATGATACCAATGGTAGTGTTTTCTAAGAATGAAGTGTATGGCTGACGTAGGGTGAATTTTACAGTTTTTTCATCTACTTTCTCTATGCTGACTCCGTCCCAGGCTGCTTTGCGAGGGCTTTTGATCACTGGGTCTTTGATACTGTTTATAGTGAATATCACATCGTCGGCTGTGACTGGTTCACCATCGTGGAAAAATATTTTGTCTTTCAAGGTGAAGGTGTAGGTCAGCCCATTATCCGATGGTTCATATTTCTCTGCTAGGTCAGGAATCAGGCTACCATCAGAATTCTTTCGGAGCAGTCCTCCGTAAACCAAAGCTACCAAATCGCGATCAGCATCAGAGGAAGCTAGTACTGGGTTCACAAATCTAGGAGTGCCCAGGATGCCTTCGCTCAGGTTTCCACCACGCATCGGAACTTCGGTCATAAAAGCATTGTTGACCTGATGAAGCAGTCCCAGGGTGGCTACAATTAGTAGTATCCCGAACGCAAAGAATATGCGCCACTCCATTTTTGAAAAACGGAAAAGGGCTCCTTTGATACGGGCGGGCAAACGCCAATTACGTATGAGAGTATATAAATTTTGCATGATTTAAGAGTTGTGCGCGGTTTAAACCTTCGCTTCAAGTAGAATCGAAAGAAAAGCAGTTAAAGCAAAGAGTATTCCGCAAACGATAGACAAAATGAAAAGGAATTTTTCAAATCCCCGGCGAGTACTGTGAAAGGACCCAGTATCACCG
>Ga0208375_1000641_pt1 | contig 47892 bp, 59 predicted proteins | sample RifOxyD1_FD_184038 | JGI IMG/M metagenome (GOLD analysis project Ga0208375, IMG submission 184038) | Soil microbial communities from Rifle, Colorado - Rifle Oxygen_injection D1 (SPAdes) | ecosystem: Environmental > Terrestrial > Deep subsurface > Rock core/Sediment | place: Rifle, Colorado... | reverse complement strand
AATTTTTTTTCGAATATAATCTTCCCCCCATAAACGCATCATAAAAACAGGCATTTTTTTAAGACTAAATATCAAAAGGAAAATTCCTAAAAAAGCTAGTAAATATTCTGGGATAAATGTTATTAGTTTGATTAAGGGCATAGTTATATTCTCGATAAAAGTAATTTTGAATGGAACCCCTAAAACAATAAAATAATTGCCCATTTTGGAAAAAAAGGAAAAGAAATATTCGAGTAAAAACATAAAAATAGCAATCGGGAGGGCGTAAACAAGATTGGCTAATCCAATTTCAAATCCGTGTCTAAAATCTCTTCTTTTTGCAGAAATAAATAAAGAAACAAAAAGGGCAGTTAATGTTGTACCTATTCTTGTCCCAATAACCATGTAAATCAAAACTATTGGCCCAATAATTCCGGCAAAATTCATAGCTAATAAAGCAGATGTTGCAGCCCCACTTGATTGCATTATTAAAGCTAAGAGCCAACCAAAACCTAGAGCATTTATTTCACTGATGTTATCTCTTGTTATCTGAAGAATATATTCCCCAACTTCAGTGAAAGAAAATTTAATTAAAACTAAAGAAAAGATGAATAAATAAAGGAATAACAAAAAGCATAAAAAATTCAATACCTTCTTTTTTCCATCCAACTCTTGCATAATAATTTTATGTTTTTGAAGTATAAAAAACTATTTTCTTAAAGGCTTAACCGAAAGTTGCTATCCAATTTCCGACATAATAAGTTATAATAATGACTATAATCGCGATAATTAAATGTTCTAAAATAACTTTATGGGGTTTTATGTTTTGTTTTTTAGCCATATAATAACTAAAGATTGCCATCAAACTTAATCCCCATATGACACAAACAACAATTGCTATAGAAAGTTCTAAAAATATAATTGGGATGATAAATGTCAATGCAAAAACAAGCTTCGATAGGAATGTCGAAATTGTTGATTCCCATATTTCTTTTACAGAATGTTTGTTCTCAGATTCTTCAGAGATATGAATCCCCAGTGCATCAGACATCGCATCAGCGATTGCTATTGCAAGAATACCCCCAATAACAATTAAAGTAGATTGGGTACCATAATATAAGCCAACAATTAAACCAAGAGTTGTAATTATCCCAGAAGTTAAACCAAAACTAAAACCCTTTCTTATTGATTGCTTCATAAATTATAATTAAACTAATTCATTTAAATAACTTCTTTATTTATTTCTCTCATCCCAGGGTGCATGGCCAAATTGAATCAATATATCGACGCCAAGTTCCCGAGAAAAAGTTTTACTTTTTCTGGACCCAGGAAATCTTTGATTTCCTAGGGTATCTAGACCTAATGGCGTATCGCAAGCCCCAAAACAGGTATCAAGCCAGATTAAAACTTTAGAGTTTGTTTTCTTTTCTATTTCAATTGCAATTTCTGGAGAAATTGCTTTTAATCCTTCTGGAAATTGTAAACAAACAAGTTTTGCTTTATTCTTTTTTATTTCTTTGATGATTCTATCTATTTCTAAATCATATGTTTCAAGTAATCTTTGTTTGTAATTTCTTAAATCCATCATTTTATTTTCGATTATATTCTTGTTCAAGTTCTTCTAATTGTTGTTTGAATTTTTTTATTTTTAATTCTTCTGGAATATCTCTTAAATCATCAAATAGGTTTTCTATTTCTTTTTTATCTTTTTCTTTAATCTCTCTTTTGTTCGCAACATATAAATCATGTAAATCTACTAATTTTCCAAAAACCCGTGTATATTTTTCTGCTTGATCTCGGTCATATTTTTTCATTTTATCTCTGTCAAAAATCCCTCGTAAAATTCTTTGACATCTGCAAATTTTTTAATTTCCTTATCAGACCATGCAATGAATGTCAATATGAAAAGTTCATTTAATTTATATTTCCTTGCAAGTTTATAATTTTGTAATATTTTTCCCAAAATTTGCGCCCTTATTTTTTTGTCTAATGTGCCTTGCATAAATGAAAGATCTTGAACTATGAGTTTTTTGTTTTCTTTTGCTATTTTAACTAAAACATGATTTAATCCAGAATTCCTATAATGGGTGTAGTCAAATTTTCGATTAAATTCTGGAGAAATTAAACCAGCCACCTTACGATTTTCTAAGGCAATCCGATTAATCTGATCATCCAAACCCAAGATAAAAATAAATTCAAATTTATTTTCTGCCTTATCAATTGCTCTCCTTAATTTCTCAATATCCCCTATATTGATTAAACAAGAATTATATTTTTCACTTTCGACATATTCCAGATTATCTATAGAATTAATCTCTTTTATAAAAAAAATCTTCGAATAACCTTTATCTTTTGCTATATTCTCGATATATTTATCTTTCTTTCCTATAAAAAATAACTTATTTTCCATATTATGTTATATTCTTTTAATTTTTCGCCCCGAAGGCAATATGGCGATAAACCGCGAGTAATTATTAATTATCAATTATTTGTGCATCTTTTACCCTTCAGGATGCCTTTTTTCCATATTTTTATTTAATTACAAATAATTGATTATCTGTAACATCAAAAATACCCAGTCTTGCTCCTGTATCTATCCAACCATGTGCATAATTTAATGCTGCAAAGGCATTTACATAATGTTTTTCTTCCTTAAAATAATGTGCATCCGAAACATAAGCAGAGGCCATGTCTATGATTTCTTTGGCTTCTTTTTCTTTTCCCTTAACAATATTCTTTTTTATAATTGATAGGGCTTTTTCAGTAATGGCAAAGTATTTACTAAGTCTCTTATCGCAGATTATATCTGTTTTTTTATCCATATCTTTATAAATTAAAAGGAATTTAAAAACATATCTTAAAGATGTTAAAGAAAGGGGCGATTATTGTTTTAGATGGGATAGATGGTTCTGGAAAGACGACAATATCTAAACTTCTCCTAGATTATTTAAAAGAACATGGTCGGGAGGTTTTTTATTTAAGCGAGCCAAATGAATCTTCAGATACTGGGAAATTAATTGAATCAATGCTCAGAAAAAGAGACTCCAACAAAGTTAAAACTAATAAATGGGTTGAGCTTTTTACTAAGAATAGAAAAGAATCTGAAAAAACAATTAAAGAATCCCTAAACAACGGAAAGATTGTAATTTTAGACAGATATTATTATAGTACTCTTGCCTATCAGCTTGAACCAAAAAAATGGCAAGCTTATTCTGAACAATTCATCAAGCCAGACATTGTTTTTATTCTTGATGTAGATGAAAAAATAGGAATTGCGAGGGTAAAATACAAATATGAAAAAACCAAAGAAAAGATGGCTTATTTTGAAAAGGAAAAAATTCTAAAAGAAGTTAGAAGAAAATTCCTAGCAATTCCCCAATTCTTAAAAGACAACATAAAAATCATTGATTCTAGTAGAGAAATCAAAGATGTTTGGTTTGATATAAAGAGAGAAGTTAATGAAATTGTTTTTGGGAACTGAAAATATCTTGGTTGTTCTAGACAAAAGATTTATAATTAAACATTCTCCAAAATAGTTATGACAATAAAACCTTATGTGGGAATAACTGGTCCGGTTAATGTTCAGGAAACACAAGATATCTGCAGGAAGTTTTCTGAAGAAGAATATTCTATGGAGACCCCACACATTCCGATGCTTGGATTTTTGGTAAGTTACAAAACATTAAATGAGCAATCAACTCAAAATAGAAGGTATCCCCCAATAAGAGATTTGCCAAAATTATTGCAAGCAACAGGGGGCAAGGTTTTAACCATGGTCCATTATAATTCAAAGGAACCTGATTCATTATCCGACCAGGTTTTTAAAATATTTAACGAAATTTATGAAACCGATTTATGCAGAGCAATTCAATTAAATATTGTTTGGCCAAATATTAACCAGGTTACCAAAATAAAAGAAAAATATCCAGATATGCAAATTGTTTTTCAAGCATCGCACAGGGCAATGGATGGAAAAACACCAACCCAAATAACAAAAGGGATTAAAGAATACGGAAATTTGATAAATTACGTCCTTATTGATCCCTCTGGCGGTAGGGGCTTAGAATTTGATTTGGATTCATCCATTAGCTTATATTCTAAGTTAATGGAACAATGTCCTAACCTAATAATTGGTTTTGCTGGTGGTTTTACAGGCGAAAATGTTTCTTTAAAGACAAGAGAACTAATTGAAGGAATTGGTAACAAGAACTTCTGTATTGATGCTGAAGGTGGATTACGGGATAAAATTACTCCCGCATATGGTGATGATTTATTAAATCTTAAGAAAGTTAGAAGATATATCGAATCTGCCCATTCAGTTTTAAAATAAAATTTATCTAAAACTTTTTATCAGTGGTTTTAATGCAAGAATTATACTTATTGTTAAAAATATAGCCCAATGTGTATTTGTTACTAAATTTGCAAGCCCGGGGATAAGTGAAACAAAGCCTAGTGTTGCAAAGAATACTGCAATTTTTGTTAGAAAGATATCTAACATGGTGTATTTTTTAAAATTCATTTTATTTCTTCAACCCAGAATCAACAACATCTTTTGGCCAGCCTGCGTCTAGAAGTTTCTTTTTTATATCGTTTTCATTTATTCCTTGACCCCTTGCTGTTTTAATATAATTTGTTAATTCAGGATAATTTGCTTTTGCTGATGGTGTTTGTGATATTTTCTCTACATCTAATTTTGGTTTTCCTTTAATTATTCCGACTGGTTTTCTCTTAACTAAAAATAATGATACTAAAACACCACCAATAATTGCTATTGGTACTGCAATTTTTACCCATAATGGAACATTGCTTAAATCAATTCCAAATCCACCAGAACATTCTCTTGTTTCATCTAATGGTTTCAAAAATCCTGTTCCGCAATTATTATTATCTGTACAAACTTTTGCTTGTTTTCCATCTTGACATGTTCCCCATTTACAATCCCAGTTTTCTGTGCAACAATTTCTTTGTTGTACATATTCTGAATTTCTTGAACTACATCTATTTCTATCATTACATATTTGTGTTTGGATTCCAGAATCATCACAATAACTCCAATCTGCACACTCCCAATCTTCTGTACAACCATATACACAAACTTCTGATTCTGTGTTTGACATAGTACATCGGGTACAACTTCTTGTTCTTATTCCTTCTGCCCCACATGAACTCCATGTTCCACAATTCCAATCTTCATAACACCTAGTGGTATCATCTCCTCCACCACCGCCTCCACTAGAACCCCCACAATCTGAAGTGGAAGAACAATCACTGTCCATATTCATACCAATTTTCTTAGCACATGTACTACCTACACAAATACGGTAGGTTGTATCATTTAAGAAAAATGTTGTGTTATCTGAAGCCATAATAACTCCATCTGCAACCAATGAAAAGTTTAAGATGAAATATCCCAAATCTAAATCTGGAGTTATAATATCAAAAGGAGAGTTAATAGTAGTATCACTTAGATTTGCACTATAAACATTATTCCAACCAGCACACGAATAGGTGTTATTTGAACATTGCCCACCATTTGCTGTTGTTTGACAACTGAAGCAATTTCCACTGACCAAGTTACTAATTAAGTAAGTACTAACTACACAATTATTTTCAAGGCAAGAATACTCTGTTAATGCTGTGTTCGAACAGGTATCTGTAAAGTTTCCATTTACCCCTGAGCATGTCCCTGCGATTAATGAAAAGTTTCCACCGTCTGTCTCTGTACAACTTCCTGCTGGAGCCTGATTACATACCCCTGCTGAAATATTACAACCATAAGCACAATTTGCTGTTCTATTTATACAAATAGAAGATTCACAATAGTATTCATTTAAGTATGTTGAATCAAAACAGGTATCATTTAATTGTGTGGGGTTATATGTTCCAGAACATGGATCTTGTATATTTTCATCGCCCCCACCAATACAACTTCCTGTTGGCCATACTAAAAAATTATTGGTTTCATCTAATTCACAAACAATATTTTCTCTATCTGCACTGATGTTATATGTATATCCAAGTGCATCCCCTATATAAACTGTGGTTGACAAACCCGGATTTAATGAGACAAGGGTGCTATTAATATCTTCACAGACCATAACAAAACGTCTACAAGGCAAGGCTAAGGTTGTTAAATCTTGTGTAAAAGATTGTATTGCTTTTGTTGCAACTATTGCTGGCTCATCTATACATTTTCTTCTCATTTGACAAACAGTTATATTTGCAATTCCTGCACCTGTTCCTTTATTCATCACATTAACTAATAGGTAATTTGAACCAGGATAATAAACTGGGTTTGAAACTTCGAAATCTGGAAGTCTTGGGATTGAAACAGATAATCTATTATTTGTATAATCTGACTCAAATATTGTTTTGCTTGGGTTTGCATCAAGAGTAAATGTGGTTCCATCAAATAAGGTATTTTGCACGTTGATTGTTCGTACCTCTCCACCTATAAGACTTGATACATCTATATTTGGAATTAATGTTTGGACACATAGTGCATCTTGACTTGGTGTTATCATCATCCCAGTTATTGCTTTTGTTGTTATGCTCATAACCTCCTCGTAACGTGTACAAAAAGATAATACAAATGGTCCTGTTGGATTTGCCCCATTATTTTTTAAGGTTATTGCCATTGTTTTTATTTTACAATCATATACATAATTTAAAACTTGAATATCTGGTAGTTGTGTAATTGGTGTTATGTATGTCTCGTTAATATTATTTGCTTCTCCGACTGTTCCTTCTGCAATAACATTTGTTGAATCTACTATAATTTTTATTGTTTTTCCCTCATAATCTCTGTTTAAATCTGTATAGAAAATTATACCTCTCCCTTCTAATCCTGCAACAGTTCCCCCTGCTGGAATTGAATCAAGAGTAATTGAATTTATATTATAACATGTTGTCTGACTACTTACTGCTTTTGCTATTATCGGTGCAGATATTAATCCGACATAACAAACAGAAACAATAGAACCTGCTTGAGCTGTTAATCCTCCGACATTTTTTATTTTACCCTTTAATTGTTTTGCTTGGTAATCATAAGTTAATTCGGTTAAAATCAAATCTGCTGGAATTGGTGCTGTCCCTATTGTTAGGTTTAATTGATTATTGGTTGGATTTGTATCTGCTATTGAAGATACTGAAACAGTTATGTTTTTATTAATTAAATTTTGATTGAATGAAACTGTTTTAGTTTCATCATAATTTAATCCATCTAAATATTGTGTTTCTAAAAGGCAAATATTTCCAATTACTGCTGCAGTCATTTGAGCTGGACAAAACTTTACTGTACTATCAACCCTTTCATAAAGACTAACAGATATTGCCGTTGTGCTTGGAACGCTTTGTCCCCAATTTTTAACATTAACATCAAGAGTATTTGTATTAAAATTATAATTAGCATTAGTTATGTTCAAATCTGTTTGGGGAAGTATAAAATAGTATTCTATATTGTTGTTTTCGTTTGTCTCTCCAACCATTGGTGGATTGTCAAGAACTATTTTAATGATATTTCCTGCGAGAACGTAAGTAGCTAAATTAAATTCTATTGCTTTAGAAGAAGCAAAATTCATTGTTTCTTGGTTGATTATTTCATTTCCCGAAGTAGATGATAATTCACTCTCTGCCGTTACTCTTCCCATTGTAACATCTTGTGAAGTTATAAATGCCCCCGTATTATTATTATATATTTGAACTGTAAATTCAACAGATTTGTCCAGCGTATCTGTTTTTGCTATAATTATTCTTAATATCTTTGTATCATAATTATAATCTACTGCAGACACGTATAAATCTCCATTAATTGTCACATATCCTGCAGGAACATTCCCTGTTATTGAATTCCCAGTAATGGGTGCAATTGCATATAAGCTAACCGGAGGTTTAGGAACAATTATAGTTCCCCCACAATATCCAAATCCCTCTCCACTTCCAATTGGTTCATCGCCATTAACATTATTATATGTTCCAGATGTTAAATTTCCAGAATATGGGATTGTTGAATCATGTGCTAAAATAAATGACTCTAATGAAACATTTCTGTAATCTGTACATCTATCAAAACATTGTTGGGTCCCACCGCAATTTAAATTACCATAATATAATCCTTGGCCAAAACCCACATTACAACATCTATGACCTCTTGTTGTACAGTTTCCAGTATATTCTGAAAAATCTGGACATGTATCCCATGGACTATCGGGAGCAACAATATTTCTGCAATTACCCGTAACTTTATCATAGGTGTGCCATTCTGACAAGCTTCCATCAGAACATTCGTAATATAGTGGACAAGCTGGTGAAGACATTAGAATTTGTATTATAGAATTTTTTGGTATTAAATCTCCTCGTGAAAATGCCAATGAAAATTCTCCATCTACTCTTGCATTTGAAGAATCATAATAATCGTGTCTCAAATTTAAATCACTAACTACATTTCCAGTTATTGAATTGTTTATAATAATTAGATTAAATATAAGTAATATTGCGATAAATGATAAAAAAACTAAAAAAGGTGTTGAGGGTAGTCCAAAAAATAAATCTCTTTCTTTAGTTCTTTTCCGATAGTCAAATTTTTTTGAAAAAACCATTTTCTCTTTTTTAATAAAACGTACAATAATAATTCATAGTTTTAGTATTTAAACTTTTCTGGACCACTACTGATTGTGCTACAAATTTCATTTTTGCGAGATTTGCACGAGGGCGAATGAATTTATCCAAGAAAATATTTTTATCCCTTAATATTTCCAATAGGTTTTAGTTTTACAACTTTTAATGCAATTCCCGAATCGTGCATTGAATTAACAACGTTATTTACATCTTTGTATGCTTCTGGTGCTTCTTCTGCAACACCAGATAAACTTCTTGCTCGAACATAAATTCCTTTCTTAAGTAATTCTAAAATTAAATGTGATCCTTGTTCTATTTTTTTTGCCGCATGTCTTGACATTGCTCTTCCTGCACCATGACAAGAACTTCCAAAACAATTTTTCATTGCAAAATTTGTTCCATGCAAAATATATGATTCTGTACCCATACTCCCCCCAATAATTACTGGTTGTCCAACAGCAGAATATTTTTTTGGAATTAAATTGTGACCTGGTCCAAATGCTCTTGTTGCACCTTTTCTATGAACAAGAACTTTCTTTTTTTTGTTGCTTTTATTGTCGACAAAATGTTCCTCTATTTTTGCGCTATTATGTGAAACTTCATATAATGTTTCTAATTTATTTTGTGGAAAAATTTTATCAAAAATTTCTCTTGTTAAATGGGTGATTACTTCCCGATTAGCATAAGCATAATTTAATGCACAACACATTGCAGAATAATATTTTTGTCCTTCATTTGAATTTATCGGAGCGCAAACTAATTCCTTTTCTCGAATTGGAATTTTATATTTCCTAGAAGCTTCTGCTAAAACCTTAAGGTAATCTGTACCGATTTGATGACCTAATGCTCTTGAACCACAATGAATGGATGCAACAATTTGGTTTTTTTCTAAACCAAATATTTTTGCTGCTTTTTCATCATAAATTTCATCCACATATTGAATTTCAAGATAATGATTTCCGCTTCCAAGAGTCCCTATTTGGTTTTTTTCTCTTTGAATTGCAATTTGTGAAACATTTTTTGGAATTGCTCCACTTATTTCCCCCTTATCTTCTAAAAATTGCAAATCTTTCTGATCACCATAATTATTTTCAACAGCCCATCTTGCACCATTTGTTAATACTTCATTGACTTGTCTATTATTGAGCATAATTTTTCCACGAATCCCTAAACCCACTGGAACATGATTAAAAAGAGAATCACAAAGTAATTTTATTTTTGGTTTTACTTCATCTAAAAAAAGATTTGTTTTAATTGTTCTTACTCCACAACCACCATCAAATCCAACACCCCCGACGGAAACAATCCCCTCTTCTAAATCAAATGCACCAACTCCGCCAATGGGAAAACCATACCCCCAATGTGCATCTGCCATTGCTATTGATGCCTTTTGTATTCCGGGAAGACATGCAACATTCGATGTTTGTTCAAAAACCTTATCATCCATTTCTTCAATTAATTTTTGCGAAGCAAAAATTCTTCCTGGAACTCGCATTTCTCCAGATTTTTGGATATCCCACTCATAATTATTTATTTTTTTAAATTTTGAAATTTCCATTTTTACATTAATCCTATTATTATACTATATAGCACATATTATAATAAATCTCATTTATACATCCACAATACATTGAGATATCCAATTTTTATCTTTATCTAGATATACTCTTAATTCCCCATAAGTTGCTGCTTTTACTTCTACTTTAATATTGTGTTTTGTAATATTCAATTTTTCTCCAAATGCTTCTGCTTTTAATTCCAATTGTTTTTTTGATTTATTTTCTTTAATATATACTATGAATTTTCCAAAAACCATCTCTTTAATAGCAGATGTTGTGATTAATTTATTTAAAAATTCTACAAAAATTTCTTCTAAATTTTCTGCCTTTGCACTAATTAAGATTTTCTTTAATGGTTTTATTTTTTTGATATCTACTTGCACATTGAATAAGCATTTTGCAGATTCTTCAAATGATTTTTCTTTTGTCTTACCAATTCCCCGAATGCCAATATCTGCCTTGTGTTCAAATGTTTGAAAAGTCATTTTGTTTTTATTTTTCCCAAAGGTAAATCTTTACTTTTTTAGTTATTATCTTTTCATTGTTTCCAAAATTAGCTAAAAATTCGGTTGTTGAAACCTCAGATAATCTTGGAATGTCCTTAGAATCACACCCATCATCTGGCTCACATATTCTAACTTGCGAATTTATATCTTTATTAAATGTTAAAAGATATGCCTGAATTGAAGAATTTAATTCCCAAATATTGTTATTTTTAATATCATTTCTAAATGTTTCATCTGTCTCTAAATATTCTGAAATATAATCTAATAACATTGCATTTTGATCTTCCCTATTATAGCTTGTACTTGTAATCTGTTTTTGCTTTTCTAATGAGGTAAATAAAAATCCAAATAAGATCATTAACGCAATTGTTGCTTCAAGCACAATTATGAATGCTTTTTTATTCTTGTTTTCTTTTTGAATTAATTTTTTCATTTTATCTAATCCCAAAGTTTTATTGTAACTTTAACGTCACAAATGATTTTTGGAGTGATGAATAGTTTTACTGGAAATTCTCCTGCAGTCACTTCCACATTTTTTGGAATATGCCTTGAAACAGTCATCCCCTTAAAAATTAAACAGGGACTCACTTCCAAATTAAAATTCTTATTTTCTGCCACTACTTCTTTTAAGATTTCATAATTTGTACTATAATTTTCTTGAAATTCCTTTAACTTATCAAAACTGATTGCTTTAAATTTTTCTTCTAAAGAAAAATTGGGTGTTGTTGGTTGTTCATCACAATTAACTCCCGTTGTAGGGGTACTATTTGGAGAAATTATAAAAATATATTGGCCATTGTTTTTCTCTACTGCAAGATTATTTCCATTCCATTGAAACCTCTTTTCTTCTCCTTGAGAATCAAGTATCGTTAAATTATTTGGATTATTAACTATATTCTTCGGAATCGCCTCTGAAGAAATAATCAAACATGTCCCCCTATTGTTACTTACATAATATTTTGAATATGTTATTTCTATTTCTTTTCTTAAATTATTTTCAACAGCAGTTAGATAATCTTTATGTTGTATTAAATTAAAACTCAGAGCAAAATAGATAATCACAACTACGCCAAATAAAAAAATAATCATTGCAGAAATATATTCGACTTGATTCATTCCTTTCTTATCCATTTTATTTTGTCTATACTCTCTTCTTTACTTTAATTGCTGTAGGTGCTTCTCCACCATGCCATGTGAATCTTGGTCTGACCCTCATTGGATAAAGTCTTTCAGAATTATCATCAAGAATTATTGCAGAACCCTTTAATCTTGGTAAATTATCTAATTGAGATTTAATATCTGCAAATAAATAACTCTGCATAATATAATTTAATGCATCTACATCTGGTTTGGCCGTAACTCTATGGGAAATTACAATATCTGATTGAGTCATAACATCGTGATGAATTTGTCCTGGTTGTTGTGTTGCAAGAACTAAAGAAACACCAGGTTGCCTTCCTTCTCTGAGCAATTGAATAAGTGCATCTGTTGCAGGTGTTTTTCCATTTAATGGCAAGAATTCATGGGCTTCATCAATTAATAACCAAGCCATCGGCATAACTCTTTTTTCTTTATAGTACAAATAATCTAATCCGTGTTGAACTGCCTGAACTTCTTCTTCTTTTCTTGCAGCCATCCTTTCAGTAAATATTTTTTTTGAAAGCAAACCGATGACTAATGCCCTAACATTAAAACTCCCTATGCTAGAATAGACACTTAAATCTAAAATAGAAGTTGTCCCTGCTTTGATAATCTCTTGTACAGATGTTCCTTCTTGTTTTTTTGTTGCAAATAATCCCCATGTTTGTGCACCTTCGAATAAATTTATTGCAGCATTTTTTGTTTCTGATGTCGCATTAGGATCAATTTTAATTGTTGCAATAATATCTGATAAATCAAATCGTTTTATTAAATTATCTTCATATTGTTCTGTTAATCTTGTTACTGCTCTTTGAATTGCAATGCCAACTGGAGAAATAAAATCTAGGTTAAATGTAATTATCCAATCATCTGCAGTCATGTCATGAACATTTAAGGCGAATGCAACATCTGCATGAATCCCCTTTTCCTTAAATTTTTCGAAATGGCCGTGTGGAATTAAAACCTGAATTGGAAGTGTTTTCGCATCTACATTCCAATCTTTTCTTAATTCTGATTCTTTTTCATTTTTATATGCCATTGTCCAAAAAATTCCCATTGTATCAAAAATCAAAACAGAAATATTTTTAGCAACTTCTTCTGGGAGATTTGTAATTTCTTCTGCGATAACTCCTAAGGAATATGATTTTCCACTGCCCCTTTTACCAGAAACTAAAACAACATGGCTCCTTGCAATGTCCATCATAACTCGATTACTAAGACTAGTAAGCTGGCCCATCTTGACATAGTGTTTTCCGAGATAAATTAAACCTTCATCTCCAAATTTCTTTTTATCAGATGCATCTCTTCCAATAATTATATCTTCTGGCATTGTTACCTCTTTTTTATTCTTTATTTAGGAAATCCTTCTTTATAAATTTATTTTTAATTTTTTATTAATTTAAAATAAATTTGAGAAACATTTTTAAAGCACATTTTTATTAAACTAAAATGGAAGAGGGACATACAGAACACCATGAACATGCAGAACATCATCAATTTCATGAAGTTCATCACAAAAAAAGAGTAAATAAAAAAAATCTTTTTATTTTTGGAGGATTAATCCTACTCGTTATTGTAGCAATAATATTATTATTTATAGCCTTCAAACCAAGTCAAAGCATAGAAAAATATAATGTTTCTTATTCTCTTGAATTAGCAGATGGTACAAGTATCTTAACGGAAAATTCAATATTTAACGAAGATTCTTTTTCATCAACACTTGGATTAAATTCCAAAACAATTGATTCTGAAATTGATTCTCTTGCAATTGGTCAGGAAAAAACAATTACCTTGAGTGCAGAAGATGCATTTGGTGAATATGATCCTGAATTAAATATGAGTATAAATAGGACCCAAGAAATGGAAAGAAAGAGAACCATTCCAAGAACAATTACAATAGGATTAAGTGATTTTACAGATGCATTTGATGAACAACCAATTGTTGGAAGAACATATTCATTAGACTCCGACCCATTTCAATACAAGGTTCTGAGTTCTGCAAATGATCAAGTTGAATTAAGTAGGGAAATTAATGTTGGGGCAACTGTTCCAAATTCTTTATTCCCATTAAAAGTAACTTCTGTTAATATAACTGAAATTTCATTAGAAATGCAAGCAAATAATACCGTTATCCCAAGTGAAAATGGAAACTGGGATGTTACTGTTGATTCAAAGAACATTTATCTTAAATTAACTCCAATAATCGGACAAAATATTGATTTTGGATATGCTGGTGGGAGAGTTGTTGGATTCTCTACTAATCAGATATATGTTGATGCAAATGTTCCATATGCTGGAGAAAAAATTATTATTAAATTAAAACTTGAAAACAAATTTACAGAAAAAATAGCTTCTTCAAATCAGGGATACATTTCAGGTGCTCCAACGATGCAGGTTTTCATAATGAGTCATTGTCCATTTGGAACACAGATGGTTAAAGGAATCTTACCTGTAATGGAGAAATTCAAAGGAAAAGCAAATATTGAAGTTAGATTTGTTGGTTATACTATGCACGGAGCTCAAGAAGATTTAGACAATAATAGAATGATTTGCGTAAGAGAAGAACAAAATTCAAAATTGATTCCATATTTAGAATGCTTTGTTTCAAATACCGGAAGTGAAGCAGACTCACAAAAATGTATTACCCAGGTTGGTCTTGATAAATCAAAATTAGATTCATGCATGGATTTAAGAGTAGCAGAATATATGAAAGCAGATAAAGAATTAAACACAAAATATGGTGTTCAAGGTTCTCCAACAGTTATACTTGATGGCAAAGAAGCAAGCATTTATCCAAGAGACCCAACAACTGTCGCAAAAGCATTATGTGACGCATTTACAAGCAACAAACCAAGTGAATGCTCATTGACTTTTTCAACAACAAACCCTTCAGCAGGTTTCGGAACAGGTTCAAGTACATCTAGTGAAGCAAGTTGCGGATAATTAAAAATAATTACCGACTTCTCTTGACATTAATTCTCGGACAATATTTTTGTATTGGACATTTAGAACACCAAGGAGAAATTGGCTGACATATTGTTTTTCCGAATAGTACAAAAATTCCATTAAATTCCATCCAGTATTTCTTTGGAAGAATCTCTCTTAATGCAAATTCTGTTTTCTCTGGTGTTTTTGTTTTAACCCAGCCAAGCCTGTTTGGAATCCTATGGCAATGGGTATCGATTGGTAGAACTTGTTGGCAGAATGCAAATGATAAAACAATATTGGCCGTCTTTCTTCCTACCCCTTTAATCGAAAGTAATTCTTCTTCGGTGTTTGGAACTTTTCCATTAAATCTTGTTAGAATTTCTTTTGAAACTGATTTTAAAACTCTTGATTTCTTTTTATAATGGCCAGAACTATAAATTAATTTTTCAAGTTTTTTCATTGGTAAAGCAATTATTTTTCTTGGCATATCTGCTTCTGCAAAAAGCATATTACTTGCTTTTTCTGTATTTTTATCCTGTGTTCTTAAACTAAGCAAACAACTAACAAGAATTCTAAATGGATCTTCTTTATTGCACCTCATTCGATTTAATGTTGTTCTCTCTGAATAATTGAAATGTTTTGCAAGAAGCCGCATTTCGCTAGAAATATTCTGAATATATTTGTTCATTGTATACTTAATAACCCTAAGATTATAAAGATTTCTCAGAAACATTTAAAAAGTTAAATATTGTTAACTTTTTAGGAGAAATTAATAAAAATGTATTTATTACCTCAAGAAGTTGAAGTGTGGTATATTATCCCAACAATCAGAAAATATCTTGCTACAGAGCTTGTAAAAAACCATAAATTAACCTTAGAAAAAACAGGAAGTATCATTGGGGTGAGCAAAGCAGCTGTTTCACAATATCTTAACAAAAAACGTGCAGAAAAACTTAAAATGAATAAAGAGATGGTTAATGAAATAAAAAAATCAGCTGACAAAATTGCAGACAATAATAGCATTGGATTAAGTGAAATTTTACGATTAGTTAAGGTGGCAAAAGAAAAAGGTTTTGCGTGCGAAGCATGCAAAAAATATAATAAAGGAATACTGGATATATGTAAGGGAGATAAAAAATACTAAATAAAAATGATAAAAATAAAGAAGCTCAAACTATTTGGATTTAGTCAAGAAAAAGATTTTTTCCATATAAAATTTGACAAAAAACAAATGGCAATTCCTATCTTACGAGAAATTTTATCTGAACTTAAAATATATCCATTACATGAATTTATGACTGATGTCCATACAGACAAAGAGAAAAAAATAACTCTTTTAAATGATTATTTCATTCATGCTGAAAATAAGACTATCGACTTAGAAATATTTTTTGGAAAAGATAGAATTGTTTTGGTATTTAGAACAAGAAACATAATTAAGATTAAGAAGATAATTGATAAATATTTTTATTGGAAATAAAAATGACACAACAAAAAAAGATATATTTAGATCATGCAGCAACTACGCCTGTTGCACCAGAGGTTTTGCAGGCAATGCAACCTTATTTTTCTGAAAAATTTGGCAATGCTGGTTCCTTACATTCGTTCGGAAGAGAAGCTAGAGAATCTCTTGAAGATTCTAGAAAGAAAGTTGCTAAAATGATAAATGCACGACCAAATGAGATAATCTTTACATCTGGTGGGACAGAATCAAATAATCTTGCCATAAAAGGTATTGCTTATGCAAACAAAAATCTAGGAAACCACATTATTACGACAAAAATAGAACATCCCGCAATTGAAGAACCATGCTTATGGCTTGAAAAAAATGGGTTTAATATTACTTTTTTGAACGTTGATAAAGACGGATTAATTAATTTAAGAGAATTAGAACAAGCAATTACTGAAAAAACAATTCTTGTTTCGATTATGTTTGCAAATAATGAAATCGGAACAATTCAACCAATTGAAGAAATTGGAAAAATCTGTAAAAAACAAAAACACAAGGTATATTTTCATACAGATGCTGTTCAAGGACTTGGAAAAGAAAAAATAGATATCAAAAAAATGAATATAGATTTATTGAGTGCTTCTGGACATAAAATTTACGGTCCAAAAGGAATTGGGCTCCTTTATATTAATCAGGACGTCAAAATAGAAGGGATTCAACATGGTGGTGGTCATGAATTTCATCTTAGGAGTGGAACAGAAAATGTTCCGGGCATTGTCGGATTTTCAAAAGCCCTATACTTAATGGATAAAGATATGGAAAAAGAAAATAAAAGACTTAAAGAATTAAGAGATAATGTAATAAAAAGAATATTAGAAGAAATACCAAAAAGTCATTTAAATGGTCATCCTACAAAAAGGCTTGCAAATAATATTCATTTTTATTTTGAAGGTGTGGAGGGTGAAGCACTCCTTATTAGACTAGATGGAAAGGGAATTGCTGTAAGTACTGGAAGTGCATGTTCAAGCCATTCATTAAAACCAAGCCATGTTTTAACGGCAATTGGATTAAAACCAGAATTAGCCCACGGTTCATTAAGAATAACGATGGGAAAATCCACTACAAAAGAAGACATGAACTTTGTTGTTGATGAGTTAAAAAAAATAGTTCAATCATTGAGGAAAATTAGCCCTTTTGGGAAGTGGTAATATTTAAAATGGTAAACAAAAAGAATATAATAAAAACTAAAAAAATAGAAAAAGATATTATAAATAAACACCAAACAATAGCTGAAGCGATAAATAAACATCCTGAAATTGTTCCGGTTTTTCTTAAACACGGTTTATCATGTATTGGTTGTCCTTTTGCAATATCTGAAACAATTGAACAAGGAGCCGATGGACATGGGATTAATGTTGAAAATTTAATAAAAGAACTAAACCAAAAGGTAAAAAAGGGTAAAAACTAACATAATATATAAAATGACAATAAAAGCGATTATATTTGATTTTGACGGAACCTTGGCAGATACTAAAAAAATCTGGATTTCATCCATTAAACAGGCATTGGATAAACATAGACTCTTCTTCGATATTGAAACAATTGAAAAAAAACTTGGACCAAAACTTCAAATGACTTTTCAAAATCTTGGTGTGACAGATGCCCATGGAAAGATTAGACATGAGGTACATGAACAAATTATGAAAAAAATAAACAAGGTAAAGCCCTGTCCGTATATCAAAGAAACCTTGAAATATTTCAAAAAAACTAAAAAAATAAAAGTTATTTTATTAACAAACACCATAAGAAGGATAATTATTGCTTTACTTAAAAAAATAAGGATTTTAAATTTCTTTGATGAGGTATATTGTGCAGATGATTTCGATACAAAAGACCAATTAATAGTTTCCTTAGCTAAAAAGAATAATATTAAGACAAAAGAAATTATATATGTTGGAGATAAAGTCCATGATATATCTATTGGGAAAAAGGCAAAATGTGCATATTATGTTGTTTTAGAATGTGGTTTTGATAAAAATATTTTGAAAAAGAGAAGGGAAAAATTTATTCTTAAAGATATAAGGCAATTAAAAAAAATTGTATAAATTTAAACCTAAAACAAATAAAATGTCGATTGTTTATTCTGAAAAAGTTATTGAACACTTCACAAAACCAAGAAATGTTGGTGAAATAAAAAATGCAGATGGTGTTGGGCAAGTAGGGAATAGGATTTGTGGAGATGTTATGAAAGTTTATATTAAAATTGCTAAATCAACTAGCGGAAAAAATAAAGGGAAAGAAATTATTAAGGATATCAAATTCCAAACACTGGGGTGCGCTGCAGCAATTGCAACATCTAGTATGATTACAGAATTGGCAAAGGGCAAAACCCTGGATGAAGCAAGTAAAATTACAAGAAAGGATGTTTCTAAGTCGCTTGATTCCTTACCTCCAATAAAAGAACATTGTTCAAATCTCGCAGCAGACGCATTGCATGAAGCGATTAGGAATTATAAAAAGAAAAATAAGGTATGATTGTTATTCTAGTTGGATTAGAAGATTTTTAGAATAAATTGGGCAAATTCCTTTGCCTCAAACAAATCATGTTTATCTGGTCTTCCTCGATTAACATTAAATATTTTAAAAAGCCAAAAATCATCATGCCCCTTACAACCAAACTGCCCGATTACTTTTGCGTTTTTATGTTCTAATATTTCTTTCATTACTTTAATTCCCCTTTTTGATCCACCATAGGTACCAAAGACAACATATTTCTTTTCATTCATATCTTTATTTTTTAATTTTTGAATAAAATTTTCTATTTCTGCAGAAATTTTCATCCCATAAATACCGGATCCGATAAAAATCAAATTATATTTATCTAAATTTATTTTTGGATTTTCTTTTATATTTAAAAATTTACATTTTAAGGTTCTTGCAAATACTTTAGCAATCTTTTGTGTATTGCCTGTTCTCGAATAATAAATAACAATTGCTTTTGGTTTTTTCATAAAATTAAACTGAAATTAACATATTTAAAGGTTGTCTGTTTAGCATAACTATGGTGGCTAAAAACAAAAAAATACGCGCATTAGCAATGTTTTCTGGAGGTTTAGATAGTATTCTTGCAATTAAACTAATCCAAGAACAAGAAATAGAAGTAACTGCAATAAATTTTACAACTCCTTTTTTTCCAAATGATAAAGCAATAGAATCTGCAAGCAAACTTGGAATAAAATTAATTGTTGTAGATTTAAGTTCAAATAAAAATTATCTAAATATCTTGAAAAAACCAAAACACGGTTATGGTGCGGGACTAAATCCCTGTATTGATTGCAAGATTTTCATGTTAAAAGAAGCTGCAAAAGTTATGAAAAAAGAAAAATTTGATTTCATTATTACTGGGGAGGTTTTAGATGAACGACCAATGAGTCAAACATATAATAATTTAAAAATAATCGAAGCAGAATCTGGTTTGAAGGGGAAATTATTAAGGCCCTTGAGTGCAAAAGTCCTCCCAGAAACAGATATTGTAAAAAAATTTTTAGTTAATCCAAACCAGCTACTGGCTATCCATGGGAGACAACGAAAAGAACAATTTGGATTAGCCCTAAGATATAATATAACTGAATATCCAAGTCCTGCTGGCGGATGCTTACTTTGCGAAAAAACAATTAAAGCAAAACTTTTAGATTTATTTGAGTATAGAAAAATTTCAGAAATAGATTTTAATGAGCTAACTCTCCTTAAAATAGGGAGACACTTTCGAGTGGGAAAAACAAAATTTATTGTTGGTAGAAATAAAGAAGAAAATGAAAAACTCTTCTTATTGAAAAAATCAAAAGAATATTTATTCCATATCATCGGAGCAAGTAGTCCAGTGGTGCTTTTAAAAAATGAAAAACCTAAAAAGGGGGAGATTGAAATTGCTGCAAAATTTACTGCTTATTATTCCAAAAGTCCAGAGAAAAATATCTTAATTGATTATTGGAAAGATGAAAAAAATAAAGAGAAAATCAGTATTAAATTAAATGATTCAGAAATGGAAAACCTGTTAAAAAATAAAATTGGATAATATTTAAATATCGAAAAATCCAATAAGAAATATGACAAAAACAATTATTGTATATGGGACCCAAATGTGCCCTTGGTGTCATAAGATGACTGATTGGCTTAAAGAAAATGGTATCGATTTCGAATATATTGATGTTGGAACAGATAGGGAAAAAGCGATTGAAATGGTGGAAAAATCTGGACAAATGGGTGTTCCAGTAGCAGATGTTAATGGAGAAATTGTTGTAGGTTTTGATATGTCTAAATTAAAAAAATTACTTAATATTAAATAAGATAATAAAACTTAAAACAGTAAAATGGAACCAAAAAAATTAGCTATGATTTTTGCAATAGCAATCTTATTGCCCTTATGTATTGGATTATTTGTGGATGCTCTTTATGCTGAACCAAAATATGAAGACTATTGTAATGATACTTTTTATCCAGAATATAAACAGCCAATTACAAATGTAAGCTGCCCTGATTTTTCTATGACCTCGGAGTTTCAGAGTTGTATAAATCAACATGGAAATCCCACATTCAAATATGACCAAAATAATTGTCAGATTTATGATACCTGTGATCTATGCTCTATAGAATTTCAAAAAGTTCAATCACTATATAATAGAAATTTATTTTTTATCTTAGCTCCAATTGCACTAATCTTTATTGTTCTTGGAATTTTCTTAACAATCGAATATCTCGGAGCAGGCTTCATGTTTGGTGGATTAATTTTATTATTCTATGCAACAATGAGATATTTCTCAGATATGAGCAAACTATTAAGAGCAATTGTAATTCTTGTTGAACTTTTAATTATAATTTATATCGGATATAGAAAGATTGACAAAAAATCGAATAATTCTAAACGAAAGAACACTAAGAGAAGATGAAGAGAAAAAAAGGAATTATCTGGGCGATTGTTGGTTTAATTGCAATAGTTGCAATCATTCTTGTCCTTTCAAACATTAAGACCACAACACAGGTTATTTTAGAAGATGGTTTAATAATTAATCCAGAAGATTGTTCAAAAATCACGAATGTTGCAAACACCAGTACTGTTGTTATACATCAATTAGGGTGCACCCATTGTGCAAAAGTTTTACCAATATTAAGAGAATTAGAACAACAACATGGCTCAACATTTGCCTACTATGATTTAGCAATAGATACAGAAAGAAAGGCTGTCCTAGATGAAATGAATATTCTTCCAAAGGGTGTTCCAGTGGTTGTAAATAATTGTGAGGTAATTGTAGGAGAAAGAACAAAAGAAGAATACGAACAATTAATTTTTCCTATAAATTGAAATGGAAACTCTTCTTTATATTTTAATTAGTATTGGGATTATAAGTCTTCTCTCATTGATCGGAGTTTTTACATTAGCTTTAAAAAAAGGTTCTTTTGAAAAAATAATTTTGTTTTTGGTTAGTCTTTCTGCAGGTGCTTTATTTGGGGCTGCTATTTTACATCTTCTTCCAGAAGCTATTTCAAATAATGGCCTTACTATGGGGGTTGCATTATACTTTTTATCAGGTATACTTGCGTTTTTTATTTTAGAAAAATTCATTGCATGGAGACATTGCCATATTAAAACCAGCAGAGAACATCCCCATAAACTCGGAATTATGAATCTCGTGGGTGATGGGGTACATAATCTAATAGATGGTATGATTGTTGCTGGGTCTTATTTAATTTCAATTCCCCTTGGAATTTCTACAACAATTGGAATTATTCTTCATGAAATTCCCCAGGAGATAAGTGATTTCGGAGTTTTATTATATGCAAAATTTAGTAAGAAAAAAGCATTATTTTTTAATTTTATATCTGCGTGCTTTGCTTTTATCGGAGCATTCTTAGCTTTTTTCCTAGGTGCCTCTATTGAAGGATTTTCAATATTCTTGATTGCTTTTGCAGCAGGGGGTTTTGTTTATATCGCAGGAAGTGATTTAATTCCAGAACTCCATAAAGAAACAAAAATAAAAAAATCTTTGATGCAATTATTTGGAATTCTTCTTGGGATTGCTTTAATGGTTCTTGCAAAATTTATAGAATAAAATAGAAAAGAGATATTAAATAAAAGTTTAAAAATAGTTTCTCCTTCTCAATCTTAATAAAAGATGGTAGAATTAACAATCCCAACATTACTTGCATTGGCTGCAGCAGATTCTGTAAATCCTTGTGAATTAGCTGTTTTAATCTTAGCACTTGTAGCGATTCTAACCCAAGATCCAAGAAACAGAAAAAAAGTTCTTCTTACCGGATTATCTTTTACTGCAGCGATATTCATTATGTATCTTGTTTATGGATTATTTCTCGTAGAAGCTTTTAATACAATAAGTTCTATTGGAGCAATTAAAATATGGATTTATCGAATAATTGGAGCATTGGGAATTATCCTTGGAATTGCCAATATAAAGGATTATTTTATTTATGGTGGATTAGGATTCAAAACAGAAGTTCCTGGAAAATGGAGACCTAGCATGAAGAACATTATTTCTAAAATAGAATCTCCTGCGGGCGGATTTATTGCAGGATTACTCGTTGCATTCTTCCTAACGCCATGTACCATGGGGCCCTATGTAATCTGTTGTGGGTTACTAGGTAATTTGGGATTATTAGCATCGGTTCCATGGCTTCTGCTTTATAATTTTGTGTTCGTACTCCCGATGATTGCAATTACCCTTGTAATTTATCTTGGGTTTACTACAGTTGAATCAGTATCTGGTTGGAGAGAAAAGAACCTGAGATTATTGCATTTAATATCTGGGATAATCCTCATAATTGTTGGAACACTTTTAGTCTTTGGAATAATTTAAAAATAAATTAGTTTTTAACTAATATGGCAAACCAAACAAAAGATAAAATTTATGATGTGGCAATTATCGGAGCCGGACCTGCTGGTATGTCTGCAGCAATTTATTCTTCAAGGTATAATCTTAAAACAATAATTTTCGATCCACAATCTGGCGGGGTTGCAAATTGGGCACATGAAATAGAAAATTATCCTGGCTTTGAAAAAATAGAAGGGATTGAATTAATGTCAAAATTTAGAAAGCAAGCAGAAATTCATGGTACAGAATTCGTCGATGACACTATAAAAGATATTATCAAAGAAAAGGAGATATTTGTTGTCAAAACAGAGAGAAAAACATTTAATTCAAAAACAGTAATTCTTGCAACTGGAACTCAAAAAAGAAAATTAAATATTCCAACAGAAGAAAAATATGCTGGAAAAGGGGTTAGTTATTGTGCAACCTGTGATGGTGCATTATTTAGAGATAAAATAACTTGCATTATTGGTGGAAGCAATGCTGCTGCAATGTCTGCTTTATTACTAGCAGAATATTCAAAAAAAGTCTATTTGATTTATAGGGGAAGTGAATCAGAATTAAAGGCAGACCCTATAAGAATAAGTCAAATGAAAAAAAACAAAAAAATATCTTTAATTTTCAAAACAGAAGTAAAAGAAATTAAAGGAAAAGTTTTTGTTGAATCAATTACCTTGACAAATGGCCAGGAAATAAAGACAGACGGTGTTTTTGTTGAAATCGGAAGTGTACCTTCAACATATCTTGCACAAAAACTCGGATTAAATTTAAGCAACCAAGGATATATTCTTGTTGATAATCTTATGAGTACAAATATTGCAGGAATATTTGCCTGTGGAGATATAATTGAAAAGAAACTAAAACAAATTGTAACTGCAACAAGCGAAGGTGCAATAGCTGCACATGGTGCATATAACTATATTAAAAATAAATAATTGATTTATAATAAAGAGGTAAAAAATGAAATCGCTAAAAGGAAGTGAAACAGAAAAAAATCTTCTAAAAGCATTTGCGGGAGAAAGTCAAGCAAGAAATAGATATACCTATTTTGCCGGTACTGCAAAAAAAGAAGGATATGAGCAAATTGCGGGAATTTTTGAAGAAACTGCAAATAATGAAAGAGAACATGCAAAAGTTTTCTTTAAATATCTTGAAGGTGGAGATGTTGAAATCTTCGCAGAATATCCTGCTGGAAAAATAGGAACAACTGCCGAAAATTTACTTCATGCAGCAAATGGAGAAAAAATGGAATGGAGTAGCCTTTATCCAGAATTTGAAAAAACTGCAAGAAAAGAGGGGTTTAAGGAAGTAGCAGAATCATTCAAACAAATAGGGGAAGTTGAAGAACATCATGAACAAAGATATAGAAAACTTCTTGAAAATATTAAGAAAAAAATAGTATTCAAGAAAGCAAAAACAGTAAAATGGATTTGCAGAAATTGTGGATATGTTCATGAAGGTAAAGAAGCTCCAAAACAATGTCCTGCATGCAAACACCCACAAGCATATTATCAACTTTTAGTAGAGGATTATTAGGATGTATAAATTTACGCCTATTTTTTTATTTTTATTAGTTATATCTTTATTTTTTATTGGTGGATGTAATCAGGATTCTCAAGAAAATCTAAACAAACAATTAGTTGAAACTTCAAGATATGATCAAATCCCAATTGAGGTAATAAAAATGACTCCTGAAAATGATCAACTTCCACCAATACTCCATTCAGATGAATATTCGCAACCAGTACCCTTACCCTATCCTGTAAATACAAGGGGTGCAGAGGATTCTTCATTTATTATGCCTGATGGCAACACATTATATGTGTGGTTTACACCTGATCCAAATATTGATGTTACAAAACAGGTTATTGATGGAGTGACTGGAATTTATGAATTTAAAAAACAAGAAAATGGGTGGGGTGAAGCGAAGCGTGTTTGGCTTGTTGAACCTGGAAAACCAAATCTAGATGGTTGCGGATTTTTCCAAGATAATCGTGTTTGGATTTGCGGGGCAAGAGAAGGATACACTGGAATGCATTGGTTTACTTCTGAATTCAAAGATGGAAAATGGGGTGTAGCAAAAATTGCTGATTTTGAAAGCTCCTTAGAAGTTGGGGAACTAGATATTTATGGAAATGAATTATATTATCATTCTTCAAGGGCAGGAGGAAAGGGTCAATATGATGTTTGGGTTAGTGAAAAAATTAATGGGGAATGGCAAACACCCACAAATATTGATGTAGTTAATACCGAAGAAACAGAAGGATGGCCACAAAGAATAGATAATGAATTATGGTTTACAAGAATTTATTTGGGCTCTCCGGCAATATTTCGATCAAAATTAGTTAATGGGGAATGGCAAGAACCTGAATTAATTCTTTCTCAATTTGCAGGAGAATCGACAATTGATTCTCAAGGGAATATTTATTTTACACATCATTTTTACAAAGATAATAAGATGCTTGAAGCAGATATTTATGTTGCATATAAGAAATGATGAGAAAACATTTTTAAACTAAGAACCCATTTATTTTTATTCAACAGGTTTTTAAGTCCTGTTCTGACGAGGCAAATTTCAAGCCGAAAATAATCTATTCTATTTTTTCTTACCAATCATTCTTTTTATTTCATCTAAATCTTCTTGAACTTTTCTTATTTCTTTTTCTGCCCTTTTATTTATTTCATAGTCATATTTAGCCATTATACGGTCTTTTTCTGTTTGCCTATTTTGACTCATAAGAATTATTGGAGCCTGAATTGCAGCTAAACATGAAAGGACTAAATTAAGTAAAATAAAAGGAAATGGATCGAATGGTTTTCCCTCTAACAAAACTACAAGAAAATATGCATTTATTCCAATCCAAACGAATAATAAAATCAAGAATAAGATAATAAATTTCCAAGAACCCATATGTTTTGTTAAATTATCTGATGCTTTTTGACCAAAAGATAATTTTTGTCTAAAAACTGGATGACTCCCGTCATGATTCAATCCTAAATTTTTAAAATAATTTCCAATCATTTTTACCTAAAATAATTATATTTTATAGATATATAAATTTTTTTAAGTTTATTTTTCCAAGCAAAAACCTTTTAAAAGCAAATTTCGATGATTAAGTACCAATACTACTGCCCTGGTAGTGTAGTGGTCTAGCACTGAGCCCTGTCAAGGCTCCAACCCGGGTTCGAGTCCCGGCCAGGGCGTATTATCCTTTTCTATCACAATTAAATTTAAAAGTCTGAATTATTCATTAATAAAATGTTTAAAACAGATCAAAAATCATTAGAAGAATTATCATTCAGATTTTGCGAGACAGATATAGCAAATTTAAAAGCAATTTTTGAACATTTAAAATCAAAGAACCTTTTAACTATTTCAGAAGGGGAGATTCAAAGAGCACTTAATGGGTTAGATGCAATTGGAAAATTAAAACTAGATGGAAAAATCTATGCGTTTCATGTAGATGACTCTTACGCTGCTCGTCAATCTGGTGGCACAGGAGAGGGTGTAGATCTATTTTTACGACAGGGAGATAAATTAGAAGACTATCATGTTCTAGGAAGTAGGGATGAGGTATATTGTACAGAAGAGGTGATTGAGTTTTTAAAAGAACAAAAAAAATCTAAGATATATACGGGTGAAATACCTCAAAAATCTGGATTTTTAGGTTTACCCTACAATTCAGATCCAGAAGACCCATTAATAAGAGATGTTTTAAGAGATTATGAAATCGAAGATTTTGAATCAAACGGCATTCACGTAGTTAAATTAGAAAGATTGATTTAATAATAGTTTATGGCAAGGGGAAAATTGTTTGGGGTTTTAGCGAGCATTATTCTTGGGGCAACTCTTTTAACTTCGAATAGTTATGCTTCTAGTTCTCAAAAAATGCTTGATAAAGTACCTTATTCTACTGTTGATAGTGTGTATCACCATCTAATCAAAAAACATAAATTACCAAAGAAAAATTATTTTATTTTGGTTTATGGAAGAGAACAAAAAGAGTATATTTTCAAAAAGAGGGGTAGAAATAATTTTAAAATTTTAAAAAAGTACGATGTTTCAACAGGTAAAAATGGTTTTGGAAATAAAAAGGGGAGTGGAAAAACCAGTACTGGAAGTTTTATGATTCATAAAAAATACGGAAATGGTGCGCCTATTGGAACCGTTTTTAAAGGTCTAATTAACACTGGAGAAATCGCGGAGATTTACACAAAACCAGCACCAATAGAAAAGGGCCTTCTCACTACCAGGGTAATTACCTTAAAAGGATTAGACAAAAAAAATAAAAATATGCTTTCGAGATGCATTTATATCCATGGCACGGATCGAGAATGGTCAATTAGAGAAGAAGATTCTGATGGCTGTATAAGGATGCGAAATTTAGATGTAATTAATTTCTATGATTTTGTCAAACCAAAAACACTTGGAGAAATTGTCGAATAATTTTAAAAAATGATTATTTAGAGTTCTGTTAGTTATAATAAAAAAGAAAAAAATAAAGAAAAAATTTGTGAATTTTTTAACTGATTAAAAATCAATTAGAATCTTCTGTTTCCACCAAAGCCACCACCACGATTACCGCCAAAGTCTCTTCTAGGAGGTCTATTGTTTGGGTCCATTGGTTTTGCTTCGTTGACGGTGATTTCTCTTCCTTCAACTTGCTTTTTGTTCATTTCTGCAATTGCCTTGTTGGCATCTTCATCGTTTGCAAAAGTGACAAAACCAAATCCCTTAGATCTGCCAGAAAATTTGTCTTTGATAATTGTTGCTTCAGTTACTTCTCCGAATGCTCCGAAAAGTTCTCTTAACTTATCGTCATTAACGGTAAAAGGTAAATTTCCAACGTAAACTTTCATTTTTTGTCTCCACTATTCATTTATATATTTTGTATCTGCCAAGAAATCCTCGAAAATTATATATTTTCGGGACCCAGAAAATCCTTGATTTTCTTGGGAAGTCGAACAAGTCTAACCTGCGAACAATCTAACTTAGCTAGCTTATTTATAATAAAAAAAGACTTTATAAAACTATGTAATTCATTCTAAAAGAAATGCCCAGGGGTTTATTCCTCTGCAAACTTTTTGATTTCTTCATAGTTTTCGACAATAAGTTTTGCCTTGTTTTTTCCAAAGCTGAAACCAAATTTGTCTAAATCATCTTTCTTCAAAATGATTATCTTATTTCCTTTAAATTCTGAAAATTCTACTTTTGACATAAATCTTTATTGAAATTATTCTTTTAAATGTTTCCCATACAAATACTTTATAAACCTCCAAACATATTGCTAAATTAGAGAAAGTTGGAGAAAACTAAATTCTTTTTATTTTTCTCAATGCGATATAATATGGAAAATTTTAGAAAACTCGGATTAAACGAGGATATAATCAAGGCGCTGGAAGAATCTAAATTTGAAGTGCCAAGTGAAATTCAAGAAAAAACGATTCCCTTAGTCTTACAAGGAAAAGATGTTATTGCGGGATCTGCAACGGGTTCTGGAAAAACGCTTGCATTTGGTGCAGGAATTTTACAAAATACCCAAAGATATGGGGGAATTCAATCATTAATTTTAACACCAACTAGGGAATTAGCAGAACAGATAACAAAAGCATTAAAACATTTTTCAAAACATAATCAATTAAACATCATTCCAATTTATGGTGGTGTTTCCATAACAAAACAAATTCGCGAACTGGAAAAAGCAGAAATTGTTGTTGGAACCCCTGGAAGAATTTTAGATCATTTACAAAGACAAACAATTGATTTGAGTTTAGTAAAAATCCTTGTTTTGGATGAAGCAGATAGAATGTTAGATATGGGTTTTATAGATGATGTTGACAAAATAATCACACAATGCCCAAAGAAAAGACAAACACTTTTATTTTCCGCTACAATTTCTCAAGATATTGCTGTTTTAGCAAAAAAATATCTTCAACATCCTGTAGAAGTTTCTGCTGAATCATATATAGAAACGGCAAAATTAAAACAAGTTTATTATGACACTCCAAGTTATATGAAATTTTCATTATTAGTCCATCTATTAAATGGGGAAAAATCAGGATTGGTCATGGTTTTCTGTAACACTAGAAGAAATGCAGATTTTGTCGAAAAGAATCTTAATTTAAATGGAATAGAAGCCACTGCAATTCACGGTGGATTAACACAAGATAAAAGAAATAGAGTTCTTGCTCATTTCCATTCACAAAGCGTTCATGTTCTTGTTTGTACAGATGTTGCTGCAAGAGGTTTAGATATAAAGGGTGTTTCCCATATTTACAACTATGACCTCCCACCATCTAGTAAAGATTATATCCATAGAATTGGTAGAACGGCAAGAGCTGGAAAAGAAGGAAAAGCAATTAGTCTTGTTTCCGAAAGAGATTATGAAAATTTTAATCATGTTTTAGAAGATCATTCATTAGAAATTTTTGCAGAGCACACCCCAAATGTGGAAAAAGTTCAAATCAAAATTTTTGACAGGGGTCGTGGAGATTCTCCTAGAAGGTCTGGAAATAGGTCTGGAGGATATGGGGAAAGAAGTGGTGGATATGGGGGTAGAACCGGAGGATATGGCTCTAGACCTAGTTCATCTGGACAAGGACACAGACCAAGAAGAAGCACCGGTGTTGGCGGTAGTAATAATCGTAGTAGCGGTAGAAGTGCTCCAAGTAGTTCTCGTTCTGAAGGTTATCAAAAGAAAAGAAGATATTAAATAAATTCTCTTATTTTATTCAGTTAGCCAGATAAATCATCGATTTTTATTATGTGCCAGCCAAATTGTGTTTTTATAGGTCCAATAACTTGTCCTTTTTTTCCATTAAAAACAGCTTGTTCAAATTCCTTTACCATCATTCCTCTTCCGAATTCTCCTAAACTTCCCCCTCTTTTTTTTGAAGGACATAAAGAATTTTCCATAGCTAATTTTTCAAAACTTTCGCCTACACCTAATTTTCTTAGAATTTCTTTTGCTTGTTCTTCGCTTTTTACTAAAATATGACTTGCTTTTGCTTTATTTGCCATAATCTTTTATTAAATCTTTATTTTTTAATTCTTTCGTAACCCTTAATTTGGCCGTTTTCAATTACTGGAACATATGAAGAAAAGAATGAGACCCCTATTTTGTAATCTATAACTTCCCCTTCTTTATTAAAATCTAAAAAATAATGTGTTGATTTGCTTGGATTTCTTATTTCCCCTGTATTCATTATCGCTACAACAAGTTTTCCTTCCTTAAGTTCTTTTAATAAATCTCTTTTTCCTTTTTCCGGATGTATTGCTAATAATTTATGCGTGATGATGTGTTCTGCTATTTCATCTAAAGAAAAAATATCTTTTGGTTGTGTATTGTTTTGTTCTGACATATAATTAGTCTAAAATTTTATTTTTAATAGATTATTGCCTTTCAACATAATCTTTAAAAGATATAAATCAACTTGTTTAGAATCTCTTTGTTTATCTATTAATAACTAATTTGTCTTCCTTTAATGCAAAGATAAAAAGTTTGATTATAAAAAATCCAATAATTGCTCCAATCAAACCACCTGTTAGATAGATACTCTTGTCTGGAAATATATATTTTTCTGGAGGAAATAATTGCCCATCAGAATAAAAGTTCCAATGAATATCAAAGAAAAATAAAAAGAGAATCACAATTAAAAAAGGAATAATTAAAAAAATTAAATCTGCGATTATCTCCTCTTTTGTTATTTTATTTTTCTTTCTTAGCTTATGGAACATTTTTTACTTATTATCTTCTCTTAGGTTTCTTACCTTTTTTTGCTTTGCTTTTCTTCAATTTTGTGCCTAACTCTGAAAACCATAGAACATATAAAATTTCTAAGATTCCTAGAGTATTCACAATAAGCAAAATTATAAACCACGCCTTGTGATTTTTTCTTGCAGATTTCCATAAAGCCAAACCCTTCCAAATGATGCACCATACTATCAAAAGTACGAATACGATCATTCCAATTTGTGTGTTAAAAAATTCTGTTAACATAGTCATATATAAGAAAAGGAATTTATAAACCTAACCAGGAGTCAATAAATTTATAAACGATTTTTTGTTCGAATATTTACACGGGGCCGTAGCTCAGCTGGATAGAGCACCTGACTTTTAATCAGGGTGTCGTGGGTTCGAATCCCATCGGCCTCATTTTAGATTATTTTATTTTTTATTAGAAATTCTTTCACTATATTGAATATTTTTTCATGACCTTTTGAATTAGGATGACAACCATCTTCTAAGTCTTTCTTATCTAGCCAATTAAGGAGATTGATAAAAGGAACCTTTTGTTCTCTACAAGTTTTTTGGATAGTCTCATCATATTCTTTAATGAGGCTATTCTTATAAGAAAAATTATTGTTCCAGGGAATTGGGTCCATTTTCGATTCGTCCGTTGGGGTTAATCCTGTAAAAACAATTTTATTTGAAAATTTTCTAGAAAGCTTAATCAATTTTATTATATTCTCAGTAAGTTCTTCAATGGACACCTTACATTTATTTTTTTTATTATTTAATTCACAATCATTTCCCCCTATTGAAAAAACAATGATTGTTTCTTCTTTTTCTTTGAATCTCATTCTTGACTCAAATTCAAATCTTTCAAGAACGTCCTTTGTAGTATTTCCTGAAATGCCTAAATTATATGTTAAAAAATAAAGGTCCTTATCTAATAAGAATCTTTTATCTAGGAACTCTTTTAATCTTTCAACCCAACCGCCTTTTGAATCCCATGCGCCATAAGCAACACTATCTCCAAAAATAATAATTCTTGTCATTTTAGATCTTAAAAATAAATTTATCAACTTGCTTCTTTGCAAGTTCTCTTTTCTTCTGATGTTCTTTTAAAAAGATATTAATTTTATCAATTAAATATTGTTTTAGTTCTCCTGTTAACATTTTTCCAGATTTGTAATCATCATGAATCTGTTTTATCTTTTTATCATCTGGTTCGAAAAAATAATACAACCATTGGAATGAGACATCGACATCTGGATTTCCACCAAGTTTTCTATGTTCCTCAATTGAGATACGGCCTCCGCTGAAAGCGTGTTTCATTATTTTCTTTTTTACTTCTTCTGGAGAATCTGTAACCCAAATAGTTGAATCTGAATCACTTGTTGACATTTTTCCACCGAATGTTTTCAATCCAGATAAGAATTTAGCATGTATAATTGCTGGTTTGTAATAACCTAATTTTGGTAGAATATCCCTAGTAATTCTAAAATGTGGATCTTGATCAACACCAAGGGGAATCAAGCAAGGAATATTTTTCTTTTTCAAAACGCTTGGTAAAAAGCATGGAACTGTTTGCATGCTTGTGTAAAAAATACTTCCAATATTTGTTTCATTTGTAAATCCAAAAACTGCTTTTGTTGTGCTGAATGTTATTTTTTTAGCTACCTTTATTGCTTCTGGATACATTATCCCTGCATGTTTTGTGTCAATTAAAAAGTGTGTTTTCTTTGGATCAAAACCGAGGGCAATTACATCGAGCATGTTTTCATAGGTATATTTTTGAACTTCTTCTAAACTTAAATCATGTTTGAACATAAATTTTTCATCGTCTGTAAATTGAAACCAAAATTCAACTCCAAATTTATCCTGAAGCCATTTACAAAATAACCAAGGAACCAAATGGCCTATGTGTGTATTTCCTGATGGGCCTCTGCCAGTATAAATAAAGAATTTATTTCCTTTTTCATATTCATCAAGAAGCCAATTCAAATCACGATGAGCAAAGAAAATTCCCCTTGTAAGCATAAAGTGTAAATCTTTTGTGTGTTTTTTTATCCTGTTCAGAAGTTCTGGATTTAATGGTTGAATACCAAATTGTTTTATTAAATTATTATAATCTTTTTCAGATAAAGAACCTTCAACTTCATAGGGGGTTATCTTAACATTCTTCTCCTCTTTTTTCATATTTTTATAGGGGCACAAGATTTTAAAAACCTTTACCCTATTTGTTAATCATGAAACATAACATAAAAGTTACTTTGATTATTGTATCAATGTTTATCATTGCTCAATTTATAGGATTACTCGTTGTAAGCAATTATGATACTTATTTTGGGAAGACATCTCAAACATTGATTGCAAATGGAACTATTTCAAATCAAACAATTCCCGATATGAGTATTATTCGTGATAATCTCCCCCCACAAACAGAAATTGAGACCCCCGTTGATTATGTAACAATTCTCAGTTCAATTATCGTAGCAATAATCTTTGCCGTAATCTTATTTTTATTATTATCTCGGGTTCGTGCAAATATTTTAATTAAAATATGGTTCACCTTTGTTGTATTTTTGTGTTTGAGTATTGCGCTCTCCCTAATACTTTATCCCTTATTTGGGCTCAATCCAATATTGCTTTTTGGTAAAAAGATTTCTCTAGCTGAAATTATCGCTGTGCCTATTGCAATAGCTTTTACTTATCTTAAAATCTTCAGAAGAAATATGCTTGCACATAATTTTTCAGAATTGTTTATTTATCCAGGATTGGCTGTTATTTTTATTCCAATTGTTAATTTATTAGTTGCAATTATCTTACTTGTCGTTATCTCTTTATATGATATGATTGCCGTCTGGAAAACAAAACACATGATAAAGATGGCTAAATTCCAGGTTAATACCTTAAAGGTTTTCACAGGTTTCCTGGTTCCTTATATTAAAAAAGATGATAGGGTAAAAATTGTAAAAGTCAAGGCAATGAAACTGACGGACAAACAAAAGAATGAAAAATTAAAGAAAATGAATATCAAGATTAACGTCGCTGCCCTCGGTGGTGGAGATATTGCCTTCCCAATGATTGTAATAGGCGTTATTTTATTAACAATGGGTTTACTTCCAGCAATAATTACAATATTTACAACAACTCTTTCATTGCTTGCTTTGTTGATGTTCTCTCAGAAAGGTAAATTCTATCCTGCAATGCCTTTCTTAAGTGTTGGTTGTTTGATTGGGTTGCTAATTGGTGCATTGATATAAATCAATAAGTTTAAATTCTTAATTTTCTGGTAAGCTGAATGGGGCTAAGAAGAATTAAATGGTATCAAATTATAGAATCAGATAAGGGCTTTTATGATGCCTTATGTAATGAAATAAATGGTTACAAATTATTACTTAATTGCGAAGAGTTAGAACTATATCTTTGGGACTACCCTATTCTTTTAGATATTCAAAAAGGAAAAATTAATGAAGATCCAAAATTTGAAATTAGTTTGGTGGGTTCTTTTGAAAAGAAAATTACTCTAAATTCAGATTATTTAAAGACAATAAAGTTATGCACTATAAAAATGCCCATGGATCAAAGAGAACAGATACTTTTTGGAAGAGTGGGATTAATGGAGAGAATAAACGAACCCGAAATGATCAATACTCTTTTAGATACCGAACTTGGATTTCTTCAGAAAAGCGGACTTGAAATAAAAGTAATAGATGCGGATAAACTTTAGCAAACTTATTAAATTAAAATATTTTCTTTATTAAATGTCAAATATCTCTTTTATGAATTTAATTTCAAGCAAACCTATAGAAAAAAGAACAAAAGACCAACTTATTGTCGCTTATAATAAAAATAGAAAAATATTTAGTCAAGTTCCAAACAAAAAATTTAAAATAATTATTTGTAATTCTGAAGAAGAATGGAAAGAAGAATCAAAGTACTATTACTTTCCTTTTGGAGCAGGCACTGTCTTAAGAGATGGCACGCTTATTGTCAAAGAACAAAAACTTTTAACCAGAAATAATAAGGAATATCAAAAATTATTAGACCACGAAATGAACCATGTTTTCTTTTTACTCATTTACGGCCTTACACGACCCTTATGGATTCAAGAGGGGTTAGCTAATTTTGTTGGGGGATATCCCTTTTCTAAAAAAGACACGTTAAAAAAAATAAAAGAGAAAAAAATATCCTGTAAAATTTTACAATATAGATATCTAAATAAGAATTTTCCGGATAAAGAAACGGTGAAATTGATGTATTCAATATGGAGATATTTTGTAGGGTTCATAACAAATAACAATCCTAAAAAAATTACTAAGTTTATGGAAATTTATACTAAAAATCCTTCAAAAAAGAACTATCTTAATTTATTCTATCGGTTTTTCAAAAAAGATGATAAACAAAAATTCGAAGAATTTATTAGTTGGTTAAATTAATTCTACAAAGAAAATTATTTACGATAAACAAGCAAGATGCTTAAAATTAAAATTATTGCACAACATGCAAAATTTAATCCTGTAACTATTTCTAACAATAAATCAGAAATTATCAATAAGGCATATAAAAAAGTGATAGCACTGCAAAATGTCCAAATAATGTATGAACTGATATTCGCACTCATTTTTTTATGGAACCATAAGTCCTTTATTGTAGGAATATAACCAATAGTGGCGATTATACCAACGCTTGCATATGCAAATATCAAAATCTGCAACAATAAATTGACCATAATAAAAATATGCACGAAAGAATATATAAATTTGCCTAATCTTAAATGGAATCAAATAATTTTATCTCAATCGCATGACTTCAAGATTTCTTGGGACATTTGTTTCTACTTTATTCATTTTGTATAAAGAAGATGCTAAATCTAGGCACCTTGATTGCTCACCATGATTGACTATGATTCTCTTTGGAGCTGGTGACATATTATTAACAAATGCTACAATCTCATTTCTTCCTGCATGTCCTGACATCCCATCAATTGTTGTAACTTCCATCTGAACCTTCATTGTTTCTTCTCTTCCTGACTCTGGATTAACTAATTTTACATCGCTTAATCCATCTTGAACTTGTCTACCAAGACTTCCAGGACCTAAATAACTTACAAAGATTATAGAATTGTGTTTATTATCTGCTAATTCTCTAAAATATTCTTGTGATGCTCCTCCGACTAACATACCAGAAGTTGCTAAAATAATACATGGTCCACCGCCAATTACTTCTCTTCTTTCTTGACTACTTCCAACCCTCTTAAATAAATCTGATGTGAATGGGTTTTTATCCTGGAATATTTGATTTCTTAAATTGCTTGATAAAAATTCTGGATAGGCAGTATGAATTGCTGTAACATCCCAAACAAGACCATCTACATAAATTGGAACTTCTGGAAGTAATCCTTCTTTTGCAGCATTATCTAAAATCATCATTATTTCTTGGGCTCTTCCAACCCCCAAAACAGGAACAAGAACTTTTCCTTTTCTGTCAATTGCTTTTTTTACTGCATTAATCATCTGAGCTTCTGCATCTTTTCTTGGAGGGAGGATGTTGTCTTTTCCACCATATGTTGATTCTGTAATTAATGTCTCTAATCTCATGAATCGATTCATTGCAGATTCTAAAACTCGCGTTCTGACAAATTTGTAATCTGCTGTGTAAAGCATATTGTGCAACCCATTTCCAATATTAAGATGAATCATTGCTGAACCAAGTGTATGGCCTGCATTATATAGTGTCAATCTCAAATCAGGAGTAATATCTGTAACCTCGTTGTAATTTAATTCAACAGAATGTTTAATCATTGTTTTAATATCTACAACCCCATATAATGGAGATGATGCTTTTTTGTATGCTACACCAATAAAATCTAGTGCAAGTAATGCAGAAATATCTCTGGTGGGTGCAGTCATGTAACATGGACCCCTATACCCTAATTTGTATAGGTATGGAAGCAAACCAGAATGGTCTAGATGTGCATGGGAAATAATAACTGCATCAATACTCTTTAAATCGAATTCTGGAATATTGAAATAGGGAAATTGATCTGGACCTTGAGTTGAAATATCTATTCCACAATCTAAAAGTATTTTTGATTCTGGTGTTTGTAATAATAAACATGATCTCCCTACTTGTCTCGCTCCCCCTAAAAAACCGAGCCTAATCCATTCTTCTTTTTTTCCAGGATCCCATTCATTATAGACCCTCTTTCCTATTTTATTCAAAAAATTCTTTCTATATTCTCCCTTTGAATGTAAAACAGCCCTAATTGCCTCTGTAATTTTACTTTTTATGCTTGGACTTCTCATTGCTTGTGCAGACCAATATGTTTGTTCCTTGATTTGTCTTAAGGTTTCTCCCCCTTTTCCAATTGCCACACCAGGTTTTTTAACCTCTATTGTAACAACGCTCCTCTCTTTTTCAAATAAAATGTTGACAATTTCTGCTTCTTCAGGAATTAATTTTCTTATTATCTTTTCTGCATCATTTTCATCAACTAATAAGCTTATTGAAGATCTTAATTCAACTCTTTTTTTAATTTTTGAAACAACTTCCCTTATTTTATCTTCCCCATTTAAAAAGAAATCTTTATTTTGCGTGTAAATAACTATGTTTGCCCCTTCAAAATTGGCTGATTCAATTACCTTTGGTGGAAGTTCTTCCGAAATTGCTTTTATGATATCCATTTTAATTTGCTTCTTTTAAATTTTTATAATATTAATTCAAAATTAAGATAAAATATACTCTACTCAGAATTTACTTTGATTTGTTTTTTTCTACAATCACATGCTTTATTTCTGCTTCAAAGACCTTTCTTGCGCCTTTTTTATCTATTACAACGACATCTATCCCTTCGCCAGAATAAACATCTCTTTGCATTGCGGTATTAACTGCCTTGATTGCTAATTTTATCCCTTCATCAACTGATAATGATTCCTTATATTCATTCTCAAATAATCCATAAGCAAAAACACTTCCAGAACCGTCTGAAATATAATCTTCATGTCTTAATACTGTTCCATCTGGGTCAACTTGGAAAAGCCAAAATCCCTTATGATCTACTCCCCCAACAATAAATGCAGTTATTGCCATTATTGGGCTAAATTTTCTTATATTTTCATAAGCCAACATTCCAAGAAGATTTGATGTTGCTTTTACGTTGCTTTCTAATTTTGTTCTTAGTTGTTTCAATTTAAGTTCTGCTTTGATTAATTTTAATAAATATTGAACATCAGAAACATTCCCTGCTGTTGTTAATGCAATTTTATCTGTAATTGTAAAAACCTTATCTACTTTTTTGTGACTAATAAAACCACCCATTGTGGCTTTTTTATCTGTAGCCAAAACAATACCATCTTTACAAACAATTCCAACAGTTGTTGTTCCTGTCTTTGTCATTTTTGATTTAGCTTCTTCTTCCATTTTTTTCTTCTTTATTCTACTTACAAATTAATATTAGTAAAAAATCTAGAACCTCTAATATCTTATTGTGATTTTCGTTTATAAATATTTCGAATAGGGATTTTATCCAAATACCCCATAATAATGTGCACCTGTTGTTTGATCCCAAATTTGTATTCTTTTTTCTCTTCCAGCTCTTACTTCTTCATAAATTAAGACAGAATGACCCCTATATTTTCTTGGACGTACCCCTTTATAGTCCACTGATGCAACTTTTCCTTCGCCAAAATTAATCTTTAGAGTAAATCTATTTTCATTTATCCGGATTATCTTCTCTAATTTTCCTACTTGATTAAAGACTGCCGTAGTTGATGTTAATCCTGAAATATAGGGGAGTCTCGAATTTCTAACTAATTGTGCAGAATCCTTTTTTGCTTCCCCTTGTTCATTACCTATTTCTTTATCTTTCATCTCTATAGCCTTTGAAAAAACCAATTGAAATATCAAATATGAAAAAATGATTTCTATTTTCTTTAAAAAGTTTTCCAATAATAAAGAAAATATCCCAGCGCCCGGATTGCCTAGAAAATTCATGAAATTTTCGGGCCGCCAAAAATCTTCTTGGATTTTTAAGCGTGAACCGGGAAAGGTTCAAATCCAAAAATAAAGAAAATATCCCAGCGCCCGGATTTGAACCGGGAACCCCCCGGGCGCTGCATCCAGGCTAACCTGCCGCACTTGAAAGTACGACCCTACAGCCGAGTGCTCCACCGTTGAGCTACGCTGGGATTAACTAACAATGAAAAAAACTTTTTTAAAGGTTGTGATTGAAGAATACTCTACTTAATCTTTCACAATATGCAAGTGCGGATATGCAAAATGAATGTTTTTTTGTTTTTTAACTAAATCATAAATTGCTTCACTTATTTCTGCCCTTGTTTTTAATTTAATTTTGGATTCAACTAAATATGTTGCCCCCACCAAAATCCAAGAATCTTTCAAATCAATCCAAATAAATGGTTTTTCTGGAGCCTTATTATCTGTAAATTTCCTCATTTCTTTTGCCTCAAATTTTTTATACATTGAAAGAACAGATTCTGTTGCCTCTAAAACAAGTTCTTTTGCTTTTTTTATGTCTGATTCATAAGTCATTGAAAAAGAAACCCTATCCCAAATAAACCCTGTTCCCTTAGAATAATTTGTTACACTATTAATAATTAAAATTTCATTTGGAACCATTATTACTTTTCCGGTGTGTTCATCATTTTTTCCAAGTTTTCTTATTTTGGTATATAATGGCCCTATATCAACAACATCGCCCCTGATTTCAAAACCCGTGTGTTCTATTTCTATTCTATCCCCTACTAAAAATGGTTTATTAAATAAAATTATTACCCAACCAGTCAAATTTAAAATTGGATGTTGTAATGCAATCGCCAAACCAGCACCAATTAATCCAAAAGCGGTTATCAAAGAACCTATACTCTCAAAAAATACACTTAAAACAACAAATAAGGAAATTATCCAAAATACGATCCTGAATAAAGATTGCATAAAGAAAATTTCCTGATCATTAACTTTTCTTTTTTCCATTTCCTTAGTGCTTATTTTTGATATAATATTCATAAGAATTTTAAGCAGCGAGAGTATCAATATGGAAATTAAAATTTTGTTAAAAATGGATTCAAGATTATTTGGGATAATTGAGAATAGTTCTGGAAGAAATCTTTTAAGATATAAGATTGTAGCTGTCAAGCCCGCTAGCAAAGCTAAAAAGAAATACCCCATAAATTTTTTAAATTCAAATACCATTTTTTTAATTATTCTTTTTTATCTTCACTTTTGGGTTTTTGTTGAGCTAAAATTAATTCTATTTTATTTATTAAATTTTTTATTTTTTCAGAGTAATATTCTAGATTTTCTGCAGTGAATTCACTTAATGTTCCGTGTTCTACCTTTTCCTCTAAATCTATTATCTGGATATATGTATCTACATTTTCTTTCCCTATTCTGCTTTCATATTTTTTTAATTCATCGCCAATTTTTCTTCTGTTCAAAAATAACTTGTTTTCAAAAAGAAATAGTATTTGAGCCGCCTCTGTTGAAACGTTTGAAAGGGTCGCTACTGCTTGTAATAAAATTTGTCTATTTTTTATTATTGAATTGGAACTTCTTTCTATCAATCTTTCTGTTTTTTCCTCCCTCTTATAGAGAATATTTTTTCCAATATATTCTTGAATTTCTTTTACAAGATTTCGTTTATCATAAAAAATGTATGTATGTTTTAAAGAAGAAACAATCCATGGCTCTCCTTCTATAAGTAAATGCCACCACTTAGATAAAAGTTTAACTGGCTGAAAATGAAATCTAAATCCTTCTTTTTTTGCTTTTTCTTCTATAAATCCGCATTCTTTTTCTATTAAATCCACTGCAAATTCATTCACTCTATCTGTGTCATCTACAATGATTATTACATCAATATCATTTGCTTCTCCTCTGGAAATTGCAGAACCATAAACATAAATCACCTCTATGTATCTCTTATATCTTAAAAGTGGTTTAAGATAATAATCTAAATCTTCAATTGTTACTTTTTTTTGTTTTTCTAATTTTTCTCCGCTTTTATATTTTTGAATTTGTTTTAATATTTCCTGTTTTAAACCATGGTCTTCAGAATAACTTTGTGGTATTTCTATCCCCATTCCCTTTTCTCTTTTTTTTCTTCGATATTTCGGAATTTTTATGACCATTTTTTATATATTATATCTGCCTTTTATTTAAGATTTCATTCTTTCAATTGCTTCTTTAAACGCAATTGCTTTTTGATTTAAATCATCAAGTTTTCTACCGTCTGGAATATTTATTTTTTTATGTTCAAATGCCTTATATAACATTATAATCTCCTCTGCATAACCAATATAGATTTTATCCAATCCCCTTCCAAAAACATCTTTTTTCAGGGCTTTTGGAATCTCTCTTGGAATCACAACAATTTGACCCTTCAAAATTAATGCGGCCTGACTTGCTTCTATAACTGATGTATAAATATTATCAAAAACATTTATTTTTACCCTTTCAATTTCTCTCAAATATTCTTGAATTGCTAATAATTTTTTTAGCAGAATTTCCTTTGTCCCAACCATTAATCCTTTTTCAATATTAATCTTTACGACCTTTACAATCCCTAGTGAATCATGAAAAATCTCTCCATCCCTAATACTAACTAATAATGAAGTATTGTATTCCATTAAATCCTTAAAGAAGTCTTCAACCATTACTTGTTTTACATCTTCTGTTTGGTAATATTTTCTAAATTTTTCAAGAACTTCAGTATAAAGTTTAGTAGATGTTACAACATATAATCTTGTTTTATATTTCCAAACTGCTTTTACTTTTCCCTTATGTGTTTTTGTTATTGATTTAGAATCTGTCATTCTCTTTTTCCTCTTTTTTATTTCTAAGTTAGGGTGTTAATCTATCTCTATCTCTTGGAAACATAGTAGCTTCTTTAACATTATCTAATCCACAAATAATCTGTGTTATTCTTTCTAATCCGATACTCCACCCACTATGTGGTGGTGCACCATACCTAAAACTATCAATATATGATTTAAAATTAATTGGGTTTAATCCCTTCATTTTTATTCTTTCTACCAATAATTCTGGAAGATGAACCCTTTGCCCCCCTGATGAAATTTCTAAACCACCATAAAGTGCATCAAAACCTTCACTTACTTTTGCATCTTTGTTTTCGCCCCTTGGCATAATATAAAATGGTTTTAGTTCTGAAGGCCATGAATGTGTAAATACGATATCTCCCGGATATAAGTCACATAATTTCTTTTCTTGTTCTGGTGTAAAATCTTCTCCAATTTTTCCACTTACTTTTTTTATTGCATCTTCATAGGATAAATAGACGGCATTTGGGATTTTTAATTTAACATTTAAAATTTCCAATTCTTGCTTGCAATTTTCTAAGATCTGTTTAACAATAAATTTAACACATCCCCCTAATTCATTCATAATTTGAATTTGATTTGTAAATGCAACTTCAATATCCATCTGCCTTATTTCATTGATGTGTCTTGTTGTGTTGTGTTTTTCTGCTCTCCAAACAGGTGCTATGGTAAATGTTTTTTCTATAGAACATGCAAGCATTTGTTTGTATAATTGTGGGCTTTGAGCAAGATATGCTTTTTTCTCAAAATATTGGACTGGGAATAATTCTGTTCCTCCTTCTGATGCCGCTGAAATAATCCCTGGAGCCTGTATTTCCATAAACCCCTTATCGTAAAAATATTTTCTGAATGCGTTTGCTATTTCTGTTTGTATTCTAAAAATTGCTTGAATTTTTCTTTTATGAAAATCTAAAAATCTATAATCTAGTCTCAAATCAAAGCCAGTTGTAACTCCTTTTTCAACAATTTGTATTGGAAGTCTTTCTGCCTTATTGATTAAATCTAAATCAAGAATTTCTACTTCAATATTATGTAAACTAACCTCTGAACTTTTTACATCTGCTTTTTTTGCAAGCCCTTTTAGAGAGATTACACTTTCTAAGGTTAATTCTGAAAATTTCTTAAATAATTTTTCATTTTTAATTATACATTGCACAATTCCAGAGACATCTCGTAATAAGATAAATTTTATTTTTGCCAAATCTCTAAGTTCGTGACACCACCCTTCTAAAAAATATTCTTTCCCTTCTTTTAAGTCAGAGATATATGTTCTTTCACCATTCTCTTTTTTTGTTTCGCTTTTTTTAATCATTTGAGTATTAGGTTTTATGATGGTTTATTAATATTTAAATTTTTATCCTATATTTTTCTTAATAATCTCTACTATTTCTAATGCATTAACTTTCCCCTTATGTTTTTGCATTATTAAACCCATATACGCATTTATGCCCAATCCTGGTTTTTCTTTGATTATTTGTTTTATGTCCTTCTCTAAATCTCCTGAATCAATTTTTTCTACAACAAGGGCCCTTTCTATTGAACTTCCTTTGGCAATTTTTCCCATAATTTTTTTTATATCTGATTCTTCAATTTTCTTTTCATTTAATGTCTTTAAAATTCTCTCAATTGTTTTTTGATCGAAAACATTTTCTATGTAACCAGCTACTATTTTTTCATGACTTGAAATTTCTTTTGGCCATATTGAAAGCATTTTTGCAATTAACTCGTTTCTTCCGTAAATTTTAACCAATTTTTCAAATAAATCTAATTTTCCGTCGATAATTATTGCTTTTGCTAATTCTTTATTCATTTCTTGAGATAATTCATTTAAGGTGTCTTCCTTCAACCTTATTCTTGGAAGATTATTTTTAATTTCTTCAAGGAATTTTTTCTCAATTATGATTAACGGAATATCTGTTTCAGGATACATTCTTGCCTTTCCAGGTAATGGTCTCAAAAAAGTTGTTGAACCATCAATGTTTGCTTTTCTGACTTCATTACCAATTGGCTTTTTTAATTCAAGTAAAGCTTTTTGTCTTTCAATTTCTGTTTGAATTGTTTTAATAATTAAATCTGGTTCTTGAACCCCTTTAATTTCTGTTCGTTCTTTTCCTTGAATAGACATATTAACATCCTGTCTTATTGTTCCTAGTCCTCTTTTTACATTGCAAGCACGAAGAATTTCTCCAATCCTTAATGAAACTTTTTTTGCTTGTTCTGGATTTGTAATATCTGGGTCTGTTGCGATTTCCACTAAGGGAATTCCAAGTCTATCTAACCGATATGTAACTTCTTTTTCATTTTCAGAAATCTTTTTACAAGCATCTTCTTCTAAACATATACTCTGAATCCCTATTTTTTCACCATCTATTTCTAGAAACCCTTTTTCTGCTAATAATAATGTTCTTTGAAAACCTGAAGTATTTGATCCGTCCACAACTGTTTTTCTCATAACCTGAATAACAGGATTAATTCCACAATTTAACATTAGGGCAAGTTGTATTGCAATCTTAAGTGCTTCTTTATTAATTTCGTGTGGTGGTTCTTCGTCGAGTTCAACTAAGCAAGTTGTATCATTATATCCTTCATAAACAAAATTTCTTTCTCTAAAATGTTCATATTCTGCTGCAATATCTTTTGTTCCCTCTTCCCCCGAAACTGCTCGAAGTTTTCTTTTAACTTTAAAATTTGGGTTGTCTTGTCTTAATGTAGATGGGCATTCACAAAATAATTTATTGGTGTCTAACTGTTGATGTATTTCTATACCAACCTTCAATTTGATACGAGAATAGTCTTCCTCTTTCATAAAAAGAAAAAAGAACCTGTATTAATAAAAGTTACTAATGTTAACCTATTTTCATTCTTCCTGCAAAAAAATCATCTATTTTTTCCATTCCTTCTGGTGTATCTCCTAAAATTTCCACCAATCTTTTTCTATCTATTTCTTTTCCCGCTCTTTTTGCACATTCCCTAAGATTGATTATATCGAAAATATCTTTTGCCCTGCATGCAGAAAGTTTTGTTGCAATGACGTCTGCTAATTGATATACCCTTATTACTGGAGAAAAATCAGAACCATAGTTCAGGACTATATCTTGTGCATTTTCAATCATGGAAACATATTGTGTTTGGCCTAAATGATACAAATCAGTTGGGGAATTTGAAATATTAAAACTAATTCTTGAACCCTTATTGAAACTTCTAACATGGATTATTGGTCTTCTAAGACCCATTCTTTCTATAGAAATATCGTAAAGATCATTTTTATCTGAAGATTCTATGTCTTTAACTGGAATTTCTTGTATTGCAGACATGATTTTATTTTTATATTCTGTCTGATTTTTCATTAATAATTCTTTATCTAAAACTGCAATATCTATGTCATCTGTTGATCTTATATGGTCTTGTTGTCTAAGTTCCCCTTCCGCAAATAAATCTTCAATAGATCTATTGTATGTTTGAGAAAGTAAATTTGCTGCATGTACTTGAACTGCGGCTCCCCCAACAATTGCTGGATTTAATCCTTTTTCTTTGAATATTCTTGTAACTCTGTCTAATAAAAAACAATATTCGCCATCTAAAATATCATATAATGCCAGTTTTCCCATGTAATATAAACTCAAATTTACTTTATAAATCTTATGTTCGTTATTACTCCTTAGTTACAAGAAAAAAGTTGATAGAAATTTAATTATTCTTCGTTTATTACCGGTCCAAAAATTTTATCGAGGTCTTTTAATTGGTTTGGACTTATTGGAGCTAACTGATATTTCAATGTATCCTTAGGGGTTGATTGTTTTGGTGTCTTGTAATTTGCACTAGATAAAACACCTAGGCTATCAAATAAAATGATTACAGAATCTTTCTCAGATATGCCGTATCCTAATCTTTTATTTTTTAAAGAATCTATATAGATTGTTCCAATTTCATTTCCTTTCTTATTAAAATAACAAAGTGTATTTTCTGGTAATCCCTCTTCTGTTGAAAAATAGGATTCTTTTGCATCTTTTTCCATTTGTTTTAACATTTTTTTATCCAATGGTTGTGCATTTAATAAAAGAGTTCCAAATAAAAAAGTTGATATTAAAAATGTTAATGATTTTTTCATATAATTTCTATTCAACTAACCTTTATAAATCTTATGTTTGTTATTACTATTTAGTTACAAGAAAAAAGATTTTGACAATATTGATCCCTTATTCTCTTAAAATTAAATCAGAATTTTATCCAAATTTTCAAATCCAAACAAATAATTAATGCGGGAGGGAGGATTCGGACCCCCGCAGCCACTAAGGCACAGGATCTTAAGTCCTGCTCGTTTGACCACTCCGACACCCCCGCATTTCGTGTTTAATATTCAATAAAAAGATAATTTAAAAAGGTTGTTAATTGTTAATAAATTATTGTTTGTATCTATTGCCCCCATAGTCTAGAGGCCAAGGATGCAGCCCTCTCAAGGCTGTGACACGGGTTCGAATCCCGTTGGGGGCATAGTTAGGGCATCGTATAGTTTAAATATACTCATTCTTAGTTCAACTTATGAAAAAAGATATTTATCATAATGAACAGAGATATAACGATTGGAAAAAAGAAATTGATGAAAGTGGTGGAATAGAAGGTATTTCAAAAAAGAATTCTGATTTAATTCTTAAACATATTATTGACATGGAACAGGGTAACAATGTCGGAAAAGGTTCTAAAAAAGGAGTTCGTTCTTATATTAGATTAAATACAATAAGGATAAGATTAATTTTTGTTACTAAACACCTTGAAAGTAAAGGAATTCTTGATTTAACAAAACTAACACAAGAAAAATTAACTTCTTTGTTTAATGATATGTCACAAGGAAAAATCAAAACACAAAATGGACAGGCATACAAGAGTGTTAAAGATTACATCAAAGTGTTCAAATCATTCTGGCATTGGTTTATGAAGATAAATAGAAAAAAAGGAATTGAAGTAAAAGACATCACAGAAGAACTTGATACAAAGAAAGAGGAAAATAGTTTTGTTTATTTTAGTAAGGAAGAACTTGAAAAAATGATGCCTTATTTTTCTCAAGATGAACAAGTCCGATTATTATTTATGTTTGATACAATTATTAGAAGTCCGACAGAACTAATGAACATTAAAGTTAATGATATTCATTCAGATTTTAAAGAAGTAACAATAAGAGATGAAGTTGCTAAAACCTACGGAAGAACAATAAAAATATTACTTTGTTCTGAAGAATTAAAAAAATATGTTGACAGAAACAAACTAAAAGATGATGATTTTTTATTTGTATTCTCTGCACCATTATTCAATCAGAAATTACAAAGGGTTGCTAGACAGGTTTTTGGTGATAAGATGACTAAGGGGGGAGAAGGGTATACTCAGATAAGCATGTATGATTTTAGACATTCAGGCACATGTTTCTGGCGTCTAGGAGCATACAGGAGCAAGATAGATGCTTTAATGTATCGTGGTGGTTGGTCTGATTTGGCTATGTTAAACTATTACACTAAGAAAATAGGAATGAAAGATAGTGTTGAGGAAGAAGATATGTTAATTAATGTAGATAAAAACAAACTTCAACAAGATATTTCAGAATTACAAGACGATATTATTTTATTAAAACAACAATTATTACATTCAGATGTTCAATTAAAGAATAAGGAAAGTATTATTGAAACAGACTTTCTAATGAACTTAAATGATAGATTAGTTGGAAAAGTTGTAAAAGATGGAGATAAGTTCTATAAATATGTTAAGAAAAATGGCAAGGTCATGAGAATGGAAGTTAAGAAACCAACGAGAAAACACCAAGTTTAATCAAATTTATATAGTAAAATTGATTGATTGATTTATGGGTAAATTAAAAGAAAAAATAAGACAATACAAGAGATTATATGTGAAATTAAAATCTATAAAACCCAACATCGAAGTAATAGAAAAATTAAGTTCTGATGGGAAGAGTAAGCGTTCTGCTCTTGTTGGATATGTTAATTTTAAAAAGAGAAACAAGAGAGTATTACAGAATTTAGAAATTTTTAAAAGTTATATTTATACGATTAATCTTCGTTCAATGGCTAGTTGGAGATGTTTAAATAAACTAAAAAAAGATTGTGAAATAAAATCGTTTAAATTACCAGAGAAAAAAGGAATATGTGAGAGAGAATATCCTTATTCCATTGACTTTTTAATTGGTGTGGAATACTTCATTTTTTCCGTAAAAAGTTGTTTAGATATTATTGCCCATATA